>Ga0210043_1002057_pt1 | contig 14303 bp, 17 predicted proteins | sample CryGeymet201501t_FD_183990 | JGI IMG/M metagenome (GOLD analysis project Ga0210043, IMG submission 183990) | Groundwater microbial communities from Crystal Geyser aquifers in Utah, USA - Crystal Geyser metaG 2015-01t (SPAdes) (version 2) | ecosystem: Environmental > Aquatic > Deep subsurface >... | reverse complement strand
ATCAAACCAGCGCAGTGGTGTTGTACACGACAAACAATGCGACCCGCCAGCAAGTGACTTACCAGTATGAAAACGGTAAAGATAAACATTAAGAAAACTGCCAATTATCACACCAAAAATAAAAGCAATCGAAGGGACGTAGTACACTGGCAACCCAAAAAATAAATCCATATACAAAAAGTATACCATCTCACCAAAAACTTTCCCGAAGGTAGGTTCTTCGGAGTAAACAAAAAACGCCTGACGGCGTTTTTTGTTTTTAACCTTTAGAATCTACTTAACCACAGACTGTCGCCGTAGCCCCCTTTGTCGCCACCTTTTCCTTTGAAGCTCCAGTACTATCAACACACCAGAACTTAGTGGTACTTAACGTGGCCTCAGCAGCCCAAGCAGAAGCTGTTGCGTCACAGTCACTACCCGTAAATCCTGACCAAAGTGAAGTGCTCTGAGTGTCAGTACAGGCAGTTGCATAGGAACCAGTACTTGTATATATAATCTCAGCCTGTGAACGAAGTGAAGCTAATTGTTGTTTAATCTTAGCATCCGCACCACTGCTTCGAGCTGAACCAAGTGACGCTAACACCGTAGCGGCCAAGATACCAATAATTGCGATAACAACGAGGAGTTCAATCAATGTGAAACCGCGCTGTCCTGATTTTTTAAACATAGAATATATTTATTTTAATAATTTAGAAAATGGGAGTGAATTCAGACATCAGCTGAGTGTCTTAAGCCACCTTTCATTTTACTCCACGTTGTGCGTGGTTGTTCTTATTATACGAGTTATTTTAGTGATTGAGGACGACGTTTGTGGACAACTGACGGGAAGGGTGGGTCTGTGACGTGGCGATGTGGATTGCTCCGCCCAGACTCGCAAAGACGGTGTTCGTCGTCTTCGTCTTCGCAAGGAAATGAGCCAGCAGGCGAATGACGTGGCGATCCATGAAGACGCTGGATTGCTTCACTGCGGTTCGCAAAGACGACAGGGAGCGAAGCATATTTATAGAACCACTATCATCGGATTAGATTCGAGGCGAAATAGGGATTTTTGAGGAGGTGTACTTAATGTACAATGACGATAAAATCCGTGCTTCAACGAAGAAGATCGCCACTGATAACGGTTCTATTAGAAATTGCTGGTCATGCTGTAGATAGGCATCAACACCGAAGCCAACAACACGCCCACCCCCAGACCAAGCAAAACAATCATCACTGGTTCAATCAAACCAATTAAAGTATCAACAGCGTTATTAACTTCTCGCCGATAGAAGACAGCTAGAGTGCCCATAATTTCTGACAAACTACCGGTTTCTTCCCCTACCTTGACCATCTGAGTAAGAATACCTGGTATTTCCGGATATTCAGACAAAGAATCAGCAAATGAGCGGCCGGCCTTAACATCAGCCAAGGCAGCATCAAGAATCTCCTTATAAACCGAGTCATCTACCACATCACTGGTAACCTCAATGGCCTGCACAATAGAAACTCCATTGCTAAGCATAGTGGAAAGATTGTCACATAGTTTAGTCAAAACTAACTTGCGACGTAGTGTTCCCATGTATGGAATAGATAGCATAAACTCATCATAGGCACGCTTGCCGACCGGGGTTTTGATGAAGCTCCAAAGCATAATTATGCCGACACTAAGAAATATAAAAATAAAACCAATATAATGTACTAGAAAATTAGAGAGTCCAATAACAATTTTGGTATAGATGGGTAATTCTTGACCAGAATCAGTCAAAATTTTGGCAATTTTAGGAATAACCATAGTAAGCATCAAGCCCATAACAGAAAAGAAAACGGCAATAACGAAAGCCGGATAAATCAAGGCATTGCGCGCTTTAGAAATAATCTCATAAGAACGATCCAGGTAATCAGCCAAATAATTAAACGATTTTTCGAGTGAGCCGGACTCCTCACCAGAACGAACTAGGTTCACATAAAAAACCGAAAACACTGTTGGGTGGGCTGCCAACGCTCGCGAGATTGAACTACCACCTTGCAAATCTTCAACAATTTTATTTAAGATGTTAAGCAGATGAGGGTTCTCCATTTCAGCTGAAAGCAACCGAAAAATTCGGAGTGGTGATACATGTGCTTGGAATAGGGTGGCAATCTGTCTAGATAGAATAACTATTTCCTTATTTGAAACACCTTCAAAAAAACCAATTTTAAGATTGAATAAATTCTTTTTATCTGTCACCGGGTCAATTGACATGATAGTATAACCACGCTTTTGTACCGCAGTAATGGCCGCATCTATTGATGATGCCTCAACTGTACCATCTCGTTCCGCATTGGTATTGTCGATAGCAACGTAAGTGAATAACATGATACTTTTTATATTAAATGAGACGTTCTAAACCTTTAGGATTTGGAGCATATAAGAAGGCGTTTTCGACCGTAATCTCTCCCTGCTGAACTAATTGCGCCAAAGACCGATTCATATCAATCATACCTTGCTCCAATCCTGTTTCTATCACCGAATAAATTTCATGTGTTCGTCCTTCACGAATCAGATTGCTAACAGCGCCATTGTTAATCAAAAGCTCGTAAGCCGGTACTAAACCGCCTGAAATACGTGGGACAAGTCGTTGTGAAAAAATCGCAATCAAAGAAGCGGACAGCTGAGCACGAATTTGACCTTGTTGATCACCAGAAAATGAATCAATGATGCGATTGATGGTTTGGGCAGCATCATTAGTATGAAGAGTGGAAAAAACCAAATGCCCCGTCTCAGCTGCCGTCACTGCTATGGCAATAGTTTCGGGATTGCGCATTTCACCCACTAAAATGACATCAACATCTTGTCTAAAAACGGCATTGAGGGCAGACTCAAAATTTGGTGTATCAATACCGACCTCACGTTGATTGATCAGAGCTTTTTCAGCGGTGTAAACATATTCTATCGGATCTTCAATAGTCACAATATGATCAGACCTTTTTTTATTAATGCAATTTACCATGGCCGCCAAGGTGGTTGATTTTCCTTGACCAACTGGACCAACACATAAAAAGAACCCTTGGTTTCTATCAGTAAAATTATCCAATATTGGTGGTAGATTTAATTCCTCTAATGATAAGATGACATTAGGAATTAACCGCAAGGCTACCGACAGTCGACCTTTTTGAAAAAAGGCATTGCCACGAAAACGAATATTATCTGCATTTTCATAAGAAAAATCCACTTCTTCACGTTTTTTAAGACGCTCGAAAAACTCTGGCCTCATTAATACCTGAGCAAAACCAGTTACGTCAACCTCAGTCAATATCGGTTTCTTAACTAAAGGAATCAATGAACTACTGATTCGAAAAATTGGGTGACTACCAACAGAAAGATGTAAATCAGAACCTTGTTCACTGACCAATGATTGAACTAAAATTTGTAACTCTTTTTTATAATCAACTGACATATGTGATGTTATTTAGCTGACATTATTTCTTCCACTTTCTTTACCACCTCACTCGGAATTGACTGCGCCTTGATAATATACCCGATTGCGCCAGCTTTTTTTGCCTCTTCAATATCCTGGTCTTGTCCTTGATTGGATAGAACAATTAATTTCATTTTTACCTTTGGTACCATTTTTTTAATTTCATTTAAAAGCTCAACGCCCGTCATCCCAGGCATAATCATATCCACCAGCATCAAATCAAAAACATCACCCTGCTCCAGAATTCGGAGAGCGTCAGAAGCATGCAGTGCGGTTATCACATCATGACCACACTCAACAAACTTCATGGCATACAATTCTCGTAAGAAGGCATCATCATCAACTATTAGTATTTTCATCATCTTTTATGATAGCATCAACATTTATATTTTTAGATGAGTTATCGACAGTTACTTCTGGTTCATCCAATAAATCATCCATACCCACTTTTGAACCAAACAGATTCATCTCTTCATAAGGAATAATATGATTAAGTGCCTTAACAATTGCATCCTCCTTCATAGACATAAAACCATGTTGCCTGGCCACATCATAAATCTCTTCTTCAGAGGCACCCTTAAGAATTAGGTTCTGAATCGGCTCTGTTACCTCTAACGCTTCCATCACAGCTATTCTCCCCTTCATACCAGTGGCACTATCTGGACTTTGTTGAGGGTGTAAAAATGTCCTCCCATTTGGAATTCTGTTAAGATATTTTTTGGGTAGAGTCTTGAATTCTTCCTCCATAATTAATTCCATGCTTTTTCCAATCGGTTCTTCTCGTCCAGTGCCGGGTTTAATTCTTCGTGCCAGGCGTTGCGCTAAGGCCAATTTAAGAGTCGGAGCAATTAGATAGGGGTCGATACCCATATCAATTAAGCGCGGTATCACTCCGATGGAATTATTAGTGTGAATGGTTGAGAGCACCAAGTGACCAGTCAAGGCTGCCTGAATAGCTAGCTGGGCAGTTTCTTTATCACGAATTTCTCCAACCATAATAATGTCCGGGTCTTGACGCAAGGCACTACGTAAACCATTGGCAAAGGTATAACCAATTTCAGGGTGGACCTGCGACTGACTAACACCTTCAATATTATATTCAACTGGATCCTCTAGTGAAAGAACATTTTTGGTTTTCTTATCCATTTCTGCCAACATGGCATAAAGAGTGGTGGATTTACCAGAGCCAGTCGGACCAGAAATGAGAATAATTCCAAATGGCTCATTTAACATTCGACGGATTACAGTGAGTAAGTGCCCAGTAATGCCGGCCGCCTCTAAATTAGTAACTCCCTTTTCGTTATCCAAAATACGCATCACCACATTCTCACCATGATTTGTAGGTAGTACCGATACACGGAAATCAATTTTACGACCATCAAAAGTAGCAGAGAAACGACCATCCTGTGGCTTACGACGTTCATCCAAACGCATTGATGAAAGAATTTTAATTCTGGCTACCACCGCCACTTGAACATTTTTGGGTAACTCCAAGCTGATCACTAATATTCCGTCAACTCGGAAACGGACAGCCACCTTTTTTTCACTTGGTTCGATATGAATATCTGACGCATTGCCGTCAACGGCATATCTCAGGATGGTGGCCACAATTTTTGTTATAGGTGCGTCCTCTTTAATATATTCAAAGGAAGTATTGTCACCATCTCCACCCTCTTCACTACCTTTATTGGCAATCTCAGTGTCTAGTTCGTTTTCTAGAGTAACTAGAGCCGCCGTTACATCGCCTTTTAAATTTTCATATGATTCCTGAGCAATTTTAATATCGCGCTCAAACATGAAGACCATTTTGAATGGTAGATTGTGTTTGGAGCTGATAAAATTTAAGACTTCGCGTACTTGTAAATCATCTGGATTGTTTACTCCAACCACTAACACACCATCCTCAACCAAAAGAGGGGTAACATGATAATGTAGAGCTGATTCTTCAGGAATAAAAGAAAGAACCTCTTCGGTTAAAGAAAATCCTTCTTTTAATGTGAATGGTGGTACTTGATAATATTTAGCGATTGCGGTTCGCAAAACACCTTCTTCCACACCACTATCGATCATGGCCTCCTCGACACTTTTCTCTTGCTCTTCAATAAGCTTACTGGCTTTCGCCAGTTCTGCCACGGAAATTACTTCTTGTTGTTTAAGATAGTGTAAAATATCCATAATTAAATTATCCGTAATCGCTAATGGGATGGCTCATTATCAGTTTGGATATTGGACACTGTGTCAAAAATATTAGATTTTCCGACTACTTGTTCGAGCACGTCACTGGAGTAAGAAACCAAACTAGAAAAATTAGGATTATTAAATATTTCAAAATCAAATGATATAGATTCTAGCTGGTTGCGTCTTTCAATAAAAACTTGAGTTTGGGTCAATAGTTGGTCTGATATAGCATCAGCATTGTTTAGTGAGAGGGAATTTGAGCCCCTCTCCTTTAGCATATAATACCCAATCGCAACCAAAACAATAACTGTCAGGATAATAAGAACATTTTTAAATAACTGTGACATATAAATTATAATTTAAACTTGATCATCAGTTGGGATTATTATTTCACGAGAAAAAGCGGAAAGTAAAAGGGTGGCGATGAGAAAACCATTTTCGGATGGGTCGACCGTTAAAAGTGCCACCTGGAGTGGATAGTTATTAATTTCAATAGCCCCAAGCAGTTCTTTTAATTGAGCGTAAGTGACATCGGCCACAATTTCAAATTGATGGGTTGTCAGCCCCGATGTTTCAACCACCTCATTGTTGTCCTTCTTTATTACCGGACCCTTATACACTAAGGAGTTGGCTACGATTTGTTGCTGCTTCAAAATAGTATTCAAATCCTTCAAGACGGACACATCATCAATTTTATCTGGTAGATATATTAGTAAAGCTTGTTTGTTAGACAAGGTTAAGCTATCAATGTCATGCAGTCGGTCTGATAACTGTTTATTAACACTAGCCACCTTTGTCGCCTCCTCCATATATATTTGGGACATGTCTTGTGTACTTTTAATCTTACTAATGGTGGGATTGATATACAAAAAACCAATCGTAATAGCTATTACAACCATGGCAATTTTATAAAAAAGTTGAAACGGATTCATGATGATACTTGGTTAGAAGTTTCTTCGGGTGTTGTTGTAGAGTTGGTGTCTTGTTGTGTTGATGGTAAATTAATTATATTTGGGGTATAGAGAATTACATCTTTATCAAAAATAAATTGAGCAGATAGTTGGATTAATCTCTTGTCTTGCCTTGTAGTGGTATTGTCCATATCAATAGTAATCGGGGTGAAAATCAAATTAGAAAAATTAGTTGATGTTATGCTTTGGTTATTTTTATATTGACCACGTTGAAATAAAACATTATCAAATGAGTCTGTACCCAACTCTGCCTCTACTAGTAAGGACACATGGTCTGATTGAGTGATCTTGAGTGAATTGAATTGAACAGTTTTAGTTGTGGCACCTTCTAAAATATTTAACAGAGATACCAGAGAAACATGGGAATTCAGAAGCTGATTACTAAACTTTAATCGTTCATTAAATTCAACAACACGAAGCATGTCCGCCTCCTTAAAATCTTTTATGGCTGAATCCAAATTAATAACATTTTGTTGAAAAACATTTTCCGTATATTTCTGATAAATAAATACCGTTGCCGAGGCAAGTGGGGCAGCAATAAAAAGCGCGTAAATAATAATTGACAATATATAAATGTTATGGTGACGGACTTGCCTAACATTGTCAATTGATTTTCGCTTGGGTATAAAAGAACTAGATGGTATCTCTGACATATTAATATTATTATATGCTTAATAGAATGATAAAAGTAGTAATTTAACTGTGGACAAAAAACAAACCAGAAGCTGCAGACACTAAATTGCGGTGAAATGACTCTTTTAATCAAATACTCTGAGGGCGGCACCAAGAGCCACTGAAAATGACTGACCGATTTCATTCATGGTGTCCTCCATAAAAGCTGGATAAGCAACTTTATTGAAAGGATTGACTTTTATGGTTGGCCGACTAAGGTGATCACCAATAAAAACATCAATCCCAGGGAATATACTACCGCCACCGGTTAAATAGACAGCAGAAATTTCCGAACCAGATCGCGCCTCATACTCTTCAATTACTTGTCTGAATTCTTTTAGAACTCGGTCGTAATGATTGTGGTGAATTTTTTGCAAGGCAGTTAATTGCTCCTGGTGACTGGTAGCCAATCTCTTTAGTGTCTCAGCGTCCTCAAAAGATAAGTCTAGCTCTTTAGCTATGAGCTGTGTCACTACCGCCCCACCAGCCCGCACACGATACATTCGTTGTAGTAAGCCATTATGTATTAAATAAAGTTTGGTTGAAGTAGCCCCAATATCAACAATAGCCACATTGGGATCATTGTTTGAATACAAACTTCTAATGGTACTAAAACACTCAATTTCGGTTGGGGAGTTAGAAAATTCAACAGTCTGCATCAGGGTGTTGAAACGACGCAAAGATTCATTTTGAATTGCCGCCAACAACACATCTCGCGAGGTTTCGCCAACCACTGTTCTAGCTTCTACTTCAACCCAGTCAAGTGTCACTTCAGCAATTGGAACAGGAATGTATTTTCTGGCTTCAACCCTCACCCGTGAAGTTATATCCTCCTTGGGGTCGGCCTTTAATGTCATGGTCGTCACAAAACTTGAAGAGAGAGGCATAGCAAAAACCGCCTCGTGTGATTTAACTGCAGATTCTCGAAGAATATCAACTAACGCCTGGCGTTCAATATTAGGAAGTAACACTACCGACTGCCCAACAGTCATCCCCTCTTCATAAGGACCAAGTTGAAGTTCACCGTAGGTGGTGAGTGTTATTACATCTTTTCTATTTTGTAGTTCAACCACCTTAATAGAAGACGAGCCAATATCAATTCCCACCACTCGATTACTAGTGGATGGCTTTTCTTTAACAAATGAAAACAACTTAGCTAAGGACATATGAACAAATACTCTATTATAATAACACGCCCATCATCTATACTTATCTACATGATACACATATGGCAATGGTTGACAGATATTATATTTCCCCCTAGTAAACCTGGGCTACTTATCCGTCCCTTATCACCAGATAATTTTCAACTATTCTATCGACCTCACAAAAAGGGATCAGTGCAAATTTTAAGTGAATATCATATCCCGGCTGTACAAGCAGCTATCACGGCCTGCAAATTTGAAAACAACCTACAGGCTACTAAGCTAATCGGCAAGCTACTAAATTTGTGGTTGGTTGATCAGTCGGCCATTGATACGGTTCTAATTCCGATTCCACTAAGTTATAAGCGGCAGAAAAAACGCAAACACAACCAAGTAGAACGGGTCTTAAGAACACTACCTCCTCTGCCCTTTCGTTATACCATCTGTACCGAAATTCTAACTCGGACACACGACACCAAACCACAGACGTCACTCAATCGCCAAGACCGTCTCAAAAACATGGACCATGCTTTTGAAGTAAACAAAAAACAATTGAAAAAAATTTCATCATACAGGCGAGTCGTTATTTGTGATGATGTCTTAACTACTGGAGCGACACTAGGTGCGGCAAAAGTTGCACTTTTGCCGCACCTCCCTCCCCACACCGAACTAATCTGCGTGGCCTGGGCGCATTAGCTATTTTGTATTTACTAGACTAGACCTTTAATTTTGATTCTTCACGTCTTGCCCTCAACAAAAATAACATCAAAACAATTAAAAAGACAAATAGCGTTGCACCAATAAGTGGCAAAGTGATGTAGCCATACTCAAATACATAACGCCGAGCACAATCAGATACTCCCGAGGCCGGACAGGGCAAAACACCATTTCCCCCCATCTGTAGGTAATGAGTATATAGGGCAATGACTAACCCAATACCAGAAAGCACAATACTATAAATGGCGATGGTGAAATCTTTCCTATAAGTAGCCATACCGAACAAAACGACTTGGGGATAGAGAAATACTCTTCCCAGCCAGCATAGTCCACAAGGCACGATGCCAAAATATTCTGAATACACCAGTGTCATCACCATACCAATTAAAGCAAAAATGAAAGACGAGACCAGAGCGAATTTTACTATTATTCGCTCAACTTTCTCTTGGCGAAAAAAATATAAGATCACTAAGGCCAGTAAACAAATTTGTAGACCAAGGGTGGCCGTACCGACTAAAAAATTCAGAAAAGTTAATGACATATATATGACGATTATTGGGCTGGTGCTACACAGCCAGTTTTTTCAGCCAGCTTAGCAAATGATAACTCTCCTCCTTCTCGCGATCCATCTGCAAATTCCCAGGTCGGATAACCCGTTATTTTTTTGTCGGCGCAAATCTGCGTTTGAGATTGACCATCAGGTTTAGAGCATTCAACATAAGGTAATAATTTTACCGACTTACCAAAAAGAGCTTTCTGGGCCTGACAGTGCGGACACCAATAAGCACCATAAAAGGTTGCCCCACTATCTTTAAGACATTGCGTAAAAGTATCAAGAGTAGAAGGGAGACTAGGTTGTGATTGTATTTTAAAGATTGCTAATCCGCTCGCCATAATTACTACTGCTCCGACCATCAGCAAAATTGATTTATTCATTATCCCAGTTTAACACTATGACGAAAAAAGATAAAATCATGCCCGCCAATAAATCAGGTTTACTTTATTTACCATATACCCTATACTATAGGGTATATGGTAAAACACAGTCAGCATAAGCAAGGCGAAATTAATAGTAAATCTCTCCAGTTGATCAATATGGCTAGTGGTAGTTTAGCCAAAGTATCTGACATGATTAAAGCTAAGCGCTATTGTCCTGATGTCATCCAACAAATTGACAGCGTTATTGGATTGCTACACAGCACCAGAAAAGAGCTTCTCCAAGGACATTTAGAGTCCTGCTTAATTAGTCAATTAAAAACCGACAAAGAAGGAGCGGTAAAGGAATTATTAAAAATCTATAACATTAAATAAATTTATGAATTCCTCCCAAACTTATCGCATTAAAGGTCTCCACTGTGCTTCCTGTGCCAGTATTATTGAAAGAACCATTAGCAAGCTGGATGGTGTGGAGTCTATTTCAGTCAATAATGGTACCGAAAAGGCCAAAATTTCTTTTGATACTGCCAAGACCAGCTCCGAGACCTTCAATCAAAAATTAGAACCTTTGGGATATAGTTTAATTATTGAAAACAGTCATGATATGGATGCCCGTTCTATGGGTATGAGTGAAAATGAACATGCTACCCATCTGGGACTAAACCAATCCAAGAAAGAGAAGTTGGCTGATGTAGCCGATATGCGCACAAAAGTTTTTTCGGCCATCCCTCTAGCGATTTTTGCGGCTCTCGTTATGGTTTGGGACATTTTGACACAATATAATTTGGTACCAATGATGAATAATTCTATTCAAGAATTTATTCATCACCTACTCCCCATCTTGGCAACCTATGTCCTTTTTGTCGTCGGCAAACCATACCTACTTGGATTTTATAGATTTCTTCGCTATGGCAAAGCCAATATGGATACATTAATAGGCATCGGTACAGTGGCTGCTTTTTTATACAGCTTTGCAGTTACGGCATTCGAGGAAACACTAAGACCTTTTATAAATGTCGATTATCAATACTACGATGTGACAATCGTGGTCATTACCTTTATTGCTCTCGGCAAGTACCTTGAGGCCCGTTCGAAAATAAAAACGGGAGACGCTATCGAAAAACTCCTTAACTTGCAAGCCAAGACAGCACTTATTATCCGTGATGGCAAAGAGATGGAGGTTCCTATAAATAGTGTCAAGCATGAGGATTTGATTATCGTTAAGCCGGGAGCAAAAATTCCAGTGGACGGTGTCATAACCGAAGGTGGTTCTTTTGTTGATGAATCCATGGTTACCGGAGAACCAATGCCAGCGGAGAAGAAACTTGGCGATAGTGTGGTGTCGGGGACAATCAACACCAGTGGCTCTTTCACATTTAAAGCGACAAAAGTCGGGTCCGAAACACTTCTCGCCCAAATCATCAGAATGGTCGAGGATGCCCAAGGTAGTAAAGCACCCATTCAAGCTCTAGCGGATAAAATATCGGCGGTCTTTGTACCAATTGTTTTGGCGTTTGCTTTTCTTTCCCTCGGTGTGTGGCTTATTGTGGGCTCGCAATATTTGGGCTTATCACAAGCTCTGTCATTTGGTCTAGTTTCATTTGTGGGTATTCTCGTTATTGCTTGTCCATGCGCTCTGGGACTCGCTACCCCGACCGCCATTATTGTTGGGGTTGGTAAGGGGGCAAAGGAAGGCATTCTCATTAAGGATGCCGCTACTCTGGAAAAGCTCCATAAGGTAAATACTGTGGTGGTTGATAAAACTGGGACAGTAACCCTTGGTAAGCCCACACTAGTCAATATTCAAAATCTTTCCAATCTATCAGATGATGCACTCGTATCGATCGTAGCTTCGCTGGAAAAAAAGTCGGAACATCCAATCGCGAGCGCCATTGTAAACTACGCAAAAGAGAAAAATATTCCAGTTTCTGACACTACAGGTTTTGAAGGAATGCAAGGTAAAGGACTTAGAGCAAAAATTAATGGAACAGAATACTTTGTCGGCAACGCAAAACTGATCAGTGATCTCAATATTCACCTTGATACGACTAAACTCGACGAGTTTACTGCGGAGGGAAAAACACCGGTCATCCTGGCCACCAAGGAAAAAGTGCTGGGCTTTGTAATGGTGGCCGATGAGATAAAACCAGAATCGATTGAAGCGGTCAAGAATCTCCATGCTCTCGGAATCAAAGTGGTTATGCTGACTGGCGATGATGAAAAGGCCGCCAAGTATATCGGTACTCTGGTTGGTATTGATGACGTGATGGCTCATGTGCTACCACAAGATAAACTGGCAAAGATTAAAGAATTACAATCCCAAGGACGAGTGGTGGCTATGGCTGGTGACGGCGTCAATGACGCGCCCGCGCTCGCCCAAGCTGATGTTGGTATCGCTATGGGTACTGGTACTGATGTAGCGATTGAATCAGCCGGCATCACGCTCCTTGGTGGTGACATTTCAAAATTAGTCAAAGCCATCAGGCTCTCAAAAATCACCATGCGCGGAATTAAGCAAAACCTGTTCTGGGCGTTCATCTATAACATCGTTGGTATCCCTCTGGCGGCCGGATTATTCTATCCAATTTTCGGCTGGCTCCTTAATCCCGTTTTTGCCGGCTTTGCGATGGGGCTGTCTTCGGTATCAGTCGTGTCGAACTCACTTCGTATTAAAGGCAAGAAAATATAATAGACAAATCGTATGTCATCCATATTTAAAAAAACCATATCTTCGCTAACATTGACAATATTTGTCATGATTACTTTGTTTGGTTTCTCCTTTATGGCCTACGATACAAATGGGCAGATGGACGAAACCTGTCCTTTCACCAATAACGGAACCTCACTTTGTCCACAAAACACTTTAGCCATAGCCATTCATCATACCGCCGCTCTTTTCTCATTTATTAATATACCTGCTGGAGTGAATATTATGATTATGGTGCTTTTCTTACTCATAGCACTGGTAGCTATTTTTGCAATTTCCGTATTACCATTAATTCTGGCTCGTTTTCTAATTTTTTCCTATGTGTCATTACTAGATACATATATCCGTATCCCGATTTGGTTTAATTATAAAAATAATAATTCCTTATACCAAAAAATCCTGAGTTGGTTGTCTCGATTTGAAAATAGTCCAGCCGTTTTTTAGGAGCCACTAAAATTTTATTTTTAGTGGCTATAACTCGTGCTAATACGGGTTTTTTATATTTATTATTTTTATCTAATTAGTAATCAAATAGTAATCAAAATTTATGCAATTAAAAACTATCACTATTGTCACGCTAATTGTGGCGGGGCTAGTCGTAATCATGATGTTAGGAAGAGAAGGTCAGAATAACCAAGCTTCAGCTATAAAAGTTGCTGGTGCCAGTCATCTATCCATCGAGGAAACAATATATGATTTTGGTGATATCAAAATGGCCGATGGAAACGTTGAAAAAATATTTACTTTTAAGAACCAAACTACTGAGGATATAAAATTGTCAAAATTGGAAACTTCTTGTATGTGTACGTCAGCCTTTATCGAAAATGGTGGCCAATTAAGGGGACCATTTGGCATGGAGGGGATGCAGAATAATAATACGCAAGAAGTTATCAAAGCCGGAGCATCATTTAATGTCAAAGTCGTCTATGATCCGAATGCTCATGGTCCGGCTGGAGTGGGAACAATTGATCGCTTCATAGAATTAACCGACGAAAATGGGGCTGTAACTAAATTAGAAATTAAAGCTTTGGTAACACCATAACCAATATGAAAAAAAATATCAGTATCATTATTGTCGTTACGATTGTATTACTCGGGATTGTGTTTTTGAAACACAGTGCTGGCACCGCCGGCATTATCTGGGAATTAAGCAATCAAGGCAATTGGCTATTACCCTTAGTTTTACTTTCCGCCCTACTAGATAGTGTTCATCCCTGCTCCTTCTCAATTCTACTCATCACCATTGCCTTTCTGTTTGGCATCCAACTATCCAGAAAAAAAATTATTCAAATTGGTGGAACCTACATCGCTGGAATTTTTATTGCCTATCTATTAATTGGATTAGGAATTCTAAAAGTTCTTCATTTGTTCAATACTCCCCACTTTATGGGAAAATTAGGAGCCACTATTCTAATTGTCTTTGGATTGATTAACCTTATCAATGTCTTATTCCCCAAGTTTCCTCTTAAATTAAAAATTCCGTCTGTTTCTCATACCGCGATGGGACGATTGATGGAAAAGGCATCATTTGGAGCAGCGT
>Ga0210043_1002042_pt1 | contig 14379 bp, 17 predicted proteins | sample CryGeymet201501t_FD_183990 | JGI IMG/M metagenome (GOLD analysis project Ga0210043, IMG submission 183990) | Groundwater microbial communities from Crystal Geyser aquifers in Utah, USA - Crystal Geyser metaG 2015-01t (SPAdes) (version 2) | ecosystem: Environmental > Aquatic > Deep subsurface >... | reverse complement strand
CGGTGACTCGGATGGCCGGGACGGAGACGTTCAAGGCGGGTGTCGGCGGCAAGACGAAGATGGAAGTCATCGATGAGTTCCGTCCAGGGATGAGGGAGGCGAGAGACCAGGCGCGGGCGCAACTGACAAGCCTCCGTGGACGCATGGAGACGGCGCTAGGGCGTGAGAACACCATCGCCGCGAAGGGTAGGGCTACCGCCGCTCAGATCCGGCAGGTAGAGGCTAAGATGGCCCCCCTTGAGGCCAGAATCGCGGCACTGGAGGCGGATGGTTCATTCGGTGCGGAGTTGTCCTATCTGAGTGGCGAGCTGCGCCAGCTCCGGTTGAAAGAAGCTGCGCTCCAGCGGCAGTTCTCTGGCACGAAGACTCTCCCCGGCGTGGGCGCGAAGTTGGATGCTAATGACCTGAACATCCGGTCGCTGCGAAGCGAGATCGAAACGGTACAGACGGCGGTCGAGAAGCTGGCGAGTCAGTACAAGAACATCAACATCCCTGACCGTTCGGGGTACGTGCTGAATACCAAGACATTCCGCTACTACCCTGCCGAGGTTTCGCGGGGCATCGACAAGATCAAGACGGAATCACTTGGGCCGCTAGACAAGTTATCTGACGTGCTGGAGAGCTCCCGGCAGACGGTGCTGGGTGCGGACCCATCCCCGATTACGAACCAGGGTCAGTTGAGTTTCTGGCGCGACCCGGTCAGCGCAACGGTGGGCTTCGCCAAGATGATGAAAGACATTGCCACCGGGAAGGGGACGGGGCTGGCGGAGATCGCCCGCAACGAGCCTGAGATGGTAAGCCGATTTGTTCGTGCCAGGGGGCGGGCACTGGGGACAATCTCTGAGGAGTTCAGCCCGCACAAAAGTTTGATCGCGAAGATACCGAAGGTCGGCTCCAAGTTCACCAACGCTGAAACGGCCATGTTCAACGGCGTACAGCGGATGGAATACGAGACGTGGAAGAACACGCGATCCATCTTGAAGTGGGCTAACCCGAACATGTCGGACGATGTTGTGGACGCGGAAGCGGTGAATGCGCTGAGCAAGTCTGTACCGGGGCTGAACATGTCGGAGCGCGGCATTTCCCCGACGCGTGGGAAAGTAGAGCGGATGGGCGTGACTTCGGTCTCGTTTGCCACAAGCCCTGCCCTACTCATGAAGGATGCGGCATCGGCGGTGGCGAAGATTGCGGTGGGCCAGCGGCCACGGGGCAGGGAGCAAGTAGCGTTGGTTCACTTGCTTTCGATGGGTGCGACGATTACTGCGGCATCTACGCTGTCGGCGGCGCTTACGGCGGATGAGCGCGGGCTATCGGTGGAGGAAGCAATCAAGAAGGCGTTGAACCCGGCGAATAAGGAGTTTGCGTCGATCCAGTTGTCGAACGGCTGGCGCGTCCCGATTGGCGGGCCGTTTCGTTCGTTTGCGAAGGCCATCGCACCGATTGACCGTGATGGGAACCTTACCGAACCGGACCTTCTCCGATGGGCGCGGAGCAAGGAAGCTCCGGGCCTTGGTGCATTGCACGACCTGATCGAGAACAAAGACTACTACGGGGACGCGATTCTCAAGGGTGGAATGGCTGAGAAGGCAGCACGGGGGATTGAGTACTTCATCGAACAGGCGTTCATGCCCATCACCTACGGGGAGATTCCGGCAGGGGTGCGCCGTGGCAACTCACCGTCGGAGATTATGCAGAACACGATCACCCAGGCGGCAGGTACGAGCGTTATCCCGCCGTCAGTTACCGATGAACTGAACGACGTGGCGCGGAGGTGGGAGTACACGAACGCGGACGGCGAGACGGTCAAGGGTACGGACTTCTACGACCTCCCTCCAGGGGCTCGGGCCGACCTGCTGGCAGCTCACCCGGAGTTGAATGCTGAACGCATCGAACAGGGAAGCGAGCGAGTACAACGAACCGAGAAGCGCACCCAGGAGTTGATTGCGAAGCAACAGGTAGACGACGCTGCGATGAACGCGGGCGACCTCTCGCGCAGGGCGTGGCGTGGGAAGCTGGGCGAAAAGAAGGATGAGCTTCGCATCCGCAAGGATGAAATCTACGCTGATGCCGGGACCAAGCCGGGGGGCGACCCGGTGTTGGATGGCTACTACAACGCTATCGAGGGGAACAAGCTGCCAGACGGCGAACCGGACTGGGACAAGGTAGACCGCTACGTGGCTGGCCTTCCCCGGAGCCAACAGGATTACATCGATACGCACACGGGGATTGTGCGAATCGACACGCCGGACGTGCGGAAGTTCGAGAAGGAAAAGGATGTGATCCTGAAGTCAGGCTATTGGGAAATGGAGGATGAGAACTGGGCGAAGGTCCAGGACATCGTTCCCGCGCTGGAGAAGTTCGATTCCTATGACGAGTGGCGGCGGGAGACTGAGAAGCCAATGATCAAGGCGTTCACCGACGCGGGGGTTTCGCGGGAGTACGCCGAACGTGAAGTGGCAAAGGCCATACAGGACCATTCGGTGGTTGAGTTCATGCAGGAACTGACCAAAGACTCCCGGATGCGGTGGATTCAACAGAACCCGGATGCGGCGGTCTATGCGTGGCGGTGGGAGTATCTGACGCCGACGAACGACCAGGCCGAGTACCTGAACTGGTTGATTACTCAGCAGGGGGCCGGGAAGTGACTTTGGTAATCGTGCGATGCCGGTGGTGTGGGAAGCCGGTGATCGAGGTGGAGGCCGGGGCAAAGTATCGGCTTCGACATTGCAAAACGGAACAGGTTGGGGAAGCGTAAACTAGGCGGAGGAGGATACGAGCATGTGGTTCCGTAAGAAGAAAGGCGTATGTCAGTCTATCTCCTACGTCACTGGACCTGTCGCGGCCTATGCGCCCCTTGCGGTGGATGCGGTTCGCATCGTCTTCGAACATTGGAACGAGGTTCCCGAGTGGGTTGGGGTGAGTAATGGGCAAGTGTACGCCATTCTCCATGGCCGCGTATACGTCTACCACTACGACCTTGCATCCGCCACAACGAGAGGCGAGCTGGGGCAAGCGATTCGCAGAGAGACTGAGGCCATTGTTCAATCATCGCGCTCCTTTGCTGCGTACAGGCAGCTTGTCCGTGCTGCACTCCTTGACGCCACTGCTAATGTGGTAAACTCCGCGTAGGTAACCGACCGCGACTGTGAAAAGCCGCCCGCGTCAGAGGACGTGTGGCGGCTTTTTGCTGTTTACGGGGTGCCTAATGGGAGTTTGGAATGGCAGACGTAGATACCGCCGTTCTCGAACCAACGGAAACCGCCGAACTCGACGAGACACCTGAAGAGGAAACCGCACAAGTCGAGCAGCCGGAAACCGATGGTGAGAGTGACGCGGAAACGGAAACGCGCTACTCCGAAGAGGAAGTAGAGGAACGTCTTAAGGCGGCGCTGGAAGCGAAGGAAGCGGAGTTCCGTTCGGAAGCGGAAGCCCGCGCATTCGAGCAGCGCAAGCAACAGGCGGACAAAGCACGCCAGGGTGATGCACTTTCCAAGGTCGCTGGAGTTGTCCAATGGGCAGCGAAGCTTGCCGAGGAAGGGAAGACTGCGGATGAGATTGTCCGTGGGCTTTCGCCACTGGTGGTGAACGACCTCTACAAGACGATCGACACATGGGCCTTTCATGACGAGATGGAAGCCATCGGTGGTTTCTTCGAATCCGAAGTCGTAGGCAAGCAGTACCCGGACTGGAAGCCATCAACTGACGTACGCAGGTCGTACGAACAGGGGATGAAGTCACAGGACCCGGCAGTGCGTGCCAGGGCTCGTTTCGAGTACCAGCGGGCGGCGATTCTCGATTCGGAAGTGCCCAGGGCTTTGACCGCCGCTCAAAAGGCGGCGCAAGAGAACAACAAGAAGGGCGCGACGGCGGCGCAGTTGAAGCACCCTTCTAAGACCGAATCGCCGGTGAAGGTCACTGGTGCGGCTCCGCCGAAACAGTCTGTTGATGCAGCGGTATCCATCGCTGACAAGAAACGGATCTTTGAGGCTGAGTATGGCATCCCCTTCCCTGGCTAGTTGAGGAGATAGGACATGGCTACTGGTCTGACTACGACTGGTTCCCTTGCCGATAGTCTGCCGACCGTTATTGATGCAGCTCGCATCGTGCGTGAATACGAAGGCGTGTTCATGCGAACCACGGACGCGCAGAAACTGCCGGAAGGTACGGGACTGAAGTGGGATGAAATTGCGCTGGCACAGCTCTCGGCGCAATCGATCACTGAGACGACTGAGCTTGACAACCCGCAGCAGCTTTCGGATTCGATTCTGTCGGCTGAGCCGGTCGTGGCCGGTATTCAGATTCGCGTCACTGACCGTGCTCGTATTCGCATCGACAAGAAAGTCGCGGCGAAGATGGGCATCCTCGGCCAGAACGCCATTCAGCGCAAGAAGGACCAGGACTACCTGACGATTCTTGACAGTGCTACCACGTCGCTTTCGGGTGCTGGTACCACGCTGGCCTCGGGAGTTATCGGGGCGGCGGCTTCGCGCATCAAGGGCAACACCACGGAGCGCGGCATGGGGCCGATCTTCACGGTGCTGCACCCCTTCCAGATCAAGGACTTGCAGGACGAACTCACGTCGGGAGTTGGTACGTACACCGTGCCAACTGGCATGACCGAGGAAACGTACCGCAACGGCTTCAACGGTTCGGTCTACGGCACGAATGTGTTTGAAGACGGCAACATCTCGATCGACAGCTCGGACGATGCCAAGGGCGGAGTCCACGCACGAGAAGGCGTTGTGTTTGTCCAGGGGCGTTCCCCGTGGGCGAAGACGGTACGCATGGAACACATAGGTGGCGGTGCTGACGACATGTTCATGTACGACGAGTACGTGTTCGTGGAGCGCAGCGCAGGATCGTGGCTTTATGAGGTCTACTCAGACGCCACAGCGCCGACTGGTTAACGGCCAGTCCCTACGGACTTCGTGAGCTGTAGTGGATCACTCCTGGAGGAAAACACATGTCTGGTTCGATTGGGCCGATCAAGTTCGGTTCTGACTTCACGGGAATCTATGATTCTCTTGCCTGGGGCGCTGCCTCTCCGGTTGCTGGTGAAATCAGCGGCGGGGTTGGTTTCGTGTCCGTCAACGAAGGTTCGTTTGCTTCTACAGTAGATGAGCCGGGCGGTATTCTCGCCATCACTACCGACGTCGGTGACAACGACAACGCGGTGTTGATTGCTGGTCCGTTCAAAGCTGCAGACGGTGGGATGTGGGCTGAGGGCCGTTTCAAGTACAGCAACGTGGATTGTTCCGTTTACTTCGGGTTTTCGGAGACGATGGCGCTTGACACCCCGGTTATGCCTGCCGAGTTTGCGACGGCCACCATGACCTACAACGGTACGGGCGGGATGATCGGTCTCCAGTACGACGTGGACGGCACCACGGACGACTGGCGGGCGGTGATGGGCGACGGTGGCGCGGGGGTCTCAGGCTCCGGCACGACCGGCGTCCGTGCTAACGCCACCGTAACGGCTGACCGTTGGGTGCTCGCCCGTGTCGTGGTTTACGAGGACGGGTCCGGTGAGTGCTGGCTTGGTGAGATTGGTCATTCCGACACCAGCAACGTCCCGCAGATGCGGCTCATCAAGCATTTCGATGCAGGTCTGACGGCAACCGATCTGATGTACGCGGTACTGATGATTGAGAACCGCTCGGCCAATGCTCGCGTCCTGGAAGTTGACTACTTCTGTGGCGAAGCGGGCCGCGATTGGGCGTGCGACTAACGACGAAAGGGGGTGACTCATCTCACCCCCTTCCTATCACGTCCCGGCGTTCCGGGTAGGAGAACACAATGGCAGTCAGTTCGACTCATAACGGTTGGCGGTACGACCCTGAAAACAGCCGGTTGGACTTCTATTACCGGGGAACCAGGGTTGGGCACATTAACGCCTCCGGCCTTACTGGTGCGCTTGCACTCGAAGCGACCACGACGGTAACAGCGGGCACGGGTTTCACTGCGACAACCGGAGATGTCACCCTTTCCGCGGATGGTGCGGCTTTTGTCGCAGCGACCGGGAATGTGGAGATTGGTGGTCCGGGCGCGTTTGCCACAACCCAGCCCCAGGGAGCGGTGGTGATGGGCGGGACTTCTCTTTCTGGTATTGCACCTGTCGGTGCGATTGCCACCGCCGGAGCGGTGTTCGCTTCGGATACCGTTGTGCGGAAGATTATCGCCGCTGGTACTGCTTCCAACGTGGAGACCTAGGATGACGGTGCTTCAGTGTCCAGAGTGTGGCGAGGAAGTTTCTGGCCCGGATAAGGCATCGGTGACGGAGACGATGGAGCGACACTCCAAGAAACACGAAAAGGGCAAGAAATGACACCTGCCGTGCTGCCTGAAATGTTCTGGGATGTCCAGGATGATGCGTGCGATTGCACGTTTCAGCGCATTGGCATGTGGACGAATCCCTACCTCGGGGAGACGTTGGAAGTACGGATGTGCTGTATCTGGGAAAAGCTCTACGAGTTGTTCCCGGGGCTGGCACGGAAGACGCCCGCATTTTTCGATTACAACCGCGACGAGTGGGTTTCTGACGTACGCGAGTGGGACGGTGAGGCGGAGATGCCGCGTTCCATCTGGTACAGGCACCTTGCCAAGAAAGAAGGGAAACCGCTCGCCCAGATCAGGGATGAGTACGGCCACCTGAATCCTCCTCCTGGCACCCCCAGGGAACCCGAACCGCAGGGGTCAAGCTTCACGGAAGCATTGCTGGACATGGTGTTTGACCTGGCCGAGCGATTAAGGAAGCTGGAACATGGAAGCTAAGGAGGACGCCATGATGGAAAGCATTACTCTGGAGATAGGTTTCGATCCAACGAATCCGGCGCTTCGCAAGTATTTTGCCAGAGCAGGGGAACTGGCGGGCAAGGCGTTCGTTCGCAAGATGAATGACCTCTGTTGCGAAGCGAATGGGCATGAGTACGAGGAACTTCCCACAGAAACCATTGCACTGAACGACGTGAGTGACCTGCCATTCGATGCCATCTGTAAGTGGTGCCAACACACGCGAGGGCGAGTGTTGGTATGAATAGCCCCAGGACGCCCCACGTTGTCCCACAGGCGCTTTCAGTCCACCCGGATGAGAAAGCGTACGCACTGTGCGAAATGAACTACCTGACGCTCGATTACAAAGAGCGTCGCCGGTGGCAGTTCATCTACGTCATTCGGGACGGGAACGTGGCGGAGTGGGTGCGGGACATGGGGCCGGTGTCAGATGCCCAGGAGTTTCGGCTGTACTCCTTCTGGCAGGACACCGTAGGGCAGTTGATGGACGAAGCGGACAACATGCGCTGGAAGGAAAACACCTTCCAGGAGATGTTGCAGGAGTACAAGGGCAAGAGCCAGTTGATCCCGGAGTTCGTGGCTTTCACGGAGGAGCGGGAGAAGCAACTGAACAATCAATCGATATTTGGGCCGGGGTTCAACCGGCAGCGAAACGAGTTCATTAGGAGGCTCGCATGAGCACACTTGCAGACGCAATGCTCGAACTGGACATCGATGACCTGAAAGACCGGTACAAGTCCAACGACGTGTTTGTTTCAGGTGGGGATATTGGCGACGTGATGGAAGGGAAAGGCATGGTCTCTTCATCCACGTCTGAGTACATCCCCATCTTCAGCACGGTGGATGGGACGGTCTCGATGGTCTCGGCCAAGCAAGCCGCGTTGAAGTGCCGGAGGAAGAAGGATGGGACGCGGGATTTCGTGCTGTCCCGCCCGGAGAAGTACGAGTACGTCTTCGACCCGGCGATCAACGGGCTTCGCAAGGTGACGAAAGGTCTGAAGTGTCACCTGCATCCTGACCACCCGAATCGTGAGCAGTACGACGAGATGGGGCTTGCAGGGCAGAGTTGCCGGAAAGAGAACATCCCCTCAGAGTTCCAACTGCAGCGGCACATGGCTACGCGGCACCAGAACGAGTGGAAGACGATTGAGGATCACATGGAGCGCATCCGTCGAGACGAGGACCGGGCGATGCAGCGGCAGATGCTGGAGGCACTGAGCAGGCGTGGGCCAGGGCGTCCCCCGAAGGAGGATTAGATGAGCCTGTTGATGAAAACCATCGTGCAGACCCCGACGATCACGGCGGGGGCGTATGCGGCGAACGATGCTGTGGGGGGGTTGCTAACCTTTGTGGATGCGGGGCCAAACGCCCTTTCGGGTGGAAGTAACTCCGGCGTCTACGTCGATGGTGCTGTTCTCACTGACCTCGCCAAACAAGATGTTCAACTTGACCTCGTGCTGTTCAATCAGTCTTTCACAGCGACGGCTGACAACGCTGCGTTCGACATCTCGGACACAGACATGCTGAACGTGGTTGGGGTTATCAACTTCGTTTCGTACACCGACGCGAACGATTCGAGTTTCTGTGCGGTTCGGGGTCTGAACATCCCCGTGCTGATTGAGAACGCATCGGGAGCGCTGTACGGGCAACTGGTCACACGAGGGGCACCGACCTACGCCGCCACGACAGACATCCAGGTACGCTTGAACATTCTTAAGGGGTGAGTATGAGGACGGCACTCCGTAAAGCACTAGGCACTTCAGGGCCCGCGTACCGCACCCTTACCACCAGCGGGTTTGAGATCACCGATGCCTCGCGTGCGCTTGGAGTAGAGGGCGACGGGTTGCTGAACGATGGTTCGTTTGGCATCTGGGAAGAGACCGAGAACCTCTGTATCAATGGGGGGGTCGAGACAAACCTTGTCCAATGGTCGGACAACGGCGTTGGGGTTGTTTCTAGGGTTACTACGGAACACAAGTTCGGCACCGCGTCGGTCAAAGTGACTTCCTCTGGAGTCGGTGAGAACCGGACGCTGGTACAGTGGTTCAGCGGATCACCTATCACTCAGGTTGCCCGGACGATGAATATCTGGGTGAAGGGCGAAGGGGCGACGATAGGGAAAACCCTGTCTCTCAACACAAACGAATCCGGCGGCGTGCAAAGCGACGCTTCGCTCGGCGGAATAGCACCGGCGACTGTGGTGCTCACGGCGGAATGGCAACGCCTCCAACACACTGGCACACCTACGCAAGCGGACAGGGTGCTGCTCTATTCATTTCTGGAGGTAACCGCTGCCGGTGCTAGCGAGGTGTATTACGCAGACGGCTTCCAAGGCGAAACCGGCAGTGTAGCCACGCCCTACGTAGAGACGGACGGGGCAACGGCAACACGGAATGCCGCTAGGGTACAGGTTCCTGTTGCGGGGCTGTTCACGCCAACGCAGGGCTGGATGGCCGTGAGATTGGTAATGGGGTGGGCCAACACCGCTGACCCGTCTGGAAACCCGGTCGTCTTTGATTGGCGTGATGACGCTAACAATCTCCTTCAACTGCGATTCGACACGACCGGGAACACATGGGAATTACAGCGACGGAATACTGGTGGAACCGGTGAAGTAGCACTGGCGGACACCTTTGCGTTGAACGAGGCGGTCACGGTCATCGCGGCGTGGGACGCTCTCAACCTCAAGGTTAGTGTGAATGGGGGGGCGTTTACATCTGCGGCAGCGACCAACATTCCAACGCTCGCGGCAACCATGCTTGACATCGGTTCAATTGCAGGGACGAGTGAGCACCTCAACGGCGACGTGCTCTGGTTTGCCTGCGGCACGGGCACGCTCACCGATGCAGACGCGGCGACTATTAATGGCTACGGAAACAATGATGTGGGGCTACATGCTTTCCCAGGCAACCCTACAGGATTCTGGGATGCTAAGACTGGTGTGATGGAGGTTGCCCAATGATAACTCTTGAACGCGCCCTAGAGCTTACGTACTACTGGAGTAACGAGACCGTCGGCTCCGGCGATACTGAGAAGGCTAAGCGCATGTGGGAGCGGTGCTATCGCGTTTACTGGTACCTGTACTATCGAAGGCTCCGAGGCAGCGAGCCCATGCTGCTGGCCGGATGATGACTCCCGAGGAGATGCGCCACGAACAATTGGCCGGGCCAAGGGCACTCGTCTTTGGGTGCCTGTTCGGGATCATTTTCTGGGCGGTTGTCCTGTTCGTGGTACTGATTGTTAGCACCAAGGCCGACCACAAGGCGTGCAGTCACCCCGTACTGTCGGTCCCCCGGACGGTAACTATCCGCTCCGATGTTCCCAACCCCCAGGCATGGCGCAACGCTATCGCTACGTGGAACGCGCAGGGTTCCGGTATGCAGTTCGTGGAAGTCGATTCGGCGGCGTCGATGGCGGACGTGTACATTATCTCGTCTGCTCGGTACAGCAATGGCAGCACATGGGTTCGTATGCCATGCGGGAGGACGGATAGCGTCGTCTATGCGGGCACGGATGTTGATTTGGATTACTGGGCCGTGCACGAGATTGGGCACACTGTTGGGCTCGCTGACCACATCACGCATAGCACCGACCCAAGCGGCTACATCAACCCGAAGTATTGCCCGGAAGGGTACTCAGGGGTGATGAGTTATTGCACTCCACGGTGGCAGTGGTGGGGGCCGGATGATCGCTACATGCTCTGGTGGTGGTTCTAGCGTGGCATACTTACACCAAGGAGACGCACCATGACCACGTTGTGGGATGTGGCGAAAGAAATGACCTACCGTGCGCCCGGAGACGACGCCATTGGTAGGGTCGCAGCGATTACATCTCTCACTACGCTCACAGCGGTATCCTCAGCGTTGGCCTTTGGCGGGAACTCAGAGAACCGGTATGCGCAGCAATGGGTATGGCGCGGGGACACGACGACCGTTGCTGACAAGACGCGGTACTCAGATTCCTTCGCGCCTGCTACTGGGACGCTGACACACTCAGGGACAAACTACTCGGATACCACGGCAACTGATGAGTCGATGCTTATCGGGCCACACGAACCGCACCTGGTCCGTGAAGCCATCGACCTGACCGTGAGACAGCTTCGGAGACTCGACAGGACGGAGCTTCCGACACGACAGGGAGTCAATCGGTACTTCATTGGCGACCTCGATTGGATCGAAAGCCCCGAGGACATCGTGAAAGTCTCGTGGTGCGACTCTCCCTTACTCACGCGGAACCGGTACATCGTCAAGCGCAACTCAGTTGATACAGCCGGGGCGCTCATCCCGGACAACTGGACGCTAGCGAACGCTGCTACAGGGTCTGGGTATTCGACTGCGCAGACGTGGAAGGAACTTCCGTACTCCTACCTCCTGGAGCGATCTACGACGGACGCAACCATGACGCAGACGATCTCCCTCCTGGACGCGGGGATTAGCGGGGAGTCGATCCGTGGGGAGACGGTCACGGCGTTTGCAAGGGTCTGGAGCGACACTGCCTCCAAGGTTCGCATTCAGATTCTCGAAAGTGGCTCGGTTGTCGATTCGTCCTCGTACCACACCGGGGGCTCCGGGTGGGAGGAGCTGACTGTTTCGTACACCATCTTGACGACGGCGACTTCTCTTTCGATGCGGGCCAGTGTGGAAGTAGACGCTGGGAATGCGTACATCGGGGAGATGGGCGCGGCGATTGAAACGACCATGACCGACGCGATCCGCCGGGACAATTACATCGAGTACGACCTGCCCCGTGACCAGTTCCACTATGACCAGAACGGGGTCCTATCGATCCTCGTCCCGCCAAGGGGGAAGAAGGGGCAGTGGATCGTGTACTCCAAGCGCCCGTATCCAGGGTTCGATTCAGCACGATTGATCTCCGGTGCGGCGGATGCGGATTCGACGGATGCGCCCCTTGTGACTGTGGCTTGCGGGGCGATTGCGCGGCTGTTCAAGGGTAAAGCGATGGGGGATGTGCAGTCCGCCGACTGGGTACGAGCCAAGGAGTGGGAGGACAAGTTCGCGACCCTTGCGAACAAGCTCTTATATGTGGGGAAAGATTCACTGGATGATCGCCTAAGGCTCCCACGAATCGGCCCAGGCATCGTGAGGATGCGCTGATGCAGGCGATTTGGAAGCTCGGGGCCCCTGCCCTCAACAGTGTGGAACGGACGCCTGAGGGGCTTCTCAGTGTGTCCTACACGGACAACGTGGATTGCCGCTGGGGGGACGTTGTTACTCTTGGCCCGCTGGTGACCGTGATCGACTGTTCGGCAGCGGGCGGCACGGCAGCGAATACTGTTGCGATCGTCTTTTCCGACACGATGAGCGCGACGCGGGAGTACCTGTACGGCTTCCGTGGAACGAAGTGGGTGAAGATCCGCATGGACACGGCGGCGGTCGTTTCAGACGGGACAGAGACGGCGCTAGCGGAAGCGGCCACAGACGCGATTAAGACAACTGCCGCGAACGGGACGCAAGAGATAAGCATCGGGATGGATAACACCGCTTATGAAGTGATCACGACGGTCAGTGACACGGCCACGGACACGCACTCAGCAAACAACTCTTCGGTGCTCAACCGCATCTTTGGGCTTGCTGGCTCGGACGATGCTGCCGGCCAGATCGCGGGGTTGGGGAGGAGCGGCGCAGCGGGCACGGCGCAGAACACGATTCGGCAGAACGTCCTTTCGGGGACAGTGACGCAGGACGCCCCTAACTGGGTGACAAGAGCCACGGTCTCCGGGGAGCAAATCATCTTTACAGGCTTCGCGCTCGATGGGCGATTCTGGATGATCGGATCGTCAAACGGCCCCTACGTCCTTGACTCGGACGGGCAGCGGTTCCGGACGTACATCGACGAGATCGACAACCAGACCTCCAGTCCAACCAACTGTTTTGGTCTGAGTTCATGGAGTCTGTTGGGGACGATCATTCCCCTGAACCGTTCGACCAGGCTTTCACAGGACTTGTATGGGAAGTCTATCGGCCCGGAGACGTACCGCAGAAACTATTCTTCGGTGAAAGGCCGGATGGGTAAGCGGGACGGTTCGGAGCTGTGGGACTACTGGCCGATCTACAACGTCGTTGAGGATGACACGTACATCTGCGCTGTCAGACCACGGCTCGACGGGGACATGATCGACGATGCATCTCCTGTCGTCTTCTTCCCGATCGTCAAGCTGACCGATGTTGAGTCGAAGGTGGTCCGGTACGCCGGGACGCGTGGCAGTCAATCGCTCCCCAAGGTCTACCTCGGGCACGACACGGACGTGGCCTACTTCTCAGAGGGACGACACAACAGGTTCATTGAGGATTCGACGTACCCCTATGCAGCGAGCGGGACGCTGTACGGGACGGAGCTACAGCGGTTCCCGGACAGGTTGAAGAAAGTGAAGCGGGTAGGGTTCAAGACGCGAGACTGCAATTCGAGTGAGACGGTGACGTGTTCGATTGTGTACCGTGACCACATGGAAGTTTCGCAGACGGTGGCGCTCCCGGCGACGACGAGTAACGGGTGGCACTGGTACACGATGCCGCAGGGCGGGATTGAGGCGCGGAGCTTCTATCCTACGTTTGCGTTTGCAAGGGGTGGGACGACCACGAACAGCCCGAAGATCGTTGGGGACTTTGTTGTGGAGTTTGAATTGGCATGACCAATTACGGAGACACGCTGAGTTCGGAAGAGAAGCTGGAGCAAGTCTGGCGGTTCATGAACCAGTTGCGAGCTGCTGGGATGGATAGACTTGTCGAGAGTGGGTATCTGCAATGGGACGGCATCAAAATCCGTTTAGATGACCACGGCATCCAAGTGGAGTCGGCAGGTAATCAGGAAACCAGCATCTATTTTGTGAACAAATTGGTGCCTGATCCATCTGCTGAAACAACGGTGGCAGAGGTATTGGGGGATGTGGACGGGTCTACCAGCCTGATAGGACAACAAGCCACTTACGGTGGCGCAAACCTGGCGGCTGTGTTGATAGGTGCGGGGGCGGCTACTGCCAATGCGGAGCTCACGATTTACATCTCACCGGATACAAACCAGCCACGCGCCAAACTCTCTCCGCTTGCTGCGGACCTCGGGCAATTTGACCTGCAATACACCGTTCTCAAAGTGGCCCTAGCATCTGACCCCGGAACGCCAGCCAACGGTATGATTTGGTACAACACGACCACCAATCAACTCAAGGCACGGGTGAATGGCGCAACGGTGGTGATCGCATGATCGGCCCGCGCGGTACTTCAAGGGCGGAAACCTAGTCGTGCGCGATAGGAACCAGCAGCCGATAGCCACGAACCCGGACCAATTCAACCCGGTCACGTTCGGTGGGTTCCGGCAGGATGCCACAGCCCATGATGGCGACTTCCGGGCCGTTGCAGGTTCCGAAGTGCGCCAGCCCGAGGCAGTGACCGACCTCGTGTGTGATCGTGCTCTGCTGGTACGCGGGGGAAAGCAGGGCAAACCGGGCGTTGTCCACGGCGATCAGGCAAGCGGGCGTGACGATCTCGGGGCCGGACGACTGCGCGACGTTGCCCAGGTCGTTGTCGAAGCCCTGGATCACAATTTCGGGAGCCGGGAACCAAAGCTCCCATATCG
>Ga0210043_1002041_pt1 | contig 14391 bp, 15 predicted proteins | sample CryGeymet201501t_FD_183990 | JGI IMG/M metagenome (GOLD analysis project Ga0210043, IMG submission 183990) | Groundwater microbial communities from Crystal Geyser aquifers in Utah, USA - Crystal Geyser metaG 2015-01t (SPAdes) (version 2) | ecosystem: Environmental > Aquatic > Deep subsurface >... | reverse complement strand
CTCCTTGATTTGGTAATAATAATTTGATAGGCAACATTGGATCGACTAGCCCTTTCGTTGTCACTTCTATGCCTCTTCTATCTACAAATCGTAAATATGCTAAGCTTTTTGCTGTAATAAATGGACTGTGATAATAAGTGACAGGATCTGCCTCACTCATCCACCAGTTTGGCCGAATACGAATCTCGTTAAGATTCGCTAAAGCATTTGAATTATCATATATATATAAGTGAATAGTATCTATGATCACATCAGATACATTACGAATACTTCCAATTGATGCACTTTCATCATTATTGTATGTAGCGTGCAACACTTTTGTAGAGTTTACATTTTCGTTTATCCCCTCAGAAATAGTTTTAGGATAAAACTTAGTTTTAGCTCCTTTTAATGTTTTTTGCGATACTGATGTCAAGTTATAGTAAGGACAAGTCATAGTTGTCGTCCGAATCGTTCGAAGTCCATTCCCAGCATTTTTGTCTAAATAGTGAGGTGTGCAAGTTCCTATTTCTTCATATCCGTCACTAAGGGGTTCTGCTCCTGAATTCATGATTAGATAGTCAAAAACAGCTATTGCATCGTAAGTGAATGAATAACCTATTACGACATTAAATAGATTGCATATTGATTTCATGATGTCATATATGCTGAATTCGTTCGGGTAAGGCAGTAAATCAAGAACTATTTTACGTAAAAAGTATGGGGTAATTTCATATTCCGCTAAGTGATTCAAATATTTTAATTCTGAGTTGTGCGCTGTAACTAATTCGCCAGTTTCGCCACACAAGTCTTCATAAATGTACTCTGCTAGCAAATCCGCTAAAGGAATATTCTCAATACCCTGAAAAGTGTTCGAAGATGCTTCGATTTTGGTTCTCAAATTAGACACACTTACATTCTGATAATGACCTATCGCATCGCTAAAAGTGAGGTTTACAGGATAAAGCGATGGTATATTATACACAGAAGTGCTAGGATTCTTCTTAAATATTACTAACGGTTCGTCAATCGTTTCTGTGTCCAATATGCCTCTGAAAAGTATCTTAGAGGAGACGGTAATCGTTAGTCTAATATTTGCAAATCCGTTCGTTTTAATCCATTGAACCACATTTGCAAGGCCTCCAATCGTTGAATCATTAATCAGTGTGCATTTATACTGTCTAACCAAAACGCCTAAACCGTAGTCGTTCGAGAACTTAAACGTAACTTTTCTTGACGCTGGAGTTATTTTCAAATCCGATTTGTAACCGGGATCCGATTCTGCTTTTGTTTCTAGCTCTATTTTGGTTGTTAGACCTTCGATATTGGTGTATTGAGCGCGATGTGTGATGTACCAAGCCATTTTTTAAAATTTTAAAGTGGTTCTATCGATTAATTTAGACTGTTCGCTATTGGCAAACTCAATATCACTTCCTGATATCATTCCTTTTACATTAACTTCTAAGGTGCTTAATTTCTCAATCAAAGCAGAAAACAGCGCATCATTAGAGTTATTAGATTGTGCTGGAGCTTGAAATATTGGTGAAGGTTGTGGACTCATCAGGCTCATCGAACTTGTAGAAAACCCTGAATCTTGTACGTCTAGTGCTGTTTCTGTTCTTATTCTCCTTTGAGTTGTAGTAGTAACCGTTTTAGGTTGACTCGCACTTGTACTGTAAGATTGAACTTTTTTCGCTTCTGGAGCTATATGAATTTTGTTTTTTTCTAAAATGACATAAGCTGCTGCACCTCCAAAAATTCCAGTTGCTCCGGCTATTTTCGCTAATCTATCCCTTTTGTCTAACGCATTTTGCTTCTTTTCGATGTAATTCTCATCATCGGTCATGGTCTCTAGCAAAGGAGTGTTAGACTGTGTCGCTTTTTCATTCATGACTTGCTTATTCATCATGAAATTAGGATCAGCATTTATGTTTTGCAGTAATTCTTCATTCTTTGCAGTGCTTTCTGCATTTACGACAAACTCTTGTCCTTTCTCATTAATTCTAACGATTTGCTCATTGCCTGTTACTTTTCCACCTTGCGCAAATTCTGATATTGTAGTATCTACATAACTACTTTTTTCTGATGATGAATTAACCGTTTCTGAACTGTTTTGAGCTGTCTGAGTATTCGTATTCTCGATTAGCTTAACTACTTTGGTTGCAAAACTAGGATCCGCATTTATCTGTTCAAGTAAAGGCTGACTTGTTTTTGTGCTTTCTGCATTAACGACAAATTCTTCACCTTGTTCATTAATTCTAACGGTTTGTTCCGGGCCTTTAACTTTTCCGCCATCTTTGTAAGCTGGAAGTGGTTGGGCTAATACAGCTCCGAGTTGCACGGCTCCTGTAGCACCTGCAAAAATGGACAATGGTATGTTAGGAGGAATCATAGCTAAAGCGCTCATTATGGCCATACTCGTTCTTAGCATAACTCCCGTTGCGGCAATAGCTTTGTCGAGTTTAGCGGCTTTCACTTTTTCCGCTTTCATTCGGTCATTATAACCTTGTTCAACCGATTCTCTTTGAGCAGTAAGCTTGTTTTTTTGCGATTCTGATATGTTTTCTGCTTTTAACTGCTGATCAATTCGCGCAAGTGCTGCCTTTTTTTCTTTATCTATTGATTGCACTTTCTTAGCTGTCAAAGCTCCTACTAGACTCGAAATAGCGGAACTCCCTTGCATGAACATCTCGTTGTATTCTTGCAATTCAGCTAAACGTTTTTGATGAGCTTCACTCTCACGAGCTTCAGTTACAGTAATTCCGTTCAATTTCGCAAAAAGCTCAATATCTAACTGATTTAACTTCTCTAAATGTGCAACTCTCTCTTGATCAGTCGTAGCATTATTAAAACCTTCTTGTTCGATCTGCATTTGAGCACGAATGTCTGAAATGCTTTGCAGTTTAGCCGTCTCGTCGTTTTGCGCTAACAGATTTATACGATCTAGAATAAACGCTTGTTCATCTTGATAAGATTTGGACGAGATTTGTCCACGGCGTTCAAATTCGGTTTTGATGTAACCGGTATACTCGGATTCTAACGCTTTTTGTATTTCTAGATTTTGAGCTAAGATTTCCGCATCGATTGAATCTTCTACACTTGTTTTAGATGAACTTTCGATTTCTGTAACGTTTTTCTGATACGTTTCTATCTCGATTTTGTACGTTTGCGCTGTTAGTTTTTCAAGTTCTTCTCGTTGTTTTTTTGTCGCTTCTGTATCGTTTTCGGTTTTTTTCGTAGTCTCATCAGTCAATAAACCTTGTTCTACTAACGCTTTTTTCAAATCTGCTTTGCGTTGATTTAACTCAGTAAGTAGTTTAGATTGATTATCAACTTCAGTGTTTAAGCCTCCAGCTTTGCTTGTCAAGTTGTTGTACTCGATTTGCAAAGACTTTGCTAATCGCAAACTGGGATTAAGGGCAATCCCTAGACCGTTTGATTTTTTCGCTAATCCTTCTTGAGCCTGTGCATATTTTTCAGATAACGTTGCGTTCGCATTTATTGATACTCCATACTCGTTTTGAGCACGATTAATAAGAGCAATAACTTCCTGTTGTTTCGTGAACTGATCATTGAGCAAGGTAGCTTTTTCCGCAGCTGCTACTTGGATTTTCTCATCCATCTGCGACAAGGCAATTTTTGCAACATAATCGTTATTTACTTCTTTTAGAGCTTTAGACAGCTGTTCGTTTGAAGCTTTTTCTAAATCTATTCCTCTTAAAAAGTCTGGATATTCGGCTTTAATCTTCTGAATAGCATTTAAACGAATGTTTTCTTCTGTTCCAGCTGTTTGTATGGTTGCGACAAGTGTATTTAAACTCGTTTGTTGTGAAATATAACTTTCAGAAAGCGCATCTGAAGGAGCTATTAAATCACTAACAGAATTCAACATTTTCGATATCGGAGCCTCAACAGCATTGAAAGCTTGAATTAATCGAGAAGTGAGGGCATTAGACAGTTTATCTAACGCAACTTGATACGTTGCTGTTTGTGTTGCAGCTTGTTCGTATGCGGTTAATGTACCTTCAAGTTTATGAGTCATCGACTCAACCGAGCTTGCATTTTGGACTAAGATTTGAGCAACGTTTAAGTTCTCACGGCCAAAAATATCTTCCATCGCCGTCGCATCGGAAAGAATCGGCTGGAGTTGCATTAAGCTGTTTGCAAGGCCGTTTGTTTTCAAATCAACATCTGTAATCCCATATTTTGCAAGCTTATCCGCTGATGTTTGAAGAATAGTGAACAGATTTCGAAGTCCAGTTCCTGCTTTTTCCCCTTTAATCGTGTTTTGAGCTAGAACTTGAACAGCTGCATTAGTAACTGAAATACTTTGCCCGGCTAGTGCCGCTGAAGTTCCTGCCTCTTCGAATGATTTCGCAATATCAGCAACTTCAGCGGCTCCAAATTTTGCTCCAGCTGCAAGATTATTCACAATTTCAGAAGCATCTGAAGCTTCTTTTCCAAACTGATTAATCGTGCTTGCAGTCGCTTCAACAGCGGTCTTTAAGTCAATTCCTGATGCACGAGCTAAAATTAACGCCTCGTTTGCAACTCCTTTGAGTTGTTTTATCCCTGCATCTGTACCAAAATCTATTTTTTCAGCGAGTTGTGAAGCTACGAGTTTATATGCTTCGACAATCTGATCAGCTGCAATTCCTGTTCGTGCTGACTCTACTAAAGCGGTGTTTGAAAGTCCTTGTAACCGTTCCCCTGCGATTCCAGTAATCGCACTTAAATTCATTACTGCTGTCTGGTATCGACTCCCCATTTCTTCCGCTTTTTTCGCAACGGAAAGGAAAGCGGCACTAGCTGCACTTGCAAAAATAGTTGTCTTTGAAAATAATGAATCTAGGGCAAAACTAGATTTTGGAGCTGTATTTTCGAGTTGTGCAATCGATGTGTCTAACTGCTTAACACTTACAACACCTTTTCGGGTGTCAACGTCTATGGTGTACGTTACTTTCTTATTTGCCATATTCTCTATTGAGCTAAGATTTGTGAAAGTCTCATTTTTGCTAACTCTAAGCGCGTGGCCGTGTTATGCAAATAACGTTTTTTTCGCAAGTCACCCTTACTCAATAAGATTTCTAAAAACTCAAATTCGCTTATGGAGCTAGTACAGGCTTGCATCCAAAGTTCATGATTTTGCTGTGCAGATAAACGGCGATTCTCGTAACGGATAAACGCTTCACCGTCTAAGTCCGGTTCTATTTCCGGTTTATTGTTGATTACTTTGAGTAACTCTAAAGCAGCGTCTGTGTCAAGTTGTACTGTTGTTTCATAAAAAAAAAGGCTTCTTTTACAATATCGAGACGAAGATCATCCGCTGAAGGGTTTTCTTTTGCAATAAATTCCGGCTCGTTGTTTTCGTTCAATTGAACAAGTTTTGGAAAGGCAAGAAACAACTTTTCTGCAAGTGCAGCATAAAATAAAAGTTCTGAAGTGTACACGTTTTCGAACTCATAACCCTTTTCGATTGAGCCGTCTGCTTGTTTGATGTCGATAGGAGAAAGCCCTGCTTTTTGAGCGTAAATACTTCTCTGAGACAGAGATAACTGAGCAAACTGAGTGAATAAAGTATAAACGGCTTTGATATTACGATTCGTGCAAGCAACTAAATTGAATCGAGTTTCTTTAGTGTCGTAATTGTCGAAAGGAGCGAAAGTTTTCATAGACGTTAGAAATTAAATAGATCAGATAAGGTTTGTAAGTTCTCTTTTGTCACGATTTGAATCGTTGAGTAAGGATTAATAATCCCTGCTCGCTGTGTTGAAATAGGAGTGAAGTTCTTATTCTCTTTGCGGACTTTGTACTTCAATGATCGAAAAGTTGTTAAATCATTGTCGTTCGTGTAGCAAGGATGAAACTCAACAGATGTTGTATTGAGCGCATGAATAATATCCGCTGCACCTTTTGTATGCGCATTTTGCTGTTTTGGAGCGCCAATTTTTAGCTCAAAATGAATGCGATAGGTGTAGAAATCCTCTGTTGTAGCAAAATCGATCAACTCAAACACTTCTTTAACGTCCTCAATTGTGTATTTCACAAAACCGCATTTAAAAACGTAAGTTGTGCTTGAGTACCGAAAAGCAACTTCTTTAACCTTAAGAATTCCTGAAAGTGCCATTTTATTGATTCATGAATTTCGTCGAATAAGTATTTTTCCCATTAGTCGTTATGGCTGGGAACGAAAAAGAAATAGTATCGGATGAATGACCAATTTGAATGCCATACTCGAAACGTATTGAATAGACCGTTGCAATACTTTGAAGAGTGTTGAATACAACAGTATTAGCTAATATCGTACCTGCCGTTGCTGGTGTACCTATTGAGTTATTCGCTATATCAACTGGAGCGAAACTCACATTAAAGATTCGACTTCCACAAACTCTAGTTCCACCGTCTAAATGAGGATCAACTACTTTTATAGAATTTGTTAATGTTATCCCTGAAATTGGGAATACAATTTCAGTCTTATAAAGTGAAGCACTAGGGCCTCCAGACGCGATGAATGAATGAGTATTACTGGAAAAAACTGAACCAGTTACGGATTCTTTTACATCATATCCATCTGGCAAGCCATTCAAATTCAAATCAGCCCATCCCAAATAAGCCAACAAATTCTCATTATGATAAATCTGCGCATCATGCTTATCACAAGTCAACACAACACCGTAACTGTTGTCTCCAGCGTTACGTTTCCCTTTAAAATCCGTCAAGATCTCACTAATCTCAACACTTTCATACCATTGCATAGCTTTCCCAGTCCCAGCGCAAACCGCCTGGACTAAGGTTTTATCGCGCGCCCAAGTTTGCAATAAATCAATAGATTCTTGGGTCAATCCAAATCCACCAAAACTTAATTTATGAGTTTTTCCACTTTGGTAATTACCAAACGTATGCTCCTGCTTAATAGCCGGACGCTCATAATTCGTCATAGCCGGATTCAATGTGTTGAACTGAATCACTGAACCATTCAAGGGGTTAAAAATGGAAGCTTTTTGCCAGCCTGCGTAACAAAAGGGAGTACTCATAACAGTAGGTTTTAAAGTGTATTAAAAAAAAGGCTAGGCTTTTGTGCCTAGCCTTTTGGGGATTAAATGAGAATTAGAGCTTAAGCTAAATCAGTACTAGCTAACGTTCCTGATGCTCGAGTGAACGCAATTGTATCATCACCTTCAACTTCGATTTGCCACAGGTTGTCACCTTCACTTCGTTTCGATTTCGGAACTTCATTAATCATTAAGAAATGAGCCGTATTCGATTTTCTGTGATGCGTAGGGTACTGCAAGGCAATAAAACGAGCGTCACGAGTTGCGCCAATACACAGGGCTTCAACAGCTGCATAGTTTGTATAATCAGAAAACGTCACTTTCGGTTTAATCGATTGACCGCTTTGATACGAACCAAACGTGTGTTCTTGCTTAATAGCCTCGCTTCCAAGACCTTCCGCTGTAATAGGACGTCCTACAATTTTTTTCCAAGTCGATCCATCGGCTGAAATTAATACGGCTAATAAACCGCCTGCTTCTGTTACTAAAGGCATTTTTGCTCCTTAAATGTGATTTATAAATTAAATTTCTGGCTCAGGTTCCGGCTCAATGAGCTCAAACCGTTCACTGTTTTCTTCGATGTATGAAACTTTGCGTTTCGTCAAATCGGCTCCGTGCGGATAGTCAACATAAGACGACGCTGTAACTATCGAATCAAAATTGTCTCGACAGACGAAAGGAGTTCCATCTTCTTTTTGTCCTCGAAACTCGTAAAATTGAGGAGGCTCGCCCTGTCCGTAAATTTTCGTTTCAGGGTTTTGCACAGGAGTCTTTACTCTGTACAACTGACCATGAACAACAGCAAAAAGTGAAATTCCGAAAGTCATCGATAAAGGTTGATCAAGCAAAAAAGGAATCATCACTTCTTTTACCTGATTCACAAACTGATCAAAATTGATAATTCCGTTCGCTAGCAATACAGCCAAAACGAACATATATATATATGTGAAAATGGAGCGAGTCGCATCGTAAACTTTCGTGCCAGGTAGTGCAGAATCATTCAATTTTCCATCGTCAACTAAATCGGCCACAACGCCGACGGCGCGCGCTAATTTTGCTGGTAAAAGAACATCTGCAAGGGCATGAACTGCGCCTTTTGCGACATTGCCCGTATTGCTCCACCAGCTCTTATTCCAAAAATCAAGTCTAAATTTCATTTATTCGGCTTTCTTTTTAAATGCTTTGAATAACTTTAGACAAGTATACAAAGCAGTAGCTATGATAATAACGGTGCCTCCTACCGCCTGAATAGCATCATTGACCGCATGAAATTGAGGTAAGAACTGCGCAAATGTTAATGAACCGTAGCTCACAACGTTTACCTTAATGATGTCAGTAAAATGCTTTACGGTTTGCAGCGACATGGTAAAAGACCTGTTTTTTTTCTGAGTCAAAAATGTGCAGCTGAAAGGGTTTTCCATCAGCTAATTTCAAAAGTTTCTGAAGTGTATTTTTAGAATCGATGATGTCTAAAACTCCGTCTTCGTCTAAGTGAGAGAATCTAGATCCAACTCCGATACATCCTTCTGTTTGCTTAAACTTGTTCAAAGGATGAATCAAAATGTGTTGTCGATCTTTCACATCTTTCACTAAAAAGCAATCTCCAAAAGTCGGAGACACATGAGGAAAAACCTCGTAAACACCAGCCGGAATACAGCTTACAAAAGGTTGATTAAATAAATCAGTAGGCTCAACAGCAACAAAATGAAAAGGTAATTCAACCGATGTGCGTACAAATTGACCTAGAGAATAATTCAAAATTCCGTTATCGCGGATTCGTTCAAGGAGCATCATCATACGAAAAGCTCTCCCATTTTTGAAGGTGAAAATCTGTCACAATTGCCGTAACGCCTCCGATTGTGGCCGTGAAAGTGCGCATGTCGATAAGCTGCCAGCTTGCATCATCTGTAAGAGCTTTAAGGAATTTCCAAACTAAAATATCTTGTTCCTCAAACTCATCTCCAGTTTCTAAAGGTGGATTCGCAGTAATCAAACTTCTTATTTGAATTCCGTATGTCCAGCCTCCAGTATAGCTACGCAAATCTGTAGATTGCTCATTCGGATTGCTCAACTCTTGTTCATACAAGTGAAAAACGGGATAATCCGTTTTCTTGATTTCACGAAAACCGCGATGTGTCACAACTGGAAACAACTCAACTGAAGGAGCACTTTCTAAGCCTCGTGCAATGCTCAATAATTCTTCAACGTGCTTTTTCATGATTCAAAACTCTTGTCTAAAATGCTTAACACTCGTTTTTCGATTCCTTGTATGTGCGCCCGAATCGCAACGGCTAAAAAAGGTTTTGCCTTAGTTCCTTTTTTTGCAATTTTACGCGCAACTAAAAAAGCGACATTCTTAGCTTCAGCAACAGGAACGTTTAACTTTTTGCGAGCCCATTTTTCTAAAGGAGCAATCGGAACCCAATGCGGTTTGGTTCCTTCATGCACAAAAACCGCATGATCTGAATTTGCTCCAAACTGCAAGCGAATCGTGTCTAACTCGTTTTTAACCGTTGAGTAAATCGACTTTTGAATATCACCGTTGACGTTTATTTTACGCGAATTGAGATAGTTAACAGCCGTTTCAACTAATTCTTGACCGATTACTTCGAGTTCAGATTCGAGAGCTTGCACAGCTAATTGCCAATCGCGACCAGGAGTAATATTTCCATTCTTCGAAATCATAACCAAGGATCCTCACCCTTAATTGAAATCATCGTAATAGAACCGTCGCTAAACACATCTTCATCATCTTGAACAACAGGAATTGCCGTTAACAATTCATAAGCCGTTGTGCGTAAGATTGCCTGATAACTCTTGATTTCGCGAATACTAAGAATCTCTTCACGATTGTCACCGGCATCCATGCCAATGATTTTAGAAAGTCCGCCAAGCTCCGAGATGCGAAAATTAGCAAGGGGCAAAGCGTAAGCGAGTGAAAGAATTCCTTCAGCTCGCTTAGCTTGTTCGCGACCAACTGCGTCCACATCGTCTATCAATGCTTGATAAATGTCACCAAATCTGCCTCGAAGGTAGCGCTCTGCGTCGGGCTGATGCTTGAATGCCATGACAGCAAGTGTATCAGCGTTTGCAGAAAGTGCAAGAGCTTCAGCGATTTCGGTTGACGTTGTGATGAGACCAGGCATGATCGGGAATGTTAATCGTTGTCTTTTTCAGCTTCTTTTTTGAGCTGTTTTTCTTCAATTTTCTCGAAATAAGCTTTATGAGATGTACACACTTCAGCAAATAACTTAGCTTCAATCAAATCACCTTTTGAGTAATCGTAACCAGCCTCTTTATTCACAATGCGCGCTTTTTTCGTTAAACGGTAACTAGCCATAATCTCTTTCTTTCCAAGATGTTAATTTGATTCTACCTTTTAGGTAATACTTGAGCCACGTTCTTCGAAGGAGCGCCCGTATTCTTGGGTAAATAGGCGGACCAGGTAACAGTCGTAGATGGATTGTTAGTTTGCCCATCGAACTTAAGCCTCGCCCAAACCGAACTCTTATATTCGAGCCGATTTACTCCCATTATCACATTAAGCGTGTCATAAACTTGAGTTGTAGTAAGTTGATCTTTAAGCACTCCCGAAATAGTTACCCAGTTCAATCGATCTTGCGAGCATTCTAAGTAAACATTTACATCTTCAGTACCAGCCACATTCGAGCAAACAAGCGAGGTATAAGCTGTATTTTGATTCGAATCGCCGATATAAAACGCTTCTGTGTAATGATTTCCGACACTATCACTAGCTAAAGAAACCTGACCGAGATAGCGAACATACGTTGCACCTTCATCCGCTGAAGTCGTGTAATTGTACGTGTCGCCCATAGCCATGAAGCTAAATCCAAGTAGGAGAATGGCAAAAATAGAAAAGAGTGATTTTTTCATAGTTTTAAAAATGAGGTTAAAAGAAATCTTGCAAGTATCCACCTTGCAAGATTTTAGTTCGTGTGTATCTATGATGTTGGTAAAAAAAGGGAAAAAATAAAGTGTCTTACCAGGACACTTTATTCACAGCTAACCAGCTTATTTCTAAGCTTTCGATCCTAACACTAATGCGCCCGGTACTACATACCCAAAATCCAAATCGACTACGAGTGTAATTTCTAACACACGTTTTCTATGATTTTGGAATTTGTAAAACTGCATTTCACGGCCAAAGCCAGCAACAATATTTCTCTTTGGAGTTGTAATCAAATTGTTATCTGAAAATCCAAATGGAGATACAATTTTTACTCGCTTATGCATTGAAACCGCTTGAGTTCCAAACAAAACGTTGTCAGCTGCACTAGTTTGGCGATCTGCAATTTCGTCCTCAAACTGATCTAGATTAGTAACACTCAACAAGTGAAATAAGGCACTTCTATCGTCACGGTATTGTTTAGGTAATAGACTTAAACCTTCACTTAATTCACCGCCTGAACCGCCCCAGCTTGGAGATGCAGCAATCACATGATCAATAACACTTGCATCAGCTAACGCACGTTTGATAATTCCGTCACGAATTCTCAGAGCTTTGTTAGTGCGAGTTGTCGCAGCTAAAGAAGTATCACCGTTAAACATCAAGTTCAACAAGTCCATCCCGACACGTTTTGCAATCGCCGCATTAATCGCGTCTTCGCCTTTATCTTTCAAGATGTTTTGACGTAACCAACTGTAAGAAATATCCACATTTGCAGTAATTTCAGTCGGTGTTAAGGTCAAACGAGGCATGGAAGGTGCAACAACATCTGCATCATCAGGAGCAGTACCTTCAACTCCAGCGATGATAATCGGCTCACCAAACTCGATTGCATCTACGTCAAGACTTTTTGCAATCCCAGTTTCTACACGCATTTCAGACAGTACTGGAGTCTGATCAACCACCAAATCTAAAAATTCCGCTGTTTGTTGAGCAGAAAGCAAACCACCAGTACTAGTACCAGTTACCGCTTTATTAATCTGCTCCATCAATTCTTCATTCGTCATATTCTTACGAGCTCCTTAATCTAAAATGGGTAAACCCTTTTTTGTTGATGTTTTCTCCTCGCGACCTTCAGACGACTGACGTCCAGGCGCGGATTTCTCAATAGCTTCGAGTCTCGAACTCAAAGCCTTAATTTCTGTTGACAAAGCGCTCAAATCAGCTTTAGTGATTTGTTCGACAGCGTCCTCTTTTTCTGCTTTTTCACTCATGTTTTCTGTGTGATTTGAGGGTTTGAATGATTTAACAGCACTATCATCTAGAGCTGCTATGTACGTTTGAAATTCTGCGGACAAAGTGATCAATGCGCTTTTTTTGTCCATGATTTCTGAAGAATTGATAATCGACCAACCTTCACTTTCGAATGCATTTATAGCATCACGATAGCGACGCTCTTTTAATTTGTCCTGGAAAGATTTTTCAACCGATTGATCCGAACCTTTTGAAACAAAATCCTTAATCATCTTCTCGATTCGTGCAAAAAAACCTTTTTCGGCTGTCTCTTGCACCTCGACTTTGTTGCATAAACCGGAAAGAGAAATTCCAGTAATGTCGCCTTTTTTTACTTCCGCCCAAGTTTCCTCGTTAGAAACTTTAATTGCGACTACCCAAGCGCCTGATTTTTCGCCGGGGAAACGTTCATCCGCTGACTTCAAAATGAAACTCTCTACAACTTGACCTTCACCCGAAACTTCATTGTGTTGCTTATCAACTTGTTGTGTCCTGGCATTAGATAAAAATCCGTGCGCAGCTTTTTCGATTTCTTCAGCTGTCATTGCTTCTTGGTGAGCATCAGCCTCATCGGGAGCATAAACAGCGCAATAGATCAGCTGTTTTTCTTCATCAGCTTTCAAGATTTTAAGTACTCGTTCAAAAGAAGGTTCTTCTGAAGCTCCAGCACTTTTATAAATTAACGTGCGCTTATTTGCCCCTTTCTTCACAAGAGAGATAAACTGTACGTCAAGATTAGTAATATATTTTTTGATTTTAGACATGCAAACTCGCTGTTTGTCCTTAATTGAGTCCTTAATTGATTTAAGGTAAGTTAACATGTGTTCCCTAAACGAAAAACGGCGCTTAGTAGCGCCGTTGTGGGTTTCTATAAATCTGAGAGAAGTGAATCAGGTTCAAACTTAGCAAAATCTTCAGATAACGTTTTGCCTTTTTTTCTGAAATCAAAAACTTCATATGCTGAATTTAAAGAGACGGTATAGTCCGCTCCGACAAAGTTAAAATGTAAGTCTTTGTCTGTGTCATTAACATAAGCTTGCAAGGCAACCCCTTTAGATTTGCGAATATTCGATTTTACAAAACTCGAAATCTTAGCATCTGTATCTAAACTTAATTCAGCAAACGAAGTACTCAACACTTCTTTTTGATCATCATTCACAGCGAATCGTTTTTGCTTGAGAATGTCACTAACATGAAGCTCTAATTCTTCATTCGTAAACGTGTTCAAAAAAGCTTTCTCATCCTTTCCAAGCTGCTTGTTTTTCTTGAATTCTAATTTTGTTGCTGGAGCTTTATACATAACTGTTCGAGATCTGCAATCAAAATGATAGGGAGGAAGGGCATACCCCAAACTCACACTTTTCAATTCACTTGTTTTAGTTCCTTTAACCTCATCTTCTTTCAAAAATGGTGCAATTGCCTTCACATCTTCAGGATTTTCAGCGGCCATCATTTTATCTCGCAACTCAACTGCATCTGCAACTTTGATAATTCTGTTATTCATATAACGACATACGCCTGATGTGCGATGATCTATAATCGCAACCACTCTCAAAAACTTTGCGCCGCTTCGAACATACCCTTCCACATTGCCAAACTCTCGCGCCCTGGTTGTTACATGATTTGCGAATCCATCCCAATACGCATAACTAGCAACATCAAATTTATCTTTAAATAGCTTTTGGAAATAACTAGCAGCTGCATCTCTTGACAATCCGTCACGAATTACCGTTTGCCCGGCTTTTGCAACATCTCCAGCTAGAAGTCTATCAAAATGTGACTTCACCCAAAAAATCTGATGATTATCAAGCCAATCTATTGCAGCCTGATTAATAACCGAAAAACCAGCTTTCAAACTAGCCGCTTCCATAACTCCGAGCTGATAGCCTTTCAAGTTCACATCAGCAATAGAACCAGCAACCGTTTGCGCAAAAGACTCACCCAATTGAGCTTGCAAAATGCCAAGAGCTGTTTTCAAATCTTGTTCAGAAAAAGGAGCGGAACCTTTTATCATTCGTATAAGATTCTTGATACCTTCTTTCTTTTGCGCATCCCAATTCTGAATAAGCAAATCGGAAAGTTCTGAAGCAATTCGCTCCCAGTCATCCGCTTTGATTATAGCAAAAACTTTGCGAACTTCATTGCGCAGTAGAAAGTCAT
>Ga0210043_1002039_pt1 | contig 14404 bp, 26 predicted proteins | sample CryGeymet201501t_FD_183990 | JGI IMG/M metagenome (GOLD analysis project Ga0210043, IMG submission 183990) | Groundwater microbial communities from Crystal Geyser aquifers in Utah, USA - Crystal Geyser metaG 2015-01t (SPAdes) (version 2) | ecosystem: Environmental > Aquatic > Deep subsurface >... | reverse complement strand
GGTTTTAAAAAATTTAATCATCGTTCTTCCTCCAGAATATCAACAAAATAAATTTCCTCGCCGGACGGTCCGACAAAATGCTTGTCCCGCACACCTTCCGGCAAATACTCCGGCACACGAAGATCGCTCCCCGCGTACTCTCGCCCGCTCTGCTTATCGCGCACCCGTCGGGCTGCAAGTACGCGCTCGTGATAGGGTTTAACCTCGACCGGGGCCTTGGTTTTGGTAACGCCGGGCCGGTACTGTTCCAGCCTGGCTTCGAAAACTTTTTTATAATAATTGGCGCTCCCGGCGGCTTTCGCGGAACAATCAAAACACACGTCGCGCCAGACAGCCATAACATCGGCATCCCGGCAATCTTTCCGGCGTTGTAAAAACTTCTCCGCCGTCAGGGAAACGTAACCCCGCACCCAGCCTATATTTTGCATGTTAGGGTTGGCGCTTTTCAGCATGGCGTCCTCCGCCTGGTCGGCAAACTCGTCGGGCATATTTTTTTTTGGAAAATCACGCTCGCCGGAAAGATCTCTCTCGTGAGAGAGAGATCTTTCTTCTGTTATCTGATCTCTGTTATCTGATCTCTGTAGCGTGACTTGCGATGGTGTAACTCCGGAGTTTTTATTTTTCTTTTTCGTCCATTCATCCCGGTAATCAAGCATCTTAGGAATTTCTATTACGAACGATTTTTTTAATTCCGTAAAACGAATTTTCCCAAAAGTTTCACAGAAGTGAAAAAACTTTTTCATTTTCGTTTCATTTACATGCAACTTTCGGGTAAAAATTCGCTTCGGAATTTCTATTTCTTTGCCGCAATTTTCCTCCGTGCATGCGGCGGCGTAAATTTCCAGAAGGCCGCACCACATGCCGTACCCTGTGATCCTGAACTCCTCGATCAGGCTGACGATAAAGAAATCATCCAGCATATTCGCCATGTGCTTATACCACCTCATTTCCCGCCCTCCAGTTCCACTCTATGCTCCGCCAGCGCCTCCATCACCGAATCATACATAAGCAGGGCCTGGTCTCTCCCTTTTGTTTCAGAAACCCGCGTTATGAAAGTAATCAGGCAACACATCAGAGCGGCGATAACATTCTGATAATGAGTCTTGTGCTGGTGGATATAATGCCCCACATGGGGCCATATGTGCTGCGCCAGCTTGAATGCCTCCCGCTCATCCTTATGCGCCAGGAAATCGACCGTTTTTGCCATTACGCGCCTCCCTGGCCGCGGCGCAACCGGGCGAGATTCTGCTTTACCCAGCGCCGCTTCCTGGCGGTTTCCTGTTTTACCGCCATGGCCACCCCGCCCAGAAGTACCCATACCAGGAAGATCCATTTAGTTATCGCCCACCAGATGATCGAGACATAATCGGCGATTTCATCCGGGCTCGGATATGACCGGAATACTTCCGGCAGAAATTCCATAACTTCATTTTCCATTCTTCTGACCTCCTTTTTTACATTCATCACAGTACTCTGCGCGAGGGCCGCCAGGTTGGTATTCCTTGCCGCACTTAACGCATGGCTTAGGTTTATAGCCATAACTAGCTCCGCCCACATTGTTTTTATTCATCTCTAGCAGCGAGTTATATGCTTCTTTCAACGGCACCAGCGCATTATTTATCAGCTCAATTTCTGCCTGCCTTTTTTTTAGAGCCACCTCAGCCCGCTGGCGTCTGGTGTACAGCACCTGCATTTGATTTTTAATGACAACGATTAGCGATGGTGACATTTAATTTCTCCTTCCCCCAGAATTGTGAACGCCCCTAAAAAATCCCATACTGAAACGGGTGAAAAAAGGGTAATTCAATCTTCCCAAAACCTTCCCGGGGAGGATGCCCGCGTGATACATCCAGTTTTGTACTGGCATTTCTTTTTTTATTTTCTTCTTGTCCATCTCTTAGGTTCTCCTTCTGTCTTGTTAATTTTTTTTGATAGCAGTCCCAATACCGCGATCGGCATAAAGCAACTCTGATGCTGCTCAACCCCGCCCATCCAGTGCATGCCGTAAACGCGCTTAATGGCGCAGTTTTTACAGTCTCGCTCCGTTTCATAACACTCCCGGGCTGTGGTATTCCAGTGGTATGCGGTGTGGCTTCTATTGGCCACAAAGTTCTCGCCGAGTTTCTTGTGCAATAATGCCCAGCGTTCGTCCAGAGTCGTCATGCCTTCCCTCCCCGGGCTTCAATAATAGATTTTCTGAATGTTGGATTTCCCCAGGCCAGTCCCTGGGCGAGCGCGTCGGCATGGTTGTCGTCGATAATTTCCCGATAGTCGACCCCCATCGCTTGGGCCACACACCGCCATACGTCACTCTTGCCCGCCCGGCCGTTCCCGGTCGCCGCAAGTTTAACCGTCGAGGGCGCGACCTCATAATAAGGAATTCCTGCTCGGGCGGCCGCCATCTTACAGATTAGCGTTGCGCCAGCCATGGCCTCGACTGTACGAGGACCATTTTGCAGCCGGCCATTTTTGCCATGCAGGACCAGGAGGATTTTTTCAAAAGTCATCTCTTCCGGTCCGTAAGCATCCATGAGCCCCAGCAGATCATGAAACATTTCCATGAGTCTGGCCGCCGCCGTACTGCCCATGGGTTTCAGTCGGCCGTGGTGAATCGGAATACTGTCGTCCATAATGCAGAAGCCGCAGCATCTGGAAGATTGATCGATATGAATCGTTCTCATGTCTCTATCCTTCCGGAGGGGAGGCTTAAGCCTCCTCCCCCTTTTTACCCTTGCCTTTTTTGGCGCGAAGCTCCTCGACGTTCTTGACGTTCGATTTATCCATGACGGATTTGTTATTGCCGCCATTCGGCGAGAAAGTGCGCTGCCCGGCAATCAGACCCGATTCCAGATCCTCAAGATCTTTGACCTCCTTGCTCAAAGCGCGGCGGTGGGTCCGAATTGCGACCTTGCGGGTATATACCTCCGCGAGCTTTTCCAGCCGCTCCCCTTCGGTCAGGTTGTCGACCTGAAGCTCCAGAAGCGCCTGTGTCTCTTCGGATGTGGTTGTCTCTCTTGTGGGTGTCTCTACTACCATTGGCGTGTCTCCTATTATCTACTTAACACGCCTAACCATTCTGTCTTTCTTTCCTTCAGGTTTGGTTCGAGTCGGCGCGACCCGCCGACTGGCCCAAACCTGCTATGTCTTACGCGGGGCAATTATCTGCCCCGTTGTGAGATTTTGAATACTGAAGTTGATTATGTTCCGCATGGCCATTGCCTCGTCATGGGTCATGTCTTTGATCCATATCCGCATGTCGTTATCCCACCAGAACCCGGCGCTTTTTGCGTGGTGGCGGGACTCAACATTAACGATGGCCATATAGCGGAATCTTTGCATTAACTCGCCACCTCCCTGATAAAGCCGGCCATGATATTCATGCGCTCTTCCAGCAGATATCGGTTATGGTCTGTCATGATTACCCGGCCCCGGTGGTCTATAACCTCCCAGATATAGTGATCTGGATTGCCGGTAGGTTGTCTTTTTCTAATGTACATGGTCTACCCTTCCTTTACTTTCACCTGGCCATTTTCTATATGCAGCACCGCGTCGGCCATTTGCTGCGCTGCGCCCTTATGGGAAACGTAAAACACCTGCTCGAAGCCGCCGATTTCGACCGCCTTCCTGAGCATTCGAATATACAGCTCGGTGTTGGATTCTGACAGCGGCGCGGAGCATTCGTCCCGCACCAGCGTTCTGGTATCGACACCGGAATGTCGCCGCTGGAAGATTGAGAGCCCGAGGGAGATCACTTCTTTTATCAGCGCCTGCTCTCCGCCACTCTTGTTTTCAACCGCCGTCTCCTCTCCGGTCTCGTTGTCAATAATGCTGAATTGGAGGCACTCGCGCAGCTCATCTTTTGTCGTCAGCTCGCGCTGGGTTTTGATCGTTATGGTAAACCTGCTACCGTAACATTCGCGCAGCAAGGCGTTTACCAGTTCTGATATTTCCGGCCCCGCCGCATCGATTTTGAGAGCCTTTGCGCCGGTCGGTCCGAGCCCTTCTCGCAGGATCTGCAGGAAGGAGAACCTGTTTCTTGTCCGCTCCAAATCGGCGAGGATTTCTTCCAGTTGATTCTTTTGCTCTTTGATCCCCTGCAGCTTCTGATCAGCTTTCGCGGCATTGGCGAGCGCCGCCTCGCCGCCCACCCGGATAGCCTCGATACTGACCTCCGCCTCCTGGACCTGGCGCGTCAGGGCGCTAATCGTATTTGTTATGTCGGCCGCTTGATCGAGTTTCTTTTGAGCTTCGGTCTTCCGGCTGGCATTCTCAAGAACACGCGCTGCGGCCTCCGTCACTGCCTGCCGGTAATCGTCGATCCGCTCCTGAATGCCTTCCAGGTAAGGAGCCTGCTTCACTAGCGGCTCCAGATCGGCGAGCTGCGTTTTGAAAATTTGTAAACCGTTTTGCCGGTCTACGATCCGCGCCAGCAACTCATCCCCTTTGCCGCTGATTTGCGCCAGGTGTAGCGCCTCTTCGGCGGCTCGCTCCTGGGTGTCAAGGCCTTGCTTATTGGTTTCGTGGATGGACTTTGTTTCGAGTGCCTTTGCAAGCTCCGGCTCTAATCCCTCTATGTCGCGCTCTGCTTGCTCTATCTGGGCTTTGAAATCCCGGGCGTTTGCGAGCAGCTCACATTTCGGCTGCAGATCCGTACCGACGCACGGGACGCGATCGATAACATTTACTTGCGGCTGCAGGCGGGTGATCATCTCTGTTGCCCGGGTCTTCTGATTCTGCAGATCCCGGATGCGATTCTCGGTCTCGTGGATGGCCCGAAGATGCGAGGTCTGAACGTTCTTGATCCGATCGAGTTCATCCGTTGCGGTGCGGATCTTCTCCCGTTGCGCCGCGTCCTCGGCTGTCCGTTTTTCCTGCAATTCTGTTATCGCGCTTTCCAGCTTGGTGGCCTGCTGCTTTGCCGTTGCGGCCGCATCCAGGGCGAGCTGGATCTTATCCGCATCGGCCCTGAGTTTCTCGTTATTCTGTATGCGCTCAGTTTTTTCAGCGATGATCGCATTATCGTTTCTGATCGCCGTTTCAGCATCCGCGATCTGCTGGCGCAGGGGTTCGAGATTCTGGGCGTTGGCCTGGGCGTTTGCAAGCTCCTGGCGCAGGCAGTTAAGATCCGATTGAACCTGGTCTGTTTTTGCCTTCGCGGACTCGGCCAGGCGTCGCCAGTGCTGCGCCTCCTCTTCTATCGTTTGAACGTCCTCGCATGATCCGCGCAGGAAAGACGCCTTCGCTTCCAGCGTAGCGATCTCGCGATCCGTCCGCTGGCAGCCTTCCACCACCAGCTCATAGGGCTGTTGGAATTTTGCCAGCCCTAACACTTCCGACAGCAGGCCGGAACGTTCCCGGTCCGACAAACTTAGCGGATTGCCTCGCCCGTTCTGGGCGTGATAAACGCTGGCCATAAAAGCTGTCTCGCTTAAGTTCAGGTGGCGGAGAAGCGACGCCTCGAACTCCGCCACCTTCCCTTCGGTTATGGGTTGGCCGTCTATGAAAAGATAGGGCTTTTGCTTGCGCCCCTCGGCGTCGATGAGTCGGCGGATCTGATATTCGCGCCCCGACATCTCGAACGTCAGATCCAGGTAAGCATCCCTGCCCTGGAATGGGGTATACAGACTTCCGGGACGATTCGGCGCGACCCCATAGAGGGCGAGCGGAATGCAATCGAGAAGCGTTGTTTTTCCGGCGCCATTTTCGCCAGTTACCGCCACAAGGGCCTTTTCGGGAAACTGAATTTCTTGTTCTTCTGGGAAGGGAATCAGCCCCTTAGTTTTCAAGCTTATAAAACGCATCAGAATATCCTCGCTTTCTTGAGCGGTTTAGTGACCAGTATTATTTTTGAAAGACTCGAGTTGTGATCGAAAACCGTCTTCCATGCATAGCGCTCACCTTTTTTGGCTAATAACTGTTTGTCCGCTGGCAGGGTTTTGTTGAATGCCGCCCGAATCTCCTCCGACCGCCGCCAGCGGTTGCGGAGATTCTTTTTGCTCTGCGGTTTCGGTGGCGGCGCTGGGAAAGCTTCGCCCTTAAATCGAAGTCTCTTCATACCGCCACCTCCTGGATAATTGGCGCGGCAGGTTTGGAATGGTCGTCAGCCCGACCCCCGCCGCATGCCTGAGCCCCGTTCCCGCCTTGGCCAACGTTATGAACGTCGGTACGTTCGGCGACGCGCTGATCCGGCTCGCTGCATTCCGTAATCTCTTTCAGTATCTGAAGGCATTCCTGTTTTTTTTCGCTAAGTCCCTTGGAGTCGAGCCAGACGCCGAGGCAATCCTCGACAGATTCGGCGGCCTTCATCTCCTCGCAGCGCACCGCCTGCGTGACTTCGACGATCTGCTCTATCTTGAGTTCTTTCGCACCTTCAAAATACTTTTTGATCGGATCCAGATCTACTTTTGGCAGATCCTCCTGGTTCACGCGATAGCGGAACCGGATGCGGGCTCCCCGCGTTGAGTCCGGCGTCAGGGAAGGTGCGACGTCATAAGCCATATCGGAATCATCATCATCAATGAATGTCCCGTCGCGCCATTCGGCCTGTACAATGAATGTCCCGTCGCGCCATTCGGCCTGTACAAGCAACATAGGGGTTGGGCTTACGCTAATAAATTCTTTCTCCCAGTAACCGCCCGCCGCTGTCCAGAGCATAACTCCTTTGTCGCCTTCTGACTCCCCGAAGGTCTGCCGGGTAAGAGAGCCGACGTACCAGACGCCCGGGGCCACCTCTTGATTTTTGTGGTAATGCCCGCAAATAACCGGGCAGCCAATCGCAGCCAGGCGGTTGGCGTTCAGGTGGATTCCGTTGTTGCGGGGAATATGCCCGTTGTCCAGGGCAGCGCCGGAAACCGTGCCGTGAAACAGAACCATACTCGGGCCATCGTAGCCCTGTACTTTTTGGAAAGTTGAATCCAGAATCGTCTCAAAGAGGCTGGTGCCGTCTTCCGCCAGGGCGTCCTGATTCGTATGCTTGAGCGCCAGGGCTCCGGCGTTAAAGTGCGGAATGCCCAGCACCTGCAACATATCGCCCTCGCGGGCAGTGATACGCTCCTCGTTCGGCGTTTCCCAGACGTAAATTTCCCGGGCAAAATCGCGAAAGATTAACAGATCCCCCGACTCGTCATGATTCCCCCGGATGATCACCACCGGCCGCTTCCCGTCCCGGTTGATCCGGTGCAGGAAATTCTTGAACACCAGCCGCTGTTCCGGCGTTGATTTCGCTTCGAAAACATCGCCCAGGACGAATACCATATCAACCTCGCGGTCGGTGGCGATATCAATCACTCGGCTTAAGGCCTCGGCCTCTTCAGTTTGATCACCCCCATGGAGATGGATATCTGCTACGGTTAAAACTCTCATTGCATTAACTCCTCTACCTGCTGCTCCAGATCCATGCGGGAGAAGGAGTCGTAACAGTCGACACACATCGTATCGATGGCCTCATCCTGCGGAACTGCGTCCCGGCACCTGGTGCAGATAATTTCCTCAAACATTTCTCTCTATATCCTCTAGGTAACTATGACTTTGCCCGTCTCTCCGGGCCGTCACCCCGCTGGTGAGTCTGCACCATGGCCGAGGTTGCCAGCCTGTTATGTCGCTAATAGACCTGCTTCTCGGCCTGCTCGCGCTGTTCTTTTACCGCGACCTCCTGTAGGAATTTACGATGATTCTTGTACGCCTCGACCAACGTGGTCCGCTCTGCGCCGGTGAGCCGCATCTCTGCGACCTCTTCTCCCAGCGCGTCCAGCATCGCGAGATTGGCCGCATCCTGCATGCGTTCGAGCATGTCCTCGACCCCGGTGATTGCCTCCGGGTGAACGTCCACCACCTGCGGGCGCGGCGCGGCGTCCTCGACGACGCCATAGAGCTGCTTGGTTGCATTGCTGGTGATGGCCTGTTGCTGGGCCATAAGACGGTCGGTTTCCGGCGAAACTCCAGCCTGGAAGACCGGTCGCAGGATGATCCAGGGCCGCAGAAACTTATCTTTATTCATGCTCGTCGGAATATTATTAAGGTTCTTAATTGCGTTGCGCCGGGCTTTTTTGCGCGTGGACTCGACGATGTGGGCCTGGCGCTTCTGTTGCTTGGTGCGCTCCCCCGTTGCCTGATCTGTCGTCCAGGATTCATTGTACAGATCCTGGGCTTTCCCCTCCCCTTCGACCGCGACCGGAGCGCCGTTCGGCAGGATGAAGAAGGCGTCATATTTAACGGAATACATGGCCACCCCGTCGATCTCTTCTGTCTTCTCTTCGGCGATCCGGGTCTGGCACCCCTGCATGTTTCCCAGCTTAATGATAAAGTCCGCTTTCGGCGCGACTTGACCCGGCTGGAGTTTCATTTTGCTGGCCGCTTCCCCGTGCCAGCAGTCGTCCAGGGTCGGGATCACCGGTATAGGGATAAGCTTTGTGCCGGGCGGAATTTGGGAGAGAATCGACTCCCCGAAATTCAGCAGGTTTGAATTCGCCTTCTCGGCGAAGTTAACGTATGCGGCGATCCGCTGGCCATAGTCGACCTCCGACAGATCGATTTCCCCTTTCTGGTTCATGATCGGAGCAAGAAAATCGACGGGCGAGCCGGCAGCGGATATGGCCGCCCCCTGGGCCACGCCCGTCGTGAGTCCCCCTGCTTTTGGTTGGGTATCTTGAATTCCTGTTTGCGCTATGTCGCTCATAGTGGTCTCCTTCTCTCTATCCATGGTGTCGGCCTCCTGTGTTGGCATAAAAAAGCCCCCCTCAGAGGAGGGCCAAGTAAGGTGTACAGTGATTCGTGGAGTTACCTCGCGAGCGAGGCGGGTTTTACCGCCCTTAAGGGCGTGTAAACTTTTTGTTGCCTTTTTTGCAACCGCGTTTCGTTTGCGGTATCGTTTTCCTTCAGTTTTACGTATGCGTCGATCAGGTCGCTCTCGATCAGATCTTTCTTCCGTTGTTTTACCAGGCGGCGGCATGCTGCCCGGATAAACTCGGCGAGGGTCTCGTCTGGTTCGAGTATGCCCTCGATCTGGCTGCGGAGAAACTCTCCCATCTGTATGGAGGTTTTAGCCATTGGCCACCCGGGATTTAAGCGCGTCAATATCGGACTGCGGGACTCTTGTGGTTCCACCGATACGGACCACATTAGGAAAAACGTTGTTATCAACCCAGTTACGAACTGTTCTGGCGCTTACCCTGAAAATATTTGCGACTTCCTTCGGTGTTAAAAGGTCGTTCATGAAAGAAACTCCGTTCCCTAACAGAAATAAATATACCATACAGGAAAAAAAGTGCAACAAAAGCAATAAGATTTCTTAAAGGAAAGGGTAAACCCCTATGGATAACCTCTTAAGCGAACTCCTAAAGGACAAAATGATCCAAAAAAACTGGACTTATGACCAGATGTCAAGCGCGATCGGCGTAGGGAGAAGTAATCTCCATAAATGGATCAATGACGGGGTTTTGCCTGATACAAAAAACTTGGTAAAAATTGCCGATGGCCTTGGAATTGGCCTTGGGGAAATAATAGATGCGCTAGAAGGTAGATACATTCCGATGGACGAAGCCGACCGGGAAGCTATCGCTATCTGTCGGCGCTACAAGCCGGAGTCCATCCTCCGTGCGGCAGAGCGGGTAAAGGGGGCAAAAAAAAACCCCCAGAGGGGCCATAAAGTTTGGTGTTGAAATGTTGCTTTACAGGAGGATTGTATGAATAAAACAAGCCCAATAGAACCAGCAAAGGCCATGGGCCGGACTGTCGGATGCCTGTCTGGAACTATAGGGGCAGGATGCATGCAAATTATCGGCGTTTTGCTTTGTCTGACGGGAATTGGCGCGATTGTTGGAATTCCGTTAATTATAATGGGGTTTGCCGCTCCGGCCGTAACAGGCGCTATAACCGGGGAAATAATGATTAAAAGTAGCTGCCCCGCTTGCGGGCAGGCGATAGAGGATATTAAGAAGCCGGGATATGACTGCCCCGCTTGCGGCGAGCGCCTGATTGCAAAAGAAAAAACCATGTACTTGGCCAGGGATATAATAGATGGTTGAATTTTCGCACCTAAATCAAAAAACGCATGCCGCCGACACCCCTACACCGTCGGGAGTATGCCCGCGCTGTGGCTATACTTCCCAAGCTGAGGGTCGCGGGTTCGAATCCCGTCGCCCGCTAATACTTCAAAACGTAAACCAAGAAAAACAATGCGAAACCATGCGAACCAATGCGAAACCGGAATCTGAATGGATAGGGCAGCGAGAGGCAGAAACCCGCTTTGGCTGTAGCCGTGGCCGGTTCTATTGGCTGGTGAAATCCGGCGGTGAGCGGGTTCGCGCCGAGAATAAAGGGAACAGAACGGTCCAAAAGATCCATATTTCCCTACTGGAGGCCGAGTCGCAGGTTATCGGCGATTACCGAAAGTTATATGATCAATGGGTGGCAGATCTTCAGTCTGGGGCGCTAATAGGGCGACCAGTAACCCCGCAGGGCCTTCAGACCCTTAAATACGGATTAGAAAAACTATGGCAGTATTCCGGCCAAAACCCGACGCTGGATCGGATTACAGCGGAAACTCTAAAGATAGCGCTGGGGGGAATACAAATCGACCACCAGCGGAGAAATTGCCATTTCTCCGTCCGCGATCAAATGTATAAGAGCCTGGTGAGCTTCTCGAAATTTCTTATCAGGGAGGGCGTCCTGCCCGTCTCGATACTAGATCAGATCAGACTCTACAAACCGAAACGACATTACCAGCCTAAAAAAATAGTTCTGACGGCGGCAGAGGTGGAGCGAATACTGGAAAAGAACTGGTCCATCCGGACTGGTGGCCGGTCCGACATCGATCAGTTCTTATCGGCCGCGATAGTTATGATGGGCGCATTTGCGGGGCTGCGCCGGGCCGAGATCATAGATCTGGGGTTGGCCGACGTAAACATGGCGGAAGGGTATATGCAGGTTGCCGGGAAGGGAGGGAAGTGCCGCCCGGTTGGGCTACTGCCCGGACTGGCGGAGTTCCTGGTCGATTGGCTGGCCATCCGGCCGTCGTCGGACTCGGGGCGACTGTTTGTACAAGAAAACGGTATTCCGCTTACTGCCAGCGTGATAAGGGGGAGGCTAGACCGCCTTAGTGCGGCGACTGGTATAGAATTCTCCCCCCATGCCCTCCGGCGAAGCTTCGCCACTATAATGGAGGGGCGCGGCATGCCGTGGTCATACGTCCAGAAGGCGCTGGGCCACGCGGATATAAAGACGACGCAGGGCTACGTTATGGCCGACGAGAGGGCTTCTGTCGAATGGTTAAAGAGCCATGGCCGGGACACCGTGCCGGAAATTACGGACATCGACCGCCTGAAAGCCCTTGCCTCTATGCTCTCCCGGTAGTGTTAAGAATAATTAAAGACAGTTGACTTCATCGTTCGATGGCGTTATATTATAGAGGTTAACCAAAACCGACGGCCGCCAGGCCGCGAGAAGGGACACCAAAATGAAAAAATTTACTTGCAACTGCAAAGCCCCCGCCACCAACAGCTACGGCAATATTGAAAAACAAGAAATTCCGAAGGGCTGGGCCGCCTTCGGTGACTGCCGGGGCAAAATCGCCCAGGAAGCCAAAGCCCAGGGCAGGCTGGTTATCGTAAGAACCGGCTGGCACTACAGATCGCGGCGCTGGGGATACGCGCCGATTCTGGAAAACTACGCCTGTCCCCATGTTTTCAGCAGAATCAAAAAAGCCGAGGCCGAGGCCGAGGCTAAAAAAAACAGCCCTGAGGCCATTAAGCGCCGTGAAGCCGCCCTGAAGGCGGCGGCCACCAGAAAGAAAAATCAGGAAATCAAGGCGGCGGCGGAGCGCGAAGCGAACCAGCCCGCTGCCATCAGCGCCGATTCAACGGCGGTCGAGGCGCTGAAGTCCGCCTGCCAGGAGCTTGCAAACGCCCAGGCCAAACAGCGGGATTTCAGCCCGATCTGGATGGGCTATTTCCTGGCGCTGAAAACCCAGATACGCGCCCATTTGCCGGAGATGGTGGGCGACGGCATGAATCGCTACGCGCAACAGGTGGCCCGGGCACGGTATTATGGCGAGAAAGTCGAGGTCTGACCCCTTCCCCCTCCCTGCCTCTGCAACGAGGCGGGATAGGCGGAAGCCTTACAGTAGTAACAGAATGGAGGAAGCTAAAATGGTGACCAGATTTGAGATTTTGCAAGAGGAAAACCCCGATCAGGCCCATGTGGTTGAAAAAATACTAGGGTGTGAAAAAGGGAAACATAACACCTACTGGGATGCCGAGGTGCCCACCTGGCAGGGATACCGGAATAAGGACCGCGATACCCGCTTCAGGCAAGCAAAATGGAACCCGGTGGTGGCTGCCGTCCTGGCACTTCTCCCTGATATCGACCTGCCGAACGGGGTGGTTTCTGAAGAAACTGGAGAGTGCGACACGTATAAGGTTTTCGACGGGTATTCTATCGCATCACGGAAAAAAGGCGAGATGCTGCGCTTCCCGATGGGGGCGGGGAGTGACCTGGTTCTAACTGAATCACAGTTATGGGACGTGGAATATCTGGACGAGGAGACGAAGCGGCCAGCCGGTCATGAAACCGGGCTGTGGCGAAAAAAATGGATCACTGTCTCCGCGTTAGCGGCCATGGTCCGGGTGGCTGCGATAGATTACTACCGTCGCTTTCCTGGCGATTATGGCGTGCTGGAAAAATTAGAAAACCACGTCATCCCCGAAGATCTCAGGGAAATCAAGAGCCTGTTCGATATTCCTGAGATAGAAAAAATATACGCGGAACAGTACAGGCTGTCGAAGTCTTTCGCAGAAGCTAGATCCCTCCCGAAGTTAACCGGCACCGCGCGGCAAAAACAATGGGCTGAGACCATCAGAGCGGTATACTTCGCGGAATGTGAGTTACAGGGAGAGGCGCCCCCTAAAGAGGTTCAAAATCAAAAAAGCGCAAGATACTGGATCAATTCAATAAAAAGTGGGCCTGCCAGATGAAAAAGCCCTACGAAAGTAATAGAAATGGAGGAAAATCATGAACCATGTACGTTTCCGCCTGACGCGGGAGGCCCTGACCCTCAGCCAGGGAGAACTGGCCGAGGCGCTGGGCGTCAGTAAGCGCGTGCTGGCCCGCTGGGAAGGCGGGCAGGAATCGGTGCCGGAAGCCCGGCTGGAGCAGCTGGAAAAACTGGCCGAAGAATTTCATGGCGCGATCAACCGGCGCGCTGACACCCTGCTTGCCTTGATCGAAGAGCGTAAAATGGACTACGTTATTATGCCCGTCTATATGAGCGATGCGGAATACCGCGCTGTTGATTGGCCGGGCGGGGACATCTGGCCCACGGCCAAAATGATGCGGCAGATGATTTACCGCATTGTGGCGGCGGTCGAGGCAAAAACAGCGGCGGAAATTCTGCTGATTCCCTTTGATCTGGAAAATTATCAGGACTGGCTGGCCGAATCCGGCGAGGCCGACAACACCCAGAACCGAAGCGTCTGGGCCGCAATGCAGGCATAATGGAGACCCTATAATGAAAAAGCCAGACTCTCCGCGCCAGTGGGCGCTGATAAAAGAAGAAAAATTCTACTACTCGAAAAAACCTTGCAAGCGCGGGCACTGGGCCCCACGCTACACGAGTAACTATGTCTGTACGGAGTGCCACGTAATTGACGCCAGAGCCTGGACTCGGGCCAACCCGGAAAAGCATCTGACTTTCACCAAAAAGTGGAGGGCGGCGAATCGGGAAAAATACCGGGAGAATGACCGCATCTGGAAACAGGCGTACAGAGAAGCGAAACGAATGATAGAAGCGGAAAACGGAGGAAATGAAAAATGAATATTAACGATTTTAAAGGCGAAAAAATTGCCGTTTCTAAAAACGAGGGAACCCCACATCTACGAGGAGGGACAGTTATGACGGAAAAAAAACGAGGGCGGCCATTCGGAACAACGGTCTTCGGAGAATTAAAAGTACCGAAGACCCACCGAATGACGCCGACGGCACATGATTGGATACGCGAGAATAAAGAGGAAATAGAAAAGCAAGCCCGGCGGAAGAGCCGGGAGAAAGGGAAATAATCATGACAAAGACAATAGAATGGGAAGCACCGGTGGAAACCGAAGAATTCATAACGCACTACGCCAGCGATGGCGAATATGGCATAGGAGAGGCTGTATTCATAAAAGAGCAGCAGCGTTGGTGCGCTGCCATGTTCCCGGATGAGAACGATCTCGCCGACGTTATTCCAGCCAGATCGCTGGAGCATGCAAAACAGATCGTGGAATCTCGCGCATAGAGCAAGAAATAAAAAAGCCCGGCTCAAACGAGCCGGGCCTGGCAAAACAGGAACTGAAGTTTTAACCCCCCTTAAGCCAGTTCGGCGGCCAAAGGCGGACCACCCAATCCATAACCTTTCCTTTTTTTCTTCGACCG
>Ga0210043_1002036_pt1 | contig 14434 bp, 16 predicted proteins | sample CryGeymet201501t_FD_183990 | JGI IMG/M metagenome (GOLD analysis project Ga0210043, IMG submission 183990) | Groundwater microbial communities from Crystal Geyser aquifers in Utah, USA - Crystal Geyser metaG 2015-01t (SPAdes) (version 2) | ecosystem: Environmental > Aquatic > Deep subsurface >... | reverse complement strand
CGCCACGTCCGCCACGTCCGCCACGTCCGCCACGTCCGCCACGTCCGCGTAGGCAAATCTGAACTTGTCAAAGAACAAAAACTTCTACTTCAGAAGATGACCGGTTCTCACGGTCTCTTCAAACAGCGGACCAGATCGCCCAGTATACAGCAACTTGGCAATGTCTAGGTCTCCGACTAGTTTGAGATAGTCGGGCGGATCAACGCTTACCAATAAAAACCCCGGTAGCTCTTTCGGGCTACCGGGGCTCGTTGAAGATTATGTCAACGCGAAGCCTAGGTAGCCCTATCCTCCCACAGATAATCAAGATCGAGTAACAAGCTACATAGGATCATTTGAGTCTTTCCTTCACGTTTGGGAGCGAAACATTCCATTATACCCTCTATACGCCGCAAGTCAAGGGATTCCTGCAAAAAATTTCGACTTTTTCTGTCGGCGTCTGTTTCAGTATACCACAGGTAACCAGAAAGTCAAGTGAAAATCTTAGATTTCGAGGTGAATTCGCAGATCACTGGCTGGAAGCCTCTTAGCCCGAGGCATTTGGCAGCAAATCTCTCCGTATTTCTCTTTGTATTTCTCTTTATCAAATATACAAGCCTGAAAAACGCATTTCTGCACATAATCGTATGCCTCTTGGCAGTTCCAATAATTGCCCATCTGAATAGCCTCGCGGAAAAACGAGTAGAATCGGCTCATCTCACCTTTGGTGTCGGCAATAAAATGAATACCTTCTATGATGGTGAAGTCTTTAGGGCACCACCAAGCATAGGTCTCAAACGGAATTTTAGTTGCCGAGAAACCCATAGCCCTTGATGCCAGTTCCAAGGCGTAGTTAGCTGCTCCTTGCTCATTGATATGATAAGATCGTAAAGTATGTATCTGATTGAGGTTAATATTTGAGCATCGCACAAACAGGTCTCGCCAACAATTCCCCTTAAGGCCAACAACACCAACGTTGATGACCCTCTCCCTCATCGAACTTGCAGGTTTGAATCTCTTGAAATCACCCAAGCCAAAACATAAATCAAATACTGCACCATCTAAAGGAGCGTAGAAGTCCGAATCTGAATGAACCCATTGTCTTAGCACTTCAGGAGAATTGACGAAGAAGACATCTGTATCAATAAACACCTCGACAGGTTTAATGCCTAGATTAATCGGAGCCCACTTCCACCAAGCGCCACCGATGATATCAAAACTGAAGGGCCAATCTTCTGGATGCTGATGATTAAAAATCAGATTGTTGAAATCAACAAGATTATCGAGGTTGGTTAAATCATCTTTGAACTTACCAAAGTTCTTGCCGTTATAGGAAATGCAATAGGATGCTTCAGGGCAAAATCGTTGCAGAGAGGCTATGGCGAGGTTCGTGTGAAATAACGAATCAAAGCCATCACCTGTTGACCACCTAAATAAGACATTATCCATCAAACAGAATCCTAAGTGACCCGGCAATGTCTGCCTCTGTTTCTGCAATTAGTCGTAAAGCATACGGGTACGGGAAGGCTTCTCTACCGGTGAAGATTTCTACACCATCTCGTTCAGCAATATCTTGAATCAAGAAGCTCAATACGATTTGATCAGCGCACGAGCAGGCTACGTAAAGATTAGAATATGCTTTACTATAGTAGTTGATAATCCAATCCAATGCTTCTACATGTTTCTCCTGTATTTCACTCAAATATTTAGGAGGGATGTAAAGCATACTTACGTTCCACATACTGTATTTCGCAAAAGCCGTCTCTGGGTCTTTATCTAGAATGCCTTTGTTATAGAAGGTTTCCAGAAATAGGCTGGCATCGTCTTTTGTCTGAAATACCCACGGCAACCCAAACCATCGACCTTCGCCACGCCAGAAGTAAAAGGCATCCTCATCTATTTCTAGTGATTTGAATACAGATATATTTGCATCCAAAAATATTGTGGGCTCTTTGTTATATATCGCTTCTCTGATATACGCCATATGAATTTGGTTATACCATCCGGGTTGAATACGAATCTCTCCATCTTGATTATGGAATGGTTCCCACACGCACTCATCTACTAAACCATTCTTTTCAAGTGCTGCTACATCGTATGCAGGATTTCTTCCTAAACTTCTGGCGCACCATAGATGTATCTTGTCACTTGAATCCTCTCTATTGATAGTATGACGCAAGTTGGTGATAGAATACTTGAGTTTCTTGAAGATGTTTTCTGACCCATAGTCCAAATGTACAAACTGGTATATCATGCTAGTCTCCCTGTACCATAGGGGTTTTATTTGATAAGAACCACAGAAGCTTCGGAGATGATTCAACAAATAGTCTGTTATCCAGCGTCTTGATGTCCAATCCATTCACAATAGCATAGGTTTGGACTACATATTGACATAGATGCTCCATAAACGAGTCTTTATACTGAAATGTATCTTGTATGCGTTGCATCTCAACTAGGACAGCCTTTGCTATCTGTTTTGGCACGATCATCACCCGGTCATCGTAAACTGCATCGAAAATACCCAAGTTAAAGTATGCTATAGCGTAGCGGTTTTGCTGATCTTCTGCTTGCTTTAGAAAGTATACGATGTCTGGGTCTACATCAAATGGACTGTGCAAGGCTATTCCGTTTGCCAGAAATACCATTGGTTTATCTTCTAGTGTTAGCATCTGGTGAAGATATGACATTTTGTCTGATTCGTACATCACTTCATCTGATCGCTTGAAATCAAAATCGTAAACGATCTCAAACAACTCTTCATAATAGTGCGATATGTTTGATGAGCACATTGCACTAGTGGGATAAACAAAATTGAAATAAGTCTTCCACCCAAGATACGACATCAAGAAGCAATTGTATGTCGTATATTTCATGAACTCCCATTTCAGGGTATCACCGTCATGTCGATATCTGATATAAACGTTCATAACTGTAGTATCTCATCTATGAAAATCTGGTATTGGCTGTGAATATCGTGAACCAGATCGACCGCATCTGGGTCAAACCTTCTAAGGACGGTATTCTCATACACACTCAAGTGAGCTATAACATAGTTGGTTGCAAACATTTCAGCTGTCCAGAATGGCCAAGGCCACTGAAGCATTTCTTGACCCGACTCGGTTAAATCAATCAGGTATCGGTAGTACATATCGAAGAAATCCTTCGTGTGAATATGTGGTATATGAATGATCCCATTATTAAACAACTGACTTTCCATCGGAATCTTCAACCACTTGGAATACTTCTGATATTCTTCTACATCTGCCTGTTTTTTCTTTCCGAGATGTGAGAACACCTCAATGCCGCCACTAAAGTTTAGAAACGAGAGCAAAGGATTGAATTCTACGCCGCACATGTATATGGCTTTGGGGTCAATTCCTGATCTAACGTTATAGTAAATGATATCCACGTCGGATAGGATAAAGTTACGGCTTTTATCTGAGTGTACAGAATGATACAGAACTGCCGCAGCCTTCAGACCTGGAATATATAATCCGTTTTCTTTGAATACGTTTACTGGGCATAAATCAATAATAGGTTGCAGATCGTGTACATAAACTTTCTTCCCTGTGGTGTTTAGATCGATAGATGAATATACGTGTATGTCAGGAAGTTGTTCTATTTCTCCGCCCCAGTAGTTAGTACCGCAACTTGCCGTGTAATCGAATCCTCTTGGCCTCTTAATATCAAGAAGATATTGACGCATATGGGCGTTGATGTATGAAGCGGCAGAATGTTGGAGATAGCGCTTATAGACAAAATCCTTCGAGAGCTTCCGGTGAGCATCTTTTTCAGATGTCTCTGGTGGCTGGTATAGTAGATAGACAATATCTGGATGAACTGGGGGATTAGTTGGCGCAGGTGTCTTGATCATACTATTGAGTAGAAATGCTCTACTAGCTTCTGGTCGATCATGCAGGGTTCTGTCCCGAGAGATCGAACTTCAAGGTCTGGAATGTCCTCCCTGACTTGAGAGATCAACAGGGTTAGTAGAATGTTTGTTTCCATATCATTCAGAAAACGCACGGCCAACTCATTATTGGCTTTATCCCCGGCATGGAATTTTTCTATCACCTCTAATAACCTTAAATATAGAGCTTTTTTACATCTTGGACTGAAGTAGCAACACCTGAAGTCATACGCCATTTCTTCTTCAGTGTCAATTTCGTATCCAATGGCTGCTAGGAATTCGGTTAGTGAATGCTGGGTAGCACTGATATTTCCCAGGTAAGCTTCACAAGCATAGACAACATCTGCATTCCAGATATCAGGGTCTTTGTTTAAGTTGGGGAATACGCATCCTTGGCTTATAAATATGCCTTTTGAATCTAAGTCCATTGTGGTGAGATAGTGATGGTACTTCAGTAGGTTACGACTATTCCAGAAAATCCTATCCTCAGGATTAAATCTGTGGGTCGAGACTTCGTCGTATGCGTCTCGATAATTCCTCATCTTCTCGGAATCGTATAGTTTTGGCAAACACAGAATCAAGTGTACCGGGTAGTTATTGAGAAGTCTGTTGGTAAGGATGGTTATCTTGTCCGTGAGGATGTCCTGAATATTCTCAGTAAACCACATGACATAATTGAGGTTTAAATTCATTACTTCTTCTCCTTTTTAATTACATCTTGGGCCACTTTGCATTTTCTGTAGTTGAATTACCCCTGCCACAAGGGCATAGGATTCCTACTTCAATGCTCCTGAGTAGAGGTTAAATCTCCATAGGCGTAACTTTGCGTAATTCCTACGCTACAAATAACTTCCACACCAGTTTGTATGTAGTATACTATTCGTCTCCCTTGAGTAGAGGTTTACACTCACATTATATATCGTTTAACAAGAAATATTTTGGAGTAGTCCAAGATGCTCAACAAAACCTTTATTTTTTCTGTGACTGGAGAGACTTTTGGCATTGTTCAACAATGTAGTTATCTTTGGCCGCCGCTTTAATGAAGTCTTTTTTATCAACTTCCATCTGCTGTCCACCGAGAGTTCTTCCTTTTTTGATTATATGGCGTGCATCTGGCTTATCTACCGGGTCTCCCACGGCGTCATGACCGAAGGTTTTTTTACGCATTTTGATAGCTCGCTCTTTGTCACTCACTTTTTTGCTGTGCTCATTTTCTCTCAAGTCAGCCAGAGTTGGCTTAAACCCGGATGTGGCAAGATAACCTATCCCTATCTGTTTAGTCATCAGTTTACCGCATTCTGGGCATGCCCTCTCTGATTCGTCTGACATGGCATGCATAATCTCGGTCAGATGACTACACTCATTACACAAATAATCATACGTCGGCATATTTGATCTCTAAAGATATCTCAATTATACAGCGAACATGTATAATTAGTTGAGGAGAATGCTATGCCAGAGAACAAACTACCCCATGAAAAAGAATGGCGAAAGCTAGGCAACATTGGTCAGCCAGATGGCCCATCAGACGCCGAAATGGAAGAAAGGCGTCAACCACAGTTTATCATAGACCCACGACATGTTGAGGCGAAGGACGACTTACGAGTGAGAAAGTGGGCCTTTGAAAAAATTAAAGAACATGAGTCTAATCTGACTAATAAGTGGCAACAAAACCAGATTGTGGCTTCTGGCGATATCGAACCTGAGGATATAGATATTAGGAACATATATGATTTCGAGGACATGCATTGGATCATCTATCGGAAAGATGGCTATCTTTATCGGGGTGGCCCACTGGAAACCCTATTTCACATTATTCTATTAGCAAAAATCCCCAAAGATCGTGGCGGGGCAGGCAACCAAGTTATCCTTTGTAAATCTTCATTTTCCAAGGTGTAAATATGATTGATGCGATAATCACTGAGAATAACGTTAAGAACTTAGTTAACGAAATAAGTAAGCGACTCGTCCAGGGGATCAAGGGACAACCACTCAAGGACATCAAGCTTGTAGACGTGTCTAATGAGGTAGTGCTACTTGTTAGCACAGAGAATATGACCCAAGAAGTAGCAGACGCTTTTTGGCTGGGATACAAGAAGGCTCTTGAGTAATGTCGTCAGGTAAAGAACTAAACGCTCGTTTGCAGGAAGCTGATATACAGCAGGTTGGCCAGTATATGAAGATGTTTGACCGCATGCTTCTGTATAGTCTGGCATCTCATGCTATGTCTAAAGAAGAACTTGAGAGCGTAATAAACCTGTGGATCAAGATAACGAAGAAGAACATTGATTCTGACAGCAACAAGAGGACAACTTTTTTGGAAGGAACTATCGAAGGCAGAAAAGCCAAATATACCCAAGAGCCAGACGGAGAAGAACTACGACTTCATTGTCTGAAACAGCTTGATCTAACCCAAGATATTATCCGATCCAATCTATTTAAGGACAAGAAGGATTAGCCATTGAACTGCTCTAAGTCGATCATCAACTCCGTTGACTGATCATTCTCCCCGCTTAAAAACCTTTGGATCAGCACTCCACTGTGGGTAGTGGCGAATATTTGCTGCTTTTCAAACACCTCTTTTAGACAATCTATCATCTGGACGTGCCTGTCATAGTAAATATGCATTACCACATTGTCTATCAACAGCAGCGGGGGCCAACCCGGCATTGCTCTCTCGCCAGGGGACGGATGCTCAAGGGCTTGCATCGTGTTGAAAATTTCACTAAATGACTTACATATCTTCCGCTCACCAGCAGACATGCGCTTAAAGTGAATCTTATGACCCTTTTTCTCGATAGTCACATCTACGCAATATGATCGCTCGTCACTTGTGAATCCTGACGGCTCAGTTACCCTCGCAGGATAACGCATAATGGTCGAGATGATTTTCTCGTACTTATCCTTTTGGCTATGATGTAGCTGAAATTTGTGCATAGAAAGATCAGAGTCGGATTTCATAAAGTGGGCTATGCGCTGTCTGTGCTTCAAGTGGTCTTCGCCCCACGGCCCACTTTGTATGATAGCTTGCTTATCTTCATCCTCTAAATCTGGATCATGGATCGGAGCAAAGTCATTACGAACATATCCATCCTGTGTCAGTTGGATGATATGCTCTTGCCCGGCGAGGTCGTATACCCCTTCAATTAACATTTCTTTGCTGACCTTTTGTTTGCCAGCATCAATAACCTTTTGCCACGCAGGATCGTAATCCTTATTGCGGACGTACTTTTGTAATGATTGCTTTATGAACATATCTCCACGCCCAGACCAATTGGCTGTAAGCATAGAGATAGCTTCTAAGAGTGTTGAATTGTGGCTAATAAAACCATCAGACCAGTAGTAATGGTCATCATCTACGGATAGATCAAATAACGGGGTGTTTTTTTGCTCGATTGAAACTACTTTGTCGAAGAATACTTCTTTATATAAATAGTCATTCCCTTTGAATCCTGTTGTGGCCATACACCGAGATATCTTATCCCTGGATACACCGTTTTTTACTGTATTTATATAGGATGGCTGAAGGCAATGCAGACCATTCAAAGTTTGTTTGTGCTGTATACGACTGAATATTAACCCATTTTTATCAACATGCTGCCTCATCTCTTCAATAATAAGTGCGGCTAATTCTTTAGGCAAAATATCTTTATTGGGATTATGTGTGGTACTTGGTGACAACAAACTATGAAGTTCTTTGTTCTTTCTTGTTGAAACAAACCCAATTTTGTCCGCATACTTCTGTACGTTTTCTCCCTGAATAACAACTCGCCAGGATAAATAAGGAGCACTATTATAGGTTTGATTTTTTTTGGACAATACAGATACTATACCACACCTAAGTAGCAACAAGTGTATCTGTTTCATCAGCCTATGTGATTTTGAACAACAGGTTACAGCCTGTATATTATGCTCTACTCCTCCATCTCCCTCAAAATAGGCTCGAAGGAAATTATGTATCCCACGATCATCTGCCTCCAATATTATAGTAGGGACAGATTTTTCTCCTGATTTTTCTTTTGTCAAACCACATAGCGACAAAACATCAGTTTGTTTCTTATGAACATCAATATGATCCCTTTTGATTTCAGCTTGTATGCTAAAATACTCCTTTATGCATTCTTGATAGTCTTCTAATATTTCTTGGTCATAGTTAGTGAATCTCCATCTGTTCAGATGACAATCACCCTCGGCGATTAGATATCCAAGTATACGAGCAATAGAATCAGATATAGGGATATTCCCGCAGAGAGGAGTTCTGTTGATGTGTATATAATCATCAACTTTCAGATCACTCAATTTAACGAATTGAATCTCACCTTCCCTGACAGCTAAGATTTGATGTCTATCAGATGACCCAGTAATACTAAAACCGCAACTCGTGGTTAGTGCTAAAGATGGTTTTTTTCCGTTATAATAGATTTTTTTCACTGGCTTAAATTTATGTCCATGCCCAGTATAGATATCAAAATTAGCATCATACCAAGTATCCTCTGTTAAATTATCAGGAAATAACTCTGATATTTGACACATTTGTATACTATCGCAAGGCTTCTTTTGCACTATTACATATGTATCGCCACTACAACACTTGCCAATGCCGTTAGGCCCATAGAAGCAAATGTACTTATATGGTGATCCATCAGGTTTAACAAAGTCGAATGAGTGTTCTTCGTAGCTACAGTAATTCCGCAGATTCAGACGTTTCAGGTATAACATATTTCATCTCTAAGAGCATTATACAGTATCAAGTTCTAAATGTGTCAAGCTCGCCAGAATTAATCATTTGATGTATGTGTTGCTTCGCATCATCTTCAGAAAATTCTGGGTTACTGATACGCTGCTGCCTTAGTTGGTCACGTATCATTTGCACCCAAGACTGTTGCCCTGGTGCTGGTCTGGCTGGACGAAGACCCATCCGCTGGTAGATAATATCCTGAATCCTGTTTTTTGCAAGAGGATCAGGGATAAACGAGAGCGCAATCTGTCTGGCTTCCTCTTTCTGCTGGTCAAGAGGAATAGAGACTGAAGATGCCAGATTCTCGTATTGTCGCTGGCGGATCGTCTTCATAATCTCGCCAATAACTGGACCAGGCTTCAACCCAGTCAGCTGCATAATTTCGTTGCCGGTGAGTAGTGTTGGCAACTCAATTTGTTCCACTTGGTTGATTAAATCCTCGTAAGGCGCACCCTTTTCGTGGTCCGTCGTCGGACCCTTCGACATAGCATCAGCCATGGCGTGAATATAGACGAACTTCCATCGGGGGTTCAGGTCTTTGAACTTACCCAAGACGCTTGGCTTCAGCGACTTGATGTGATCGTGAGGAGTCATATGCTCCAAAACCACATCACTAACAAAATCACGAACTTGGTTAGAGAATTTGAAGTTTTTCGCAAACTGTAGCCACAATTCCTTACTAGACTGCTGGTGATTCTTCTTCTCAGGGTGATTTGGATTACCATAGAATCCCAGTGATCCATCCGGCTTCACCTTCTGCGCACGAGGGTCGAGCTTGCCCATGTCGTGGAAAAGCGCAGCAAGATTCATCATCATGCGCTCATCCGCCGAAAGACCAAACTTGTTACTCAGTTCGTTGACGTTACGAACAACTGCAAGGGTATGCTCGATCACAGTCTGATCGTGCCACTTGTTTCTCTGATCCATGTCGAATGGCGAGAAATCTTCTGGCAGATTCATGAGGCTCCCTAGCAGTCCAGTATCCCACATGATTCTAACAGCCTCGTGTGGTCGGTCCCCTGCCATGATCTTAAGGAACTCTTTCGCATTCTTCTCTGCGACGATGCCCTTTGAAGATGGGTCTCGTAACTTGTTAGTTAACAGATTTTGCACTTGAGGATTCCTCATAGCCCGCACAATCGGACCTTCCTTGCCCCTCTTTGGGTTGTAGCCAAAGAGATTGGACTTTGGGTATCGGCTGTAGAAGCGCAAAACCCTCAGCAAGCGCACCGGGTCTTCCGTAAAAACACGGATGGCTTCCCTGTATTGCCACTCCATGTCATCCATGCCGGGTGGTTTACCGCCTACATAACCTTCAGGAATGGCTGGAGTTCTCAGTGTCATTGAGGCAAGGTCCGAATAACCACCGGCGAAGTCTTCAATCTGCCCGTCGTTAATCCTGTAGAACATGCTATTGATGGTTAAGTCGCGACGAAAAGCGTCTTCCTCTGGCTTGCCCTTAACGATGATTGGATTACGGACTAACTTCTCTCCGGTATCCGGGTCTTCCCATATTTCCTTGCGCAGACTCACCACATCAATCTGTTGTCCAAAGATTGAAATCTGCCCGGCAGCAATCCTCTTCACCTGCTCATCGCTGGTTTCAAAGTCTGCATTTAATACTTTAACTGGTGAATTAGCCCCATATCGTTGCTGGGCTATTTGTGCAAGCCAATCGACAAAATCCTTACCTGACATGCTATCTACCGTGATATCAATGTCGTCAGATTCGACGCCGAGCAACTTGTCTCGGACCCATCCGCCAGCAACACGGGCTACCGGTCTCTGTGGCATCTCATCAATAGCGTTACGGATAAAGCTAAAGATTTTGTGCTCAAGAGGACTCAGTTGAATCTCTACGCCGCTAACTACGACCCTATTTTGATCAAACTTGTTGCTCATAATATGAAGCATACCCGATTATACGGAAATGTCAAGAAAAATCCTTCCCTTTTGACGCATACTCTACTAACTCAGATTTAACCTCTACTCAGGAGAATTGTGTTTTTGAGCAAGTTGAGTCGTTGAAGTAGGAATCCCCTGCCCTTGTGGCAGGGGTAATTCAAACGGAAATATCAAGGACTTTCCCTCCAGATTGCCTAATTCAAATCATGAACCATATTTTGGAGGGAGTTTTATGCCACCTAAAGATGACGGCGATATTAACGCCCTACATCTAATATCCGATATCCTCGATAAGATTATCGACACCCAGCAGGCCAATACTGAGACAAATGTGGCTCTCAGAAAGTCGGTTGAGGAGATATCTCGGACGGTTGAGAAAATGAATGAACATTTTTCAAACGGATTTAGATCAGAGCTTAAAAAACACACGGAGGATACCATTGCGAAGTACAGTGTATCTCATGACGAGATATACGGTGGCAAGGAGTATGTGGAAACACTCAAGGAAATTCGAGCCAGTGTAAATGACATTAAAAACACTCAGCATAACTGGTGGTTCTGGATTAAGCATGTAGGGCTTATTATTGCTGGATTTGGTGGAGTAATAGCTGCTATTGTTAAAGTAATCCAATGGCTCTCATTGACCATCTAAAAAGACAACTATGATTGAAGTGTACAAAAAAATCTTTGAAATAAGCATCGACACCGTGATCATCTGTGATGATCAAGCTAACATACTATACGTCAATGACGCCTTCACTGAAAATACCGGCTACACTCCACAAGAAGTTATAGGCAAGAACCCTAGAATTATGAAGGGTGACAATGCAGACGAGTTAACTGACTATAAGGGAATGTGGGACGTATTGGCTCGCGGTGAAGAGTGGAGCGGAGAAATGTACAACAAGGATAAATTTGGTGATCATTTTTGGGAATTTGCTCGCATCGCTTCAGTTAGAGACTCAGAGGGAACTCTATATTACGTTGGCGTTAAGCAGAACATTACAAAATTAAAGGCCCTTGAAGATAAACTTTCCTGCCTATACGACAAAGTTGAGAGAGTTAGCCATAAGACTGAACAGGTCAAAGAGTAAATTAAGGACATCAACATTAGAACAGAAAAATACCCGCACTCGAAGTAACGGGCCTTTAGGGTGGAGTTAGATGTCTTATTAGTTTATAGGTAAGCGTCAAGAAAACCCCTCCCCTTGCGGGAGGGGTAATTCAATTTACTAGAGGAACTTGTACACCTCCAACTTCGCCTGAGTGAATGTATTTATCCGTCTTGGAAGCATCCTGTCGCCTTCCACGGCTCATAATATGCTCGAACTGCTCTGGCAAAGCCAGGTAAATCGGAAGAACTAGAGCAGGTTCTTTTTGATAATACTCAGGGGTATTCGGATCGGTAATAATCTCTTGCTCAATCCTTCCACCCGCTCCCATAGAAGCCTTATCAAATTCCTGGTGTTGAATCTGATCAAGCATATCGACAGAATCAGTATCACAAAGACTTGATCCAACCAGAGCATCCTCAAGACTCTCAGCCGCAGCGGCATCACCCAAGTCGTCTACAGAACAACTATCGACCGGAGCCGAGCAGTTGTATGTTGTCGAAGTAGATGACGTTTCAACTCCACGAGTAGACATTTGCTTCTGATTGGCTATCTTCCAGTTTTGCGGAGTATGAGTTGGACTAAACCACATGTGGTTTCCACCGAGTTGATAGACGGTCTGGTCTATGCGTCCATAACTTTGTGGTGGATTTTTAGGCGAGAAGAAAGCCAACCCAATAGCGTGCGAATCCTGCATTTCTTTCGGTAGGACAAACTCATTAACAGCCAAGCCTTCACCAGCCTTTGTAACGACAAACTGATAGACTTTGCCATCCCGAGTATAGCCGTCGATCCACTTCTGATCTGGCAGAACCATGTAGTTCTGCTTCGGGTCTTTGGTAAGACCATCTTCTAGGTTTGCTGGCTCGTTCGAGATGGGGTTGAAACGCTGGACGGATAGAATACAAGCACATTGTGGGTTGCATCGCAGGTCTATCCAGAGTGGCATCCCTTCCTCAACAGCAACGAAATATCCATTATTTGACCATTCTTCAGGGCAGAAAAAATCAGCAACTTTATACTCTTTGAACGGACCCCAGTCAGGCGGAAGCTTATGCGCTTTTGGGTCAATCTCGACTTTGGCTGTATGCCTGATCGAGACGTAGAAATCGTTTACTCTCATTCTGTATCTCCATTATTGTCAATTAGAAACCGGTATCACGGCAGGTGCCAGAGGAGCCCTGACGAACCTTCAAATCAGGCAACGTGCCTTGAATATCCTTCTCATCGTAGAGCAGGGCTGCTTCGGAATATTCGTGACGAAATTCCGCAACAGTCATCTTCTTGGCATCCTGCCAAATCTTCTTCATATCTCTCTTGTTGAGAGGGCCTTCGATCTCGGAAGTGATGCGAGCCAAGACACGAATCTCTTGGCAAATACCATCCCAGTTTGTACTGCTCTCAGCGCAGAAACCTTCAAGCAACGTCTTGCCGGGGAAGAAGGGGCTTTCCTCAAGTGGAATTGCAGGGAAATCACCTGCTCGGCGAACCTTTACAAGCTGTCCGTTAACTTCCCACTTGTCAGGAGTAACTTGCTTGCGTGCTGATCGGACAAGCTTCAGAGATACTTCTTTGTTGACCGAGCCATCCTTCTTGTAAACGATGCAGTATCGACCGTGGGTACGCTCACGAAGGATGCGCCATACTTCAGTTGAAGTATCATCGTAACGATCAAGAAGCTCACCATCAGTCAAAGAAGTAAGTGGTCGCTGGGATGCGATCAAGTCTTTCATCTCAGTCAATACAGAACCGTTGGTAACTTCCTCGGTATTGCCAAGATGGGTCTTCCCTCTGAGGTGAGGCATTCCGGCCCGCAGTTTGGGCTTTACAGTTAGCTTGCTATCAACGAAATACTCAAACAAGTCTGCCATCGGCAGAAACTCATCACTTTCGATGATTGTCAAGCTCTGCTCAGTCTCTCCGTCGATGCCATTGGCGGCAAAGACTTCTCTCACCTTTTCTTCAGCTACACCAATAGCCTCAGAAAAAGCCTTTACTCTGTTGTTGAATTCGGTTTTCCAGGTAGGAACATTAGGCGTGGTTTCACTCATTTTTCTCTCCTAAACACACGACTCACTCACTCTGCTATTTCTGATCGCCGCAGGAGGCGAATGGGCAACGCTGCCCGTCTGAGGCATTATACTCCATCTTGCCCAGATTTCCTATCTTTACTCAAGATTTTTTTCAAATCCGCCATAAATTCTTTATCACCAAGCCTTTCCATCACATATCCGGTTTGGAAAAGGAAGTTTTCAAGGCAATGGACAATCCAGTTAAGACCAAAAACCATCGCTGTAGCCTGCCACCACGGAAAACCTACTGGTTCGAGATAGCACAGAAGTGCCGCAACCCACGCTCCGAGGCACATTGGGCAAGTCCACATTGCATGCCACCAACTGTGGATGAATCGGATAACCCAGCCAGCACGCTTGCCCACTTTGGAAGCTTCGTATCTTTTTTGCACATACTCTCGCTTACTCCCAAGAATTTTTGACTTGGTGACCAACAGCGTAATCGCAAATGTAATGAGTGTTATGACAAGTATTTCCATGTTATTCTCTAGGCAAATGCTTTACTAAACGCAAAGAAGAGTCAGCCGTTATTTCCTGTATAGTGGGCTTCACCCATCCACCAAAACAATTGATTTCGACCTCATCCTTCATTTTATAGGTAAGCGTCAAGAAAACCCCTTCCCTTGTGGAAGGGGATGAATTGACGCACACCCCGTCACTCCAAAAAATATTTCTCATTTCCTTGAAGGAGTTTGTAAACAAACGATGTATAATGGTT
>Ga0210043_1002034_pt1 | contig 14442 bp, 17 predicted proteins | sample CryGeymet201501t_FD_183990 | JGI IMG/M metagenome (GOLD analysis project Ga0210043, IMG submission 183990) | Groundwater microbial communities from Crystal Geyser aquifers in Utah, USA - Crystal Geyser metaG 2015-01t (SPAdes) (version 2) | ecosystem: Environmental > Aquatic > Deep subsurface >... | reverse complement strand
TATAATTAGTGAGCAAAAGGCTACGACACTGATAAATAGTGTTATTTATTCCAAAACTAATCAATCTTATGACGATGACATCTTCACAATTAATAATTTCAAGGGTTCATTGCGTGAAAATATTCTGAAGGTTAAAAAACATGTTTATGATTTTGTGAAGACCGATTCAGAAACTGAACGACAGTTTGCTCAAGACTTAGAAAATGGCCAAATCAGTGTATACGCAAAGTTACCGGGAGGATTTAAAATTCCAACTCCAGTAGGTAATTATAATCCAGATTGGGCAGTCGTTTTTGACACCAAAGAAACAAAGTATGTTTACTTCATCGCAGAAACAAAAGGTAGTATGAGTACAATGGATTTAAAGAAAGCTGAAGAGCTAAGAATTGAATATGCCCGCAGACACTTTGCTGCACTCAATGAAGATTCATTAAAATACGATGTGGTTACTACGTATCAAGATTTGATGAACAAGGTATTATAATCTGTAAAATGCCAATTTACGGCAAAGGCATAAACATTTTATTGTATTCATCAAACCCGAAATAGGTTGGATGGTTTAGCAACTCATCGGCTATTTCCCATGCAGTCATTTCTTCTGAGATGCGGTAATATGACCAGATACTGATGGTCTTATTATCACTTACCATAATTGGGTCAGCCTTGCCCTCTTGGGTGTCCTCAGTGTGTTTCAAGGCATAGAGAAGGGCCTCTTGGTCACGTACAAATCCATAATACTCTAGGTTGCTGATCAGCGCTTCTAAAGTAGTGTTTTCTCGTACTCGAAACATGATCTTGCCATTTGCACTTGGTTTTCGAGCATTTTTAGCATCCTCATAGTTCATGCCTAGCTTCTCCACAAAATAATCTTCAACCTTTTTTTCGGAAGGCCAATCTTTACCAGGAGCCTGAAAACTCTCTTCTGACGGTTTAGCGATCGCCTCTTGGATTAGGTTGCTAGGTTGTCTTACAATATAAACACTGAAGGCCAGTAAAATAATTACTGGAAATAACAAATATAGTAGTTTTTTGTTTGTTGTTTTTTTCATTTTCATTTATCTCATTATACCCTTAACACATTTGTTTGATTTAACACCAAAATTGCTTTTATCCTTTCTTGACTATTCCAGACAAATTGATATACTTTGAAGTAATTTATATCATTAGCTGCCCTTAATGAAAATAGAAACAATCAAGGGTCAGCTTATGAAAAAATTCCTCATCTCAACGTACACACTTATTACAACTTCTCTAATTCTGGCGTCACCTGTCTTTGCACAGGCTTCAGACATCACGAAAGTTGAAAACTTTATCACCAATATTATTCAAGTGATGGTACTTCTTGCTGGCTCATTGGCATCAGCCTTTTTCGTCTGGGGTGGAGTACGTTACATTACTAGCTCTGGTAATCCAGAAACGTTAGAGGGTGCCAAGAAAACTATTTTATACTCAGCGATCGGCTTAACCATTTCACTTGCTGCATTTGTTATTACCAATATTGTCACTCAGCTAGCTCAGAGTGCATTTGGGAGTTAAAAAGGAGTTCCCATGAACCCTGAGGTCGCTACATTTGCATCAAACACTTTAAGCGCCCTCACCGTATTGGCCTCCTTAGTAGCAACTTTTTCTTTAATTCAAGGTGCATATTTTTATATAACTTCCAACGGTAACCCTGAGTCATTAGAGAAGGCCAAGAAGACAATTCGCAATGCTTTAATTGGATTAGTTCTAGTACTATCAGCCAACTCCATTTCATCAATATTGTATTCTTCTTTCACCACGCCAGCTGTTTCTAATAGTGTTAGTGAGATTGCCATAGCCCCAATCATCCCCGTTGAACCAGAAGGCGGACTTACTCAAGTACTGCTAGATGCAATTGGTTCATTGCTACAAAATATTGTTCAAAGTGCTACCAAACCTATTACAGACTCCATACTTAGTTTTCTCACCAACACACCTTCACTAACTACAAACTCGGTGATCTTTAACTTCTGGCTGACAATTGTTGGTATTGTGGATGCCCTCTTTGCCCTTCTAATCGCTGCTATTGGTTTTCAATTCATGAGTGCTACATCTTTTGGATTCGAAGAAATCGAGCTCAAGCAAGTATTACCCAAGTTGGGTTTATCTTTTTTAGGGGCCAACACTTCAATTTTTTTGATTGATTGGGTAATTAAGCTGTGTAACGTGCTAGTAAATGTCGTGTTAAATTCCACTGGCGGTTTAAACCAGGCTTGGATAGCGAATGCCTTTGATCCAGCAAGTGCATCATTAGCTGAAACGGCCTTTATCACACTCATTTTCATGATTCTCTTTGTGATTTTGGCAGTGGTATTGCTTCTTTTTTATATCACGCGTCTCATTACTATTGCTCTGGGAGCCGTACTGGCTCCATTTATCTTTTTACTATGGTCTTTACCTAAATTTTCTGACTTTGCCGAAATTTCTGCTAAAGCGTATCTCACTACTATATTTTCAATTTTTGTGCATGTGGTTGTTATTCAGTTGGCTGCTGCTTTTCTTACTTTACCAGATCAAGTAGGAACTAATTCACTCATTTCTATTTTGGTTGGAGTGGGCATGTTGCTTACTCTTCTTAAAACACAATCATTTATGGTGCAACTCATGTTTTACAATTCGACACGATCATTAACTAAGAAAATTGGTGGGCAAATTATGAATGTTCTTAGTAGTAAACAGGTTGCTTCTACCGCACCAAATAGTAGTCGCGCCGTAAATACACCAAGAAAGGTAGTAAAAGTATGAGAACTACCGTCATACCAGCGCAGATCACTACAGTTGAAGATACCATTGCTGGAAATCTTACATTGACTCAAATTTTGCTTTTACTCTCTCCAGTACTCATCACAACTGGTTCATACGTTATTTTGCCAGAACAAATGACTTTTCCGGTATACAAAATTGTATTTACCACACTGGTTTCACTCTTTTTTGTTGTTATGTCCGTAAGGATAAAAGGAAAGTTGATAGCTAATTGGACTGTGATCCTATTAGCTTACTTTTCTCGGCCAAAATTATATCTCTTTGATAAAAATACTAATTTCTTGAGAGAAAATATTTCAAATATTAAACCAATTAAGCATTCCCAGGTGACAGTAGCAAAGATAAAAGAAATCAAGCTAGAAAATAATGACGATAACAACTTTGATTTTCAGACTGTCGCGCGTAGTACGGAAGTAAACCTCCGCTTTACTAAAAAAGGATTATTACTGATTAAGAATTTATGACGAAAAAACACGCCTCCTCCAGACAACAAATTAATATTAAGGAAGTGAGAGATGGAGTATTGGTATTGCCGGGGAATCAATATCGCCTCATTTTAGAAACATCAGCCATCAACTTTGAGCTAAAAAGTGAGGATGAGCAGGATCAAATTATCGATACCTTTCAAAACTTTCTAAATGGCTTGCCATGTCCTGTGCAAATTCTTATTCGTACAAGAGAGATCGATATTGATGGATACCTAGAAGACTTCATGAATACCAATAATCATGAAAAAAATAAGATTTACAAAGCTGCATTAGAAGAATACGGGCAATTTATTAAAAAACTGGTAAGTGGTAACAAAATATTAACCAGGAAATTTTACTTGATCATTTCAGGTTCACAATTTGGAGTTAAACACGATTTTTCCGTTGTTCGAGAACAGCTCAAACTCAATCAAGATATTGTAGTTAAAGGATTGGAGCGATTGGGAATGAAATCTAGGCAACTCGGTAACTTTGAGATTCTCAACTTATTTTACAGTTTTTACAACCCTAGCAAAATCAAAAGCCAACCACTAAGTCAAACAACATTTGAAACACTATATAACCATGCAGACCTTATCTAACCACATAAAAACTATTAAAAAGAAATACCGTGCTTGGAAAAAGAAGCACCAGGATGGTAAAAAAAGTCTGGAGATGTCTTTTGGTAGTCAAGACCAGTTAGATCTGATTAGTTATCCTTTCCTCAAAGAAAAACCAACTTATCTTGAGATTGATGACAAGTATGTCCGCACAGTTTTTGTCTCTGGATACCCTTACATTGCCTCTACTGGTTGGCTTTCCATGTTAACCAACTTTAATCATAACGTTGATATTTCATATCACATTGAACACATCGACCCACTTTTGGCTTTACCTAAGCTGACTCGCAAGATCACAGAGCTAGAATCAACCCGGCGCACTATGCAACAACAAGGGAGAATTATTGGTTCAGAAATCCTTGACCCCTTGGAGTCGGCAACTAACCTCAAAGATCGTATCTTACGTGGTCAAGAAAAGCTTTTTCAAGTTTCTATCTACATCAGTATTATTGCCAATACCCCGTCTGAACTGGATAAAACTACCACAATGCTAGAAACAGCTCTAGCTACAAAGCTTTTCTATACTAAAGTAGCAGGATATCAACAACTCGACGGCTTGCAGTCAGTCTTGCCAAGAGGTGAAGATCATTTAAACCAAAAAAGAAATCTCGACAGTTCGTCAGCTGCACTCGCATTCCCTTTTATTTCGTCTGAATTAGTTCAAGAGTCTGGAATTCTCTACGGTATTAATAAATCGAATAACTCTTTAGTTATTATTGATCGTTTCTCACTTCATAATGCCAACAGCATTACCTTTGCTCAATCAGGGTCTGGAAAAAGCTATGCTGCAAAGGTTGAAATCTTACGACAGTTAATTCAGAAAACTAAGGTGATCGTTATTGATCCAGAACGGGAATACCAGCAATTATCTGATAGCTTGGGTGGTGCTTATATTAAACTCTCCGCTAAATCTCGGGAGAAGATCAATCCATTTGATTTCTCTTTGAAGGGTAATGGCAATAGTTTGACGGAGCATATTCAAGATCTAACTGAAGTTGTTTCGTTAATGGTTGAGGGACTTAATCCTCAAGAAAAAGCAGTTTTAGACAAAGCTATCATTAAGACATATAAAGACTTTGGCTACACTTTGCATGGAAAACACGCTAAGGCAACTGAGGGGAAATATCCACTGCTGAAAGACCTCTATAAAACACTCAAGGCAGACAAACAGATCAAGCTAGCAACTCGGTTGGAAAAGTTTGTCAAAGGTTCGCTATCTACTGTTTTTGATAGTCAAACAAATATTCAACTTGATAACCGTTTAGTAATTTTTGATATCAAGGATCTGCCAGAGTCAATTCGCCAGATCATGCTCATCATTGTTGCCAATTTTGTTTATAACCAAGTCAAGCAAGAGCCACAAAAGCGGTTACTTGTAATAGATGAAGGTTGGTTGTTACTTGAACATGAAGAAAGTGCTAGGTTTGTATCTGGGCTGACCAGAAGAGCTCGTAAGTACTACCTTGGTGTCAGTATTATTACTCAGCAAGCCGATGACTTTTTGAGTAATGAGTATGGTCGTGCTATTACTTCTCAAGCTTCACTTCGAATTTTAATGCGCCAAGACACTACTACAATCAAAGGTGTGGCTCAAGAATTTAAGTTAAGTGAGTATGAAGAACGATTTTTACTTACTTGTGAACGAGGAGAAGCCGTTATCATTGCTGATCAAAATCACGTAGCTATTAAGGTTGTGGCATCAGAAAAAGAACATCCTCTCATTACTACAAATCCCAAAGAATTGTTTGCAACATCATGAACATGCTTACTGCCTGGAGCATTTTTTCTTTTCGCCGTGAGTTGACCTATGTAGCATTTGCATTCTTATCTGTGATCTTGCTTCCCTTTGTGGCGGTGATTGTCCTCACTCAGACGGGTTTTAATATCGTTTCGGACACTTTAGTAGACGTGAGTGAAGTCAATCAAGAAGTGGAGCTAAAAAACCCACTTGATGGATCAACCACCACTACTCTTGAAGGTCCATTCACTTGGCCAACCGCAGGAATAATAACCTTAGAATTTGGCGAGTCTAGTTTTGTCCAAGCTTTCCATACAGGATTAGATATTGCAGGAAAACTAAATGAGCCAGTTACGCCATTCATGGATGGAAAAGTTATTTATGCCGGTCAAATATCTTGGGGTTATGGGAAGCATGTTATCGTTGAACACGATAATAACCTGACCTCAATTTATGCTCATCTTAATCAAATTAATGTTGTTCCAGGGCAAGAGGTCAAGCCAGGAGATGTGATTGGTGGCCAAGGTAGCACTGGCTGGTCTACTGGAGTACATTTACATTTTCAGGTTAATTTGTATGGGATTCCAGTGAATCCGAAGGTGTTTTTAGGCAAAGAGTTACAGGATACAAACTAACCATATATTGATAGAATAACAAGATGAGCCAATACACAAGATAGGTCTTTATTTAAATGAAAATAAAAAAAATTGTATCGATACAAAAATATAAATCCTTTGCAGATTTTTCTTGGAACAAATTTTGTAATAACGCTTCAGGCCAAGAAGAAGTTTTGGGGAAATTTCCTATTATCTTTGGCGAAAATGGTGCCGGAAAATCAGCGATTTGCGAGGTGTTGAAAAGCGTTTCTAGAAATCAGGAATTTCAAAATACGTCACCTGCTTTGGCTGAGTTAGAACTAAGCGATGGAAATAACAATCAGACCTATAGGTATGAGAATGGAAACTGGACAAGCAAAATAGATAAAAATTATTTTTTATTCTTTGATATTGATTTTATCAATGCAAATGTTCATACCAACGGAGTAAGATCGAGTAACTTGCAGCAAGGAGCACACACGCAAAAGGCGGGAAAGCTCATTATAGATTTAGACGAGCAAGCAAACAATTTGAAAGAGGCTGTTAATATCAAAAAAAATGATTTGGATGCATTGCAGACTTCTTATGCAGATATTTTAATACAACAGTTCACTGATAGAGAAAACGAGCTTTTTAAGTCTTTTAAAGACACAGACGACAAAACCAAACAAGAAAAGCTTACCAAGGCACAAGAAGAATTGAAAAAAATTGAGGTAAATTTAACAAAGCTTCAAAAGTTGAACAATAAATATGCAGATATAAATCGCCTTTCTGTTGTTAATCAGATAATTTTCTCAACTTCACTTGAGCCTAAAGAAATCTTTATTGAACTTTTTTCTCGCCAAATAAAAGAAAAGGCGCAAGACGACGCGGACGAGGCGATAAAAATACATTTTGCCAAGCACAAGCAATTTATTGAGTACGCCAAAGGTCAAATACCGCCTGATTATGAAGAGGAAAATTGTCCACTTTGCATGCAACCTCTCGCTAATGCGACAAAGGTGATTGATTATTATAGAACTGCTTTTGATCAAACCTATGAGAAAGCCAAGCAACAATTTCTGTCTGACATTGAAACGGCAAAGAATCAACTAGGCACAGTAAAAACAAATATTAATTCAATTCAACTGAAAGTAACATCTGTTTTTAACACTTTAGAAAAGTTAAAAAATGATTTTGAAATTCAAAAAATCTACGATATAGAGGAAAAAACTGAGCAAGTAGGAAAGTTTAGTGGTATTAGTACGAAAGAAATAGATGATTTGCTTACCGCATTAGAGTCTTTAAAGAAGATTGAAAGAGAACAAGTAGATGTAGCTAAACTTTACACTGCCGTTGTAGCTAAAATTCAAGAAGTTGATAAATACGTTAAAAAAATCAATGGTCTTCTCACTCAAAAAAACAAACTAATAAACGATTTTAAGGGTAAGTATTCGAACCAGGAAAAAATAACAAGTGAAATACAAGAAAACACCAAAAAGAAGTCAGAATTATATGAATTGATTGATTTTTTAAAAAATAACAAAATCAAACACATAAAAAATAAAAAAGAAACTTTAGAAAAAAAGAAGACACTATCCGAGGCATTGAAAAAATCACAAGAAGATTTGAAAGTTTATCTCGCAAATACCATACCGGAAAGCGTTATATCCCAAATGATCGACATTCTTGGTAAATTTCATCTTAACTTTACCCTTGAACATATTTCGGCAAATGCAAATACAAAGAATTATTCATTTTCTTTTAAAATCAAAGATCAAAAAGGCAATGAAAGAGAAATGAAAGATGGATTGTCTGAAGGTGAGCGCCAGCTAATTTCTCTAGCATTTTTCTTCGCAATCAACGAAAATCTGCAAAATAAAGACAAAACTGTTTTGATATTTGACGATCCAATTACTAGCTTGGATTCACCGAACTTAAAAATTCTTGCTGAATTAATACATCAAAAGACAAAGGAGTTTTCACAGGTGATAGTTTTTAGTCACCACCCACTTTTTTTCAAATACTTGTCAAAGTGTAAAAATCCCAACCCATGTAAATTCGGTGTATTGAAAAACACGGACCAATTTGGAGGAAGTTTTGTGTTTTTTGATCCCGGCTTTGATTTGATAACAGAGGTTCAGCGTTGTAGTCACGAAATAAATCAAAATGCCCAAAGTGGCATTTTACAGCCAGAAGAAATTTCGTTGAAGTATGGCCAGCTTCTGAGGCTAGCGGTGGAAAAATTCATTAAGAACGATTTATTGATGTGGGATAAAGAAAAGCCATTTGAAGAAGTTACAGAGAATCTCAAATCTGGAAAAAATAAAATTGCAAAACTCACTGATGAAGATCTTGAGGTCGTAACTAATATGTATAAATATTGTAATTACTCCAATTTACTACATGCCGACAAAGAAACACCTTCGGCACTTTCCGAGCTGCAGACGCATATAAATAAATTTGTTGAGATTCTCAACAAAGCTAATAATTAATGTTCTCTATGAGTTTATTTATTTACAACGTATAATATTTATATGGGAACACAAGAAAAATTTGGCCAAAATATCAGGAAAGTACGAACTAAAGCTGACCTTACTCAAGAACAGCTGGCTGAACGTGCTGGTTTGCATAAAAACTACTATGCCAGAGTAGAACGTGGCGAAGAGAATCCTTCTTACGAAACAATTGAAAAGATAGTTAAAGCTTTAAAAGTTAAGTCTTCGGCAGTATTGCCATTTTAATCTTTACGGGTGACTTTCCCATCATCTGAAGTCTTTATTTTGCCTGTTTTAAGATCGTCATCTATTCGATCAATTACCATTCCAGCCATGCTTTTCATGCCTTGAATAGTTTTAATTGCGTTTTCTCTTGTAGGCTTCTCAGGATTTGATTCATGCAACATTTTTAGTACTTTTTGAATTTCTTCTTCTGGTATTTGGGTCATAATTTTCTCCTCAGGTAGTGCAAGTCTACCATATAATTAAATAAATCTATCAAGTCGCAAAAAATTAAATATTGTTTGGGCATGATTATCTCCTATCGTTCGTCTCATTATTTCCCGGCTATTATTTTGGGACAGGATATTAAGACTGCCTTCCCACAAGATGTCTCGATCAATAATTGCAAGTTTTCGGTGATGATTATTTTGAGTTACTAGTACTTGAATTCCAATTTCTTCAAAAAATTGAATCATTTCTTCAGATTGCTTCTTCATTGGATAATCATGAAGGCTTGGTTGTCTGGTGATGATAAATACCTTTACACCTCGTTTGATCAGCTTGTTAAAAGTAGGAGCCAGTTTCTTCACTCGATTGATAGTAATAAATGGGCTTTCAATCACGACTTCACGCTCAGCGTGAAGTAAATCTTTGCTAAACTGAGTATAGAAGGTAGACTCGTCAAAAAGAGAGGTATTAAACATTCTCATCCTCCTCTTCTTGCGTCTCATACATCTGGCGGAGTTGCTCAAAATGAGCTAAGAGCGGTTCAAACTGAATCCCCTTAGGGTCACTAAGTGTTCCTTTGCTCTTGCTATATGCCTCATTTAGCTTGAATAAAGGGGATAAATTGAGTGTTCCATTAATTAGATCTTCGTACGTTGGTAGTTCTTCAAACAAAAGACTAAACATTTGACCATTCTTGAGTGGATCTTCTCCTGCTAGCACTAATTCACTCAGGTGTTCCATAAAATAATAAGCCCTATTAATCAGCTTGTGTATATCGAGTCTCGTTTTTTCTGTTTTTTGTAGCTCATCTTGAGCAGCAGCAATTTGTAAGTCCAGTACTTCTAGCTCTTTTTCCTTTGCTTGAATATATTTTGGTTTAGTAAGGCTATTTATTACTTGATCTATTTGGTCTCTCTGAGCCTGTAAAATACCGATATTTTGCGTAATGTGCTGAGCCTGATTACCAACTTCCTGCCTTCTTTTTGCCCATTCTTCCTTAATTGTCGTTGCCAAATCTTGCTTGAACTCATCACTGAACTCAATATGGTTTACTACATTTTCAACCGTTGTATGCACTTCATCTTTTAATACCCTGTAGAGCTTGTGCTTCCTCGAACAATGATATGCAGGGTAATATTTTCTTTTCCCTTTGCTAGCACTAGCAAGAAATGGCTTACCACACGTAGGACAGAGGATATACTTCTTGTATGGGTACTCAGGATTATCTTTTGTTTTCTTTAGTTGCCAGTCTGGTGGTTGATCCTTGAGGATTGTAACCCAAGGACTCACTCCATCCTCCACAATAACAACTTTCCCATTATTTGCTCTGTTAAACTCATCTACCGTAACCAAACCATCATAACCAAGGTATTTTCTGGCTTTTACATGTTTGAGTTTATTTTGTGTGAGCCGTTTTTCAGTATTAATGCCAGCATAAATAGGATAAGAAAGATACTTTCTAAGTTGTTTTTTCTTGAGAGGGACACCGCCTTTATAGCCAACAACTCTTTTACCTTCCCTAACTTTAGTTTTTCTTGATACATAGCCCATTTTGTTTACAATATCTACAATTTGGTCATCACTTTTTCCTTCAAGCCTCAGACTAAACATAGCCATGATCCAATCAGACTCAGGAGAATTTTTTTTGTAAATTTTTCTCTCACCATCATCTGTATCAATCCTGACTGTTTTAAGCCCAAAAATAGCTGGTAGAGTGGCGTATCCTTTAATTGTGTAACGACCACTAGCACCTAAAAGCCTCGCTAGGATTTCATCTCTTCTGCTATGAGCTTCATCTGCTTTCTGACGTTCTATTTCTTCAGATGGATTCTGAATACTGAAGTCATACTCAAGACCAATGTGTTCCAGAGTATTAATCTTTTTTCCTCCAATAACCCCTTCAGTATCAATAAGCGTCGTACCACAAACATCAAACTGATTCTTCAAGACCATGTACACCTGAGAACCAGCTCGAGTAAAACGATCTATTGATTTGACGATTACATACTTGATAACAATTGGTGATTCACGACAATAGTCCACCACTTTTGATAGAGGTTGGTTCATCTCATCAGCTGCAGATTGCTCAAACTCAAAAATCTTAACTAGCTCAACACCAAGTTCATTCGCTTTCCGTTCAACAAGAATTCTTTGGTCATCTTCTGAATCACCTTTTAACCCCTGCTTAAGAGATGAGACTCTGACCACACCAACTGCTTTTGGTAGTCCATCAATGATAGGCATGTGCTGAGTATACAAAAATTACTAAAACGATGGAACACCATGTTCCTGCTGATGTTCTGCAATCACTCTATCTATGATGAAGTTTGCTACTTCGCTCATTCGCTCTTTTAACTCAGGTGACACTGTTTTACCTTGTTGGGATATAGAACCTTGTTCTTTTGGCTCTGGCAGGTTTTCCTGCATTCTGGACCTCTCCAGGATGGGAAAAATTGTCTCATGCATAAAAACAGACCGAGTGCTTAACTTCTTTTTCTTCCCACAACAACCACAACAGATCCTGTCAGATCATTAAATGCTTATGATTATCTAGGGAAGATGAAGCGACACTCAGTCAAAGACTGACCAAATCACACCTACCAAGAAAGCAGATGTAAATTGGTCAATCTTTCAACTCCTATAAATAATTTTAATAGCCTATATTATAGCTCATTTTCGTCAAAAAATCCAGAGTTAAGTTGGCAGTTGACGGCAAGTTTTCGAGGAAAATTGCTTTCCACTGACTACTGCCTCCAGTATTATCAAACAACTCACCAGAGGTAATAAAAATTGGAGGGGCTAGCTGGTACGATCATTAAATGAGTACAATATGTACACAGTTGTATACTAACTCATACACCTAAAATCATTTCTATATTACTGAATAGTTATGTATCCTACTCAGTGTATAAAAAGACGATTTTGATCTATTCTGATAGCTTAACTTTAATGGTCTTTCCAGTAAGCCAAGAAGCTTCATAGTAGAAATACAATTCTTCTGCATCTGCTGGTACTTCGAAGCCTACATCACCTTTTACTTTCTCACCTGCTAGTAACTCACCATCTACTTTACCAGTAGCATCTTGAGTGAGAGTTGGCGTATATTTGTTACCCTCATCATCCTTGATATACATTTGCAGTAATGTACTGATGTTTGCTTCTTTGCTTGATTGATTCTCAATAGTTACATTCGGAATCAAATAAACATTACCGTCATCTGGTTTGATGAAGCCTGAACCAGTATCTTTTCGTACTTCATTGACACTAAATACAAAATCACCACTTTTAACTTGATCTCCTACAGCATAGGTAGTATCAGTCATTGAGGGGGCGGACTCCTCTTGATTATTTACTGTGGTATTGCTTTCACCAACTTTAGTAGGTTCATCGCTACCACCTGCAGCGATACCAATCACTATTATGACTAAGAATATACCTCCCAGAATCATGAGTATTTTTTTCATATTTAAGCCTTTCCGCAAATTATTCAATTTACTTAATATTCTTGGCTTATAGTACCACATTTATTCAATATATTGAATCAACTTTTCTATTAATTCTTGGTTCACTGTTTACATGGCAGCCACCAAACAAAAGAAAAAACCATTCAGTAGGTATTCTGAAAAACTAGGACTAAGAATAAAAGAGTTAAGAGAAAAAAGAGGCTTAACCCAAGAACAACTTGCGGTTAAATCCCATATGAGCCAGCCATATTTAGCTCAGATTGAAAGTGGCACGACAAATACCACGCTCAAGTTCATGGTTAAAATTGCTCATGGGTTGAAGGTTAAGGTTGGAGAACTATTTTCATTCTAACTAAGGACAGGTTTTGATTTATAATACACCTCATAACCTATTTAGCGGTTTGTTATCGAATCAAAAATCATGACAAATGAATCTAGTCCACAAATAATTGTTCAACCTAACGTAATAGAACCTGTTGAAGAAGTTGCGAGAAAAACTCTACTAGATTTCAATAAAAGAGAGCTTGAGTTTGTTGCTAATCTTGAAAGTAATGAAAAAAAGAAGAGCTGAATTTTGAGAGAATGCAAGATTTTTTAGGTGTGGAAATTGATAAGGATAAAGTTTTTATTTTACCTCATAGTGCTAAAGAAAAAATGCAAACAGCTGGCATTGATAATGATTTTAGTGATGGTCTTTACAGACTCACAGGTGATTTTATTATTGTGTACTATTCCAATGAAGAAACATTAATATCTATTGAGCAAAAAGTAGTACATGAATCATTTCATAAAACTGGTTTAGGTAACATTATTATAAGCCAATCAAGAAAAGGTAGTGACTACACCTTCGATGTTACAGCAAGAAGGCTTGGTTTCGCACTAGTAAATGCAGGCGAGAACAGTAAAGGAAACCCTTCTCCTGGTTTGCTGTTAGAAGAAATGGCTGCCTCTTATGCTGGGCTAACTTACTTACAAAAGTATGCCGATGAAGATTATTGGCGACAAGTTGACATTGCACTCACTGAACCTGATATTGATACTGTCAGTAAGCAATTGGGGAAAAAATATATTTTATTAAATTCTAGTCTTCAAAGTATGAGTGGTCCATCTTTATATGCTTTCATGTTTGATAGGCTAAGGTTTAAGTTAGGCTTAGATTCTGACACAAACCCTCAAGATGTGGTAAAAGCGGCAATAGCATATAGAAAAGACTCCGCCTCTATTAAAAGATTTATTGCTAGACTTGAACAAGTGCTTGGAAAAGGTAGCTACTCAACTTTAAGAGGAATTGATGTTTCAACAAAAATGATTAACGGAAACAATATTCAAAAAGCTATTGATCTAATACTTGCTTAGTAAAACATATTAACAGATGTACTTCTTTAATGGTGAATGTGTAAAATTTGACAAGCAAACCTCCATTTAGCTTATAATAAGCAGACAGTTATTTGTTTTTGACGAGAAAGAATGTTTACCACGGTAATAGATTTACTAGATATACCAGAAATTACAGTAGTGACTTTCATGTTCTTGCTACCAGCAACAGTATGATCAGTAATCAACTTACTAGCTGTACACTGACACTAGATACTCATTACTTCATCCCCCTGTTACAGTTTCACTAAGGTATATAATGTTGCTAAACTCTTGAGAAAGCTAGCTGATATGAGGGCATACCAGGCTCAAATAAGTCTTGTAGACAATCTGAAATTTCCCTCAAGTGATTAATAAGGTGTTCCATTATAGAACCAACAAGCTCACTTATTTAATTAAAACAGCCTCCTAATAGGAGGCTGTTTGATCTCTATATCATTTCCTTGCTTTATAAGAAGAGGAAAACTAATCC
>Ga0210043_1002033_pt1 | contig 14443 bp, 11 predicted proteins | sample CryGeymet201501t_FD_183990 | JGI IMG/M metagenome (GOLD analysis project Ga0210043, IMG submission 183990) | Groundwater microbial communities from Crystal Geyser aquifers in Utah, USA - Crystal Geyser metaG 2015-01t (SPAdes) (version 2) | ecosystem: Environmental > Aquatic > Deep subsurface >... | reverse complement strand
GAGCTCGCGTGGATCGGAGCCTTGGGAATGAAACACCCGACGCTCCACGGCGTGATGACCAACATCACCGTGACCGACATGGGCGTGGTCGTAAACTAAAACGGCGTCCTTTTCCGGTGAGGGGGGCGGCTGCGGGCCGCCCCCCCTCACCTTGTCACAAAATGGGAAACACCATCGGCTTCATCCATTTCGACCACCCGGCGAATTCCGCCATCGCAAAAGCGCTGCGCGAGATCCACCCCTCGCTGTGCGCTTTTTTGATCACCGACATCGAGGGCGTGCCCGGGCGCGGCGGCTACGGCATCTTCGAGGCGACCCCCGTGTCTCACATGGTTTCACACAGCCATCCCGAATTGACTCCGCGCGCCTTCAACTACATGCCCAAGGCGTGGTGGAACGGCTGGGACAACAAGCCCCTGCAACTCGACCCAATGGATTCGCGCATCAAAAACGTCCTGCTCCGGGCGTGCCGGCCGCGATGGGGATCAAGAACGGAGCGCGAACACCTCCAAGAAATCGCAGATAGAAACAAGGCAGAGAAGGCGGTCAAGGAACATGACCGCGACAATGAAGCCCTCGACCTTGCCCGCGAAGTCGGAGTACCCATGCTGAAAAGCATCGCAAACGAGTACAACTTCACGAACGACATGGCGTGATGAATCTCGCTCAACTCTATACGGCGGTGGGGGACCACCTGAACGACCCCGGACTGCGGCGATACCACGTGTCGCGGGTCTTGCGCGCGCTCAACCAGGCCTACCGAGACCTACGCCAGGAGGTACTTGACATTGACGATGGCCTACTTGCGGTTCAACTCACGGGAACGTACCCCGCTCAAACGGCGGAAACCACATGGGCAACCATCAATGCAAGCATCACGGCTCTCCCCCTACGTGTGATCAAGGTCATCGACTACACGGGACATACGGTAGCAGAGCGTGGTCGGCGCCTGGACTACGAACCCTACGAACTGGCCTCTCCCGCAGCCGATACATCCTACCTGCAAACCCTGGTCAGCGGCAGCAGCGCGTATGGGACGCCAGACCGGTGGACCTTTTATGGCCAGACCAAGGTTGGCCTGAGAATCATCCCTTCGTCGACGCGCAGCCTGGCCATCACGTCCGTGCTGGCCATGACGGACCTCGCCGCCGACGCCGATATTCCCGACATCCCGACGACGTGGCATGACCTGATCGCCATGAACGCCGCGCTCGTTTTGCGCGCGCAGGCGGACTCCCCCAATCAATCACTCGCCGCCGTGTACCAAGACCGGTTGCGGATGATGAAATCCGCCCTGGGCTCACCCGCGCAGGGCGGCGGCTTCTCAACACACCTGTATGAGGAATTTTCATGAGACCATCGCTCTTTTGCAACGTGGACGACCCAAATCTGATGATGGTGCGGAACGCCTCGCCAGAGGCCGTAAGCATCAAATACAGCGGGCGAAACTACATTTTTCCGCCCGAGCGGGAAGGAAGGGAGGCTTGGTATCTTTGCTTCGGGCGCCTTCTGCAAGGAGCCCTCGCCTCGCTGCAAGCGCAAGGGCGGACCAGCGAAGACCTCGGGCGCCTCAAGTTCGCCAGCGTCAAGGAAGTCTTGGGGCCGTGTCCATCTGGCGCCCCCTCCCGCCCCTTCTTCTCCGCGCCCCCTCCCGCCCCCATCTGCGCCAGCGACCCCCTGGCGAAAGCACGGGACATCCCGCTCTTCGCCCCCATGCCGGCGGAGGATGACCGCTTCGGCCTTCGCTGTATGTCGGAGGCGGATCTGGTCGCCAAGTTTACCCGCGATGAAATGAGGGACCTCTGGAGACAGGTGTCGACGGAAAAAAATCCCTCCGTCAGCCGGGAAGGCATGGCGAGCGCCCTCAAGGCGCTTTATCCCTCTCTCCCGTCTCCCTGAGCCCCCCATGCCCCGCGTGCAAATCGATTCGTTCCTGGCAAGCCTTGGCGTCAACCCCATCGCCGGGGCCGGGGTTTGCCTGGAACTGGTCAATATGCACCAGCGCAACGGATTTCCAGAAAAGCGACAAGGCAGCCAGATCCTGGGTACGCTGACCAACTCGGACGGCCTGTCGGGCCGGCCCGCGGGCGTGTTTGCCCTGCGCACGCACCCGGTTCAAAACCGCGAGTTGATCATCATCCCGTACCAGTACAGCGCCCGCGTGCTGCGCTTTGCCGTCTCGGACAGCCTTGGCGGCGTTTTCGCCGATGCCACAACCGTCGGCGGCGCCGTGCTCGAACAAGCGGTATCGGACTCCACCCTGCCGTTGCAGGGCGTCGGGTTTCATAATTTTGGAGTGGCGGCATATCGGCTGCCCGTTCTTGTTCTTGGCAACGGCGTGGACTTCCCGATTTATTTTGCGCTGGCCGTCGATCCCGACAACCCGGCGACGAACTATTTTGTGGCCGGCACAATGCCGGGACAGCGGCCTACCAGCGCCGACAACGAAGCCGGCTATCTCAAGACGCTTCCTGTTCCCCGGCTACTGGGAATGTTCGAGAATCAATTGGTAATTGCCGAGCGGAGCCGCGACACACAGGCCGACCGCCTCTGGTTTTCCGACGTGGGGTTTCACCCGTCTTTTAAAATTATCGGCTATTCCAATCTCGCAAACAACAGCGGATCGTTTTTGCGGGCAATGGTTGTTCACGCAGGGCGCGTGTATTTATTCAACGATGACGCAATATATAGAATGGGGGACGAAGGATCGCACTCGACGACCGATTCCGCCGGACTGCAAACCGTGCGCTATCGCGACCCGGAAATCGTCGTTTCCGGCATTGGCGCGATTGGTCCACAAAGCGTCGTCGCGTTTGCTGGCGCCATTTGGTTTCTGAACAAGCACGGCGCTTATCGCTTTGACGGCTACAACGCGGTCGACATCACGTCCGGCCCCCTGGGCTCGTTGTTTCGCTCCGCCGTGGAAGGCGCGAACATGGACCTCGCCGTTGTTGTGCCGAACCACAAGACCAACGAGGTTTGGTTTTGCTTTAGCGCAGCCGCCGGGTCTGGCGATGTCTTTGCTTACGACACAATTAATCAGCGGTGGGCGTTCTACGAGGACAAGGTCGTCGAGCGGGCAGCCCCCGTGCTTATCGATGATCAGTTCGAGTTGGTCACGCTTCGCGCGAATATGAGCTCTGGCGCCATTGCCAATTGGACCCTGGCCCTGGAGAACCGCGGCTATGCCGACAACGCATCGGTGGACGGCAGCGGCAATTTCACGGGCACAAAAATTCATACGCGCGTTCGCTCTGAAATCATGGCCCCGCGCCCCGAGTACGAAAAGGTGTTGAAAAGCGTGTCGCTTGTCGCGGAGGCGGGCGGACTGCAATCGGTTTACGTGAGCGTCGGGAACGAAGACGAAACGGATGCAATGCTTGCATTCGATGGCGACGTTGTGCGCCGGTGGCTGGACGTAAACAGCGATCAATACCGCGAATATCCGGTTCAAGCATTCTTTGTTCATGCCTTTACTTTTGTTGTTTCTGGAGAAACAGCAACATGGACCGATGTTTCCACGAAGCTGAATTGGGACCGCCCCAACGAGGCTCTGTCCCTGGATCTGTCCGGTTTCCCGGCGGGAGCGGGCGACTATCTTTACCTCGATCTTGGCGGCGCCATGCGCGGCGTGTTGTTCGACATCAAAGAGCCCGTCGCCACCTACAAGAATGCCAATGCGGCAACCGTGACGATCCAGTATTACGACGGAATGCAGTGGCGGACGTTCGCCAATATCGTGGACAACACGCTGGGGCCGTCGGCAACGCCCACAAACGCACTGCACTACTCGAACGTCATCACCTGGGACATGCCGGAACGATGGAATCTCATCACCATGAATGGATGGCTGGGGCCGTGGATTCGGGTGCGCTGGAGCGCGGCGCTGAGCGCGGGCTGCACGCTGAAGCACGTGGCGGCCATCGGTCTTTCGGTTGCGCAGGATGCGACAGGTCAAGCAACAAACCAAGTGACTGACGACAACGCGGCAACAGATCCCGACATCGAGGATCAAGACGCAACCAATGCCTTGTACCTCGGCAAGGCGATTATTCCTGGCTCCGGGGCGCGCAGGTTGCGCGATCCCTTTGTCATGCCTCCGCTTGTTTTTGGCGGCGCCTCGGTTTGCGTTGAAACCAACAGCGTGAGCCCGTTTCGCATTTTGCGCGGGTCGCTCGATTTCTCCATTTCTGGAAAGGGGCCACAATGACGCTACTTGCCGCACAAATCATTCCCGCTGGCGTGATCGTCACGGATGCGATCTTGAATGCACCCCTGGAAGCGTGTCGCGTGCGGATCAATGCCGTCACATCGGACCAGATCGTAAATGCGGCAGTGACCAACGCCAAGAAGCAGGAACCCAACAGTTACGTGTGTCTGTCCTTCTTTGTTGCCGGCGCGCTGGCGGGAACCTACGAAAAGCGCTTCAAGGTTCCAGCAATTGCAACAATCGTGGCAGTCTATGCCAGGACGGATACGAACGTGGCCGGCGAATCCGTTGACGTGGACGTGGAGAAAAACGACACGAGCATCCTGAGCGCGGCCATCACAATTGCGGCGGATACAACCTGGCAGACGGGAACGGTCTCAACGTCCGCCGTGGCGCTGGGGGACGAAATCAGCATCTTTGTCGACAATATCGCGAACACGCCCGAGAACCTGAGCGTGGACGTTTGGATCAAAATTGCACACCTGTAATTGCGAATTCGCAAGAGGAAAAAGAGATGAAAAGCATGTTGAAGCGGCTTGTGGTTGGCGGAGCAAAGTTTGCAGCCGCCGTCTTGTTCGCCGCCATCGCGGTCACGGTCATCACCGGGGCGTCGAGCTATGTGGCCGGTACGATACCGGCGGGAATGTCGCAGGGTATGCGCACGTTTTTCGTTGCGGAACTCGCGGCCATCGACACGGCGCTGGACGAGGTTGCGGCGGGGACGGCGCTGGGGACGGGGAGCGTGACGAGCACGCACGTGCTCGACGGGACGCTTTTAAACGCGGACGTGAATAGCTCGGCCGCGATCACTTACTCGAAGCTGTTGTTCAGCAACAACATCGTGGCGGGGGACATCCAGACGGATGCGGTGGGGGCGGCGGAGACGGCGGATGATTCGGCGGACCGGGCGGCCATCGATATGGTGACCGTGTGGCATCTGGGGACGCCGGCCACCGCGTCAACCATCGTCGTCCTGAATGCCGCGACGGCGGCGGCGGCGAGCGGAACGGCCATCGTGGGCGACATCACAGACCCCGATATGCCGCGAAACCTGACCATAACCTGGCACGATGGCGACGAAGCGTTGACGGGCGCTGTTGTTACCGTAACGGGAACCGACTACTCGGGCACTTCTGTTGAGGAAACCTTCGCTCTCGCGGCATTTGCTTCTGGTCTTGCAACCACCACCGGGACGAAAATCTTTGCCAACGTTGTCTCGATCACCTGGGCATCGGCGGCAGACTACGGGGGAGGCGAGACGCTTTCGGTTGGGAGAGGAAATACGATTGGACTGCCGTACCTGGCGACCGATGCGGCGATAAAGCACGTTTTCTGTAACGGCGCCCGGGTCGACGTGCCCGCGAGCAAGACATACACGGGCACGGCGCAGGAGGCGGGGATTGACGCGCTCAACGAATGCGGCGGCTACGCCTATTCGCCGGAGGGGCCAGCGACGGTGTTCATTCCCCGCGACGTGGGTCTCTCGGTATGGGCTAACGTGGGCGACTAAGATCCTCCCTCGGTCAACCCGATTCAGGGAGATCCAGCATGGCAGGCAACGGAACATTCGGCGCTTCGGCTTTTTCTCGGCCACGGGTGCTCGGGAAACCGAACGCACAGCAAGAGCAACGTCCTGTTGCGCCCGCGATCCTCGGCCAGAGGAAACCCTTTTCGTTTGGCGGAGAATCCCCGCAGCCTGTTGGCGCGAGCAAAAATCGGACGCGCCCGCTGGAGCGGCAATCCGCCGTCGAGGGGACGGGAATCGGGCGCGGCACTGACGGGCTCGCCTTGCAGCGTCAGGCTCGTCAGAACCTCCTGGGCGGCGGCCAGCAGGGGCAGGGCGTCTCGGCGGGTATGCCGCAATTCGGGGTCAATCCCTTGAAGTCCGGCCAACCCCCTCCCCTACAGGCAAATTTGGGGTGGAGGGGGCAGGGCGTCGCTCCACTGGCGGCGCCGGGCGGCATTACCGGGCCAACGGACGGCGGTTCGCCGCACGCGAAGGATATAGGCAGGCTGGGCCAGTTTGGCCTGCCCACCGCGCCAACAGTCACCGGGCCAACGGACGGCGGAGACTACACCGGCTCCGGTACAAACACCCTTGATATTGCCAACGAGCAACTAGGCATCGGGCGAAATCTTCTTGGCCAAGGCGGTAAACTGATTGATTTTGGTCAGAACACCACGGAGAACGCCCGCCCTGACGTGGAAGAAAGCACGGAGAGCGCCGCCTTGGGCAAGATGACAGCCGCGGAGTTGGAGGCCCTTCGGCGTCAGGGCGAGTTTTCCGGCATGGGCGACGAACGGACATACCAGGAGGACTTGGTTCGCCAGATGGGGGAGAACAAGGCGAACCAAGGCGCGGTGGCTGCGCGGGAAGCCGGGGCCGCGCAAGGGCGCGCCGGCGCGGGAAGCTTGGGAATGGAGGCCGCCTATTTGCGGTCGATTGGGAAGAACTGGGAGGCGGAGCAACTCCTGGGCATCAGCAACAAAGACCTGGAAATGGAACGCGGTGACGTCAGGCAGCTCGGGGAAATGGCAAACGCCGCCGGAACGCGCGAGGGCAATTTCCAGATTGCTCAAGAAGGCGCGATTTTGGGTGAAAAGAATCTTGGACTTGGACAAAGCGAGCTTGGCGCCAGCCTGTCCGAAACGGGCGCCAAGACGGTGGCCGAGGGCGCGGAGACGGCGGAAGGTCAGGCGGGGCGCGAAGGGAAAGCCTACGAAACCAACCAGGAATACGCGGATCGCGTCGCAGATCGAGACTGGAAGGCAAACGAGGCGGACCTGGACCGCGCGCATGAGATCGTGATCCAGGAGGGGGACATCGAGGGCCAGCTGAAACTTGAGGAACTCAAGGAGAAGTGGGGCACCAGCGAACGTGAGGCGGCAGAAGAATTCGCGGCGTGGATGGACAACCGCACGAACACGGAGACGGCGACGCAGGCAGCGAAAAGCAAGGCGCGCGAGAAAAATTTGCTCGTCTACGACCTGGCGGAATCCAAGCATGGAGAGGCGCGGAAGCGCCTTGAGCAAATATGGCGGGCCGCGGAAAAGAAAAGAATAAGCAACACCAAAAGCGGCACATGGGAACCCGGAGAGTCGCCAACGGAGATGCAGAAGAAAGCGGACCAGGCGCTGGCCGACTGGCGGGCGGAAGAAAAACGCTGGAAAGACTACGTCGAAAACTTTAACGGCGATGAGGGCTACGAGGACTTCCTTCCCGAAGACAGCGGCGGCGGCGAGGACGAACCAAGGCCTTCATGGCTTGACTAATCGAGCAACCAAAGGAAAACAAAATGCCAAGCGTCGATCAATACGGACGATCTTCGGGCTACGTCAGCGAAGCCGACCGCTATGCGCGGGACGCGGGATTTACCGAAACCTCGACGGCGGCGGCGCGGCAGGAGCAGCGGCGCTCGTCGATAGCGTCGCTCGACGAGCAAACCAAAGAGGCGAACGCAGCCCTTCAACTGCAATACGATGCGCTGCGGCAACAGGCGCGCGAAAACAAGAAAGCGCGCGAGGAGGCAAAGAAACAGCGGGAATTTGAGGCGAAGGAAAACAAGAAGGCGCTGATTGTCAACGCCGCGACCGGTCTTGGCGCGGCGGCCATCGGCGCCGGCGGGACGATGGGCGGCGCTTACCTGGGCCGCGAGGCCGTAAAAGGGACAACAGCCGCCCTCGCTCCGGCAGCGATTGGCGCGGCGGGGCAGGTGGCAGGCGCCGGCATACAGGCTGGGGCCAGCGCCGCCAATTCTCAAGCAGCGGGGCGGGCCAGCGCCGCCAATTCTCAAGCAGCGGGGCAGGCCGCGCAAGCGCAGAGCACCAGCCTGATGCAGCAATTCCAGGATTTTCAAAAACAGTCCGAGCTGCAGATGGGGGTCTTGCAGGGGCAGAATCAGCAGCTTGCCGCCGAGCTGGAGAAAATGAAGGAGGATCTCGCCCTGACCCGGCAGAGGGCTCCCGTGGCGCCACAAGCGGGGTCGGGCGCCTGGATGCCGAGAGGGCCCGCGCCGAGTTCAGTTCAAGCCATTCCAGGCTACCAATAGGAGGCGGTCATGCCGATTCCTTATCCGACATTGGGAGAATTTACCGAGGCCGGCAAAACCGCTTTTAGCGGCGTCAACGCCTACGTCAACGCGCGAGACAGGGCGGAGAGCCTTGCCGTCGAGCAAGCGCGTCTGGACAAGAAGGCGGCGGCGAAAAAAGCGGTGGAAGATCGCGCGGCCAAATACAAACTCCTTATGGATCGCCAGTCGCTTGCCGGCGACTATGCCGGCCTCGAAACCGAGAGCACGGTCCCCGGGGCGCGAACCGGCCCGGGCGGCAGAGCGCGAACCAGCCCGGGCGGCGGCGCACTTCCGGTGGGGCTATTGAGCGATGTCATGCGGGCCGGCTCCTACGGCAAAGCGCGAACCGGCCCGGCGGCGGCGACGCTCGACCTCTTGCAAGAGGAGGAAAACCGCATGGCGGACGCGCCCGCCGCCCCGGCAACGCAATCGCGCCAAGCGATGCTCCTGGCGCGCAAAAAAGATATTGAGTTGTTCGCAAAAGACAACGGACTTGACCTGCCAATAATGGAATGGTCGCCGCTGGTTTTCAAGGAAATCGCGGCCCTGGCGCCGCGCGACTACTCGAAGCTCAGGGAAAGCCTTGGCCCGGCGGGGAAGGCGGGGGAAGCGCAAATGGCGGCCAAGAACGCGGCGTTGGCCTCACGGCAGGGCGCGGCCTCCGATGAGCGGCTGTTTCTCGAAGCGAAAAACGAGCTGGACGCCTTCTTCAAGAAGTGGGCGCCGGCGGGCGTCATCGACCAGGCGATGCTTGGCGAAGAGGCTTTTCGCGCGGAACTCCCGCGCATACGGTCGCAACTCGCCGCCGCCGCCGAAACCGCAACGGGGAAAACTTCAACCGGGAAGAAGTTCCTCCAGGGCTACGTGGATAAGCTCAAAGGGGTCCAATCGCCCGAGGTTCCCTCGCTGGGCGTAGGCGACGCAGACACCATCGCGGCCGAACTGTTGAGGGAACCGTAGACCATGCCCGGCGTGGAGCCACAGGAAGACATGCAGGAGGCTGTGCGCATCTTCCAGGCGAAGCGGCCGGGCGAAGCGATCATCGGCAACGCGCAAAACATGGCCATCGTGAAGGCGATGGCGCGCAAGATCGCGGAGCGGCGTCCACAGGACATCAGCGAGGCCGCCTCGGGCGTCGGGCGCATGGCGCTCGGGTCGGTGGGCGGGGCGCTTCGGGGCGCGGCGGAGAGCGTCGCGCGGCCCGTGGGCGCCGCGCTTGCCGGCGGGCTCGACGTGCTCGGTCGCGGCCTCGCCTACACGGCGGGCGCGGCGTCGGAGCTGCAGAGCCCCCAGCGCCCGAGGGCCGAGAATGAAACCGCCCTTGAGGCGGTGCAGCGAGCGGCGGTCGCCGGCGAGGCGAATGTTGATCGACCGATTGAGCAGCGCAAGGGCGCCTACGACGTATGGGAAAAGGCGGGCGGCAAGGAGCTTGTTGAAAACGTGGGGCTTGGCGTCGAGACCCTTGTGCGCGGCGGCGCGAACATCGGAGAGGAAATCGGCCGGCAGGCGGTGCGCGAGCGCAGTGCCCCGGAAGATCGGGCGAAGGCAGCCATGCAGCGGGCTGTGCGCGTTTTCCGGGCGAAGCGGCCGGGCGAAGCGATCATCGGCAATGCGCAAAATATGGCCATCGTAAAGGCGATGGCGCGCAAGCTCGAAGCGCGGGACGCGGGGCCGCGCTTCGGGCCTTCGGCGCAAGAGCAAGAAGCGGACATCGCGGCGGCCAGGCATCCGGGCGTGCCGCTGGCGCAAACCGCCGTTCAAGTGTTGGGCGGCGAAGCCACGGGCCTGGCGCTCGACCCCTTGACCTATCTGGCCGCCCCGCTGCGCGCCGTCCGGGGCGCGGCGAAGGCAACGGCCGCCACGGGGGCCGGTCGCGCCGCTGAGCGCGCCGTGGGCGACGTGGCGGCCAAGGCGCTGCGCGCGCCCGGCGTGTCCTGGCTGCATGATTTTTTCGCGCGGCCCGGGGGGCAGATTCAGCGGGTGGAGGGACTGACGGAAGCGCAGCGCGCGGACGTGCAGGCGTTGTTCGACGAGCTTCCCGGCGAAATCAACGCGGACGTGCGCGCCTACGCGCGCGACGTGCTGGAAGGGCGAGTCGCCTTGGGCGATGACCCGGCGGCCCATGCGCAGGTGCGGAAGCTGTTGGAAAGCCGGGACATCGGGGCAACGGCCCCCGTGCGCGAGGCGGTCGAGAGAAGCGCGGAGGCGCAAAAGCAGGTCGCCCTGCTCACCAAGAAGGGAATCCCGAAGCATCTGAGCGAAGAGGAAATCGCCGCCGCGGAGAACATCGCCGGTCGCAAGCAGGGGATATTTTTCAAAGGCGCGGAAAGGCTTGCGACGGAGGGGGAAAACCTGGCGCCGCGCCGCGCCCATGTGGCAAGCGCTTATGAGGGCGTTGACGTAGCGAAGGAGCGGGCGAGCACGGTTGGCCCCCATCTTTTTGCGACGGTCGAGAAAGAAACCGACGACGTGTTGGCCGCCGTTGCAAAACAGCTTGGCGAACACGGCGACACCATGCTTTCGGATGCGCAGGTTGCCGGTATTGACGGACGCATAGACCTTGCGCACGCGCGCGTGACGGGCGCTCTTGACAAACTTTTGGCTTCGCCCGGTCGCGAAGGTCGCGCCAAGGAACGCCTTGAGGGCTCTCTTGCGCGCCTCGACGCCGCCAAGGAAAGAATAAACAAGCTGCAGGCGAAGATTTTTCAACAAGGCGAGCGCGCCTATTCGGCGGAACGGCGGGCCACGGACCTTGCGAGCGAGCAAAGGGCCCGTTTCGACGAGATGCAGCGCGCCGGCATCGAATATCAGATGGCGGAGCGCGGAGCGCAGGAGGCGCCAGGCGTGGCGGAGAGCCTGCGGCGAAACCTCGGAGCCACGGAAGAAGAGCGCTGGGCGACTGAGTACTTCGGGAAAACCATCGACGATCTCCAGCTCCGCGCCGTCAGTTCGGGCGCGCTCCCGAAAGGCAAAATCAACCCGAACTACTTCACCCACGCGCTGGAAGAAAACCTGCCCGGCATTACCGATGAGCCCGGGCGGCGCCTGACCTCGCTTCTGAAACGAAAGGAAGGCGCGACGGTTGAAGAGGCGGCCCTGCGCGGGATCGAATTCACGGACGACCCGCTCGCGTTGCTCAAGCCCGGCGGCCCGAAGGACATCATCCCCGTGATGCGTCTTTTCGAGACCGTCAAGAAAATCGGGGCCATGCCGCTCGCGAACGGAGAGACCTTGTTGCGAATGCCGAAGTTGCCCGGCGAGGTTGCGCCGAAAGGCTACAGGAATTTGTCGGAAGTTTTGGGGCGCGAGATCCACGGGCTCGAAGGCGCGTCGCTTCCCGAGCCTATCATCCGGGGTCTAGAGAATTTCCTGGGCAAAGAAACGCGCACGGGCGGCAAGGTCATGCGGGTCGGAAAGTCCATCAACGAGGCGCTGGGCGGATTCCCCGCCTGGTACGACCGCTGGGTCAAAAACCACCTGCTTGCGACGCCGGGGCGCGTCCTGCGCGATGCGCCGGGCGAAATCGCGTCGGTCGCGTTCAACCACGGCGCTGTGCGCACGATGGCGAACGAGCCGCTCTTGAACAAGATCCAGATTGCGATCTCGAATCCCGAGAAGTGGGCCAATGCGCCCATGATTCGCGCGAACGGCAAGGCTTGGCGCTGGCGCGACGTTGACGAGCACTTGCGCCGAAAGAACATCTACGGAGAAACCTTTGTCGAGGGCGAGCTCGGCATCCGGGGCGCGGGGGATTTGCCGTACCGCGTAACGCCGGGGCCGGGGGGCGGCGTAAAGGTTTCGCGCGCCCCCGAGAAGGGGGCGGTCGGGCGTTTGCTGGACGAAGGCTCGATGGCGCCGGCGAAATCGAAACTGGGACGGGCCGTCCAGGCCGTCAACCCGCTTTCGACGGAAAACGTTTTCAACCGCGGCGTGCATGGCGCGGCGGCCAGGCTCGATAAAACCATGCGCGCCTACGACTTCCTGCTCGGCATCAAGCGCGGGTGGTCCGTGGAGAAGGCCACGCGATCCACGCGCGCGGGGCACGTGTTCTACGGCAACCGCTCGCCGTTCGCGCTGATTCTCGGGCGTATCATCCCCTTTATGACCTTCGAGATGCAAAACCCCGGAATCGTCGCGCGCGGACTGGCGCGCAATCCCGGTGTCGCGCGATTCTTGCAGCGGCCCTACGAGGCGACGCAGCAGTCCGGCGACGAAAAAGCGGCAGAGCGGGTCGCCGCGTCTCGCGAGAAAATGCCGGATTTTCAGCGCGACGCAGGATACCTCCCGTCCGGGATCGCCCAAGAAGAAGGAAATCCGAACCTTTTCATCAAGCCGGACAATATCGTCGCTTCCGCGCAAAACCTATTCCGCGCGCTCGGCGGCGACGCCAACGCGCAGAGGCGCACGCTCGGGCGAAAGCTGGAGCAAGGCGTTGTCGCCAAGTCAAACCCGGCCTGGAAGTCGCTCTATGCCGTCATCGCGCAGCGCGACCCGTTCACGGGCGTTCCGTTCGAGATTCGTGGGCAAACCGGCAGCGGCCAGACCGCGACCGTTTCCTCACAGCGGGCGTCTCCCGCGACGGAGGCGCTGATCGAGCGCTACGGCAACATCATCCCCTTTATGTCGCGCCATGCGGGCTGGTTTGGAATTGGCAAAGCGCCGACAAAAACGGACCTGAGCGGCAAGGGCAAGGACATGAAGCCGCTCGTTTCAGGGGGACTGCGTCTGGCGGGAACCGCGATTGACGCCCAAGGCAAATTGACCTGGCGCGTGGAGCCGAACCTCGCAACGGCGATTGACAACCTCGTCCCCCTTGCCGCGCGCGTGAACGCCGTGTTCCCCCCCAAAGCACAGATGAAGATCAACGAAATCAGCAACGGCGCGTGGGACGACGCGAAGTCCATCGAGGAAAAAGCCGCGGTGTTGTCGGGCCTCAAGCCCCCGCAGTTGTTGTTCTTGCTCGGGGGATTAACATCAATGGGACTGGGCCAGCGCTTTACGGGAGCCGACCCGTACTATAACCTGATGAGCACGGCGCGGGGCGCGGCGGAAGTGAACCGACAAAAGCGACAGGAAGCCGTCGAAGCGATTGAGCCGGAATTCCTGCGGAAAAAAATGAGGAAACAAAAATGGCAGCAGTGACTCGCAACGGATTTTTCGCCACACCCTTCGCCGAAGACGACATGGATTACGTCAAAACCGATCCTGACGATGACGGCGCCCTTGATACGGTCGTCACAAACAGCGGCATCCATACGGCGAGCGGGGGAACGACCAGCACCGCAACGTTCGCCGGGACGCCGTTCTCGGCCAACGTTTTTCGCGGCGCGCAGCTTGTCGCGCTTTCGGGCAACAACTCGCGCGCGTCGCCACAGATCCCACGGGTCGGCAACGTGGGCGACAACGCGAACAACGCGCTGAGCGGCGTATGGGACACACATCTTCTCGCCGTTTACGGCAGCGCCTTTGCCAGCGGCGATCTTCTGGAACTCGGCTGCTCGGGCGCCCGCCTGCGCAACGGCAACGCCTTCGAGGTGGATCTGGAGTTCAACGTCACGGGCGGGAGCGGCTATACCGCGACGGTAGACTTGCTGCGCTGGAGAAAATTCGCGCGCAACAGCGCCGGAAACGTCGGTAACTGGCGCTTGGTTGGTCAAGCAACCGGGGTCGCGGAGGCAGACCGGCGGATCTTCCCCGGTCTTCGCATCGGCGAAGAATACCGCCTGCGCATTCACACGCTGAGCCTCGGGGGCGGCACGCTTGTTTCGCTGATCGCGCGCCAGCGGGCGATATGGGAGTACGCGCGTTAATGGGCGCTGCCCCGCACACCGCCGACACCTGCGCTCCGCGCCCGCTCAAGCAACCGGCTTTGCTGCGATTTTCCTTGGGCGCGCCCGCGGCAAGCGGGAGAATTCCTGGACTTTTCCCCAAATCCCGCCCTGCGTTCTCTCGCGCGTCGGCCGGGTGGAGGGCGGGACCGGATGGGGTGTGGACGGAGGTGGCGTCGGGGCTGCCGCGCGCGCACTGGATGGGCGGCCGGCCGTACCTGCTCGTCGAGCCTGAGCGCACGAACGCCGTGCAGGGCGCGCTGACCGACGCAGATGCGAACAACATTCCCGATGGACTTTGGGCCGTCAACGGCGCCGTCGCCGGCGTTGATATG
>Ga0210043_1002031_pt1 | contig 14452 bp, 19 predicted proteins | sample CryGeymet201501t_FD_183990 | JGI IMG/M metagenome (GOLD analysis project Ga0210043, IMG submission 183990) | Groundwater microbial communities from Crystal Geyser aquifers in Utah, USA - Crystal Geyser metaG 2015-01t (SPAdes) (version 2) | ecosystem: Environmental > Aquatic > Deep subsurface >... | reverse complement strand
GGAGGTTTCGAGGTGGAAGGCGGAAGTTTTCATGGGGAGGTTCCTTTGCGAATTAACACAGGGTGAGCGCGGCGGCTCGCGGTGTGCAGTGAAGCCCCCGCAGAGGCTCGAGGCGAGCGTACGGGGGGAGGGTTGGTTACAGGTCGAGTTCCAGCTCGTCGTCCCCGGCCTTGGCGGCACGGGCGGCAGCTTTCTCCGCGCGGATGTCGGCGATGGCGGCCTTCACCTTCGCGTTACCGCGCCACAACTTCAGCGTATCCTCCGAAGCCTGCGCAACGGCAGCGGCGGCCTTCGCTACGTCCACACCCTTGATGCGGGCGATGGCGGCAGCCAGTTCGCTGACGCGCGATTTGCCTTCGCCGGAAGCGCGGGCAACCTTCCATTCGCCGGACTTCAGCTGCTCAATAACGCGCTTGGCAGCGTCGAAGGCGGCAGATGCGTCGCCCTTGACGGAAGCGTAGGAATCGCCGACCTTCTGCGACAAGCCGTGCAAGGCCAGCTCGCGAACGATTTCTTCGGAAAGTTCTTCGAGCGCGACGGAAAGCTGTGCGCCAGTGGCGAAGGTGATGTCCAGCGTGCCGGTTTCGGAATCAGTATCCTTCGTTGCTACCTTAATACGACCAGATGCGGAATTGGGGCCAGTTTGCGACATGGTGTTTCTCCTTAGTAATGCAGCTTGGTGCTGCGGGTTAAGCCCGTTGCGGAATGCGCGGGGCATGGTTAGGATTATACGGGACTTTCCGAGGAATGCAAGGGGTATCGTGACTGGGCGGTGCGCGGGGGTCGCGGCGACTTGCAACCCCTCCCCTTGCGCAAGGTAACCAGGCGGTAAGCGGTAAGCGGTAGGCGAGCTACCCCTTCGGTGGGAGAATCCCGAACCCCTCGAGCTCCTTCCGCTGTGCCTCGGGAATAGGGGTGCGAATCGTGGCTAATGCGCGGAGCTCAGAAGGTGGGGGAAGCCTTCCCTTCCTAAGTGCGGCGAGTACGCTATCCCAAATATACTCCCCTCCTTCCCCTTCGGCCTGTTGAGCGGCGAGGGCAAGTGCGGAAGCGAGGGTCGCATCGGCCTCGGCGACGAACCGGGGGGAGAACCAGCCGCCGTTGCGGAGCGCTAAGTAAACCGTCCGACCCGCTGGGATGGCGAAGCGAGCGGTGAGCGGGGAACTGCGGTCGTAATGTCCCGCCATTATCTGGAGCGCGAGGAGGGGCGGCGGCAGGCTCGCGGCAGCGACGGCGGCTTGCCCCCCTTCCTTCACGAAGACCTTCCCCCTCTTATCCTTGCGGTAGAGGGTGAGGGAGAGTTCGGAGGTGTCTTCATGCACCGCCATCTCCCGCGCTTCCTCCCCCAGTTCCGCCTTAACGAATATCCGGAGCTGCGTCGCCCGATTCCGGAGCATAGGGAGGGAGGAGGTGCGGGGCAAGCGGAAGCGAATCCCGGAGAGCTGGGTTAAGGTGGAACGGAGCTCGGCGAGGAGCTCTCGGTGCGCCTTCAGCTGCGCAACGGGGGAAAGGCTTGTGCAGTCGAGGTCTTTCATTCCCTCCCCTCCCCTGTCTTTCCTCCGACGACAAGCACTCCCTCCGGCCAGGCGGCTGGCGGCTTTGCGGTGTAGAAGACGAGCGTCTTCCCGCGAACGGCCATCTTAATCCCGACCAACGAAGCGGAGAGGAGCGGGAAACTGGAAGCGTTGCGAGGTCGCTGAATGTAGCGGAAGAGGTTGTAGAAGCGGAGGCGGAGCGTGGCGGCGTGCTCGGGGGTAGCGAGAATCGATATCGGCTGCTCCATTGCGAGGTAGTCTAGCTCCGGTTGCCAGTCCTTCCTTTCCTCCGCCTTCGTCCTCGCCAGCACGGTAAAGATGTCGAGCCAGGCCTTCGGCATCGGCGGGAGCCGCGCGAGTTCCCCCTTCAGCTGCCCTTCCTGAGCGAGGTGAGCGGTGAGGGAGGGATGCGGGGTCTTAACTCCAATCGCCGCTTCGAACGAAAAGTCCTCGGGGAGGGAAGTGGTAAGCGAAGGGGTATGCGAAGTGGGCATGAGTGGCTCCTGAGTGGGTGAGTGGGGGTGCTACGGGTTATATGGTAATGGGTAATGCGGAGGGTTGCAATGGGGGAAATGCGGAGTGCGGGGAGGAGTACTATAGGCGTGGTAGGCGTGGTAGGCGGTAGCAGAACGTGCAATTAGGCATAGCTGGTTTGAGTTGGGGGGGCCTCGTCCGCCTACCCTACCCCCTACACCTACTTCCAGTCCCCCATTCGATAGTCCCGAGCCGTTATTGAGCTAAGAAAGAGTAAAAAAAAAAAAAATAAATAAATACTTACTTAAGACACTACAACTGGGGAATGGGGGCGCTTAAATAGGGATAAGGGATAGGGTAGGAGGGTGCGGGGGGGTCATTTCAAATTAGCTATGCCTAATTGCATGAACTGCTACAGGCATATCGAAGCTACAACGCCTATCGTCATCTGCCCGCCGCCGCCCATACATCCGCCGCCCGCGCCGCCACTCCGCGCCGCCACGGCCCGCCTACGCCGCCTACGCCGCCATTCTATCGACCCCCGAAGGCCTCCACGCCCCGCCATCGGGAACAAAAAAAAACCGGAACCTCGCGGCTCCGGCTTTCCCTCCGTTGATTAACTCAGGTCAATCTCAATGTCCTCGGCGTCTTTCGCGGCTTCTTTCAGCCTCGCGGATTCCATCGCCTTGACCAATTGACCCACTTTCGCGTTCCCGAGCCATTCTTTCCGTTTTTCCGGTGCGGCCTTCATCACCGCCGCCCGCGCTACGTCCACGGAAACGTTCTTCACCTTCGCAATGGCAGCGGCGAGGTCTTCCATCTTTTGCCCCGTGCCGCCGCCCTTCCGGTTCCAGTCGCCGTCGTACAGACTCTGCACTACGTCCGCCATCGCCGCGAACGCGCCGGAAAAGTCGCTCGTCTTACTGAACCCGGCGCTAGAGTCCCGGATTTTCTGGTTGAACCCGTGGCGCTGAGCTTGCGCGGCAATCTCCGCCGACACTTTCCCTGCGTCAAAAGTTACCTTTTTCCCGTTCCCGAGAATAAAATCCAACCCCGCCTCTGTCGGCAGGACGGTCAGGAACTTCGTGGTCATGTTATCTTTGCTCATTTTACCTCTCCTTTATTTAATAGCCGTAGCTATCCTTACCACTGGGAAACCGCCCAGCACGGTACCACCTCCGTCAATGTTAATGAACGTTACTATCTCTTCCGGCTCCCCGTGGGGTTTTGCCGGTCTCGGTTCGCGCAACACATCCCGCAACCCGATGACTGCATTATACACGGACTGGCGCGGGGGGCAAGAGGTATCTGCAGGGCGAATAATGCAATAGAATCAACACCTTACCGACCCCCACCCGACCCCCCACGGTCAAGTGATATTACCTGGGTACTACCTCAGACGGCGCTGCACAAAAAATTCGAAGAACGGGGGACATTTATTCCGAATGAACAGCCCCCATTCGTTTCCCGCCCCCTTGCCAGTTCCCGCCGACCCCCCTATACTGTCCCGCAGAATCGGCTCACCGCCGACACCCGGCTCACCGCCTCACCACCACACCGGCTCACCGGCTCACCGCGAAGGATAAGGCAATGGCACCTCCCGCTAAAGTAAGCGTTACACACGAAGCACTGATGGACTGGATGATAATGAACCCTGGGGGCTCGATGAAGGAACTCGCGGCGACCTTCGGGTACTCGCAGAGCTGGCTCTCCTCGATAATCCACTCGGGGTGCTTTAAGTCGCGGCTGGCGGAAAAGCGGGGGGAAATTACCGCGATGGTCGCGATGGACTTACCCGCCAAGCTTGCCGTCGCCGCCGGTGCCTCGCTCGACATCCTTAACAAGCACTTAGAAACGAGCGCCGACCCCGACTTCGCGCTTTCCGTAGCGGAAATGTCGCTGAAGGGGCTTGGTTACGGGGCGAAGACGGGAGGGGTTATCATCAACCAAGGTGGCTCGACGGTTCAGCAGGTCTTTGCTTCCCCCGCCGACCTCGCTGAGGCACGATTGCTCATTACGCAACAGAACGCTCTGCCCCCCGCACCCGCCGCCACCCTCGAGCTGCAGCTATGCGACACGCAGGGGGAGTAACGCAGGCGTACTTCTCCGGCTGGCCACCGTTCGCACTCCGGCGGCGATGTACAGGGAGGCGAGCGGCCGGCGTTCGGTATGAGAAAGCGGTGCAGACGCATCTCCGCGCCCAGTCGCACCTCTACCTCGACAGCCCTTGGCTCCGTTTCCTCGACGAGACGGGCTGGCACTGGTGCCAACCTGACGGAATGCACCTCGACTTCGCCGCCGGCATCCTCACTATCGTCGAGGTTAAATACCAGCACACCCCGCAAGCGTGGGAACAGATGGAGGAATTATACTCCCCCGTCCTCCGCCACCTCTTCCCCGCCTTCCTGTGGCAGATTCGTTACCTGGAAGTGGTGAAATGGTACGACCCAGCGGTTGTCTGCCGCGATGCGGTGAGGCTCGTGGCAGCGCCGTTCACGCAACACTATCTAAGAGGAGTCCATATATGGAAACCGTAGCAACCACCGAGGGGTTAGTTCCCCTTTCAGCGAAGGAAGCGGTTATGCTCGGGGCGAAGAGCCTTGATGCGTATGGAAAGCTCTGGTTCCCCCGTGCCTACCGCCAAGGAACACCGCCTTTCCACACCGATATAGGGAGGATTCTCTACTCCCCCTCGCGACTTAACGCGTTCGAGGTCTTCCGGGGCGGGGCGAAAACAACCCTTCTCCGCGTTTTCACTTCCCAGCGGATTGCTTACGCCATTTCCCGCACTATCATGTACGTCTCCGTCTCGCAGAGCCACTCGGTCTTCTCCGTTCGCTGGCTGAAGCGGCAGATTGAGTACAACGCTGCGTGGGCGCAGACCTTTCAGTTGCGAAAAGGCTCGAAGTGGACGGACGAGATTATTGAGATATATCATGGAGTAGACGAAACCCCCATCACTATCCTCGCTATGGGTATCACGGGGCAGATTCGCGGCTTCAACCTCGACGATTACCGCCCTGACCTGATTATCGCGGATGATATACTGAGCGAGGAGAACACGGCGACGGCGGAACAGAGGAATAAGATTGCTGACCTCTTCTTTGGCGCGCTCCTGAACTCCCTCGCACCGGAGAGCGACTGCCCGAACGCGAAGCTCGTTCTACTCCAGACCCCACTGAACAAGGATGACGTGGTGGAGACTTGCCTGCGCGACATTTCCTGGCACGGCGTTCGCTATTCCGTCTTCGATGAACAGGGGAATTCGCGCTGGGAAGTGCGCCTCCCCACGGCGCAGCTTAAGGTGGATAAGGAAGCCGCCGTCCGCATGGGGCGGTACGCTATTTGGATGCGTGAGATGGAATGCGCGATTGTCCACTCGGAGCAGAAGCCCTTCCAGGTGAGCAACGTCCAGTTCATCGACGTGCTGCCGGACAAAATTCGTTGCCTCATCGCCATCGACCCCGCGTCCAGCGATTCCGCTACCGCAGATGATAACGTTGTGATGACTGTCGGCGCGCATGGGGGGAATATCTACGTACTGGAATACCATGCAGATAAGGGGGAGATGCCGGATGCCACCGCCGCCCACTTCTTCCAACAAATCCTAAAGTGGCGTCCGTTCAAGGCAGCCGTCGAGGCAATTTCCTTCCAGCGCGTCCTTGCTTGGTTCCTCGAAAAGGAGATGGAGAAGCGCCGAATCTTCATCCCCATCGACCGAGTGCAAGACCGGCGCAAAAAAGTTGACCGGATATTGCAAGCTCTGGGCGGCGTGGTAGCATATAAACAGCTGTACATCTACCCAGGTATGGAGAAATTGCTGCAGCAGCTGCAAGATTTCGACCCGAGGGTTGACCAGAAGGATGACGTCATCGACTGCCTCGCTATAGGTATCATGGCGCTCCGGCCATACCTCCGCGACGAAGCCTTCACCGTTGACGGGGAGGCGCGGGAACTGGATGAAGACGAATATGAACCGGCAGTTTACACAAGGGGTTGTCCATGAGTGCTTCGATTAGTATTAACCTGGCGGTTCGCGGTGCGCAGCATCTTCGCTTGGCCGAGCGCCTGCGCGACCGAATAAATGCGGCGCAGCAAGCGATGGGGGATAGGAAGCTGGCGTGGGACAGGCTGGAGAATGACTATCTCGCCTACATGCCCGAGACCGCTGTCGACTCCGTGCGCAAGGGGCTGCGCGACCAGAACGGGCTGCCGCAGTACACGACCATCGTAGTGCCATACAGCTACGCCATGATGCTCACCGCACACACCTATCAAACCTCCGTCTTCTTCGGGCGCTCCCCACTGCAGCAAGTGCAGGGACGCCACGGGGAGGGGCAGATGCAGGAGCAGGCTATTGAAGCGCTCCTCGACTACCAGGTTAATAGCGGTCTCCACCTCCCCCCGTACTACATCTGGCTGCACGATATGCTGAAGTACGGACTTGGGATTGTTGGGTACTACTGGGAGGATGAAATGATTTCCTCCCCTCGCTACGAAATACAGGAGGAAACTTTCCTCGGCGTTAAAACGGGAAGGAAGAAACGGGTTAAGGTTGAGCAAGTGCACAAGGGGTATTCGGGGACGAAGCTCTACAACGTGCGGCCGCAAGACTGGCTCACCGACCCTCGCGTGACTTACGGCAACTTCCAGCAGGGCGAGTTCTGCGGGCGCTATATCGAGCTCTCCCGCCTCGAATTGCTCGAGGGAAAGGCGCGGAAAGACTATGTGAATGTGGATGATCTACTCCTCCGTGGCCCTTCGAACACTCAGCGGGACGGGGGTAATTCGCAGATGCCGCTGCCGGGTGCGGGTTTTGGGGCGATTTACTCGAAGGACAACGACCTTGCCCCGTTTAAGGGGTATGAGGTCTATGTGAAGTTGCTTCCCCGCGAGTGGGGCTTCGGTGGAGGGGAGAAGGCTGAGGTCTGGGTCTTCACTATCATGACCGACGACATCATCATCTCCGCGAAGCCTGTGGGCTACTGGCACGGGAAGTTTCCGTTCGAGGCGCTGGAGGGGGAGGTGGGCGGGCATGCTACCTACAATCGCTCGATGCTCGAAGTCCTCCAACCGATGAATGATGTACTGAGCTGGCTCGTCAACACCCACTTCTTCAACGTGAGGAAATCGCTGAACGACCAGTTTATCGTCGACCCCTCGCGCATTGTGATGAAGGACTTCACCGACCCTGGGCCTGGCCGCTTGCTGCGACTGAAGCCGGAGGCTTACGGTTCGGATGTTCGGGCGGTTGTTTCGCAGCTTCCTGTGCAGGACGTTACTCGAGCGCATTTGACTGACTTCAACCTCGTCGCGGAAATGATGCAGCGGGTTGGCGGGGTGAACGATTCACTGATGGGCATGGTGAACTCGGGGCGGAAGTCGGCTACTGAGGTGCGGGCATCGACGACCTTCGGTGTCAATCGGATGAAGACGGTGGCGGAGTACGCTGGCGCGACAGGCTTCGGCCCGCTCACTCAGCAGCTCATTCAGGTCACGCAGCAGATGTACGATGATGATAGGCAGTACCGGGTGGCGGGGAGTGCCGCGAAGCTTGGCGCTCCCTACCGCAAGATTACCCCGGAGGACATTGCGGGCTTCTACGATTTCGTGCCAGTGGACGGAACGATGCCAGTTGACCGTTTCGCGCAGGTAAATCTCTGGCAAACGATGATGGCGCAGCTGGGGCAGATGCCGCAGGTGGCGGGGCAGTACGACTTCGGGAAGATTTTCGGGTTCGTGGCGCAGCTCGCAGGGCTGAAGAATATCGAGCAGTTCCGCCTGAGCGTAGCGGATAACGAGCAGGTTGCACTGCAGGCTGCGAAGGGAAACCTCGTACCTATGAACGAGGTGGCGTCTGCCACGACCTCCGGTATGCCGGAACCTGGGCAGGTGCCTGGAATGGGGCCGACATTATGAGCGAAGAAAACAAGAAGGAGCTCCTATCCTCCGCGCTGGAGCTGAAGCGGGCGTATGAGGAGTTGCAAGCCTTTCCTGCGTGGGCGACAATCAAGGCACAGTTGGAGAAGCAAGTACGGGTTCGGACAGACCGCATTATGCTTACCCCGCTAACCAACCTCGACGCTGCAATGGAACAGGAATACGCGAAGGGGGAAGTGGCCGGTATCCGTCTCGTCCTGCGCCTCCCGGAGCAAACGGTGGAGGATTTAGGTTTCGAGATTCAGCAGCTTATCAATCAGATGAAGGAGGAAGAGAATGAGCGGGGAGAATGAAGAAAGTGGCGCACCAGCGGCCAGCACAGCGGATACCGAATCCGTTAAGTGGGAGGACTTGAACTCGACGGTGCCAGGGATTGACGACCACGGCGACGACGAGGGGGACGAGGAGGAGTCATCTTCCGACGCCTCGGAGGGGAGCGATGAAGACCCCTCTGATGGTGCTTCTGACGACGAGGGGGGTACCCCGGTCGATGCGGCGTCAACCGCAGATGCTGTTGCTGGAGGAACGGAGAACGAGGAAGGGGCTGCCCCAGTCACCGAATCGGTCGCGGAGGAAGTGCAGGAGCTCACGCCTGAGCAGATTGCCAAGCGACAATCCGACTACCAGGAATGGTTGAACGAGCAACGGAAGGGCTTGGAGACAGTTTACAAACTGGACGACGAGACCGCCGAGCAACTCCAAACGGAGCCAGAGTTGGTGCTACCGAAGCTGCTTGCGAACATGCACTTAAACCTGCAACGCTCGCTGCTGGAAGGGATGCAACAAATCGTGCCGCAGATGCTGGAGAAAACGCAGAAGGTGAGTGCACGGGAACGGCAGGCAGTCGATACGTTCTACGGTGCTTATCCGGAGCTGAAGCCACATCACGATAAGGTGCTTGAGATTGGCAAGACGTACCGCCAGCTCAACCCGAAGGCAACTCCACAAGAGGCGACAAAGGCCATCGGCCTGCTCGCGGCACAGATGCTGGGGGTGGAATTGAAGGGCGGGAAATCCGCAGGGCAGAAGAAAGCAACGCCGCATACTCCGGTTCGTCCGGCAGGTAAAGGCGGGGCGCTTCCGGCTAGCGGGAAGAAGTCCGGAGATAACATCTTCGCGGATTTGCTGGACGACTAAGCTGATGGTATAATGGGGGAGGTTTATTCTAAATGAATGTCCCCCGATTAAACCATATCAAGGAGAAACAAAATGGCAATTCTCGGAATTCGCGGTACTGGTGACTGGGGCACGGATGAACGCCCCAAGAACTTTCGTGAAACAATCCTGTGGCGTCAGCCTAACGGCCAGACACCTCTGACCGCTCTGTTGAGCAAAATGGGCAGCGAGTCGACCAACGACCCTGAGTTTGCGTGGTGGGAAGAGCAGTTGAACACCATGCGCGTTCAGCTCAATGGCGCGATTGCTAACGGCGTGATTACCACGCTGGTGATTCAAGCTGCCGTCGATACGACCAACCTGGTTGCCGGTGACCTGCTGCTCGTGGAGAAAGCTGATTCCACCACCTACGACAACGAAATCGTGGAGGTCGCTTCTGTGACCAACGCCACTACCTTCGAAGTCATTCGTGGTGCGGCAGGCACAACCCCGGTAGCTATTGCCGATGCGAGTTACCTGACCAAAATCGGTAATGTGTACTCGGAAGGTTCCGGCGCGCCCACCTCGTCCACTCGCAACCCGACGAAGCTGAGCAACTTCTGCCAAATCTTCAAGACCACCTATGAGCTGACGAATACCGCAAAAGGTACGAATCTGCGCACGGGCGACCCGCTGAAGAATGACAAGAAGCGCAAGATGTTCGACCACTCCATCGCTATGGAATGGGCGTTTCTGTTCGGCCAGAAGTCGGAAACTACTGGCGGCAACGGTAAGCCGAAGCGCACCACTGGCGGCATCCGCTCCTTCCTGGCCAGCAACGTTACCGTCTTCGGCGCGGCTGTCACGGAGGATTCGCTGCTCGCAGCCCTGTATCCGGTGTTCAACTTCAGCTCCGGTGCTGGCGATGAGCGTTTGATTCTGGCCGGAAACGGCGCAATCAATGTCATCAACAAGGTGGCGAAGAACAGCGGCTCTAGCCGTGTGAACTTCGACGGTGTGGTGAAGCTGTACGGTATGTCTCTGCAACGCTGGATTACCCCGCAAGGTGTGTTCTACCTGAAGAGCCATCCGTTGATGAACAACCACGCTCGCTACACGAACAGCGCATTTGTCATCGACCCGAGCGCCTTGAAGTACCGCCACTTCCGCGATACGGCCTTCAAGGACAACATCCAAGCACCCGACAGCGATACCCAGAAGGGGCAATGGCTGACGGAAGCAGGTCTGGAAGTGAACCACGAAGGTACGATGGCTTATCTGGGCGCGTTCCAGTAAGCTGGGGTAGGAAGTAAGCAAAAGGGGGAGCTTCGGTTCCCCCTTCTCACTGGCGGAGGCTTTATGAGCAATACTGGATTTGATGAACGGACGATAGCACAGGCTACCGTGGTGGTGAAGAGAATGGTGCAGGCGAAGGCGATACCCGTACCGCTCGTTCTGGAACTGGCGATGGGCAGCGATGAGGGTTGGCGGGCGGCCGCGCTCGAGTATCTCGTTGCAAGGAAGGGGGGGCAGAGATACACTCCGTCAACAGTTGAGCAACCTAATTGGGAAGAGGAGGCAGGCGATGTCAAAGGTAAATGAATTGGAGAGGGAGTACAAACCCTCGCTGTATTTGGACTTCAAGGACGCGGAAGAAGCGAAGGAGTTTCTCGGTAAGCTCAGCGAGAAGGTTACCGTCGTGATTCAAGGAAAGCTGACCTCCGTTCGCGTCGAGGCGTATGGAAAAGAGTGGAACAGCTCCTCCATTCGCATCGAGGACTTTAAGGTTGAGCTCGTGGAGAACAATGTTTTCAACGAACTGGCGGACGACTAAGCCATGACCCGAGATGATGCGGTTGAACTGATACTGGCGCGGTTAGGGCAACGGCAGAATGACGCTGCTCTGCAAGCCGCCGCCGTCCTCGAGATGAACCTTGCACAGAAGCAGCTTGAGCGGGGGGCGTTCAAGCCTTGGTTCCTGCTCTCCGAACTCCGCGATGTGGTGACGGAAGCGGGGGAAGAGCGCATAGCCCTCCCGACCGACTACCTGCAAGAATCGGAAAATGGTGCGCTGTGGCTAGTGCAGAACGGGGTGAGAGCGGAACTGAAGAAGACGGACTATGACCTCGGATTGCAGCAATATCCCTTACCTGGCGTCCCGAAGAAGTACTCGCTGAACGGCGGATACCTTCGCTTGCACCCCACGCCAGACGACATCTACTCCCTGCAGTCTCAGTTCTTCGTCTCACAGCCGCAGATTACGGTTGCCTATAACGCAACTACCCACGGAACCGACACCAACGCTTGGCTGACCTATGCTGAGGACTGGCTGATTGCGGAGACCGGGAAGGCGCTGGCCGCAACCTATACGAGGGACACGGAGCTGGCCGCCATTTTCGGCGGGATGGCGGCGGAGGCGCGCACTCGCATCATGACGGAGACGGTGGCAAGGGAAGAGGTCAATTATCAGCGAAGCATGGGGGACGACTGATGTCAGAAACCGAGCACCCACTGCGTAGGCACGCCGATGCTATGACGGAAGAGGAGCTAAGCGAGACCTTCGGTCAGTGCCCAGTATTCCACAACCACACTGATGTAACTATGATACACGCCGACCTGCAGGAGATAAAGCAAACGCTTGCAGAGATGAAAGAGATTGTAACTGCGTGGAACGATGCTAAGGGGTTCATCAAGACGGTTCGCACTATAGGGGAAGTGCTGAAGTGGGCTGTAGCCGTGGGCGCGGCATTGCTGGCGCTATGGTACACTCTTACAGGACGTGGTGGAAGGTAAAGGAGAATACAATGGTCGCACCAGTGATACTCGCTGCACTAACGCCGTTCGTTAAGGACTTATTCTCCAACGGACTGAGCATGCTCGGTAACGCTATTATGTCGAAGGGGAAGGCGAAGGTCGAGGAAGTGCTCGGCATTACGCTGCCGCCGGAAGGCAAGCCACTGACCTCGGAGCAACTCGCCTCCATGCGGGGACTGGAAATGACACACGAGGAAGTGCTGCTCGAGCTGGCGGTGCGGCAGCAGGAACTGAGCCTCGAGGCGGAGAAAGTGGCTACGGTAGCGGTGACGAAGCGTTGGGAAGCGGACATGCTTAGCGATTCGTGGCTGAGCAAGAATGTCCGACCCCTCGCACTGTTACATATGCTGGCCGCGCTAGATGTGATGTTGGTGTGCGCGCTCTTTGGGGCGCTAGTGCCGGACACTTACCTTACACTGGTCGGTACGCTACTCACCACGATGGTAGGCGCGTACTTTATAGGTCGCACGGTAGAAAAAGGCGTGGACGTGTACCAAGGTTGGAAGCAAACAAAGGGGGAATGATATGACGCTCGGCGAACATCAGGAAGCCTATACGCGAGACCATGTGAAGCTACTGCTCCGCGCCTTCGAGCTCGGATATGAGGTGCGCAAGGGGGAGGCACAGCGTATGCCGGAGATGCAAGCTATCTACGTAAAGACGGGTCGGAGCAAGACCTTCAACTCCATGCACATTAAGAAGCTGGCCGATGACTTACACTTCACAAAGAACGGCAAGCTCTGTTACCCCGAAGAACTTGGGCGGTACTGGGAGAGCCTTAATCCGCTGAACCAAGCTGGTATGTTCTGGAAGTCCTTCAAGGACTCTCCTCATTTCGAACGTAAGGTGTAGTCGTGTCCTACGACGACAGCTGGAACGCGGATAGTTTGCCGTGGGGGAGCGATAGTTCCATCTGGAATTTATTCTGGCTAGAGGCTACCGTAGGGGTAGCCCTCGGCGCTTCGGGGCCAGCACAATGGACTGGCGGAGCGGCGGGAGCTGCGGGAGTTACGCTGGCGGCGGCCGCAGGAGTGCTGCGCGAGGTCTATGCAGGAGGGGCGAGCGGGGCTACCCTTGGGGCAGCGGCGTTCCCGAACCGCTCTGCCTACGCGGAAGGTTCCACCGGGGTTGCCCTCACCGCTAATGCCCTTGCCAATTTCGTAGCTTACACTTCCGATAGCGTCGGCGTTACGTTGACGGCTGAGGCTAGCGCGCTGAGGGAAGTCTATGCGGAGGGTTCGGTAGGGTTAGGTTTAGCGGTAGATAATGCGACGAGCAATGCGACGAGCGGTTCTGGCGTTCTCCCCCTTCTTCTCTCCGCTCAAGCTCTTAGCCGCATCAGCCCTTGGGATAAGGAAAGTCTCTTTACAGGCGCATGGGTTGAGGATATTATTAGCGCAAGTGTTTGGGAGCAAGACGCCGCCGTACCGCCCAACTGGGTAACAGGATAAGCAAAGGATACTTTATGGAACAGTGCAACTTCGGAGCTGCCGGCTCCGCCACGATTCTGAGAAGCACGAGCGAACGGTTGGCACTTCGTGCACCTCGCACACTGTGGAAAACCCAGTGCCACAATGCGGCAGGGGAACTCCAGTGGGAGAGTGAGGACACGAACCTCGTCTTCGATGCTGGGATTAACGACCTGCTGGACAAGTACTTTAAGGGTGCGGCGTATTCGGCAGCGTGGTATGTGGGGCTGGTTACTAATCCAGCTACTTACGCTGCGGCGGATACTATGGCCTCTCACGCAGGCTGGACAGAGAATACAGGCTACTCGGATGCTACGCGAAGAACGCTCACCCTCGGTGCGGTAGCGGGGAAGAGTGTGGATAATAGCGCAAGTGCGGCGGTGTTCAATGCGAACGCGACGAGCACAGTGGATGGCTTCTTCCTCTGCGCAAACAATGTAAAGGGCGGCACAACCGGAGTGCTGTACTGTGCGACGCAGTTCAGCGTAGGGGCGAAACCGCTGACGAATGGCGATGTACTCTCCGTGACAGTTACTTTAACGGGAGCTTGATATGGGACTCGAAGCTGGAACAACGATTGACGACCTTGTAGCAACGAATCCGCTTAGCACTGACCCTCGGAGCGAAGGCGACGACCATCTGCGGCTGATTAAGGCGGTGCTTAAGGCGGATGCCGTGAGCGTAGCGGGGATACACGCTGCAGCAGGAAAGTCTACTCCGGTTGATGCAGATGAACTGGCCATTATCGATAGCGAAGCCGCAAACGTACTCAAGAAGCTCACATGGGCGAATCTCAAGGCAGTGCTCCTCGGCGTAACAGCAGGCAAAGCCCAACAGATTGACCAGACTGTAACAGCTACCACACGCGCCGCGACTACCGACTTCACCGGAGAATCACTTGAAGGCACACTCTCCGACACAGGCATAGCCATCACAGCATTCCACGGGGTAGCCGGTGTTACGTACACTCGCAAGTGTCTCGGTGCTGGAGATATTACCGCAGGGGCAGGGCTGACTATCCTGCAAGGCGGGGCCAGTATCACCACAGCGGCAGGGGACACCTTCGAGGTGTACATGCTCACGGCTACTACCTGTGAGGTGAGGAACTATCAAAGAGCGGTGGAC
>Ga0210043_1002027_pt1 | contig 14475 bp, 10 predicted proteins | sample CryGeymet201501t_FD_183990 | JGI IMG/M metagenome (GOLD analysis project Ga0210043, IMG submission 183990) | Groundwater microbial communities from Crystal Geyser aquifers in Utah, USA - Crystal Geyser metaG 2015-01t (SPAdes) (version 2) | ecosystem: Environmental > Aquatic > Deep subsurface >... | reverse complement strand
TATTTGTGGACCGAGGCGGACGACCGGGGAGTACTCCCTCACCGCCCGGACCAAATCCTGATTGGCGCATTTCCCGGCCGGCGCGAGGTCCAGCCGGAGGACATCCCCGTGATGCTCGCCGAGCTGGTCGCAAACGACCTCATGACTGTCTACGACGCCGACGGGCAATCCTGGCTCTGGATCACGGGGTGGCTCCACCAACGGCTCGACAAGCCGACTGCCAGCTACCCCCCACCACCCGTCTCTGATGAGCGATGGGGAGGGCGAGCGCGGGCCGTCTGCCGCCGTCATATCGAGCGCGGCGGAACCGAGAACTACCCGTGGTCACACCCACCAGAGGGCAACCAAATCCAAACCAATAACAGTTGTCCAATCCGCGAGGGCTCGCCGAGCACTCGCGGAGTGCTCGTGGAGGGCTCGCAGAGTGCTCGCAGAGTGCTCGTGGAGGGCTCGCAGAGTGCTCCACCTACCCTCCACCTACCCTCCACCTACCCTCCACCTACCCTCGACGCAGAAGGGAAGGGAAGGGAAGTAGAAGGGAAGGGGAAGGGAGGGCACGCGAGGGGCGAGGGGCGAGGGCAGTCGAGTGCCCCCGCCTCGCCCACCCCCCCGCCCGCCCCGGGAAATGGAAAATCTCAAACAACCGCCGAAGCCGAAGCCGAAGCCATCGAGGGCCTTGCCGTCGCCATCGAGAGATTGCCCGGCGCAAAAATCCCCGGCAGCCCCGAGCGCCGTGCGGCCATCCGTCAGCGCATCGCCGCCAATGGCCTGCCCTGGGTATCCTCGGCGCTCCGGTGGATTTGCCGCGCCGATCATCCCGAGGCCATTCGTCTGCGCCGGGCCGTGGCTCGATACCCGGACGCCACGGCACCAGCCGAGGGTGGCGCAGACCGGCTTGAGGAGGCTCATCGGCTGATGGCCGAGGAGCCTGAATCCGTGGCCGACGCCCAACTGGGTCACGACACAACGCCCCTGATTGGCGCTGTACCCCACTGTCCGGGTGTCAATTCTGCCTCAGAGCAAGCGCCCCTGGGTGTGGAGTCACCTATCGCCCACGAAACGCCACCACGGGCCTGCAAACGCGAAAACGACTATTCCGGCCCCACGAGGCCCCAGCGCATCGCCGCCGGCGCTCAATCCGTCGGGCTGGCGGCGGCAACCTGGGAGGAGATTTCTCCCGGCGCGCCACCGCCGGACGCCTGGCTGCCGGCCGCAGAACGGTTTGGCCGCGAGTGCGCCGACTCGGGCAAGATTGCCGCAACATGGGCGGCGGTGCGGACCATCAGCGTGGGCGATGGCGGCTCGGAACCGATCGCCCCGGGAAATCTCCTTGAGCTATTGCGCCAAATTGCCGACGATCCGGTTGGGTGGCTATCGGCGGCAGGCGGCACACCCAACGGCGCGAAAAAAATCGAGCGCGAAAAAACCAAATCCACCACAGGCGGCGAAATATGATCTTGGACCCACCTCAAAATGCAGCACCCAACCAAGAGCAGGCGCACGGCTCGGCGAGGCTCCCCAACAATGCCGACGCAGAGCGGGCACTTCTCGGCGCCGCCATGCTCGACAATAATGTCCTTCCGGCAGTTATGGGATTCCTCAAACCCGAGGATTTTTATCAGCCGGTAAATCAGATAATCTATCGCCGGATGATCGAGCTTATCGGCGACGGCAAGACGGTTGAGTTGACCGTCTTATCGGACTTGCTGCGAAAAAACAACGAGCTTGCCAGCGTCGGGAATTATGTATATCTTGCCAACCTGGAGCAATTTGTTATTTCGACAAGCGCGGCCCCGGAGCACGCCCGCCTTGTGCAAGAGAAGGCCATTTTTCGGCGGCTCATACGCGCGGCGGAAATCATCCGCGAGGAGTCAATCACCGAACAGCGCGACGTTCTCGAACAAGTAGAGGTTGCGCAGCGATTGGTTTTTGAGGTGCTCGGGGCGACTCAGGACCGAGGTCTTGTGGGCTCTCAACACGTCACAGAGGCCACGGTGGCAGAGGTGTTTGAGCGGGCGGAACTCGCGCGCGCCGGCGGCATGATCGGCGTCGGAACGGGCATCTCCGATTTTGACCGGATCATGGGCGGGCTCCGCGTGGGCGATCTCGCCACGCTGGCGGCGGGAACCTCGATAGGGAAAACATCATTTGCCCTGAGTGTTGCGCGATTTCTTGCGGTTGAACATCAAATCCCTGTTGCCTATTTTGGAATGGAAATGGGGCGCGAAGAGAACATGGAACGAGTGATTTGCGCGCAGGGAATGCTATCGTTTGATCGAGCGCGCAAGGGCATAATGACAGATGATGAGCTGTCGGTCTTCAGCCGCGCGGCGGGCGTCATTCACGGCGCACCGCTGTCGCTTTCATTTTCCCCTGGGCTGACGGTTGCCGAACTGGCCGCTCAGGGGCGTGTTGCAAAAACGATTTATCCCGGTCTCAAACTCCTAATCGTTGACAGCCTGTCGCTCATGGATTTGCAGATGGCTCGCGGGGAAAACCAGGCGCAATCAGTTGGCCGTGCCACGCGGCGAATCAAACAACTGGCGGGCGAATTGGGGCTCGCGATACTGATGCTGCATCAAATTAACCGCAACGTGGATCGAGCCGGGCGCAGCCAAACGCGCGGTGGCCGCCTACACTCTGGGCGCCCATCGCTGTCCGATTTGCGCGACTCCGGCAACGTCGAACAGGACAGCTCACAGGTTTGGTTTTTGCATCGCCGCCGAGTCGAGCTGGATCCGAGCGCAACTCCCGACGAGGCACCGCCGGTTATCCCAACGGAAATCATCCTCGCCAAAAATCGCAACGGCCCAACAGGCACCGCCATTGTAGGCTTTCATGTCGAGTGCCAACGCTGGCTGGCGCTTGACCGCGCGGAGCAAATGGCCTATCGGCAGGCGGAAGGCATTGACTACAACAGGGGCGATGCCGGAAATAACAAATCCGCGCGCGGCAGAAAACAAACAAATGAGGAGGAGTTGCCTTGGTGGAACGACAGGGACTGAAAAACAGCAAACGCAAACCCTTGCCCCAACTGTTCGACACGCGCGCCGTGCGGGAGATATTGGAGGGCGAGCCGATGAACGAGGATGCGCTTGTCCTTGCGTGTGATTGCATGATCGACTATATCGCGTGCGGGCTGACGGCCAGCGCTGACGGCAAATATCAAAGCGCCGAATTTCGGGAAGACCTTATCCAGGAGGGGCGGTTGTGTTTGATAGAAGTTGTCCGGAGCGGAAACGTGGACACAACACACTCGTCGCTATTTGCATATTTGTTTACGTGCGTGCGCAACCGCCTGATGAGTATTGTGGTCCGCGACTCTCGCGCTCGGAAGTACATAGCCGAGGCCGTTGCAAGCGCGTCGGTCGAGGCATGGCGCGATGATGCCTACAGGGAGAGCCCGCACCGCATGATTGCAGTGCGGGCAACGTTGCGGTCTGTCTGCATGGCGTCCAGGTTTTCCGCTTGCGAGGCTGGGGCCGTGGAGGTTTTGTCCGCATCGCCCGAGTTAGTAACCCAGGAATCGACGTGGGCCGCGGTGCAGGAAATCATGCGCCAAACCGGAATATCAAAACGGCGCGCGTGGATTATAGCACAGAGTATTGCGATACAATTTCGCGCGGAAATTTGGAGAACGCATTTCTATGGGTGATAACGATTCAAAACGTTTTTTGGATACCGAGGCGGTGCTGTTTCTCTTTTACGCCGATACGCTGTTGCCCGAGCTGGCGTCTGTATTGGATTCGCCGCCATTGTTGGATTGCTGCCTGACGGCGTTTGCGGGCATGACGATCAAGTTTCCGAGCGCGGCGGAAATGGGAAAACACCGGACGTGCCTTGACGCCGCGCGTCTGGTTGCGCGGCTGGAAGCAGGCGCAATTGATGAGACTGAGTTTGGAGTGGGGGCGCGCTCTCTCGGGATGACCGAGGCGGGCGCGCTTCGCGCGGCAATGCAAGTGCGGCAAAAAGTATCGAACAGCGGGAACACCAAAAAACAGGAGACTCAGAAATGAGAGAACTACAGAGCATTGACGATTTGCAACCCAACGAGCGAAACCCGCGAACAATCACGCGTGAGGCCCTGGACGGATTGAAATGCTCTATCGAGGAGTTTGGCGATTTGTCGGGGATCGTGTGGAATTGCCGGACGGGCAGCCTTGTGTGCGGGCATCAGCGCCTGCGCGCGCTTCGCGAGCGATACGGCACAGAGCTTCGGTTGGTTGATGGGGAGATTATTGCCGGCTCCGAGCACTTCCGCGTGCGTGTTGTCGATTGGGACGAGACGCGCGACATGATCGCAAATGTGACCGCAAATAATCCACATATCGCCGGCACGTTTCAGGACGATCAGTTGCGGTGGATAATGGAGCGCATCGCGAGCGAGTGCCCAGACTACATTGAGCCGCTGATTCTGGGCGACTACTATTATAACGTGCCCATCGAAAAAAATAGCAATGTCGCCGACACCGAACAAGCAGGCCATCTGTTTGAGGTGATCGTGGAGATGGACGACGAAATGCAGCAATTGGCATTTATAGAAAAAATGAAACAGGAGGGGATAAAATGCCGCGCATTAGTATCCTGAGAGAGATCGAAATCGAGGACACTCCTCGCGTTGTACAGACTCGCGGTATTTTCGACATCAAAAAAACGACACATTCCACAAGGAGATGGGAATTTGATTTAGAGATACCAGAATCATGGACCATTGGAATGATTGTCGGCCCATCCGGTTCGGGGAAAAGCACCCTGGCGAGAGAGCTTTGGGGGGATGCCCACGAAAATCCACACGAGTGGGACAGGGAGACCGCGATAGTAGAGGGTTTTCCGCGGGAACACGGAATCTCTGACATACTGAGTACGCTTTCATCGGTTGGTTTTTCGAGTCCTCTCGCATGGCTAAAGCCCTATCATGTTTTGAGTACGGGTGAAAAATTTCGATGCGATGTTGCGAGAGCCATCATGGGGGCAGAGGATTTGTGTGTGGTGGATGAGTTCACATCGGTGGTTGACCGAAATGTTGCTCAAATTTGTAGTGCCGCTGTCGGAAAATTTGTTCGGCGCCGAGGCTCACGCTTTGTGGCGGTATCTTGTCACAATGATATTGCAGACTGGTTGTGCCCTGACTGGATTGTGGAAATGCCCAGCGGTCGGATAACGCTGGCAAGGGGGGGGCTTTGTCGGCCAGAAATACAATTGCAGGTTGTCCGATGTTCGAGAGACCTGTGGCCGATTTTCCGTGAGCATCACTATTTAGATAGTGAGCTATCCACGATGGCAACGTGTTTTTGTGCGATATACAAAAAGCGAGTGGTTGCATTTTCCGCGTGGTTGCATTTTCCACACCCGGTGGAGAAAAAGTTTAAACGAGCGCATCGCACCGTCACGTTGCCCGATTTCCAGGGGGTCGGGATTGGAAATGCGCTGTCGGAAACTATAGCATCAATGTATTTTGGACTGGGCTATCGACCAATCAGCACGACTACGCATCCCGCCATGATACGGAGCAGGAGAAATTCGGACAATTGGCGAGTTTCGTGCGGGGCCAATTTTCGTGCGCGCCCGAACCATGTTACCAAGACCGCCACAAATCGGAGAGTGACATCATTTGAGTATGTTGGGCCGAAAATGAGTTTTGTGGATGCTCTCCGGCTAAACGGAAAAAAATAAACCAATGACCAACGACGCCGACAACAAGCCGAAGCGCCGCCGCTTTGTCTCCCGCCTGTGCCACGAGGAGCGCGAGGCGGCGCTTCGGCTTGTGCGGCAACTCCATCTTCGCGGGCAGACGGACACGGAAATACTACATTCCCTAAACGCATATCTGCCGGCAAAATTCGGGCGCCCGCTGACAATCGGGATGACGGCGGTGCGGCGGTTGATCGACTGGGCCGTGGACCGCAACTGCGAAGTCTATCGGCGCCCGGTGGATCAGGCCGCCGCAGAGCAATTGCAAACGTTGCGCGAGGTTGTGCGCCGCGCGTTTCGGCTGGCCGACGCGGCGGAGCAGGGCGCCCTATCTGCTGATCACAAGCCCAGCGAGGCCGCGGCATATCACCAGGCTGCGGCCGCGCACCACGCGACGGTTGGCCGCACCACGCAACAGATCACGCGGCTGCTCGGGTTGGACAAGCCAGAGAAGATTGAGCTTCGCCTGGAAAACAAACGAGCATTTGTTGAGGGTTTCCTGGCGGTCCTGATTGAGCATCGCGACCAATTGCCTGGCGACGTGCTCGAAACTATTGCCCTCCAGATGCGCGCGATGGGCGATGGTCCGACACCGCCGCGTGCGATGATCGGCGCGGAACTGATTGAGCCCGAAGAAGACGGCTGCCCCCCGGAAAAAAAACCGCGCTCCAATCGTATATGATAGCAGGAGCGCGCGCCACATGCCTGCCGGATTTGACCCCACCCTTGCATCTCTGATGGCCGACGGCCTTGAGCGGATTGCCGCCGAGGACTCGGCGGAAGACGCGCGGCGCGCTGCTCGTGACTCAGCGCGGCACGACCTAGCGGCGCTGATGGAGTTTGCCGGGCAGGACGAGACCGGCGCGCCCCTGGCACACAACGGCTACACGCGCCTGCTCTCGTCTATCCTCCAGCATTGTTATACGATTGGCCGACACGTTTCGCACGTTGCGCCGCAAGGGCTGGGCAAATCCACCGTGGCCCGGTGGCTCGCGCTGCACGCGCTGGGCAACAAACCCGAGACGCGGTGTGTTGCAATTTCCGGCGAGGCCGACGTTGCGGAGGCCTCGGTGAACCTGTGCCGGGAAATTATAATGACCGATCGATTTCGTGCGGTGTTTCCCCTCGTGGTTCCCGACGCGGAGCGCTCGCAGTACGAGCCGCGCCGGGGTTCCGTTCGGCGCGGCTGGCGGCAAGACATGTTTTTTTTGCGGACCGATGGGCAGAGCCCCGATCCCGCAATGGCCGCTGTCGCAACGCGCGGGCGTGCGGAAAATCGTCGCGTCGATCTGCTGTTGGCGGACGACGTGATGACACAGGTCAACGCTGAGTCGCAAAAAATCCGCGAGAGCTATTGCAGAACCATAAAACAAAAATGGCTCAACGGACGCCTGAAACTCTCCGGAACAATGATCGCAATCCAAAACTGTTGGCATGAGGAAGACCTCGCACATCTGCTGTTGCGCGATGAGCGTGTTACCTCAATCTGGATTGGCGTTACACCGGACTGCGAAACAATGTTTGTGCGAATCAAAAATCCGCCGCGAGACAAACCGCTGCCATGCCTGGAATACCCAGAAGCATTCGGGTTGGAGTCCGTCCCCATTTCCAGTTTCGCAGACGTATGGCAACAGGGCGATTGCGCAGAGTTTGAGATGCCGCTGCCCGCCAACGTGCCGGAGTATTCTCGCGCGGAGCTTCGATGGTTTGCCCGGAACGACCCGGCGAACTTTACACTTTCGTGCGGGCTGGTCGCGCTGTCGGATGCCGACCGCATGGTGCAGCACTGGTCCGAGCGGCACACCCCAGCCGCCACGGTGGCGGACTTGCTGGGCCTAGAGCGCGAGCACAACGGCCTTCCCGTGTTTTCCGAATTGGATTTGCAACGTTACATTTTGGCCTACGGGATTGACTTGTCTAGTATGCGCAAGGCGGGCACGGGTTTTTGGGTCGTTGCAAAAAACGGGGAAGGCATTATTTTCCCGGTCTATCATGCGCGCGGGGTTTGGGATATTGAGCGGCTTGTGGCGGAAATAGAGTTTGCCTATTCGACCCTGAACCTCCGCCCGGCTGCAATTGTGTGCGAGACGAACGCCGTGCAGGACCAGATCGAGCGTGTCGTTAAGGTCCTTGCGCGCCAACGCGATTATGATTGGTGGCGCTTTGTGGTACCCCACATCACAGGGCGCAAGAAGTCTGACCCCCAACTTGGGTTGCCCGGCATCAATGCGCTGATTACAAACCACGCGCTACACTGGCCGCGCGACGAGTCGAAACGGAAATATGCCCACGCTGAAAACTGGCGGCTCTTCGAGGCGGAGGTTTCCAACTGCCCGCGCATGATTGATCGCGGGCAGACGCCTGATGGGCTGATGATGTTTTGGCAGGCGCTCCAATACTTGCAGGACAAGGTTGGTCGCCCGGGGCGGCGGAAATCAATGGTGCGCGTTGCTCCCGCTGCCCCGCGCGACCGCGTTCTTGCCGGATACTGACGGCGCGGCGCGAGGGAAAGAAATGACAAATCGAGGATCGAGAAATGACAAGTCAAGAAATGACAAATCGCTACGGCATCACGGCGGACGAATCCGAACCCCAATCCGCTCTTGCGGAGCGCTCTTGGCACCGCGCAAAGTTTTCGGAGGACGAGTCCGAAATTGAGGGGCGCGAGTATTCCCCGGCAGAAGCGCGCGCGCTGGCAGAGTTGCCGCAACAGTCTGGGCCGACGCTGCTGACGATCTCGCACGCTGGCGCGCGTGACCGCGTACACAGGGACTTCCTGCGCAACCCCAACGCGCTGCATTTGGACGTGCGCCCGAAAACCTACAAGTCCAGTGACCTGGGCTATCTCACCACACAGGACTCTGCGGTTTATGATTTGGCGGACGAGATGCGCGAGAAGGACCAGATGATTGGCGCGGCGTGCGAGTTTGTTGCCGCCTACACAATGCTCCGTCCATCGGCGGTGTCCGTCCCCGAAACGTTGCAGGATGACCCCAAAACGCAGGCCGTTCGTATCGCTTGCGAGGATCAACTGCGCGCGTTCAACTTTCGCACGTTCGCCTACACGGCACTGATCGGCGCGTTTTCGCACGGCATTTCGATGACGGAAATGTTCTGGCGCGCCAATCGCGGGAGACACGAGGTCTATCACACGCTGCACTGCCACCCTTCGCAGTTTGTTTTTTCCCGTGACGGCGGGCTTTACTTCCAGGGGGGCGTGGGGTTGCATATCGAGGACACTCCGCGCAACAAATACATAGTGCTGCAAACGCCGGCGCTGTATGGCAATCCCTGGGGCACGTCGCGCGTGTTCCCGCTGCGGCATTTGTATCATATCAAAAAGGGGGCGGTCATCGCATGGGCCAGATTCATCGACAACTTCGGCACGCCTTTTGTGCATGGCAAGGTGCCCGAAAATGCGAGCGAGCCCGAGGCGACAATCAACGCGCTGAAAACGCAACTCGAAAACCTGCGCGATGACGTTGCAATCGTGACGCAGAAAGGGGAACTGCTGGAATTTATCGATCGCATGAAGGGGCATTCGGGCGACGTACACAAAGGACTGATCGAATTTATCGACACGGTTTTTGCGATTTATCTTTTGGGGTCATCGCTTGCGGTACGCGAGGCGGAGTACGGCACGCGCGCTCAGGCGGAGGTCCACGAGCGCACAATGCTGGCGCGGATTGTTCCGTTGATTCGGCTCTTTGAGGAGGTGGTCCGGCGCGACATTCTCACGCCGTTTGTACGTTTCAATTTCGGCCCGGACGCTGTTGTGCCAACTTATGAAATCGACACCGAGGGCGAGACCGACGCCGAGGCCGCGCGCGCGGCAATCGAAACGGCAAATCGCGTGGGGCTGGTCATTGCAGCCGCACAAGCGCGCGAGAATCTGGGATTTCGCCAGCCAAAGGAAGGCGAGGAGGTGCTGAACGAAAAACCCGAGGCGCCCGTCGCCACAGAGAACGAGTTTGCCGAGCGGCGGCGCAGCGTTGTCTCTGTTTCGTGTAGTCATGGCCGTGCCCGTGTTGCAAAGTTTGCCGACTCGAAAGCGTTGGCGGTTGCGCGCCGCGCCGATCGGCAACAGTCACGCCTTACTGAGGAGTTGCTGGCGGATGCTCGCCCCGAGCTGCGCACGGCGCTGGGTAGCACCGTTGCCGCACTGCGCGGTAAGTTCGGGGCGAGTGATCTCCTGACGCGCGCGGCGATTTCCGTCGTCCCCAAAAACCTCATGACAGATTCGCCCGGGCTGTTGCGCGCGGTGTTCGGCGGGCAGCTGATTGCGTCGCTGGCCACAGCAGATTACGCCGTTGCCGCGGGCCTGGACGACCCGGCGGCGCCTACTGATACGGCAACAGCATCGTTTGCCGAGGTTGACGATCTGAGCGCGTTTGCGTCGGCCTGGGTTGACGATCTGTCGGAGGATTTCCAGGAGGCGGCTGCGTGGATGCTCTCCCGCGAAGTGATGACCCCGGATCAACTCTCGCGTGCTGTTGCCGGCCTGGCGAAGCTATCGGGCAAGTCGCCCGACGTGGTAGAGCAGCAAATCCGCCAGCGCGCGATTGCGATTGCCGCGTCCCCGAACCTCCAGACCACCGAGCGAATCCGAAACCTGATTGCGTCAAACGTGGCTGACGGTCGCACCATGTCGGATTTCGGCCAGGCGATCCAGGACATGGCCGACTCGGGGACGCTCCCCGGCGGGCTGGACCCGTATTGGGAAAATGTCTATCGCACCGAAACCGCAAATGCCTACTCGGCGCAACAGGCGGAAAACGAGTCGGCCCCCGAGATTCAGGATTTTATGTGGGGTTGGGAAACGTGGAATCCGAGCGACGACCGGAGCCGCGATACGCACGCCGCGCTTGATGGTGTGCTGTGGAAGAAGGGCAGCGACGCGGCGGCTGAACTGGGACGCCCGCCTTTCTCTTATCAGTGCCGATGCGCAATGCTCCCGCTCATGGGGGACGCGCGCGAGGAGGGTTGGGAGGAGGACAGCAACGCGGGTTCGCTGGCGCAGCAACTGGAGCGGTTCTGAGAGTCGGGAAAAAAACCGCCGTCTCAATTGTATATGATACAGACGGAGCCAAGGAGATTAACAAATGGACATTGCAGGCGTCGAAATTTTCCGCGCGGGAAACTATGGGGAGAAGGGCACATACTCTGAGGCCGACCTCGACCTCATCGCGCATAGCTACGATCCCCGCAAGTGCGAAGCTCCAATCACGATTGACCATCAGGATTCCGGGCCGGCGTTTGGCTGGGTCGCCAAGGTCTATCGCGTGGGGAAATCGCTTTTCGCGGATTTCCGTGACGTGACCGAGGATTTCGCCGAACAGCTTCGGACGCGGCGCTACAAAAAGCGGAGCGTCGAAATCTATCACGATCACAACGTTTTGGGGAAGTTTTACCTTCGCGCCGTGACGTTTCTGGGCGCGGCCCTCCCGGCGGTTAATGGCATGGCCGACATTGTATTTGCCGCCCCCGGCGGCGGTGACACCTTGGCGATTTCTTGGGCGGAGTCTACGGCAGCGTTTGCCGACTCTGCCCCGCTCCCTGTTGTGTTTGCCGAGATTGTTGACCCAAACCCCAACGGCCACAGCGCAATCGTGCGCGACACATGGACCGGCGCGGTGCTCAATCACGATCACGTTGCCCACCTTGACGATGCGGGCAACGGCTTCACGTCGCTTGCGCGGGCGAGTTGGGACGGCGAGCACTCAGGCGCGGGCGAAATGTGCGACAATCACACTCACGAGATTTTGGCCGGAGTGGTTTTGCCGTCCGGTCGCATTTCGCACACACACGCCCTGCCGTATGCGCAGGGTATCTTTTCCGAAAGGGGCAATCACAAAATGGCAGCCATCAAAAACGCTGACCCGAAGGCCGGCGAGCAGCCGGAAATCATCACCGTTGCGCGATTTTCGGAGGTCTCGGCAGAAGCCGAAAAGGCGAAGGCCGACCTCGAAGCTGAAAAGGCAAAAAACGCCGATCTTGAGAAGGCGAACAAAACACTGGGTAAGGACCGGGCGGAGTTCGCCGAGCAGATCGAGGCGCTGTCCGCCAGCGTGCAGGCCATGAAGGCCGAAGCCGAAAAGGCGAAGGCCTGCGCACGGTTTGCCGAGGTTTTCGACGCGGCTTTTTCCGAGGGCCGCGTTACCGCTGCGCAACGCGACGAACTCCAGGAGACCTATCTGGAGTTGTCCGGCGCCAACGAAGTGCATTTCGGCGACGGCGCGAAACTCACCGGCAGTTCGCGTGAGCGCTTTCTCCATTCGATCGCCAGCGCGCCCGTTGTGGTGCCCTTGCAATCAGAGGGCAAACGCCGCGAGGTTTCGTTTTCCTCCGACACTCCGCCCGCTCCGTCTGACCGCGCAGAGTTTTCGGCGTGGGCATCAAAGCGCGCCCGCGAAATCATGGCAGACGATCGAGCCAACGACGGCGACGGCGTGCCGTTTGATCGTGCCCTGGTGCAGGCGTTTGCCGAGGGCGAAACCAAACACAACGGGCGGTAACACAACGGCACGCGCTCGAAGCTCTACCCCGAAATAACAAATTCACGAAGGAGAAAAATCATGGGCGCAGGAGAGTTTACAACCTATCCCGTTTCCGGCATCGCCACGGCGGCGATTGTCGCGAATCGTTTTGTCAAGCAGGGCACGACTGCCGCCGAAACGTACAAGTTCACGGCTGCGGCGGCGGGCGAATATCCGTTCGGCGTCTCGGTTGACGATGCTGATGCCGCCGCCGATCCGGTGGCTATCGAGGGCGCCGGGAAGATCGGTATGCTCGAAGTCAACGGCGCTGACTCCAATATCGCGGCTGGCGATTATCTCAAGCCGACAACCGCAGGCGTCGGCATCAAGGCCGCGTCCGGCGACGTTGCCGGTGCCATTGCGATGGAGCCGGCAACTGCCGACGGTGACATTATCCGCGTGGCTATCACCGGCCCGTGGGTTGTCGGCACGCCGGCGGCTGGCGAAATCAAAATGCTATACGTCGATGCCGACGGCACTGCGGCAATCACGGCGTCCCATCTGACGGCCTCTGTTGTGCCCGTCGAGCTGTCCTTCGCGGGCGTGGTGGCGGTATCAATTCCTGCGGTCACGGAGGCGACAAACGGCACGATTGTCCGCATCCATCGCACTGGGGCGGGCGTCGTCACAATCACACCCGCCAGCGGAACGATTGGGGGCTCGGCAACCCACGCGCAACTGGACACGAGTGGGCAGGTGCTTGAGTTGTGGGGCGACTATGCAAACACGGACTGGAAGGTCATTTCGCTGTCTCCCATCTATCGCGATTTGGCGGTGCACACAATCCCGCTCACGGACCTGCGTACCTGGGACGCGATGGGCGCGTTGCTGCCGACCACTGCGGGCACGGACGACCTTGCGCTGATTGTCGGTACGCCGGGCACCGATGCGCCGACAGTTCAAGGCGCGGATGCCGGCGGAACAACGGCCACAAACAAGGCCGGTTTTGTGCTTGTTCTGCCGCCAAATTATCGCGACGGCGAAACAATCACGCTGCAAACAATCGCCGGCGTGCTGGCTGTCGCTGACACCTCCGCCACCATTGATTGCAACGCCTACCCGGACGACGAGGATGGCACGGTCAGCGCCGATATTTGCAGCACGGCGGCGCAGAGTATCAATTCGACAACGCTGGCCGCGAAGTCGTTTACTCTGACCCCAACCGGCCTTGTGCCCGGCGGCACAATCCATGTGGTTATCACAACTGCCGTGACCGATGCCGGAAACCTCGCGCCGAACATCACGGCGGTCATCGCAAAAATCGCCGCACTCATTGATACAGAGGGCTAACGCTCGCTCGGATTGACCCGCACGAAATCTAACAAACCCCACCGGAGGATTACAAAATGGGCTCGACCAACCCGGGTGACTACTCAACAGATGTTGCCCTCACGAATGTAGCAATTGAGCGCAGGGCGCCGCAGTTTATTGCGCGCGAACTGTTTCCCGTCATTCCAGTCCCGAAGCTGAACGGCAATAAGGTTTGGCGGCGCGACCCGAAGAGTGACAAGTTCCGCGATCAGGACAGCACCCGCGCGGCGGGTGCCGAGCCGCACGCAAACTATTCCGGCACGCCCGATCAGCCGGTGACGTTTGACTGCGTCGATCACTCGCTCCAGGATCTGATCCCTGACGAAATGGAGGCGAATGCAGACGTTGCAGTTCGACCGGAAATTGACAAGACCAATGAGCTGATGGACAAGCTCTTCCTCTCGCACGAGCGGACGGTGAAATCCATTATCGACACGGCTCTGACCTCGCGCGTCACAACCGTTTCTACGGCCTGGAACAACGCGAGCGGTACTCCGGTCACCGATATTTCGGCGCAGTTTTACCGCATCGAAGACGGCATTGGTGCCTCGCCCAACGTGTTGGTTGTCGATTTCCGCGTCCTTCGCGCGATCATGCACAACGCCGAAACGAAGGACATCGCCAAGCAGGTTCTCCGGCCCGAGGAGTACCTCAACGGCCTGGGGGCGATGGCGGCGAATCTCGCGTCAATCCTCGGGCTCGACCGCGTGCTGGTGGCAAATGGCGTGTACTACAACACGGCCAAAAAGGGGCAAGACGCATCGCTCTCGCGCGTGTGGGGCACGGACTGCTATCTCGCTTATGTCGAGGCGCCGTCCCTGTCCTATGCTGGGCTTGGCCTGACGGCGCAACCCGCAACCGGCACGGGCTCGATTGTCTCCGGCATGAGCATCGAGCGCGATTATGTCGCGATTCGCAAGTCCACCCGCATCCACTC
>Ga0210043_1002021_pt1 | contig 14507 bp, 16 predicted proteins | sample CryGeymet201501t_FD_183990 | JGI IMG/M metagenome (GOLD analysis project Ga0210043, IMG submission 183990) | Groundwater microbial communities from Crystal Geyser aquifers in Utah, USA - Crystal Geyser metaG 2015-01t (SPAdes) (version 2) | ecosystem: Environmental > Aquatic > Deep subsurface >... | reverse complement strand
ATGAGCAGAAACAAAAGGCAATTCAGAAGTTTAAGTCAGATTTCGGTCTTTCAGATGAAGAAAATCAAGTTATTCTTGAAAACTTTAAGAAGATTGACTCTGGCAAAGTAGACGCTGAATTTATCTACCAAGACCTCGTAGGTGCGTATGCGTTCGTTAATAAAGATAAGCTTGTTGAAGCCGACAAAGAACGTCAAGCTAGAGAAGCTGCCGCTGCTACTACTAATATAGAAAATGCTGGTAGTATGCAAGGCGAACCTAATAACGGAAATAAACCACCAAAGTATTCGGATGCTATCACCAGCATTGCAGAACAAGCAGGTATCACGCCTGAGGCTGCGAAAAAGGTGGTAGAGGAAGGTACCAAACGAGAGTGGAACTAAACTAACTCCATAGCTGAAATTTTAACCTGATGTGTCGTATCGACATTAACAGGTTATTTTTCATTTAATATGTTTACCCCAAGTAAAGCGGTATCTGGTGAGGACATCAAGTATGGTCTCATTGAGAACTCACAAACCCTTTCCGTAGGAGAAGCAATCATCCCGGGCGTTTCAACCGACACAAGTGTTGTGCTGACGGCTGGTGGAACTGTTGGAGCTGTCCTCGGAGTGGTTCTTTCTATCGTAGGTGATAGAGGAAAAGTCCTAGAAGTAGATAGTAAAGCAGTTGCAGCAGATAACGTAACTATAGGTAAGATTAAGGTCGCATATCTTCCTGTATTCATCCCAATGACTTGGTATGGAGACTTAGATGCGGCTGCTGAAACTACTGATAACTCAGGAGCGTTCGGGAACTTCTCTATCGACTCAACTGGTCTACTTGTAGACGAAAGTACGGTATCTGCGTTCTCAGTAGTTGAGAATATGCAGTTATTCTCATTCGGTCTAACCAGCAAGGATACAACTCAGGTTGAAGTCCGATTTATCAGCACTATCCTCGGCTACAACATTGTGTAGTTTAAGATAGCTAACTAATTCTCTATTATGAGTGAAACATTATTCCAAGGGAGTAAAGATGTCTTTCTTGCTAAAGTGCGAGCTGACTTCGATGCTCTCGAAAACCAAGCTCTTACGTCTTTCAAGGCGTTCTCGGAGTATTCCCTTATGGGAACTGACCCAATGGCTTACAGTCTCTTTCTAAACATTTCAGAAACAACTGATGATGGTGACAGAGCTGTCTGGCGACACATCGCGACCAGTGGTGTTGAAAACGAAGGTTCTCGTTCTGCTGGTGGTGTGTATCCACGTGCTACCTTCATTCGTGGTTATGAAACAGAAGTGTATGACCCAGATGCACAGGTTGCTAACGAGTTCCATGTACCCGAGGAACGACTTGGCAAGGAAGGTAACCAATACGCTACTATCTTGAACCGAGCACAAAAAATCCTTATCAAGATGAACCGTACTAATATCCAAGACCCATTTGAAGTATTCAACATGGCGTTTACAGCCCCAAGCTCACAAGGCGAGCGTTTCTTCGTTCGTGGTAATGCTGGGCTTGACGGTAACAATACAGCCCTTGGTGAGCGATTGGTTTCAACTCAACACGCTCTAGCTAATGGTGGTAATACCGTATCAAACGCTGTACAGTCTTCTGGAAATGCACGAGCATTCTCAGATGATGCTTACTTTGCAGCCCGTGAACAGGCAGCTACATTCACTGACGATGTTGGTGAAGATATGCCAATGTGTGGTGGTGCAGTTACTATCTTAATTCCTCCTGCTAACGGACTCGTTCGTTTGGCAGAAGAAATCAACCAATCTTCAGAGAAAGTTGGTACTGCCAATAACGACATCAACGTAAACAAAGGTTTATTTGGTCGAGTTATTTCCAGCCCAGCACTCCTTGCTTCTAAGTATGTTTCTGGTGTAACTGATACATCTAAGTGGTTCTTGATTGACGAAACAATGCGTGACCCAGAAATTGGTACTGGTCTTGTGTGTGTATCATTTGTCCCATTGACAACTGACACTTACCGAGATGACAAAACTGACTCTATCGTATATAAGATTAAGCAAACAAAGGTATACGGTTTTGCAAACTGGCGAAATATTTTGGGTAGTAATGGTAGTAATACAGCTTACTCAAGTTAATTTTATCAACGTTCCTGCTTTCACTCTGCCCTTCGGGGTGGGGCTGAAAGCGGGAGCATAACAAACATTCTATGTCACGATTTACAAATTTCGACAATGTAGAAGTTGAGGGTAACGTCTTAACAAAGACAACTGTTACTACTAAAGCTACGGCGGCAGCAGTAACGTTTACGGCTGATGAAGTCCTTGGTGGGCTTATCTTGCGTGACCCTGCAGGAGCAAGCCGAGCAGACTTACTACCAACAGCGGCCAGTCTTATCACGGCTCTCGATAATCCAGAGATAGGTGCTAGTTTTGAGTTTACTATCCGCAACACGGCTGACGCGGTTGAAACGATTACTGTCACTACGAATACTGGACTCACTTTATCAGGCACAATGACAATTGCTCAGAATAACTCTAAGCGATTTCTTGCAGTAGTAACTTCAGCAACAGCTATAACTGTGTATAGTCTTGGTACTGTTGTTCACTAATAGTTATATAATTAACGTATGAAAAAAATCACATCAAACACAGGAGAAGTTATTAGTTTCTTAGTTCGCGGTCAGCGACATTCTAAAAATGCGGTTGAGGTAGAAATTGACGAAAAGGGTGTCATCGTTAAAGACGAAGACGCGGTTGTTATTCAAGCTCGCCTTGGTGGTCAGGTCAGTGTTTCAGACATTGACGTAGCTAGTGCTAAGAAAGAAGCTGAAAAAGCTATCAAGGAGGCGGAGAAAGAAGCTGAAAAAGCTAAGGATAAGTAAATTACATTATGACTTTTTATGGTCGAGCCAATCTAATAGCAACTGGAACAAATGATGATATTGATACAGTTGAGGAAGATGTTGTGGTAGTAACGGAAACTGAAAATCTGGTCGATTCTCAGTTAAATATCTACTACAATATAGCCCTTGGTACCCACACCAGTATGGAGTTTCTTTATTACGTACGCTTCGCCACTGGTGGAGATTGGTACGAACTACCATATCGAAACGATGGAACTGGTGCTATTACGTCAGTCCCGACTCAAGCAACAAGTAGCACTCCTACTAAGTTTGTGGACAGTCTACCGCTACCAGCTTGTGTAGCGTTCAAAATTACCGCCAAAGGGACAGGTGGTTTAAATGGAACAGTTACTGCGACCATAATGAGTCGTGATAACTAATTTTTGGGCGGGGAACCGCCCTTAATACTATGGAATCTGACAAGAAAAAAAACGCAATGGAGCGCACTCTTAAACAAGTTAAGGATGAAATTGCAATGGCTTCAAAACAATTACAGTCTTTAGGGGATTCTATTGAAGTTAAAAAACAAGAATTAACACAAATAAATAATTTATTAAAAGATAATAAGAAAACTGTATTATCTTTTATTGATTCAACCGCGGCCACTTTTTCTGGTCAGATAATTAAAATCAAAGACGCGATTTCGCAGCGAAAATATCTCAATAAAACAATTAAAGCTCTTGAGAAATCAAAACTAGCCATTGAAATTGAGATTATTGAAAAGCAAAAAGAAACATTTAAAGCTACTGGATTAGGTTTTATTGAATCTGGTATTAAGGAAGTTAGCGCGTCATTAGATGATTTAATTAAAAAGGAAAATCTTACAGAATTACAGATATTTAAACTAAAAAGAGAAGAAGCCAATTTACTTTATTCAACGAAAAAACTAAAGACTGAAAAAGTAACTTCTGAACAGGCATTAAAGGTATTAGAAATTGAAGCTAGAACGATTGAGAAAAAACGAGAAGCCAATTTGAAAGAGCTGGCAAGAGAACAAGTAAAGGTTCGCTCTATCCGTAACGCTGAGCGTGATATCCAAGCCATGCGTCGCAGATTTACAGATGAGTACAAAAAGGTTTATAAATCTAAGCCTAGGCGTAATACAATATAAATATGTCATTCATTAACCCCCGACATACTCCATTATTTGACCCAGAAGATGTTTTGACTTCGGCTGAGTTAGCATTTATACAAGACTTATCAAGTGCTGCTGGCGGTGACGCCACTGCTATTCCTATTATATTTACTGGGACTGCTTCTCCTACTACTACGCCAAGTGTAGTTGGTGATATTTTTGTTGATACTACAAACAATAATGTTTATATTGCAACTGGGACATCTACAAGTGCTGATTGGACTGAAGTAACAGGGGGTGGGGCTGGGGGTGGTCACACTATTCAAGATGAGGGAGTATCACTCACGCAGAGAACTAATTTAAATTTTGTCGGTAGTGGGGTGACTGTGACTGATGACTCTCCTAATAACACAACTCTAGTTACGATTTCCACAGGTAGTGGCGTCACTGACGGCGATAAAGGAGACATTACTGTCTCAGGCGGGGGCGCAACATGGACCATTGACAACGGTGTAGTTTCGTTAGCTAAGCAAGCTGATATGGCAACCGCTTCGGTGGTGTACCGCAAGACTGCTGGTACAGGCGCACCCGAGGTGCAAACTTTAGCGACCCTTAAAACAGACTTAGGCTTAACAGGTACTAACTCAGGTGACCAGACTTCGATTGTGGGGATTACAGGAACTAAGGCTGAATTTGATACCGCTATCACTGATGGCAACTTCCTTTATGTCGGTGACATCACCCAGTACACCGATGAGTTAGCTCAAGATGCAGTTGGTACCATTTTAGTAGATAGTGCTGAGATAGATTTTACATATAATGATGTCACCCCAAGTATTACCGCTTCGATTATTGCAAGCTCAATTGACGAAACTAAACTTGATGTTAGTGTAAACGCCAGTCTTGATTTGGCTGATACAGCGGTGCAACCTAATGACCCGATAACCGACCTAAATGCAACCGCCCACAGACTATTCTATTCTGATGTGTCTGGTAACATCACTGAGTTAGCCTTTGGTACTTCGGGGCTTTTCTTGAAATCACAAGGGGCAACGACAGCTCCAACTTGGGATACTCCAGCAGGCGGGGGCAATACCTACTTTAACAACTGGCGATTTGCGCAATCAGGTACTTCTAATTTTGAAGCCTTAACTGGAACTATCAACGGTTCTAACACGACTTTTACTGTGCCTGGCGGGGCTTATGTGGCTGGTAAATTATTTGTTTATTTAAACAACATCCCTTATACCGACGGCATTACTGAAACCACTCCAGCTTCTGGTATTTTTAATTTTGATACCGCCCCTACGACAGGGGATATTGTGACAGTATTTTTCATGGATCAAGATGTTTCTGTAAACACTGTCATAACTACTGCAACTGTAGATGAGTATGCCCAAGATGCAGTTGGTACTATTCTAACTGATAGCACAGAAATTGATTTTACATATAATGATGTGACGCCGAGTATCACCGCTTCCTTGATTGCTAGTAGTATTGACGAAACAAAACTTGATGCAAGTGTTAATGCTTCACTTAACTTAGCTGATACAGCACTTCAAAATATCGTTGAAGATTTAACGCCTCAATTAGGAGGAGAATTAGATGCTAATGGGCAAAATATTACTGGGCTTTCTGATATCACTTTTAAAACAGGAGCAATAGGAGGAACTATCAGAACAGGCACCAGTAATGCTGATAAAATTCAGCTACAAGCCTATGATGTTGACGGTGTTGCCTATCAGAAAGTATTGCAAGTTGATGCTGGTAACACACCAACTTTAGAAGTGTTTACTAACTCTTTTGCCATTTTTGACAGCACTGACGAAACTAAAAAACTAAATTTCAGTCTTTCTGGTGGTACCACTGGAGTGGCCACTACAATGACTCATACACCGACGGCTAATCGAGTTATTACTTTCCCAGATGCCACCGATACTTTAATTGGTAAAAATACAATAGATACTTTAACTAACAAACGAATTAACCTCCGTACTTCGTCGACTGCTACGACTGCTACCTTAACACCGAGCTTGGCGACTGCAAATGTTTTTTATGTTACTGCTCAAACGACTGCCCTAACAATAGCCGCTCCAACTGGTACACCTGTTATCGGTGAAATTATAAGTATCAATATCAAAGATAATGCTACCTCCCAAACATTGACATTTAATGCAACTTTTAAATTTATGGGGACAGCCGCTCCAACTGCTACTACCATTAGTAAATGGTCGACGATAACAGCACAATATAATGGTACTGATTGGTTAACCGTCTTTGCTACTGAAGTTTAATTTATTATGATAAAAATAATAGCTTTAAAAATACCAAAAAACGAAAAAGAAGTGGGTGATATTATTACAGTGCGTGAGGGTACCCATAACTGGACACCCACCGAAAAATCCCACATTGGTACTCTTTTTGTGGAAATCATTGTTAAGGAAGATCCGCCTAACCCAATTGGCTATTATAAACAGCCCTTAGCCGTGCTTAACATTCGTTCACGCGATAACAACCCTAAAGATTTATCAGATGGTAGAGCAATTATTAAGCGTGATATTATTTTGGCTACCGTACCATGGGACGGCGAGAACACCTTTGACTACTATTTAGAAAAAAACGGCATCCCTGAAAAATTTAACCATGAATTTGTCACGATCAAAGAGCGTCGCTTCAAACTGGATATCACAGGTATCACCGATACTGTCACTTTTAATACCTGGGCTGAATTATTAGCGAAACTAACCGATAAACAAAAATAATATGGCAACTGAAAGGATATGGACAGTCTCCGCTAATGGGCTAGAAGATGATGGCGTCACCGTTACAGATTATTCTGACCCTCAACTGTGGGATACGACTGAGGCTTATGATGCTGTTACCGCCGATGAAATTCCAGTCTTAGAATTTTTTAGTCATGCGGCCGGGGTGTTTTCTGGCACAGGTAATTTATTAACCCTTAATGGAACTTGGGTAACTGACACCACCCGCTACATTATTATTCGTACACGGCCAGATCAAAGACATGACGGCACGCCAGCTGGTAGTACAGCACAATATACGGCAACAAATAACGCTATTTTTTTAACATTAAATCAAACAACTAATCTGAGCGTATTGGTACAAGGTATTTATTTCCGCACTAATGCGTCGGCGGCTAACTTCAATCGGTTGGTGCTGATAACTAGAGCAGATAACATCTGGGTAGATGGATGTCTGGGCGTTTTCGATCAACACGGGGGTAATGGTAGTAATTTTTACGCTACTACTACCAGAGCCGCTAATATCCGATTTCGTAACAATATCAGTATAGATAATGCTGGTGGATTAGACAGTCACATGCCGGTTCGTGACACTACTTCTCCTATCGTTACAGAATTATATAACAATACATTGATCGGGGGCGATATTGGTATTGACGGTGACGGTTTGACGCTTAACTCCCAAACCTCAATAAAAAACAACATCGTCCAAAGTGCTACAACTAACTATAGCCTATTGGGGTCACCAATTACCGCCGCCAACATTTCCTCAGATGCCACCTCCCCACAAACTAGTTTGCGCAATATCTCCCTAACTTTTAATAACGCCGCCGCCGATGATTACCACTTAGCCAGTGGTGATACTGATGCGATAGATGCAGGAGAAGATTTAACCACTGCTTTTCAGGCATACCCACATGCTACGTCGGTAGACATTGACGGCGATACTCGTCCAACGGGGGCTAGTACATGGGATATCGGTGCTGATGAATTTGTCAGTGCAGGAGGGGGCGGTTTTGCTGGTTGGCCGATTATTCATCTAACACAAATGTGTTAAAATAACTATATGGCAAACGCAAAACCAAGAAAAGAACAGCTAGACGATGAGTTAAGGTTTTTGACTGGCAACGCTCAGATCGGAACAACTTATACTTTTGTTTTAGCTGACGGCGACGGTACAACCTTCGTCACTATGTCTAATGCTAGTGCTAATACCATTACCGTTCCTCCTAATAGTTCGGTTGCTTTCCCCGTGGGGACTAAACTACTGGTCATTCAACTAGGGGCTGGTTCGACAACAGTAGCGCAAGGAGTAGGAGTGACGATTAACACTCCAGCTAGTATCCCTTTGGAAATTGCAGAACAGCATAGTTCAAGAGGGTTAATTAAAACGGCTACTGATACGTGGCAGATGATCTAAAAAAATATGACAAATATTAAAGTTAAAAAGATAATTGAAATATTACAAAGGGGCAACCACAACCGAGGTGCACTCAAAATAGAGATAGTAGACATCAACGAGATAGACGGCGGTGTAGAAGTATTTGCACGAGCGTGGAAGAACGGAAAACAAATAGGTTTTGGTAAAGACGGCACGGTGGGTATAGAGCGTTTTCGTATCTTCAACCCACCGATTTTAGTTCCTGATGAGAATGGCGATATTGTGCGTGAGTGGGAGGAAGAAGACCTTGATACAGGCAAGAAAATAGCCAAGCAACGAAAACTTCGAGAAGACCCACAGGAAGCACTACTTCAAGTAATAGAGCATAACCTATCCGTGATGAAGAATATCCACGATGACAGTAACATTGTGGCAGGAAAGAGGGGAAATACTACAAGTACTTTTTATCCCGATGCGGGTACTGGTGGTGGCTCTTACGACGGTGGATTTTCAAACGACGACGTAACCTGGGCTAACGCACATGATACAACAACTCCAGACTTAACATTTGACACTGCCACTGCTTTGGAATTAAATTTTAATACAAATTATAGAGTACAACGGCAGTTTTATGGCTTTGATACTTCACCCCTCACAGGTGAGGAAATTACAAGTGCCGTCTTGACTACGACTGCTTCTAGAAATTCTTTAGGTTCAGCTACTAATATTCGATTAGTTACATTTGATAGCACATCTACTAATTCTGTAACCAGTGCTGATTTCGCTGTTTCCAATTGGGGGACAACAGCTCTTTCAGATACTGAATACAATTACAATGATATAAATGGAGACGGTACAACAGATGACTGGATACTCAATAGCGCCGGTATTAGTGCTATAAATAAAAGTGGAGTTACATTTTTAGCACCTCGAAACATTCAGCATGATATAAACGATGTAGCTCCTGGCACTGGTGGAACCGAAAGTAATATCACAATAGGTATTTATCAAGCAGACCAAACAGGCTCCACAAATGATCCAAAACTTGTGGTCGAACACGTTTTGTCGGCAAACAGTAACTCCAGACGTTTACAAATGTTCATGTGATATAATTTTTAATATGATTCAATTTTTATTGCAAAGTGCCAAAGCAGTCGTACCAAACCTTGTCGGATTATTATTAGTAGCCTTAGCTGGATTAGGTATTACTCCAGCCATGAATGTCGAAGAAGCGTTAACCACCGCGATTACTTTATTTATCACTTCAGTCATGATTTGGTTTACACCGAATAAACAATGAGAGATATGGAATGGTTCCAAAAAATACCAGCAGAATTATTTTATGTTATTTTGGCTGCTGTTGGTGGCACGGCTCGATACCTGCAAGCCTACTTGAATGAAGGCAAGTTTGCGATCAAACACTTTTGCGCTCACATTGTGATTTCGGCTTTTTCTGGCTACATGTTTTATCAGTTCGCTTTTAATTTTTTATCTTTACCCGAAACAGTTATCCCAGTAGTCGCTGGTTTAGGTGGCTGGATGGGCGTCGAGTCGATGAAAATGCTAGAAGATTGGTGGCGTAAAAAAATAAATAAATGATTCCTTATATAATTTCTCGGGTTAGATTAGAAGATAAGGATCTCACTGAGATTGGCAGTTTAACTGGCTTCACCCCGAAACTTATCTATACTGAGGATAAACTACAACCAAGATATAACGGTTTTTTTGGAGAAATGTGGGGGGATTTTGATTGGTTACGTTCTCTTTTTCCTAAAAATGCTTCGGTTCGCTGTTATGTCACCGACCAAAAAGACTTAGACAGGCTAAAAATAACTAGCCATATTGGTATGTATGATTTGGTGGATAACGATCAGATACATGATTTTTATTTTGCCTTACCAAACACGCTGGAAAAGAGAGCCCAGCATAATAGTTTTGAAAGCAACTTAGCTTGGCTTTATGTGCACGAGTTACTACATGGTAAAGAAAAATTTACTAACGGACCAGATAGAGTTCATGCTATGGAAACGCAAGGACGATTAAAAGAGTTATTAGCTGAACATTTAGAGTTAGAAAAAACCTTAGCCTATAAAATAATCTTTTTACAAAGAAAACTAATTGCGCTGTTAAGAAATAGACATCCGCTACTGCATCCACTTGAACTATATAGTAAATATATCACGCAAGATTACGGCCTTAAATCAGATCATTATAAAAAAACTGGTAGGCATATCGGACTAGACTATATGTGTCCAGTTGGCTCCTTGGTACGCGCGCCGTACAACGGCCATATTGTGCAATCGGGCGAGGAGGCTAATTTAGGAAAATATTGTCATTACCGTTATCTATATAACGGTAGTATCTATGAAGATCGTTTCTTACATCTTGATGAAGTACCGATAAAAGACAGCTATAAACGTGGCGAGATTATAGCTTTTACTGGCAATAGTGGGGATTCAACTGGTCCCCATTTACATCACGAAGTGTGGCGGGGTAAAGTTGATCTTGAAACTATTGACAAAAAAAATTGGGATAAATTAACTGTCGATCCTAAGATACAGTACATAACAAAAAACCGCCGATAACAGGCGGTTTTATTGCATATAGGCAACGTGTAATTTCTTATTATAACATGCCCAATCTTGCCAACCCCCACGTTCTTCGTACAACATGCGAGCAAACTTGGTGGCATCTTCTGGGTTGTATTTATCAAGCCCCAATTCTTGCAAACGTTTATCGTGATTGAACCAACCAGAGAAGTCCTAACACTAACTTTAATATCACTAGCAAAGACACTTAAGCTTTACTGATAAAAGCAAAAGATGCTAAAATAAATTAGCAATATAACTATTGCATTAGATTCCTCGCAGAATTTATTTTGTTCTTTCAACTCTAAAGAGATTCATACCTTCATAACAAAGATGCTCTAATCTAGGGCATCTTTGTTTTTGTGTATAAATATTAAATAGGTTGATTTAATTGTTATAATAATAAGACCTTTAACGAGAGAACTAAATAGCATCTGAACCGTGTGAGTTTGGTCGCACACGCTAAAGTGAGCATGACAGCATGATGTAAGCATTGCTTATTTTATATCTTATCCCTATTACAATATCTGTACTTGCGCTATTGCCAATACAGACTACATACATCCCCCCAGAACTAATCAAGCCGATTGAGGTTATCCTAGAAGCACCAACTGAGCCTGTTCTGAAAAAAGAAACAGAACCGTCTGATACGGTTTTGTGTAATTGCTGGGCTTTTGTTAAACAAGAAGTAGGAGGAATTGATGCCATGGCTTCCGTTATCCCTAACACTGAACCGTTTGTTGACGTAGTCGCTATTGAATGGTTTGGTGATGTTAAGCATGTTTCTATAGTAACCCAAGTAACTGATATCGGAGTAACTATCCGAGAAACTAATTTTGTACACTGTCAGTATGGGGAAAGATTTATCCCATTTACATCCCCAAGGCTAGTTGGTTTCTGGTCTGCTAAGTGATACTATTAGTTTAATGTCAACAAATCTAAAAGACCTTGTTAATGCCACTCAAGATGTGGTGGGGAACTATTCAACTGGTTCAGTGCGGACTGAGGTAACTTATCGGGCAATCAATAAAGCAATCGAACGTATTAAACGTAATATTGCGACCCCTGCTGACGAAGTTATCTACAGTTTTTGGTTTACCCAAGATAAACTTTTTTATAATCTCCCTAGTGCTTTTACGGAGGGCCTGTATGTAAAATATAATACTAAGACGGCAAACAATCCGTACAATGGATGGGACTATTTTGATTACCCAAATGTATTACAAGGTGTTGGCGGTATCCGTAAGAACCGTTGGTCGGTCACTCACATCAACGGTAAGAAGCAATTAGTCATGGTCGGCTACAACGATATTCAAGGCCAGACCTTGATTACCATGGACTCAATCACTGACCCAGTGGCGACTGCTTCGGCTGATGCTTCAGGATTGGCTCTTGACTCGGTAACAAAAGATGAGGGAACCGCCAGCATTTCTTTTGACCTGACTAACTCAACTGGTTCAGGGGTTATTACATTCACTGGACTTGACCTTGATTTTGACGAATTGTTCAAACGACACGGTTTTCTTAAACTTCGTGTTTATATGACGGATAACAATATTGATGATGTAACCGTCAAAGTACAATCTTCGTCTGGTAATTACTACACAATTGTTGCCACCTTGAATGACGAAGGTGTAGCTTTTACACAAGACGAATGGCAGACTGTAGCGTGGCACGCTGATGAAAAAATAACCGTAGGCACTCCAGACCTGACTGCTATTACTGAGGTATCATTTGAATTTGGTCTTGGCTCAACTTTCACTTCTGCCACAGATTTTCGGATTGATAATTTCTTTAGTGTGTTTGCTGAAAAAATGGACTTGGTTCATTATACTAACAAGAAAGGAACCGACTCAACTGGAGTAACTGACAAGACAGAACTGACATCTGACGATGATATTCTTTACTACTCTGGGGATTATGATGAGTATACTGATTTGATTGCTCAACAAGCAGGGATTATTCTTTGGCCACAACTGCGTGGAGATAAAGAGCAATATTTAATTCTTAAACAAGACTTTAAGGAGAACCTTAAATCATTTGCTAGAGCTTGGCCTCGAAAAAGACAACAAGGTCAATTTAGACATAGCTTAAAACGATAATATGATTAAAGCTGGAGAAAACTGGATGACCGTACAAGCGCCAGGTACGGCTGGATGGAATACTTTTTTTGAAGCCGAACAAATTGCTGACAATGAATGTCCTGAAGTTAAGAACGTCAGTTACCAAGGTGGCTTTATTGCACCTAGACCTGGCTCAATAATTTTCGCCGCGAAACCTACACATGCCTCTGGCGACCCATTACAAACGATTGAAGTTGGAACCTCAGACGGCATTGACTATATCGTTGCAGTCTATGGTAATGAGTTCTTTTTACGCAATCCTCTTACTAATGGTTGGGTACTTTTAAATAATACATATCAGCCGACTGAAACAGATTTGTATTGGGGCTACGTTAATTGGAATAATGGTCGGGGTGACGACCGACTTTATGCGTGTAATGGAGTAGATAGTTTTTTTCGTTGGAATATTTGTGTCACTACCGTTGATACTTCTGCCACAACTGGTGCTACCACTGTAACACTCACTGACGGTACTCGCTTCCCTAGTAGTGGAACCCTGGTCATTAAATCTGATGGCAACGAACACTACGAACCGTACACCTCACGAAGTGGTAATGTTATCACTCTAACTGGCACACTGTCAGCAAATATAACTGCTGGTGAGTCAGTGACGGTAGAAATTATTGAGAAAGCTAGTATGGAGAAAGGCAAGGTACTCGGACGCCATCAATCACGCCTATTTTCTTGTAATAGATTTGGCTCTGAAACGTCTGGGTATTATTCAGTGACCAATGACCCTGAAAACTTTACAACTGGTACGACCGTGACCGCCGCTTCTACCTTTACCATTGCAGACGGTAACGGCGGTATCACTGGCATCCACGACTTTGGTAAGTTCCTTTTGATTGAGAAAGACGACTCGCACCACGTCTTTGAAATTGTGGTAGCTGCCGACCTTGGTTCTAAACTAGATAAAATACAACCAATTATTTCTGGTGTTGGTGTTGGTACTCTTAGTCAGCAAGCTACTGTTAAAACTCAAAACACTCTTTATTACCCAACTCGAACTGAGGGCTTTCTTTCTTTAAATCCGTCTACTTCTGGTGACTCGGCCTCAACTGGCATCCAAACTATTTCACAAAAAATACAAAACTACGTCACTGAACAAGCCGTTTTAGATTATTGCCGGGGAACTGTCCATAAACAATATGTGCTTTGGTCTACGGCTCGTATTGGTGCAACTGAAAATAGTTTTGTGTTGGCGTATGACATCCTCCGCCAAGCGTGGACACGCTTTGAAGGTTGGGGGGTTAAAGACTGGGCAAGAGCAAACAATAAGCTCTATTATATGGAAAACCAGACAGGTGACATAATTGAGTGCTTTACCAAAAGTTTCCACGATAATAATAACCCTTACGAAGTATCTTTTTATACTAAGCGGTTTAATTTTGGAGCAATGTCACAAGCTAAGGCACAAGGACTTGTCTATGTACAGGGCTATATGACTCCAACTACCGAACTGTTTATTGATGTCATGTTTAACGAAGCGGGTATTCATGGCAAACAAATCTATAAGATAAAACAAGGTGCAGACGGCTTAATTTATTCAAAACCACTGACTAATGCTCAAGGGGCTTTCATACTTGGTAGTATGGCGTTGGGTTATGTAACCTCAATGGAAATTGGTAACTTGTCATTTTTCAGAACTTACCTTGGTATAGATATTTCCAAAGGATATTACAATATTCAACTAAGACCACACTCTAATAAAGAAG
>Ga0210043_1002019_pt1 | contig 14523 bp, 10 predicted proteins | sample CryGeymet201501t_FD_183990 | JGI IMG/M metagenome (GOLD analysis project Ga0210043, IMG submission 183990) | Groundwater microbial communities from Crystal Geyser aquifers in Utah, USA - Crystal Geyser metaG 2015-01t (SPAdes) (version 2) | ecosystem: Environmental > Aquatic > Deep subsurface >... | reverse complement strand
TTTATCTCCGGCTGAAACTTTATGGCCAGATTATACGACGCGTTTAGCATCTGTTCAATGTTTTTTTCGTGGGCGCCTTTAACCCACTGAATCTTTACGCCAGTTTCTTGTTCGATAAAAGCAAGCTGCTTCGGGTGCAGGCGCATGTAACTGGTGTCCTGCGTCTGCACAGCGTGCGACAGCAAATTTTCCAGACGGCGCTTACTGCCCGCCACGGAGATGCCTTGGTTATCCCCGAGAAAAACGAAGCCGTTGTTGCGCGAAAAGTCAAGAACTGCTTTGTAGATTGCAGACCCCCGACCCCCTTTTCCCCACTGCGACACATTCAGCTGGATTGTCTTGTCCGACAGGTCAACCATAACGTCCGCCGTGCGCGTCTTTGTTTTACCTTTTGGCAGCGGCTCCAGCGTTGTCAAAGACATCGCGTAGCTGCCATAGGGGATGAGCCCGCCTTCCAGCGTGCGCGTAATGTCACGGACAGCAGGCACATAATCCGGCTCGATGTTCGCGTATATCGCGCTGATAATCTCCCGCATGTTGGCGATTGCGCTCGCCGCGTTGGTGGGGTCTCCCGCCTTTGCGGTAGAGGTGCCAAACTGTGCGACCTCACCATCGCTTAAGGTGTACCTCTCCCACATGACGCGCAGGTCTTTTAAGTCGCGCGCGTCGAGGGGGCCTTCAGGCACTTCGCGCACTGCGGCGTCGTGGGACGTTTGAGCATTCTGCGAAAACGTCGCAGCGGGGTCCATCGCTTCGTTTCTCGGACGCTTCACGAAATTGAAATCAGCGTCCATTTCCATGTCGATCTTGAATATGGTGCCATCAGGGAGCGTGGTGAAATACTGCTCCGGCGCGGTAGCGTACACCGTTACACCCTGCGCGACAGTGTACATGCCGTCGCTGTAAATAAAACCGTTGCGGGTGATTACCGAGTCCTGCTCATACTTTTGGCCCATCGCCAGCGCGTCTTCTTCAGATATGCCAAGCACGATGAACGAGTTCTCGTCAGGGCGGTCGTAGACACCCTTGACCGGAATGACTTCGTAGCCCGCTGCTTCAAGATCGTTGCGCATCGCGGCATTACGCGTGGCATTCTCCTCCGCAGACAATTCCCGTTTCATCGGGTTCTCGGCGGTCAGGATTGACCAATCGCTTTTGTGCAGGATGTCGGCTATACCCGCCGAGGTGAAGTCTTCCGCTGTGGCTTTGTTTCCCGCCTGCGGGTTGTTCCCCGACATCTGCTGCGCGAGAAAGCGGAGGGGCATCTCCTTCATCAGTTCCGAAGGGAGAATCCCCAAACGCGCGGAGTTAAGCTGGTACAACGCGGTGAGCGGCGTGGCGTATGCGTGGATCGCCGACTCGGTATATACGTTCATGGCGCGTATGCCTTCGATCACGTCGCGGCGCAGATTCTCCACTTCGGCGGCGCGCACCGCGCCCTTATCTTTGCGGGCGTTCAGGTATTGTGAATAGGCCGGTTTGTCTTGTACAAGCTGCACGCCGAAGTGCTGCGCGCGCGCTTGCGCATCCGAAGTCGCAAGGAACGTTAGTTCCTGACGCTGCTCCGGTGTGATGGTGCTATCGTCCAGCGGGGTCAGCTCCGCGACGCGCGCATTGGTACGTTGATCTACCTCCGCCGGGGTGGCAGAACCCTGCTGGGATGCTTCGTATTCTTCGCGGGTTGCCACCGGCGCCTCACGATCCGCCAGTTCCGTGGCCTGCTTTTCCAACTCTTGGGTTTGCGCCTGGAAGAAAACCTGCGACTCGCCGTAGTTCATCCCGCCGGGCTCCCTCTTCAGAAGCGGAAGCAGCGCGTTTTGCATCACAGGATCGGTGATGTAGGTAACCAAGTCTGCTGTGCGGATGCGCACGGTGCTGCCCTCAATCGCAAGCCCGTCCTGCAACTGCGCCACGACATCAGGCATTTGAGCCTTCAGCACGGTGAGGTCTGCCCCCGCTTGGGTGAGGACTTCGTTCAGCGCGGTAGCGTCGATATAAACTTCCGACAGGCCGCTATCCGGCAGCACTTCGGTCAAGTACTCGTTGAACTTGCCGGGGTGCCGCTGGCGTAAGGGATGCTCATTCGCGGCAGCTACCACGTCGGACAGGCGGCTGAAGGTATCCTGCGCGTCTTGTGCCTGCCCCGCGAGCACGCGCTGTGTGTGCCGTGCAATCGCTTCTTCTTCCGTGAGTCCGGCATCGGGCTGCTGACCAACACGGCCCGCAAGCTGTACAGGCCCCGCTGCGGCCACGCCGGTGAGATACCCTTCCACCGCTGAACCGAAAGGGTCAACACCCGCGTCGGCGCGTACAACCCTGCGCCCTTGAAGCGTGGCCACGTCTTCCAGCGCGCCCTGCGCACCTTCTTCCTTGCCCTCTTTGTGCAGGTTTTTTAGAATACTGCGTATGTTGCCCGTAAGTGCCTCGGCGGAGGCGCGTGCCCCACCAGTGATGCGCGATCCTGTCGCGGTAGCCAGCGCGGAGGGAAGCGCTGCACGCCCCCATGCCTCTGCCGCGAGGATTGCCCTCGCGATCTTCGGTTCGTTGTCTTTCAAAAGTTCGACGTACCGGGGCGATATTTTTACCAGCTCCGCCTCGGGCATGCCTTCAACCTGCGCTTGAATCGAAGACAGGGTAACAAGCCCCCCGGTGGCAGCTTCAGAGGCAATCATCCCCTTTGTGCCCGCTGCGGTAAGGGCCTCTCTACGCACGGCAGCCTCGGCGGTGGCCTGCGCAATCTTGTCCACTCCCGTGCTCTTTACCACCTCCAGCGCGCGCACCTCGGCGGCGGCAGCCTCTGCGCCTGTCTTCCCTTCAGCGGCCAGCGCGAGGGCTTTCTGCCGAGTTTCTTCCGCAGCGCGTGCGCCGACTTCTTTGGCGGTGCTTTCTATCGCGGCTTTGTTGATGGCAACCCGCGCGAGCGAAGATCCTATGCCCATAGACGCAAGGGACGCAGGGATGGATGCCAGCGCGCTGACAGCAAAGCCCAGGGGGTTTTCCGTAATAGCGTTTAGCTTACCGAGTCCGCTTGCCGCTGCGATATTTTGCTGCCGGCCCCGAATGTATTCGCTGGTGTAGGTATCCCACCGAGCGGCGGCGTCCGCCGCGAGGGTTTCCAGCCCCAGCCCCGTGCCTTTTATGATGCCGAGCTGTGAGACATCCTGCGCTGCTGTGGCCGCTGCATAGTCGCGTGCGTGGCTCTCAACCGCCGAGGAGGTGTAGGGGCTCGCTGCCGCGCCAAGCGCGTGCAGGGGCTTGTTGATAAAGTCTGTGATCGGGTTGCCTGTGGGGATGGCTGCCAAAGCCCCTGCGGCTGTTTCCGCCGCACCGGCGGCAAGAAGAGGCACCGCTGTGGTGGGAGAACGAAGTAGCATGCCAGCCGCGCGGGGAAGCGCAGCAAGCTGGGACATCGCCTGTCCTCCAGCGCTGCGCAGGAAGCCTTTATCTTGCCGCTTCGCCAGCGTTTCAAGGCGTTCCGACTGGGGGAGCCCGTCTTGAATCAGTGCATAGTTGGTGGGATTGCGCACCGCCCATGCGTGGCTTTTGGGCGCTTTGCGCGCGAAGTCTGCATACTCTTTCTGGCGATCATTGCGCGCGATGTCTTCCGCGTATTCGGGCACCACCGCTTGGGGAAGGCCCGTCTTTTCGGACAGCTTGAGGTTGCGCGCGACGTCGTCTGGGGGGCGCGTACCTATCTCATCGAGCACCGCTGGGGAGAGCTTGGGCGCTTCAAGGCCTTTTGCATACGCTTGTAAATCGTCCTCGGTATAAGGCATCCCTGCTCCTTTGGTTTAGAACTGCGACTTTACACGAAAACGCGCCGCAGTTCAATGCGTAACGATGAACTCAAAAAGTTCGTCCTCACTAGGGGGGCGCCCCATGTACCGCTCAAGACCGGCGCGTGCCTCGGAAACTTTCTCGGGTGTGTAGCCACGTTTGGCGATTGCCGCTGCGCGATCCTCTGGCGTGGCTTTGAAAACGCGGGTTTTGCTCCACGGGAAAAACCCGTCTGCGGTGATTTCTCGCAGCCCCCTGCGGTACGCTTCTTTCCGCTCTGCCGGGGTCAGTTCCCGCTGTAAGGCGGTTTGCTGTTCAGTTATCCTGTCGCGCAGGTAGGCCTTCGCGCGGATAAAATCCTCCTCGGTGGTCTTCGGCATATCCCCTGCGTATAGGTCAAAAGCCGTTTGCAGATCGACATTATCCACTTTCGCGTCGATGACCTTGCCGGGTTTTTGCAGCGTATTCCGCGCGCTGACCAGCGTCTGCGCGGCGGCGGTGCCGAGCGAATTGTCTTGCGCGTAGGCGACAATCTCGTTGGTGCTCATGGCCGCCAGTTTTTCAGGAGCGTCGAGCAGCGCGTGCGTTTTGGCAAGTTGCCTATACCCTACAGGTGCGCCGATTGTCTGGCGCAGTTCGTTCTTTGCGTCTTGGGATAAAGCCGTGAACTCGGGGGTACGCTCAACTTGCGCGAGGGTCCTACCGTCAAGCATCATCGAGTACACTGCTCCTTTTTTCTGGGCTAGGCTGTCGCGTCGTTCTGCGATGCGCGTCTTCACAACCCTCTCGGCAGCCCTTATCGCAGCGGGTTCGCCAGCCAAGCGCGGGTCCGCTCGCAGCGCTTTGGACATCGCTTCTACATCCCCCGTACTTGACGGGTCGGCCAAAAAAGAATCCGCTACCTCATGCCCGACGGTGAACGACAAATCGTCCTTGCGAACATTTTCAATCCGGGAGGCAATGTCAACATCATCTACAAGGGTGTCCTTCACCTTTGCGTAATACGCTGCCGCAGCGGCGGTATCCTTTTCTGCGAGCATCTTGTTTATCACGTTCGTGTGAAACTTTGATACGGCTGCGCGTTGAAGCGAAGTAACCTGCTCAATAGGAAGTCCGTCAACTGTGCGCATGCGCTGAAACACCGCATTCATCTCCGCGAAGGATTCGTCTCTGCGCCCCGCGTCGAGAGCGTATATCGTCGCGTTCTGCATCTGTGTGTTGATGGTGCCCTCTCGGGCGGACGCCTTGAAAGCCTCCGTCTCGCGCATCGCGTGCGTCAATAAGTCCGCTTGAAACGCGGAAGCATTGCGCTGCCGCACAGCGCTGAACGATGCGCGCTGCCGGGGAGAGGTGAGTTCCTGCTCAATCTCCCGCGCGGCAGCGTCGAAGCGTTCTTGGTAATCCTGCAAGAAGGGCTTACCCCCTTTTGGGGTGCTGATTACGCCATCACCTTTGACCGACGTATAACCCCCTTCGGCCATGGTCAGTTCGTTTTTACGCTGCGCCAACTTGTTCGTTGCCACCTCTACCCTCGCATCGTCGATACGCGCGGATTCTTGATCCACAAAGCGCATCATTTCGGTGCCGAATTGTGCGATGGCATTACCTTCTACCGCGCCATTGTAGGTGGACACACCAGAAACAGCGCGGAGTCCTTGGCGTGCGATATTGTCAGGGCTTGGGAGCTGGGCCATTTTACTGTGCGAATTTCATAAATTCAGTCGCGGACATCGTCCGCGACGGGGTTGTTTTAGTTGTACTTCCAGTGCCGCCGAAGTCGAAGGCGTCGAACATCCCCTTCGCACCGGTGAGCAAGGTGGCGGACGCCTTCAGTCGCGCGGCTTTTGATGCAACGCGGCCTTCGTATTCCCTTGCGTCGGCTTCAAGGTTGAGACCGCGTGCACGCGCCGCGCCTTCATACAGGTCCGCCATGGCCGCGAGGCGTCCTTCCGTTTCGATGCCCGCCATCAGGTTCAGCACAGTAGGATCGGATGCGCTCCCCCCACCGGCAGCAGCAACGGCCAGCGCACGGGACATGAGCAACCGCGTCTGCCGTCGCTTCTCTTCGGCACTGAATTGTGCGACAGCGTTTTCCTGCTCGGCGTTGTAGCGGAGCTGCTGCGCTGTGTAGCTGGCCGCTTGCTGCTGATCTTGGCCCGCCTTATACTTCCCGCCGGCTGTCAGCAGTGGGAGCACAACCTTTCCAACGTCGATTAGTGTTTCGTAGCCCATATATGCAAACCTCCTAAAGGGGCGCGGCCCACCCGGCTAAAGCCGACGTGTCGCAGAAAACTTTCCGCTGTGGGCTCTTCTTCGCTTTGGAATGCTAACACAAACGGATAGTGTCTGAAGAGTTTTTTGCTTTCGGCGATCATTGCTATCACGTCCCGCTTTCTGCGGCGCATTTCGGGCGTCGAACCGCACACTGCGACGTAGTTGTCCCCGCTGCGATACACGCCAGCGATAGCTATCACCGCACCGTCCAGCTCGGCGACGAGGGCTCTCAAACCGAAGAGGGGGCGGGAACCGTACCACTGCTCCACGTCTTTTTGCGTCGCGGGTCGAATAATCATTTCGTTCACAACTTTTCGTGCGTCGTTATAGACATCACCAGCCCAAGTAAGGTACACGGCCTCGGGGCATTCGCCTCCAGGCACAGGCGCGCGTCGATGTCGTATATTCCATTCAGCTCAAGCGAATGCGCGTCATAGGCCGTCCAGATGGAGTCGGGGTCCACAAGCGCGCCGTTTTCAATGAGCGGGAGATCATCCATGTGTTCGAAGTCCGCGCCGTATTTCAAACCCTGCGCATGTGTGTTTGCCATGACAAGCCCAAGGTGATCCACCCGTTTTACCTGCGTGAGCGCGGAACCGCCCTGCGCCGCGTAGGCCAACTTGGTGCTGCGCGATCTCGCGCGATAGTGGAGACCAACTACCGCTTTACTTACCGCAGTGAGGAGGGTGATGGCGCCGGAGGCTACGGTATACGTGCCAATATCAGCGCCGTCAGCCCAGCAAACCACAGTCTCTCCTTCGAGGTGCCCCAGGCCATTTATCGTCGTGGTCGGCGCGCCGTCGTACACAACAAACCCGTCGGCGTGCTTGGTGATTAGACCGCCCACACATTCGCTGAACATAGCAAACTTTTCCAAAGTGCGAACGGTCGCACCATTAATGGTGCGACGCACCACGTAGTACACCTGATCCTCCAGCGCGCCGGGGAGAACCGCGACATCCTCCACCGCGCCAACTGTCTCAAATTTAACCCAGCAGCGAACTTCCTCGATGCTGTCCATGATAAACACAGCTACCGTTCCGTCGGACAGCACGAAATGCACCCGCGTGTCCGGTTGCCTTTGAACCGCAACGCGGAGCACGCTTGGTTGAGTAACCTCGGGGGCAATTGTGGATAAATCCGTAGCACCGTAACGCCCCTGAATGTCTTCAACGAGCGAGACTACACGCGACCCGGAGCGATCCACAAAGAGCAATTCGTGGTCCACCAAAGCGGCATCTATGGTTGCGCTGCCTCGCGTAGATACGGGTCGCAAGTTGAAGTTGCTCGGCGTCATTGGCTCTTCAAAAGAAGAGGAACGTGCGATCCACTCGGCGCCCTGCCCCCCAAGCAGCAATTTGGAACCCGCTTCCATCCAGCTTATCGTATCCACCGGCCCCGTTCCGATGCTGCGGGAGATTGGGCCTGCGTCGCCTTCAAAGTCCTCATCAAAGCTGATGTAGTCATCTGATATGGACGCGTCCACCTGGTCCTTTCCCGCAAACCACAAGCGCCCCTCATGCAGCGCCACGACGGAAGGGTATCCCCTTCTGGGGGACCAGCGCCCTTCTTGCCACAACCTTGTGGCCACGGTAGCGCCAAGGGTTTTTGTAACCACAGCAGTAACCACCGTCGGGGAGGTGTAGCCTACGATGCGCAGCCAGCCGGATATGGAGCCGGATGCGTAGGACATGCGCAGCACTACCGTGCCGGAGGTGTAGTCGCCTACCGCTACGCCAATGCGGTAATAAATAATCTGATTGTCGAGGGCATCGTTGTAACTGATAGTACCGTTTGTTGTATAAGTGGTAACATCTGTCCAGTCGCCCGGCGCGCCAATAGAACGTTGTAAAGTGATCGTTGCGGTCCACGTTCCCGATCGTATAATGGTAACCGCGCGCTCCGTGGCCACTCCCGCGACGCGGATATAGTCAGACCACGTGTCTTGTGCGGTTACGTTCACAAGTACGTTCTGCCCGACAGAGGCGAGCTTCATAAGCGAGCCCACATTTGACGAGCGGAAGTAACTAGCCGACGCGGTGAGACTAACCTCCCCCGTCAGGGCACTCGCGGTCATCGTGATGGGCGATGTGTTCATCGCCATGAAGGGGCCATCGTCCGTAATGAACTCTGCAACAGACCATGAATGGGCGCCGCGACGTTCTATCCTCCGCTGTGGAAGCCCCTCGCAGGCAATAAATATCACATCACCCGACTGATCGAAGCGCATATCGTTGAGGTTGCCCGTCGTTACCCATGGGGTCGGTATAGTGAGCACCCCCGCAGAATCAATGGTGATAGAGTCGATGAGCGTCGGGTATGCTTCCCGGCTTAACACCCGTATATAGAAGTCGCCGGTCGGAGTAAAGGCAAGCGAATGCACCCCCGGGTACAAAAACGTTTCACTCACATAGTCATCTCCACCCGACGTGCTCCCTACGCGAAGGTGGCACTCGCCCCTTGTTATAGACACCCTTACTGCGTGTTCGACCCCGCTATACGCGCCAACAGCAACGAGTTGCTCCCTGATTGCGGCCAACGTACCCGTGCCTTGCAGCCGCAAGTAGCCCCCGGTGTACCAGTCCGACACCGCGCCCGCCTCGTCGTAGTCCGTCCACCCCACCACATCAGTGTTAAAGGTGCCGTTGGTTGTTTGCGCGGAAACAGTGGGGCGGGTAACCGGCACATCGTTCACATGCACGCGCATCGCGCCGCTGGTAAACTCCAAAAGCGCTGTGTCGTTTGTGGCAAAGATGAAGGGCAGGTAGCGTGCGTACGCGTCCCCTGCCGTGCGCCCGATCAGGCCGAGTCCGGGGCGCAGCCCCATAGGCCCTAACACCCGGGGCAGCCAGTTCGTGCTCTCCTCGAACATGAGGCGCACGCGTTCGAGGTCGATGCGCGCGAGGGCGAGGGGGCTGATTATCCCCCGGTTGAATGCCAGTATTTCTGCGTTTTGCCTAGCCATACAAATTCGCTTTGCTTCCGCGATCTACAATCGCACCGCCGCGAGATTGTACCCATGCCCCCTGCGGGAAGAACTTCGTCGGCCCCTGCAAGGCGTCCTTGGACTTTGCTTCAACAAGCAAACGCGCGGCGATATTGTCGAGCGCTTCTTTAACTGTGCCACTTTGCTTTAACCTGGTGCTTGCGCGCGCCGCAAGGGACGCGGTCACATACCTCACAAAACTCTCGGGCCACAGGCTGATGTCGCCCCCGTAAGAGGGATCATTCGACACGTAGCTGATAAATATCTGATCGTAGTCTGTGTACCAAAAACCTGTTTCTTCGGTGTATTGTAGCAAGGGGCTGTTCAGCCACTCGTCTGTGCAGAGCATGGAAATTTTTATAAAATCCACTGGCTTTTCAAAAGCCCTGCGGAAGCCAAACGTGGGGGTGATGCTTGTAGAATAGTCAAGTCGCGTAACGCGCTGGGCAAACTTCCAGTTCCCCTGCTCAAGGCAAAACTTCACATGCCCCGCGCCGGTGGTGGAACCCCACAGCGCATCAAGCACCCTTCGCGGTTCACGGTTCTCCGTGAGAGAGGCCAGCTCGCGCTCCCCAAGGTGCTCAATGAGTGCTTCGTTGTATATTGCGAGCTGGTCGGTCATGGTTTACCCCAAATCTTTTGAGTTGACCTGTAACCACGCTTCGGCGGTGCCACGGTCGTCAAAGCCTTCTTTCACGTAGGTCTTGTCTTTGCTGCGGATCACAGACCATCTGCGCTGCGGCCCCTTGAATTCCACAACGAAAGGTGCTTTGGGCGCGTCCTTCACTGCGACGGTCGGTTCGTTGATCTGCGCCTTGTTCAAGATGTGCAACTTCACATGGATGTTTGAGCAGGCGACTACCAAGGCTTCCGCGTACCACGCGCCGCCTTCGGGGAATATCTCCAGCTTGTCGCCAACGCGCAGCTTGGGCGCGACGTGCACCCAGTATTCAGGCTTCAGGACATCCTCAAGGGTGTCCGTTGCTGCGGGGGAAACACGGTGTACGTTGCGCATGTAATCCGCTGCGCGGATGCCATCAGGAATTAGTTTTGACATTTAGGTGGGCTCCTTGAGTTGTTCAAAAAGAAAAGAGGCCCCAAGGATACCCTAGAGCCTCTCACTTTGCAACCTTCACCTTTTAGTCGGTGTTGGTCGCGCTGCCCACAACGGTACCATCGGACAGGTCAACGGCACCCGGTGCGGTGGAACTGACTGTAACAACCTTGTGCATCGTCAGCGCGGTGGCATCGGTGGTCGAGTCTTTGTGATAAACGATGTCGTTTACCTTCATGCCCAGATCGCCGCCATTGGTGATGAAGCCAGAGGTATCAGCCGCTGCGGTAGCGTCAGCCGAAGAGTGGAGCCAGATGCGCGGGCCAGCGATGGCCTGCGCGATGAGGGCCGGGGGATTGGAAGTAGAGTAAGCCATGGTGATTCTCCTTTATTCAAAAGTTGTTAGGTCCCCTCCCGAAGGAGGGGAAGCCTATTAGGCTGCGGCGTATGCCGAGCCGTCGTGGTTTATAACCACCACGCCGCTGTTTTGCAGCAGCTTGGAGCCCATAAATACCGAAGTACGGCAGAAACTGTAGTCGTCTTCTTTGTCGTAGCCCACAGTGGTGCCCAACCCGTCGGTGTTGACCGCGTGGCCGATGGCGCTCTTATGGTAAATGTAGCACTTCTCGGCGGCGGTACCCTTGCCTGTCAGGTTCGGGTGAACGATCCAGTTCACACCGGCCCAGCGGAACATGGTCAACTGGCCTTCAAAAGGCTTGTTGTTGACGTAGTCAACAGAGGCGAACTCCTTGGTTTGCATCAGGTAGGCATACATGGCCGGGGTGATTACACCGGAGATGTTGCCGTCCAGAGGCACCGAGTTGTTGCCGAGGATGGTAACTGCGCGCATGACCAAAGCCAGCGAACCAACTGCGGCGGCGCCGGTGTCCTGCGTGGCGGTATCCAGTTGGGCCAGGATGTCGCTGTCAATCTTGCGATTGACCACAGCCATCGAGGTTTCTTGCATGATGCGACGACCATCACCTTGCGACGCAAAGATGTTGAAGCTGGTGCGGATCGGCTTGTCGTGCCATTCGGTCAGGGTGCAGGTGTTCTGCGTCAGGTTGTCAGCGCGACCCGGAATCAGGCCGTTCAGGCCACGGGTTACCGCTGTTGCGGAACCGGAGTCGGCGACCAAGAAGACAGCCGAGTTTCCCTTGATTTCGGTTTCGGTAACCACGGTATTGCGCAGCAAAGACTGCCGCTGCTCGAAGCCCTCGATGAACTCTTGGCGGTATTGCGTTTGAAATGCAGCATCGGACATGGTGATACTCCTCAAAGTTATTAGATAAAAAAGTTCTTTTATCCGCTGCTCGGGGTATCCACCATGTCTTTGCCGCCGGGTGTCCTTGCGGATCGGTGGCTAGGCCGATAGGGCCTTGCTAATCGGTACGCAGCTCTTTCAAGCTGCGATTTCGGACAAAGCTACTACAGGTTTTTGAACCTGTCAACTACTTTTTCAGCGACGTTGCATCTTTTCTTGCACAGAGATCAGCTCGCGGTAGCGGGACTGCATTTTTTCCGCCTGCGGGCCTTTCCAGTAATCCGACTTGTGATCGCCCATCAGCTTTTGGATACTCGCGAGTTCGGATTCAATGGCCTGCGCCGCGTTGCCGCTGCTGCCGGGGACTACCGTGGCAACAGGGTTGACCTCCCGCGCGATATTCGCCAGCCAGCGCAGCACTTTCACGTCGCTGACGATGGGCGTGCCATCGGCGAGGCGGCCTCCGAGGATGCCGTCCTTAACACCTTCGGGGGCAGCATCGAGCAACCCGCTTATCATGTTCTTGTTCAACTGCATCTCACTGCCCCACTCCGCGCGCAGCGTGGCCGTGGCTTCCTGCGTGATCTCCGCGTCCATCTGGTGCCGTGCGGCGAGCTCGCGTTCCTGCGCGTCCTGATACCACGCCACCGCTGCGGATGCCTGCTCGGGGGTCATGTTCGTCGCGTGCGCGGCAGAGGCGATAAAGTCATCGACGAAAGCAGCATCCGCCTCGCCGAGCGTGCGGCCTTCAGGCAACGTGATTTCGTAGTCCTCCGGTTTCTCGGGGATACCGTTCTCGCGGCGCCAGTCGGCGACTTGCTCCGGCGTCGGGTCCTTTGGCAAAGGTGATTTCAACCCCCCGGTGGCAATCTTGTTCTGCGCAGCAATGAGCGCGTCGATAACCGCTTCCTCGGATGAATACCGCTCCAGGCGCTTCAACAGTTTTTCGTCGCCCTTTGCGTAGTCCGTGCGGAGGCTTGCCCAATCACGCGGCGCGGCGGGCTCTTCGGCAGCGGGTGCAGCGGGCTCTTCGGTAGCGGGTGCAGCGGCGGGTGCAGCGGGCGCAGCGGGTGCAGCCGACGGGTGCAGCGGTAACGGGTGCAGCAGCGGCGGTAACAGGTGCATCGGGTGTTGCCGAGCCTTCAGCAGGGGTGGCGGCAGTGGTCATTTTTAATACTCCTTTTTGGTTGGACTACTTTTTTTAGCGCCCGCGAGGGCACCGGTGTTTACTTTTAACAACTTAACAATTTCCAGCCCCACGAAGCGCTTGCCGGACACAAAGGCGTGCTCTCGCGAGTCGGGTCGATAATCCAGGTCATAGGTGCCGCAGGCCTTGTTGATTATCCAATTCATCGCGCGCTGTTGCTGCCCGGAGTCCGCGTCCCCCCTGACAAGGGCTTGCAGCGCGGAGGCATCAGGAAGCTCCCACGCTGGAGGTGCAAATGCGGCGGGGGCGAGCATTGCTTTGCGCGTCATGCCTGCCCGAACCCTGCGCTAGGTTGAGGGTTGCCTGCCGAAGCGGTGCCCAGCGTGCTTGCAATGTCCGCACCTTGCTGAAGTTGTTGTAAGAGTTCTGCACTTTGTTGCTGTTGCGTACGCTTGTCGGCCAAGCCCTTGGCTTCCTCTTCGGAGCGGGTCCACTTCGCCGGGACGCCGATGCCTTCCAGCACATCGCGCAGCGCAGCGCTCGCATCGAGAATGTCCACGGTGTTCGGATCGAGCGCGACGGCGTCTGCAAGCATGGACTTCGCTTCGAGGAACCGTTGCCCTTTTTCGCGCTCAATGGCGTCGTGCAGCGGACTTTCAAATTGGAAAAGTAACTCTGCACCCTGTAGCTCTTTGGGCAAGTCCAACGGGGACCCGAAGGCGCCCGCGCGCAGCATAATCTCGAACGTCTTGTCGCAGAGGGGGCCGTTGTAATCGCTCTCCATCGGCTCGAACAGTGGTAGTGCTTGCCGGATATATTCCTGCACGCGTTGGCCCACTTCATACGCTGTCATCTCTCCGGCGGGCTGTGGGAGCGCAATTTTGTTCAGGAAAAAAGCCTCGGCGATCATTCCCCGCAGGCGATCCGCCATGTCAATCCCCAGAGGGAGAGCACCCGTGTCCTGTGTCAGGGGGCGCAGCACCTCACCCAAGCGCTCATCGTACTCCGCATCAACCCAGGTGATGCCCCCCGCGTAGATGCTGACGTCGGAGCGTATCGCTTCCTGCACCGCGAGCATCGGGGGGTTCACCGCTTTTTCTCCCGCGTTTAAGAGCACACGGGTCATCGCCTGAATCAGGCGGGCGTCCGGCAGCGCGGCAACGGTCGCGGGGGAATAGGCATACTGTGAGCCCGACACGGTCTGCCACCGGGGGATTGTGTATTCCTGGGACATCAAACCGACCTCTTCCATGAGGTGTTTGTTGTCCACGTCGAAGTACAAGGAGACGAATGGACTACGGAACGTTTTAGTGCCCCTGTAACTATCCAAAGGGATGATGCAGTGCCGCACGTTGTACTCTTTGAAGGGCTCCTTCGCAAGCCCGGCCTTCACCTTGTCGTGCACCTTGTCCCCAAAGAGGGTCACAAGCTCGCGGGCTGAAGGCTTCCACCGGCGATACACGGTGCCCACCATGCCATCGGCGTCTTCGACCCACGCCACGTCGCGCAGGTGCCAGCAGCGGTATAGCAAGCCGTTGCCTTCTTTGTTCATGGATGATTGAATAGCACACTGCCCAAAGGTCGCAAAGTCGTGGTCGCCCTCTTTGGTTGCCCTCGAAAATTGGCTGCGCCTGTCGTGCATCACGTGGCGCATACGCTCTTCCGCACTTTGAAGCCAGCCCTTCGCTTCGGTGCCCAGCCGATCGTAGTTGTGCGTGCGCACATGGAACCATGCTTTGCTGGTAGGGCGCAGCATCGAGCCGATTGCATTCCCCAAGTCTCGCCGGGCAATGATAGGGTAGGAAGTCATCAGGTTGGACGCGAACTCCTCGCCGATGTTGCGCACGGTGGTGAAGTCCGCGCGCTCGGGATAGAAGTTGTCCGCGATAGTTTGCCACAGCGAAAGCAGCCCGCTCCGCTTGTCAAAGAGGTGATCCCCCTGCTCGATTAGCTCGTCGATATAGGCCATATGTTTACGCGAGTGCCGTCTTGTCCGTTTGCACGCTGGGGAGTCCACGCTT
>Ga0210043_1002018_pt1 | contig 14523 bp, 11 predicted proteins | sample CryGeymet201501t_FD_183990 | JGI IMG/M metagenome (GOLD analysis project Ga0210043, IMG submission 183990) | Groundwater microbial communities from Crystal Geyser aquifers in Utah, USA - Crystal Geyser metaG 2015-01t (SPAdes) (version 2) | ecosystem: Environmental > Aquatic > Deep subsurface >... | reverse complement strand
CCCCCGTGAAGACGCGGGGTACCTGCAGCAAGACGAAAAGACCCCGGGAGCTTTACTGTAGCTTGATATTGGGTTTAACGTTTAATTACGTAGCGTAGTGGGGAGACTTTGAAGCATTTCTTTTGGGAGATGTGGAGTCGCCAATGAAACACCCATTTTTTAAATTTTAAATTCTAACCTGATCGGAAAAACCGATTGGAGACAGTGTCTGGCGGGCAGTTTTAATGGGGCATTACCCTCCTAAAAAGTAATGGAGGGGTTTATTAAGGTCGGCTTAGCCCGGATGGAAATCGGGCTGGACGTGCAAAGGCATAAGCTGGCTTAACTGCGAGACTTACAGGTCGAGCAGATGCGAAAGCAGAACTTAGTGACCCGACAATCCTTCGTAGAAAGGCTGGAGACATCGGCTAAAAGTTACCCCGGGGATAACAGGCTAGTGAGATCCGAGAGTTCCTATCGACGATCTCGCTCGGCACCTCGATGTCGGCTCGTCCTAGCGCGGGGCTGGAGAAGGTCCCAAGCGTTTGGCTGTTCGCCAATTAAAAGGACACGCGAGCTGGGTTCAAACCGTCAACAATTTGAACCATAAAACATCAATTAACGGCGGCTTTCTGTAGTAATACAGATCGAATAAATCGACTCATATCGGTGAAACCCAATCAATTTAATGACCAATCTTATTGATAAGGGCAATCCCGAGGGAAGTCATCTATTATTTTAATAGATTGACCCCGTAGAGACTCAGCCAAGCTTAGCTTGGCGGAATTACATATATTATTATGTAGTTAACACGTCGATCTCCTGATTAGAATCAGGATGGTGGTATAGTCCATACCTTTAGTAATAAGGGAATATATAATTTATAAAATTATGCGTGAGACAGGTTGGTCTCTATCTGCTGCAGGCGTTTAACACTTGAGGGAAGTCGACCCTAGTACGAGAGGACCGGGTTGAATGAAGCCTCTGGTCTACCAGCTTTGTTACCAAATGAAGCGCTGGGTAGCTATTGCTCAGAACGGATAAGTGCTGAAAGCATCTAAGCACGAAGCCGATCCCAAGATAAGGTGTAGGTCCCTAAGAGATGATTAGGTTGATAGGCTCTAGGTGTAAGCACAGTAATGTGTTCAGCCGAGGAGTACTAATAGACCGTTATCCTTTGTAAAAAGGAATGTTATTTGTTTAACTCCTTAAATTAGTATTTAATGTTAAAGAGAACAGAGTCTAAATTAGCATCGTCTGATGATAATTTGAATTCTGTTCTCTTATTAGAATTTTTTTATGCCGGTATTTTACCTAAGCGCGATCCACCTCTTTCCATTCCGAACAGAGAAGTGAAATCGCTTAGGTCCGATGATATTATTTGCTTCGGCGAACGAGAAAGTAGGATATGCCGGTCTAAAAAAGTTCTAATAAATAAAAAACCTAATTGGGTTTTTTATTTATCTTTTTTTAAAATTTTCTTTAATTAAAAAACAAAACCCCATAATATGGGGTTTTTTGTTTTTACTTCTTTTTAGATAAAGTGACTCTTCCCAGTCTATCTTCTCCTATAACAAGATTTTTTTTATTAATTCCAGGAAATTCTTTAGTAGCCGCCTTAACTATATCGTCTAAAGTCGGCTCTTCACTCGTCCATGACCAGATTACCATATTGTCCTTTTTATAGTATTCCGCGGTTGTCATTTTAATCTCCTTGCTTTGAACTGATTAGATATTAGTTTAATAGTGATTTAAAGTCAATAAATTTATATTAGTAATATTTATTTAATATAGGTTATAATTTTATTATGCCCAGTGACTACAATTACGACAAGATAAGAATCTTATCGTAATTATCTGGGTAATAGAATTATTAGTAAATAATATTAATTTATAAACAATTGACGGCTTTTATAGAAAGCAGCCGCAATTGTAGTACTGAGTATGCGATTAGTTAAACAATTATTATATGGACTCGGCTTTCTTTTTATTTTTTCTTTAATTATTTTAGGGATTTACACAGCTACACTTAAACCAGCCCCAACTTGTTTTGATAATAAATTAAATCAGGATGAGGTTGAGGTGGATTGTGGTGGATCGTGCGTATCTTGTGCTGAAAAAAATGTAAACCAACTAATAATTGGTCCAGCTATTCTTTTTAGTCATGAAAGAACTTTTACTGCCGTAGCCCCCATAACAAATCCCAATAAAGATTTTGGGACAGAGTCATTTGGTTATGTAGTTGATTTTTATGATGAAACTGGAACCTTATTAAAGTCAGTAGAGAGCAAGGATTTTATTTATCCTGGAGAAAATAAAAATATAATAGATGCCGGAACTAAGATAACTAATGGTGTTCCAAATAGAGTAGAAATAAAAATAATTAGACCAGAAAATATTGTTTGGAAACATAAAGACGATTTCTTTTTCCCTTCTTATTCATTAAAAGAATCTTTAGCCGAAGTAGAAAAAGATCAATTAGTTATTAGCGGCTTTGTGCTAAATGAAGATAATTTTGCATTTTCTAAAGTAGTTGTTGGCGCCTTTGCTATTGATAATATCGGAATAAAAGTTGGAGCTTCTGAAACTAATTTAGGATCCTTAAATCAGTTTGAAAATAAAAGTTTCAGAATTTTTATTCCTCTAACAAAGAGCTTGCAAGAGATAATAGATTTAGAACTAGTTAAAAATAGTGTTTCTGTAGATGTATTAAAGTAATTTTATGTTTAGTCATTTAAAGCGATTAGATTGGGTATTAAATTTCGCTATTCTTTTTTTAGCTTCGGCAGGGCTAATTTCACTTCTTAGTACAACCAGAGAATTATTTTGGTTCCAATTAGTTTGGTTATTTTTAGGAGTAATTATTTTACTTTTTGTTTCTACTTTTGATTGGCGACCATTTATTAATTATAAGTGGTTCACTTGGGGAATATATTTTTTAGCAATAGGGTTTTTAGTTCTTACTTACTTTATAGCTCCTTCTATTAGAGGTATTAGAGCTTGGATAATAGTTGGACCGTTTCAATTCCAAATGTCAGAATTTGCTAAGTTCGCTCTTATTGTAGTTTTTTCATCCTTTTTTGCTAAAAGCCATGTTGGCATTGCTCATCTTAAAAACTTAGTTTTTTCATTTATATATTTTGTAATTCCGGCTTTACTTATAACGATTCAGCCAGATATGGGAACAGCTTTAATTTTATTTGGTATTTGGTTTGGTTATCTGTTAGTTAGTGAACTTAGGTGGAAACATATTTTAGTTGCCCTACTTATTTTTATGATAACTTTTGCTTTTATGTGGACTAGTGTATTACAAAATTATCAAAAAGATAGAATAATCGGATTATTCAATCCAGAAAGCGATCCGCTCGGGATTAACTATAATGTAATTCAATCTAAAATAGCTATTGGCTCAGCTGGATTTTGGGGTAAGGGATTTATGCAAGGCACTCAAGTACAACTAGGATTTTTACCAGAGGCCCAAACAGATTTTATTTTTGCTGCTTTTGTTGAAGAGTGGGGAGTTTTTGGTGGGTTATTAGTTTTTGCGGCATTCTTTTTAATGTTATATAGAATTATTAGAATAGGTATATCTATAGATAATAATTTCGGAAAATTCATTTGTCTTGGTGTTTCTATTTTATTTTTGTTACATTTTATATTAAATATCGGGTCTAATTTGGCGCTTTTACCAGTTATCGGAGTGCCTTTTCCATTTTTAAGTTATGGTGGATCTAATATGTTAATTAACTTTTTATTAATAGGCATGGTTCAGAGCATAGTAGTAAGAAGAAGTTTCTAATTTATGGATAAAATATTTTTAACAATTTCAATAATTTTTAGCTTAATAATCGGATGGTTCTTTTTTGGACTTAGTTCTGTTGCGGATGGAAGTTATTTAACTCAAATAGAAATTCCTAGTGGTTCGGGATTTAGTAATATAGCCGAATCATTAAATGATAGTAATATAATTAGGTCTAAATATGTTTTTATGATTTATGGCGTTATTTCTGGTAACGCTCATCAATTAAAGCCGGGTAATTATATTATAAGCGCCGGTTCTAGCACACCTCAAATAATTAGAACATTATCTAATGGTCCTGTTGATGATGTAAAAATCACTTTTCCTGAAGGAGTAACAGTAAGAGACATAGATAATATGTTGGCAGATGCAGGAATTTTGCCCCCAAATGCTATCAATAATTTTTCTATTTCTAAATTGGCTTCTGAATATGAATTTTTAAACGAAGTCCCTTCTTTAGAAGGTTTTTTATTCCCTGATACTTATAGATTTTTTAGACATAGTGAAACAGAGGTAGTAATAAGAAAATTCTTAGATAATTTTAAAGAAAAAGCTTGGCCAATTTTAAAAAGCAGTAATCAATCAAAGATACTTATTTTAACTACGGCATCTCTATTAGAGAAGGAGGTGATAAAATATACAGACAAACAAACTGTGGCGGGTATTTTATATAAGCGGGCAAAAATAGGCATGTCATTACAAATAGATGCAACTTTGTCTTATGCTAAATGCGAAGGAGAGTTTATTACCTGTGAAGATCCTCGAGTGTTAAGGTCTGATTTAGAAGTAGACTCCCTTTATAATACTTATAAATATAGCGGTTTCCCTCCTGGCCCGATAGGCAATCCAGGCGAAGACTCTATTAGAGCAGCCTTAAATCCAGCGCCATCTCCTTACTTTTATTATTTATCGGACCCCAAAACAAAACAAACCATATTTAGCAAAACCTTGGACGAACACAACGATAATAGAGTTAAATATTTGACAAAATAGAATTAAATATACTATATTATATTCAGTAATTTTGTAATATTAACTTTGCGATTTGTTATAGCGGAAAACGGTTGATTTTTCGACTATTTTCCGCTATGGCAAATCCTAGGCGTATCAAGGTAGCCCACTAGCAAAACGGGAAGTGATCTATACATACGCCACCTCCGCCGGGGCAGCACTTGGGAGAAGGACGCTTACTGGCTTGGCCACTACTTAAGTGGTAGCATTCCTGCGGCTCTGTGCATCTGAAGGTAGTCAAGTTAGTCTTCGGCACTAAGTCACTTTGGACTATTATCATCAACTCTTAGCCCCACCCTCAACTGATGGGTGGGGCTTTTTTTATAAAATAATTTATATTATGACCCAAGCGTACATTGCGCATTTTTAATAACGAAAAATAATTAAGATTTGATTAGTCCTAATATTAGGACTAAGTAGTTATTTGTTAATTAACAATATATAAATTTATTTGACTTACTCCATTTTTCTTGGTATTATATACCCAGCAACTCACAACTACACACAAGGAGTCTTTCTGATGCATACTCCACAAGATGACGAAGAGGGTATTTTAATAGAAACCGGATCTTTCAAGATCTGCGACCAAGGAGCAGTCAAACTTCTCCAAAGAGAGAATCAGTTAGCTCTCCTGAGAGCTAAAAAGGACCTAAAAGACTGGCAATCTCTCTACCAAAGAGACTTTAACATCCCAATAGACATAGAAAAGATAGTTATCCCTCCCTACCGCATCGGCTTCAACCGACTAATCGTAGTCGCCCAAACCCTAACTCCAAAGATTATCTTCCATCAACTCCAGAAAGAATTTCCCTGCCATTCTTGGATAGACTTAGTTAAAGTCACCTCTATCCGTAAAACAGACCAAGCTTACGCTATTTGGGTCAGAGATTCTATAGAGTCAGACGAAGATCTAGTCGACAAATCAGCCAATCAACTCCAGCAAGAAAACATTAACTGCATCACCTTAGAAGAACATCTTCTTTTCCACTACAAACTCTATCAAGAAACCAAAAAAAATACTTCCAAATTTCTCTTTTGGAATAGACAAACTCCTCAACATCTGGATATCCAGAACTTCACGCTGTGCGCTGGTTCTCGCGGTGGCGTCGGCGACGTGCCGTTCGTGTTCTGGTTCAGCGGCAAGGTCCACGTGAGCTTGTACTATCCGGACGATGCCGATGACGATATCCGCGCCCGCTCAGTAGTTTCTTGATTAAGCTTGATGCTTATCTCTTGAAACCTTGCCCCTCCGATGAAAATCGGAGGGGCTTTTTTATTAAAATTAAGAAACGGGTCAATGGAATTCCATTGACCCGTTTATTTTGGCTCTAATAAAGGGTTTCTGGTGTGTATGAAGTAATCTATCTATTTCAAATAGGGTTATAGTAGAGACTTTAAACCCTTAATTAATTAGATGTAGGGGGTTGACCCCGCACCGAGCCCGGCACTGCAACGCTTAGAGCGATTTCCCTTAATATAATTATGGAAATTCACAAGTCATTATTTTCTAATTAAACCAAGTCTCATAATAGGCGTTGAGGAAATCGAAGTGCCGGATCTAGTGACGGGGTTGACAAATTTTATAGGTACGGTATAATTTTAGCTACGTGTTTTTAATAATGAAAATCAGTGAGACCTAAGAATGGTTGCTTTTGTATTTAAATAATTTAATCCGTTTATCTAACGGCGATAGATAAAAGGATAAAACTTAATAATTAATAAAAAAGGAGAAGCCCATTCTCCAAAACCCTCACATGTCAAAATTACCAACGAAGGTTTTTTCCTCACACACTGGGTCGTTAACTGATCAACCAAATCTTGTTGAAATTCAAACTGCATCTTACAAGTGGTTTTTAAAACAAGGACTTAAAGAATTATTAGGAGAAGTTTCTCCAATTAAAGATTATACCGGAAAGGATATAGAATTACATTTTAAAGATTTTTATTTTGATACGCCTAAATACGATGAGGCGTATTCTCGTTATAAGGATCTTACTTATGAGATGCCACTGCGTGTTAAGTGTCAGCTTATAAATAGAAGAACAAAAACTAAAAAAGAACAAGAAGTTTATCTTGGAGATTTTCCTGTTATGACTGAGAGGGGTACTTTTATTATCAACGGAGTTGAACGTGTTGTTGTTTCTCAGCTCATTCGTTCATCTGGAGTATACTTTACTGCTAATATGTGGAAGGGTACTAAATTATTCGGAGCTAAAATTATCCCGAACAGAGGTGTTTGGATTGAATTTGAAACAGACTCCGATGGTTTTATTGGAATCAAAATTGATAGAAAAAGAAAGGCTCCAGCTACAGCAATCTTAAGAATATTGGGATTAGAAGATAACCAAGAGATATTAGATACATTCGCCGATGTTGATAATGGTGAGATAAAATATATAGAAACTACATTAAAGAAGGACTCTGCCGAGAACGCAGACGAATCTTATATAGATATTTATAAGAGAATAAGACCAGGCGATTTAGCTACTGTAGAGAATGCAAAGAGCTTAATTGACGCTACCTTGACTAGATTTGATCGCTACGATTTATCTCAAGTTGGTAGATTCAAGATTAACCAAAGATTGGGATTAGAAAGTGAAAGTAGATTATTAGAATTACAAGATATTATTGCGATGCTTAAAGAGGTTATTCGCTTGAATAATTTACAAGACGTTGAACCAGACGATATCGATCACTTAGGGAATAGAAGAGTTCGCCCAGTTGGTGAATTATTGCAAAATAAATTAAGAGTAGGTTTGGCTCGTATGAGACGTATCGCTCAAGACAGAATGTCTACTTTAGACATTAACACCCTTACATCAATTCAACTTGTTAACTCTAGACCAGTTATTTCTGTAGTAAAAGAATTCTATTCTTCTTCTCAGCTATCTCAATTCATGGACCAAATTAATCCTTTAAGTGAGCTTGAACATAAGAGAAGAATTTCTGCTATGGGTCCTGGTGGTTTAACTAGAGAAAGAGCGGGTTTTGAAGTACGCGACGTACACCGTTCTCACTATGGAAGAATTTGTCCTATTGAAACCCCAGAAGGTGCAAACATTGGTCTTGTTAATCATTTAGCTAGTTACGCAAGAGTAAATGCTTTTGGTTTCTTAGAAACTCCTTATGCCGTAGTTAAAAACGGAAAGGTTACAAATGAGATAAAATGGCTTAATGCTCTTGACGAAGAAAAATATAAAATTGCTCACGCAGGAGTAGAAGTTGATCCAAAAACAAAAAAGATTATTAAAGAAGTTGTTGGAGCTAGAATTAATAGTGAGCCAGGAACATGTCCACGCGAAGAATTAGATTTCATTGATGTTGCCCCAAATCAATCTATCAGTATTGCTACTGCTCTTATCCCTTTCTTAGAACACGATGACGCAAACCGTGCCCTTATGGGATCAAACATGCAACGTCAGGCTGTTGTATCTATTAAACCAAGAGCTCCTTATGTGGGAACTGGCATGGAAGAAAAGGCTGCTCGTGATTCTGGACACTTAATCATTGCAGAAGAACCAGGAGTAATTACCGCAGTTGATGCAAAAGAAATTATCTTTAAAGGCAAATCAGGAACAAAGAAATATACTTTAAATAAATTTAAAAGATCAAACCAATATACTTGTATCTCTCAGCAACCACTAGTGAAGAGAGGTCAAAAAGTTAAGAAGGGTGAAGTTTTGGCTGACGGACCTTCTATTGAAAATGGTGTATTGGCTTTAGGACAAAACTTAGTTGTTGCGTTCGTTCCATGGAGCGGAGGTAACTACGAAGATGCTATCGTTTTATCTGAAAAAGTTGTAAAAGATGACTTATTTACCTCTATTCATATTGAGGACTACTATATAGATGTTCGTGATACTAAGCTGGGTCCAGAATTAACCACTCCTGATATTCCTAACGTATCTGAAGAAAAACTTAAAAACTTAGATGAAGAAGGAATTATTCGTATTGGAGCCGAAGTCCGTTCAGGTGATATTTTAGTAGGTAAAATTTCTCCTAAAGGTGAAAGCGAACTTACTGCTGAAGAAAGATTATTAAGAGCCATCTTCGGTGAAAAGGCTAGAGATGTTAAAGATACATCTCTAACAATGCCTCACGGAAAATTTGGCTATATTATTGGAATTAAAGTTTTTGATAGAGAGAGAGGAGATAAGTTAGAACCAGGAATTATAAAAAGAATTCAAATCGAAGTTGCCCAGTTGCGTAAGGTGAGAGCTGGCGACAAGCTTGCTGGAAGACATGGAAACAAGGGCGTTATTTCTCAAGTAAGACCAGTAGAAGATATGCCTTACTTAGCAGACGGAACTCCAGTTGATATCGTACTTAACCCATTAGGTGTTGTTTCTCGTATGAACTTGGGTCAGATTTTAGAAACTCACTTAGGTTGGGCAGCTGCCAAACAGGGATATAGAGCTGTTACTCCAGCATTATCAGGTGCGAAGTGGAATGATATTCAAGAAGAATTAAAGAAAGCAGGTATTCCTGAATCAGGCAAGGTAGAATTATTTGATGGTAGAACAGGTAAGCCATTCCATCAAGATGTAACAGTGGGAGTTATTTATATGTTGAAACTTAACCACTTAGTTGAAGACAAGATTCATATGCGCTCAATCGGACCATACTCATTAATTACTCAACAGCCGCTTGGAGGTAAAGCTCAATTCGGTGGCCAGAGATTCGGAGAGATGGAAGTGTGGGCATTAGAGGGTTATGGAGCATCTCATATTTTACAAGAAATGTTAACTATTAAATCAGATGACGTTCTCGGTAGATCAGCTGCTTATGAATCTATTATTAGAGGAGGAGATATTAAGAGTCCTAATATTCCTGCATCATTCAATGTATTAGTTAGTGAATTGAAGGCCTTAGGGTTAAACGTCGAACTTATTAAAGATGGCGAAAGCACCGCTAAGAGAAGGCCTAAAGCGAGAAAGTAATTAACTTATAAAAATATTATGGATAACTTAAAATCAATTAAATTAAAAGTTGCATCACCGGGCGATATTCTAGATTGGTCTTTTGGTGAAGTAATTAAACCAGAAACAATAAACTATAGAACACAACGCCCAGAAAAGGATGGGCTTTTCTCTGAAAGAATTTTCGGCCCTACAAAAGACTGGGAATGTTATTGTGGTAAATATCGTAGAATTCGTTATAAGGGGATTACTTGTGATCGTTGTGGCGTAGAAGTAACTCGTTCAATCGTTAGACGCGAAAGAATGGGCCACATTAAACTTGCTACTCCAGTGGCTCATATTTGGTTCTTAAGAAGTGTTCCATCTAAATTAAGTCTATTTTTAGATGTTCCACTTCCTAAAATAGAACAAGTAGTTTATTACATTTCTTACATTATTACTTCTGTTAACGAAAAAAATCGCGAGAGAGTATTAAGTGAATTAGAAAAAGAATTTGACACCAGAAAGAAAACAGCAAGAAAAGAGGGTGTTAAAACAGCCGATCTCCGCGCTGGTCTTTCTGATAGTAAAAAAGACGTAGATTCTCTGGAAGTAGGAACTATTCTTTCACAAACCGAGTATCATAGACTAGCTAGAAAGTTCGGGGATGTTTTTGAGGCCGGTACGGGCGCAGGGGCAATCAAGAAAATTTTTGAACAAATTGATCTTGATATGTTGGTTAAAGAAATTAAAAAAGACTTAGAAGATTCTAAGGGAACAATCCATGAAAAGAGACTTCTTAAGAGGCTTAAAGTAGTTCAATCTATGGCTAGAGAGAGTATGAGACCAGAATGGATGATTTTAGATGTTCTTCCTGTTCTTCCTCCAGATTTACGCCCTATGGTTGCTCTTGATGGTGGTAGATATGCGACTTCTGACTTAAATGATTTATATAGAAGAGTTATTAATAGAAATAATCGTTTAAAGAAATTATTAGATCTTAATGCGCCAGACGTCATTGTTGTTAATGAAAAAAGAATGCTTCAAGAATCTGTTGACGCATTATTAGATAACTCTGCTCGCGTAGGTAATCAACAAATGTCTAGTCAGCGTCGCCCACTTCGTTCTCTTGCAGACATGCTTAAAGGAAAGCAAGGACGTTTTAGACAAAACTTACTTGGTAAACGTGTAGATTATTCTGGACGTTCGGTTATCGTAATCGGCGCAGATCTTAAGCATCATGAATGTGGTCTTCCTAAGAAGATGGCTTTGGAATTATTTAAACCATTCGTAATTAGTCAAATTATTGAAAAGGGCCTAGCTCATAATATTAGAAATGCTAATAGACTAATTGAACAAGCTCCTCCAGAAGTATGGGCTATTTTAGAAGAAGTTATTAAGGATAGAAAAGTACTTCTTAACCGTGCTCCTACTTTGCATAGATTAGGCGTGCAAGCATTTAAACCAATTTTAACTGAAGACTTGGCTATTCGTATTCCTCCTATGGTATGTGATGCATTTAACGCAGACTTCGATGGTGACCAAATGGCTGTCCATTTACCTTTATCCAAAGAAGCTCAAAAAGAAGCGTCAGAAATAATGCTTACAAGTCATAACTTATTAAAACCTTCAACTGGCGATCCTATCGTGCATCCAACAAAGGATATGGTATTGGGTCTTTATTACTTAACCAAAGTTAAAGATGATGCTAAAGGATCCGGAAGAGTTTTTGGTACTCCTGAAGAGGTATTAATTGCTTACGAAAATGATGTAATCGCTATCAATGCTCCTGTTCATGTATTAATTAATGATAAAAAGATGGAAACATCTTGTGGGAGAATAATTTTCAACGATCTTCTTCCTGAAGAGTATGAGTTTATTAATGAGTTGATGAGAAAGAAAGATATTGTTAAACTTGTCGGCAGATTAATTGGAGACTTTGGTAATGAAAAATCAATTCATTATTTAGATGCTATGAAGAGAGTTGGTTTTGATTATGCAAGTAAATCAGGTATTACATGGTCAATGGGCGACTTAGTTACCCCCGAAGAAAAAACAGATCTTATTTTAGGCGGTGAAAAGGAGGTTGCTGAAATTAGAGAACAATACGAACAGGGACTTCTTACTAATTCAGAAAGAAGATCACGCGTTCTTGTTGTTTGGAGTAAAGTTAAAGAAGCCTTGAGTAAGATCGTTCCTAATTCATTAGATAACCATAATCCTATTTATTCTATTATTGATTCTAACGCCAGAGGTACATGGGCTCAACCTATTCAGATGATCGGTATGAAGGGTCTTGTAGCAAACCCTAAAAACGAGACTATTGAACTTCCTGTTAAATCATCTTTGAAAGAAGGTTTAAGCGTATTGGAATACTTTATTTCTACTCACGGAGCTAGAAAGGGTACTACTGATACAGCTTTGAAAACTGCTTCCGCTGGATATTTAACCAGAAGACTTATTGATGTGTCTCAAGATTTAGTTATTAAAGAAAATGATTGTAGAACTAAAGAAGGTATCGAAATAATTCGAGCAGATGGTGTTAAATTTGGATTAAACTTTGGAAAACAATTATTTTCAAGAACTCCGGTAGAAGATGTAAAAATTGATAGAAAAACAGTTGTGGAGGCCGGTGAAGTTATTAATAAAGAGATGGCTGCTGTTATAGAAGCATCGGGCTTGGAAACATTAAGAGTTCGTTCACCAATTACCTGTAAGTCATTATATGGAATTTGTTCTAAATGTTATGGTTATGATTTAGGAAAAAACGAAATAGCTAAACCAGGTGCTGCAGTCGGTATTGTAGCTGCTCAATCTATCGGTGAACCAGGAACTCAGCTTACTATGAGAACTTTCCATACTGGTGGTGTTGCTGGTGCTGACATTACCCATGGTCTTCCTAGAGTAGAAGAATTATTTGAATGTCGTCCTCCAAAAGGCCGTGCATTCTTAGCAGAAGAAGATGGTGTAATTAGTGATATCGAAGAAAGAACTGTTGCTAGAGTTGTTAAACTTAGAGCTGAAGCAAAGGGTAAAAAAGAAAAAGTTTATGAGTATTTAATTCCAAGAACTTCAGAAATTTTTGTTAAAGTTGGTGATTTAGTTAAAAAAGGAGATAATATTTCTGGTGGTGCCCTAGATCTTAAAGATGTGTTTGCTCTTAAAGGCACAAACGCAGTAGAGAAATATATTATCAATGAAGTATTGCGTATTTATGTATCTGAAGGTGCTACTATCAGCAATAAACATATTGAAATCATTGTTAAACAAATGTTTTCACGCGTTAAAATTAAAGACGCAGGTGAAACAGATTTTGTCGGCGGTGAAATCATAGAAAAATCAAAATTTTTAGAAGTTAATAGAGAAGCTAAGAAAAGCGGTAAGCAACCCGCTAAGGCCCAACAACTTCTATTGGGTATTACTAAGGTGGCCCTATCTACTCAGAGCTTTTTATCAGCTGCATCTTTCCAAGAAACGGCCCGTGTATTAGTAAATGCCGCCACAGAAGGTAAGGTTGATGAATTAAGAGGATTAAAAGAGAATGTAATTATTGGTCGTTTGATTCCTGTTGGAACTGGTTACGAAGCCGCAGAAAAAAGAGCTAAAGGAGAGTATCCTGAGGAAGAAATTGCAGAAGAAGAACAAGACTAGACAAACTACCTATAATTTTGCTAAAGTATCTAACATAAATTTATGGATAAAAAAATAGACAAAAAAGAATACGAATTATCATACATGGTCAAAAAACAGGGTGATGAGGCTAATATTGAGTCTGTAATTACCCAGCATGATGGCGAAGTATTTGATAAGGGAGCTGCTGCAGAAACTAGACTAGCCTATCCTATTAAAAAGCATAATATTGCTTTCTTTGGGTACTTTCATTTTCGCGCATTACCAGAAATGGTAGAGAAAATGTCTCAAGCCTTAAAACATGATTCATCTGTTTTGAGAATGCTTGTAGTTACCCCCCCTCTAGTGAGAGGAGCTAGAATAGAAAGACCAAGAAGAGAAATGAAATCTACTGATAAAACAGAAGTTGTTTCCTCAATTCCTTCAAAAGGAAATACTCTAACAAATAAAGACTTGGAAGATAAATTAGAAGAAATATTAAATTAATTATGAATTTAAACAAAGTTTTCTTATTAGGACGTTTAACAGCAGACCCACAATTAAGAGCTACTCCAAGCGGCGCTCAAGTGGCTAACTTTTCAATGGCTACTAACCGTGTATGGAATGATGCTTCTGGCGCTAAAAAAGAAGCAGTAGAATTTCATAATGTAGTAGTTTGGGGCAAGCAAGCAGATGTGGCTGCTAAGTACTTAGCAAAGGGTAGTATGGTTTTAATTGAAGGAAGATTGCAGACTAGAAATTGGGAAACTAAAGAAGGACAAAAAAGACAGACTACCGAAATTGTTTCTGAAAAATTACAGCTTGGTCCAAGATCAGGCGGAGGAAGTGTTAAACAACAATCAGGAACAACAGATATCCCAACAGTTGAAGTCGAAAATGATCAAGAAATTAAATCAGAGGATTTACCTTTTTAAAATAATATGAAAAAACAGTGTTTTTTTTGTTCACAAAACATAAAAGATGTAGATTATAAAGATCAAGATTTAATAAAGAAATTCGTTTCTTCACAGGCTAAAATTATTGATCCTAAATTTACTGGAACTTGCTCTAAACATCAACGCATTCTTGCAAGAGCAATTAAAAGAGCTCGTTTTCTTGGCTTACTACCATTCGTAAGAAGATAAAATTTAATTTTGCCTGCCCTTTTGGCAGGCATGATTTATATGAATTTAGATCAATCAATTTTTAATTTTATTTATAATCTTT
>Ga0210043_1002016_pt1 | contig 14533 bp, 12 predicted proteins | sample CryGeymet201501t_FD_183990 | JGI IMG/M metagenome (GOLD analysis project Ga0210043, IMG submission 183990) | Groundwater microbial communities from Crystal Geyser aquifers in Utah, USA - Crystal Geyser metaG 2015-01t (SPAdes) (version 2) | ecosystem: Environmental > Aquatic > Deep subsurface >... | reverse complement strand
CCTGGCTGTGCTGTGCGAGCTTTGCTGTGGGATCTTTGATGAGAAGAGGCGCTTTGGGGTCGAGGTGTTTGAGTCCTATAAGCTGCCACGATTGTTCGGCTCTGTTGTCATTTTGTGTTTGGCGAAAAGCGTTGCTGCGAATGATTTTTCCGAGAGCTTCCATGCTGAGATGGGTTCGCAGGTCTTCAAGAGATGTTTGGGGGGTGAAGAATTTTTGTTGCTGAAGCCGCTCGATGATCTCGATGTCTTTCGTTCTGAGTCCTTGGATGTGCTGCAGGCCTAGTCGTACGGACTTACAGGGGCCAGGACGGACCTCAGGTGTTGAGATGTTGTCTCTATTACTGTGCTGCTCGACCAAGGAATCTTTTTTCGAATAGCGAATATCAGGCGCGAGCATGCGAACCCCATGCCTTTGCGCATCGCCAATGAGAGCGCGTGGAGAATAGAAGCCCATGGGTTGGGAGTTGAGAAGGGAGCAGAGAAATTCTGCGGGGTAGTGGACTTTCAGCCAGCCAGAAATGTAAGCAAGAATCGCAAAAGAGGCCGAGTGACTTTCTGGGAAGCCATATTCACCGAAGGCCTCCATTTGTTGGTAGATACGTTCGGCGTATTCTTTGCTGATGCCGTTCTTGATCATTCCTCCTACGAGCTTTTCGTGGAGTTTGTGCATCTGCGACCGAGAGCGCCAGGCGCTGCTCATGACTTTTCTCATTTGCTCGGATTCGCCGGGAGTAAAGTTGGCTACTTCCACGGCCATCTTCATGACTTGTTCTTGGAAGATTGGAACGCCTAAAGTCTTGCCCAAAACTTTTTCTAATCTGGGGTGGGCATAAGTGGCGCGCTCTCTTCCTTGTCTTCTTCTTAGGTAGGGATGCACCATACCTCCCTGCAGTGGACCGGGTCTTACGATCGCAACTTGAACGACAATGTCATAGAAGTTTCTAGGCACAAGTCTCGGGAGCATGTTCATTTGAGCGCGTGACTCGATTTGGAATACTCCGATGGTATCGGCGCGTTGAAAGGCTTGGTAGGTCTTTGGGCAGTCTTGGGGAATGTTGGCTAGTGTGAGTTCTTCGATTGTCTTGCTAGCAAGCGTCCCGTCAATGGCGCCGTTGGTATGGACATTGGGTCGAGGATGAGCCCCGATGTAGTCAAAACATTTTCTGATGGCGGTGAGCATTCCAAGGCTGAGCAGGTCGACCTTGACCCACCTGAGGACATCGATGTCGTCTTTGTTCCAGGGGATGACGCTTCGAAGGCTTTTGCTTGCAGGCTCAAGAATGCATTCATCGCGGAGGTCTCCGTGAGCAAGCACAAAGCCACAAGAGTGCAGACCCATATGCCGAGGCAGGCCAATAAGTTGCCGCGCGAGTCGCAGCAACGTTGGGAGGGACTGGTATACCTTAGGGGTGAAAATTTTCTGATAGTGTAGTTTTGCATTTGTGATTCCCTTCTGTGCTTTTGCCGTATCAATTTTCTTCGTATCAATTTGCTCTGTTTCAAATATATGGATGCCTTCGCGGCCCATGTGTGTAGTCACTTCTTTGAGTTCGGCTTCGCTGAATCCGAGGGCCTTGCCTGACTCACGCATGGCCATGCGGCCTCTGAAGCGAATCGTGTTGGCCACCATGGCGGCGTGATGGCGTCCGTAACGCGAGTAGATCTCTTGCAGGACTTCTTCGCGGCGCTCGTGCTCAAAATCAATGTCGATATCGGGAGCTTCATTGCGCTCTTGCGAGAGGAAGCGCTCAAAAAGCAAATCCATTTTCACAGGGTCAATAGCTGTGATCCCGAGCACATAGCAGACAGCGGAATTTGCAGCAGAGCCTCGGCCTTGGAAAAGAATTTTTTGCTCACGGGCGTAGTCTAGAATTTCGTAGATCGTGAGGAAGTAGTCTTCGAATTCTAATTTTTCTATGAGAGCGAGTTCGTGACGGAGCTGCTTGAGGACTTTGTGGGGGATGAACTTGGGGTAGCGCTTCTTGATGCCTTCACGCACAAGCGTGCGAAGGTGCTGGGATGAAGTTTTGCCTTCAGGGATTTTTTCGATGGGGTATTTGTAGTTAAGCTCGAAGAGGGAGAAGGCCTGGCGGTCTTTGAGTCTAAGGCTGCGCTCGAAGGGGCATGGGACTGGTGATACTTTGCGGCTCGTAGATGCGTGAGAGCTCGTGGGAGCCAGATGGCTCGCGAAATCTGGATGGCTCGTGAAATCTTTATAAATTGTTCTGGAGATATCGCGGTGCCAATGCAGTTCTTGTTGCGAGAGAATGCGTCGTTCAGAATTCACTTGAGCGAGTAGTCCGAGGTCTTTGAGGGGAACGCGGTGACGAATGCTTGTGACAAGTTGGGCGAGTTCGAGGTCTTCTGCTTCTGCAAAAAGCGGTAGGGCGCTCACGCATAGAGGAATGTCTAGGTTCTGGCTTTGCTGCATCAGCCAGCTTTGCAAATCACGAATCCCCGGGGAAAGAGTCAATGGCCACATGAGTGATAGTGCGGAGGCTTCTCCTTTTCCGCAAACCTTGCTGAGTTCTTTGAGCCATAAAGGAGTTTGTCCTTGTTGGTGCGGGGGGACGGCATAAGAGGGGGCGACGCGATCGACGTCTTGCGTTTGGCTGCGAGTGTGTTTCTTGAGGCTGAGCTTTGACCAAGGGAAATATCTGCCGGGTGCTGCGAAGATTAAAAAATCTTGAGCGATTGTGGTGTGAGGGGTGCTCGTCGTTTGAGAAGTGCTGCTTGTCTCAATGCTTGCGCGCAGAAACTGCAAAAAGCTGCGCCACTTCAGCGGAGGCAAACCCTTCTCTTGATCTTTCGCTTTTACACCTTCTAATGCCCAGTCGGAGAGATGGCGGCACAACTTGGAATGAGCTTTTTTGTGAAGAGGATAAACCAGTAAAGGGTCTGCATGGTCAAAGTGTAGGCGGATGCCGGGCGCGTAGAAAAAGTTTTGGGCTTTCGCACGTATCGCGAGGTCTTCACTCTGCTTCAGTTCCTGCAGAGAACGCAGAGCTTCCACGCAGCCATAAAGTCCCATGCGGTCTGCGAGTCCAATACCTTCATACCCAGCTTCGATACTTTTTCGGATGAGACGTGAGGGACTCGAGCACCCTTCCAAAAAAGAAAAATAACTCGAAGCCCCCCACTCAACCATCGGCACAGAATCATCAAGAATAGGATGGGAGGAGGCGCACCTATCCTTGAAGTCCTCTGTGTATTTCATATTTGTCATTCCCCTTGTGTGTTCTTAAATGGCTTCGAAGTATCCGTGTAGATAAATTCTTTTGCTACACGCATCCCAATACACCCACTGATCTTCAATGCGTGCGTAATAGCGCACTTGATTGTGCTGGCCCCATAGAAAATTTATTGGAGACGCGAGGCTTTCGAGGGATGAAAGAGCGTTGTGGTCCTTCAAAAAATCAATATAGTCTTCGAGTTTGTCAGCTTTGACGGAAAGATGCTCCGGCTCTTCTAGAAAAAGCATGGGGCGAGGTGGTTGAAAGAGGTAGCGTTCTTTGCGCTTGAGGGACGAGTCTTCAGCACTTCCTGGTGGAAAATGGGATTCTCTTAAAGAAGAGGGCGAGGAGAAAGAAGTTGCAGACGATATGTGCATCACATTATCTCCAGTCCATTCCTTCCATTCAAAACTTTCCTCTGGCCAATAGCTATCAGCAGCTTCAAAGACTCCGACCTGCACTTCGCGTCCTTCTTTGGAGCGCATTTGAATGCGAGCAAGAAGGAGTTTCCATTTTTCAAAATTATCTTCAGCCTCATGCTCGAAGAGAGAGAGTTGTTTTTCGTCGAGACGCTCGATATTCTTGGCTTGAATGCGCACACTCTCAATGACTTGGTCGAAGAGATCATTCTCGTTCTTGCTAAAGGTCTGGAACTTCTCTCTCACGAGCTCAAAAATCTTAGCGGCATCGCGCAGGCCTCTAGGAAATTCGATTTGAATCGGGTGGTGATAGAGCGTGGTGTAAGTGCGTCCGGATCTTTGAGAGACGACTTGAGGAATTGTTAAAGTGATTTCAATTTTGCGGAATATGGACTTGCGACTTTCTAAGCGAAGTTGCCAAGAACGAAGTAGACTTTCAATGCGAAGCAAAAGGTCTTGGCTAGAATCGCTTGATAGGGCTTCCTCTAATGCAGGGTGAAAGCTGTGCTCCATAACTGGTGCGGGCGTATAGCTCTGAAGAGAGAAATCCTGCGCGCTAAGAATGAGTCTACGGTGAATCATTGGGGCCAGTTCTGGAAAACGAGTGTAGAAACTTTTGCGAGCATCCATGTCTTGGAAGATGCCTTTGAGTTGAAGGATGCTTCGCACTCCTACTTCTTCCATGGCTTCAATCATTTGGAACCATGCGGTCTTGAGGGAAGAATTCTTTGAGAGTTGATCGGCAAAGATGCATTCAACGTCTTCCATGGGTGCTTTCTGGAAAAGACCCTGAAGGTCGATGTTGCTTAGTACATTTAGAGTGTGGCGAGAGGGGGCATATTTGAGTCCCCACGCGGCGATGCTGGGAGAGGGGGCCATCACAAACTTTGTGGTGTTGGGATCGAAGAACTTGGCGAGTTCTTCGAGGTGTTTGATAAAGGGGTGGCGCGGGTTGGCGGGGGCGGCCAAGACTTTAGAGAGTTGCCAATAGCTGGCAACGGAGGCCAGGGGAATGAAGACGTGCTCGCGGGTTCTGTCCAAAAACACCTCTGGTCCTAGGTGCAGACAAAGATCGAGGAAGCTCCCCTCTAGGCTCTCACTCTGTAATCGACTGTTGGAATGGCTGGGGGGAAAGCCATTCTTGGGACGAGAAGGTCCCCCTTTCTGGGGGGAAGAAGAGGTGCCTTTCTCGGTAAGAGAATGGGTTCCCTTCTGGGGGGAAGAAAGGGTTCCAAGGGAGAGATTCGAGGGGATTTTTGCTGCTAACCACATACATCTAGGCTACCATACAAACGTACGGTTTGAGCAAGCACTATTTTTTTGACCTCGAGCTGCTCGCAGCAAGTTCTTGTATTTCAAGATGGCCCAGAGCGCCTATTGAGAAAGTTGGCTAGGCGCTTTGGGCTTTCGTGAAACCTACTTGTCTAGTTGGAGATGTGCTTCCTATAACTAAGATATGAAAATTTCCAGCTTCTTAAAATCTGCCCCCTTCAAACTCGCACTTCTTGCGGCGCCTATTTTTGCAATACTTCCGAGCAACGCATGGGCCATGGGATCAGATCCTAAGACTCAGCCACAAACCGTAGACCACGTTGACCTCGATCGCTACATTGGCCGTTGGTATGAGATCGCACGCTTCGAACAAAAATTTCAGAAAGGCTGCGTAGGTGTAACAGCTGATTACTCGATTCGTGATGACGGAAAGATCGGAGTTTTGAACACTTGCATCGCAGAAACGCTCGATGGAGAAGTCAGCACGGCTGAAGGCTACGCCTACGTCAAAGACGAAGAGACTAACGCAAAACTTCGAGTCACCTTCTTCTGGCCCTTCTTTGGTGACTACTGGATCTTTGAATTGGCAGACGATTATAGTTACGCTGTTGTCGGATCGCCCGATCGAGATTCCCTTTGGTTCTTGTCTCGCACACCGCAGATTTCTGAAATATTGTTTCAAGATTTGAGCGCTCGCATGACGGCAAAAGGATTTGATATGACTCGCCTGCAGCGCACACTGCAGAAAGCGAAGTAGTTTTTTCTAAATGGTCGTCTTGATCTGAGCTGTTCGTTGTTTTGTGCTACGAGATGCTTGTTGCCTTGTGCTAGTTCACACCCTTGATGTCAGATGCCAGATGTGGTGGATGCCAGGTGTCAGACCCGGTGGACGGTGGCTGCTTCCCTGTCTTCTTGGTTTTAGGTAAATTGCTTTAAGTAAATCCCGCAGCCGCTAGTGTGTGGCTTCGCGGGATGCAACCACTACGCAACAATTTATGAATTTCATCAAACATAATGCGAGTCGCGGCACGAGATAGGCCTGGCATCACTTCTGTTGAATTTAGACTAAGATACCTGGAGACATTTTGAAAAGCGCGTCCCCAATTAACGATCTTGCTGAAAGGTCTCGCATCCCAAAAGCACTCGTTAAACTTTTCACGCGCTTTCTCCTTGTCTTTTCCCATTAGTAATTGGCTGATGCGAGCGCTAATGCCTCTGAGAAAGGCCTGAAGCTGCTCTCTGGCTGGTGCTTGCACGAGTAAATGGATGTGATTGCCTGCATTGCTGACTGAAAAAATTTTAATCGAATGTCGCTCAGCCTGTGTGGCGATAACTTGTGCAACTGCGGAGCTATGCCTCAGCATGGACCTTGAGCCGATGGCTTTTGATGATTTGAGAACAATGTGTAGCGGAAGCTTGCGGCTGAAAGGACGTTTTTTCTTGGGGTGGGATCCCTTGAGCAAGCTTCCACCAAACGCAAAACGGTCACGAGTCCAGCTCTTGAGGTCTAGTATGGTCTGCACGCGCGTCATGTAATTTTTATAGTAGCGATGGGTTGTTTTTGCAAGAAAAAAAGATGGACTCGCTATTCTGAAGATGTATTTTTCATTCAAAGATTCAAAGATTCAAAGATTCAAAGATTCAAAGATTCAAAGATTCAAAGATTCAAAGATTCAAAGATTCAAAGATTCAAAGATTCAAAGATTCAAAGATTCAAAGATTCAAAGATTCAAAGATTCGAGTGAGCGCCCGCTTGGCAGCAAAGGTTTTTAATATGACTCGGGTGCAGCGTATGTTTGCTACGCACACTTCAGAATACGACCAGCGGCGAACGGCTCGCGATACACACTTCAGAACACGACCAGCAGTGCCGCCTCAGAACACGTCGAGAGGCTAAAAGTTATAGTTTCATTGTCTTCGCGATATACTTCCAAAATAAGTTGTCTGCGCCGAGATCTTTCAAAAGCTGCGCCTGCGCATCCTCTAACGATACGCTCGCGGCTTTCTTCCATAGATCTTCGTGTATGAGTTTGGTGGCTCCAACAAGCAGGGAAGGGAAGGCCCCATCATCCTTCTCGCCGACACCAACGATTTTAAAGCTACTCCAGAGTTCTTTTGTGGCGCGACCAAATTCGGCTTCAAACATTTTGCCTTGGAGCTCAGTGTGTTTTTTAAGTTCTTTTGTCGAGAGAGGCGAATTGTCTTCGAGCAAATCATACATACGAGAAGCTGAGGCGTATTTGAACTGCCGTTCGAGTTCGACATGTCTGGACAGGGCGAGCAGATTCACAAAAGTTTTCTTTGCGATCAAAGTGGCGCGACCTTGATACCATTTTGCGTAGACGACTTTTTTGGAGCTCGCGAGTTCTTCTCGTAGGTGCCAGAGCTTGGCCACACGCGAATCCGCGCTGTCGTCCCACTCCCATTTCATTTTGGTGCGTGGATAGAAGCTCTTCCATAAGCTCATGGGTTCAGACTTGTTTTTGATAGGAAAGACGAGGCAGATCTTATGCTTTTCGACGTGCTTGATGGCATCGCGCAGATTCATTTGTCGCAACCTCTCAAAAACCTATGATTGCCAGCCTCGCGGAGATTCATGTCGAAAGTCTAAGCTACGTGTGGAGCATCTGTAAAATAGAACTGAGCGGCTTCAATAGAAAGTGTGCCGATGACAAGTGGACCGGTCAAAAGTCTGCCGATAAAATGTACAACGAAAAACTTGATGACGGAAGGCGCTCGAGATCGATCAAAATTGCTTCAACAACGATAAGTAATAGATCTCAGTTTTGTATTTGATGCGCTGGTCACCGAGTGTTTCAAAAGGTTTACTTTTGTTGTCAGTGAAACGGGCGGCGACGCGCAGACCAAACTCGGGAGAGAAGGCGATTTCCAAGCCACCTTCGTAGTAATAACCAAAATCTAACAAAGCGTCTTTGGTCTTGACGTCGGAACTCGCGCTCACTCGAGTGGCCGTGTCCGAATAAGTCATCTGAAAATATCCTGCGAGTCCGCCGCCTTCGACATAGGGGCGAAACCATCCGTTGAGAAGTTTGAACTTCATTCCTAAGCCGCCCTGGAAAAGTTGTGTGGTGAAGGGAACGTCCGTTCCCGTAAAATTTGTTCCACCGAGAGTCGTATAGTTGTAAGAAGTCTGCCCTTCGGTCTGTAGGTAGCTCAGACTTAATGTGAGCCAGAGGTTGAGTGCGCCTAGGCCCTTTTCTCCAGAAATGGCTCCGTAGATTCCCTGGTCGACTCGAAAGTTATTCGCAGGAGTTTCGATATCAAAAAGCACAACCCCTGCTCCGGCAGATCCCGCAATTCCAGAAGGGCTGATGTTGAAAGAGGATGATGATCCTCCTCGTTGAGCAAGGACCTGGGTGCTGCCAAAAATCATGGCGCAAAGTGTGAGAATTTTTAGACAAGTTTCTGTTTTGCTTGTGCTTGGGGTCATGCCTGTATGATATCTCGCTTTCACAGTGTCTGTTGATGACTAAATTTTGTCATGACAGAGTTGTCGAGCTGCTTTGAGGATGCGAGCGGCGCCATATTCTTTATCCATGCTATTTTTAGCCAGCCGAATTACGTAAGTTTGCATCATTTGCCAAAGCCCTCAAACTGTTCTACCATACAAATATATGGTTGTGGAATGTGTGGCTCGACCCGGCCAGGGCGGCTTGGCCTTTATATGTGAGTTTATGCAAGAAAGCCTGAGTGCTTCTGGCCACACTACGCCAAGACCGTGGGTTGTGGTCGAAGCCCCTGATAAGCGGAAGCTTTTTGTAGCCGGGATGCCAACAGCACTAAGAATGGCAGTCGCCGATGGAAAAATTCTGTGGGTCAGGGTGCAACAGACGAGTCAGATTCCAGAAATTATTAATTTGCTTTTGGAGAGTGGATTGTGCGCGGGAGTTTTGCTTCGAGGTTTTGAAAATCAAGAAAACCTGCAAGTTTGGGCAAGGCGATGGCAGCTAGAATTTGAGCGCACAGGGACTCATTTGCTTTGGTGGCATGAGAAGGAAAGCGACATTGTTCTAGGAAAGATGTTGAAGTTGCAGTTCGAGTCGAAGCAGAAAGATAGAAAGCAAAAAGATAGAAAAGTTATTGAAGTCATTCGAGGTTGGGGAATCGTAGAAGATTCCGGCTTGAATTGTCTTGAAGAATTAAGTCATAAAATTTGTAACTTGAAGGCAGCTTCACAAACAGTTTTGAAAACAGACAAAGGAGAAAATGATGGTCAGTCAGGATCAAATCAGCGAAAAACTAACGGACAGACAGCGCGAATTGCTTGAGTATTTGCAGGAATGTGTGAACCAAGAACAGCGCATGCCCAGCTATCGAGAGATGGCAAAGGCTATGGGCGTTTCTGCGGTTGGAACGATTCAAGACCACATTCAAGCTTTGATTGAGAGTGGATACGTTGAAAAAGATGGGCGAAAGCTCAGGCTGACTCAGATGAGACAAGTCCCAGTCTTCACCGTGCCGATTGTGGGTGAGGTGGCCGCTGGATCTTTGCAAGATGCCTTCGAAGTTGCTCTCGGAGCTTTGACTCTTAGTCCCGACATGTTGCTTCGTGGATCAAAACCTCAGAATTTATTTGCCTTGAAAGTGCGAGGTGAAAGTATGATTGAGGCTGGGATCAACCCAGGAGATTTGATTGTCGTTGACAAAGGATTACAGGCACGAAATGGAGATTTTGTTGTGGTTGATATCGAGGGCGAAGCGACTGTAAAGGAATTGGATCTGCCGAAGAAAAAGGGAATGCCCGTGAGATTGCTTCCCCACAATCGCGAGATGGAGCCGATAGAAGTTGCGGCTGATGAGAAGCTTCGAATTCTCGGAAGAGTTGTGAGCGTTCAAAGATATTATTGATTGCGACTTTGGAGTTATGGGGTTGGGGGGGGGCGAAGTCCCAATCAGAATAATCAGAAAAGTTACCAGTTTGTGCTAATTGGAATTCCGAGAGCCAAGAAGAATCTATGATCTGTTCCTTTGTCTGGAGCATCGAAATCTTTGAAGTCACGGTTTAGGGCGGCTTCGTAGCTACCTTCGATAAAAAATCCCCACTCCTTTTCAGTGTCCAAAAGCACCCTGAAGAAGGCTGTTATGCAGAGTTCGGCGAAGGCTACTCGGGGTTCAATTCCAGGGGAATAAGAGTAGCCAGCTCCAAGTCCGTAGATGAGCCCGCTTCCACCTCGTGATTCAGAAATGCTGTGGCCAAAGACTCGAAGTTGAGCCCCAAAATTGATGTAAGTGCCAAAATCCACAAATGGATAAACAGAAACGTTGTTATGAAGCGATACAAAGTCAGCAGACAAACGGTAACGTACGCCTCTTACAAGAGTTTCGTTAATTCGAGATGAGTCTTTGGTTTCGTTATAGAAACCACCGCCAATAGCTGGAGCAATAAAATTATTCAGAGGGTCGGCGTGCAGAGATTTGCTGCTGATAACTGAGCTAAGAAAAACAAAAGCAAATAAAGTTCTTTTCATGTCTCAATCCGTTACCTCGGCGTCGGAGGTGGAAGTGCCTCATCCCAAGCTAAGGGCTTACATGTAAGAATACCTGTCTTATCAACGGTTAGCAAAAAAGCCTTGAATATGGGGCGAATCGCCGCATTGGGGTTCTTGGCTAAATTGGTTTGGATCCACGTGAAAAGGTGGACATGATAAACCCGGTGTGTGTTGGCTTTTTGGGGAAGGGAGTTGCGGCCAATGAAGTGGTAAGTTTTTTCGGGATCGTCCATCTGGGTCATGAAGCGATCAAGCCTGATGCGGATGATCTCTCTGAATCCCCACGGAAACTCTGCTTTGTTGTCCAGATGTTCCAGGTTAAGGCTAACTTTCTTTTGAATGCTGAGAACATCTTCCCCAAGTGCGCGTTCGATCTTGGCGGTTTCGTCTTTTTCGAGATCATAACGAGCCTCAGCTAAGCCTGTCGGAAGCTTCTCGGAGGGGATGAGGGTAAAGCTTTCCCCAATATTTCCAAGTTGAACAATTTTCTTGTCTGCTTTTTCTAGGAACAATTTTCGAGACTCATTAGGAAGCCACTTGCCTCCAGTGGACATGAGCTTTTTTCTCATAAAATCTTTGAGTAGGTCTTTGGCTACATATCCAAAAACGGCAATCGAGATGAAGGCGATGGTGTTGATACCGACGCGCTCACCCACACTGTTGACCTGGTAGAGCTGAACCATGATGGCCCATGAGGCAGCCATGGCTGCAGCAATCGCATAGACGGGAATTAAAAGACGATTCTCAAGAGTTGCAATCGTGTCCTGAATGTAGAGCGGTCTTTGAAAGTATTTTTTGAGCATTGCAATTCGCCGCGAATATATCTCAAGATTTTTGCCGAGATTTGGATCTGATATTTTTAGGAGCATGAGCTTGCGCGCCTTTCTATACGCGGCTTCTCTACTGCTATACTTCTGGATCTTCTCGCAAAATTCCTCTAGTCCTGGGACATTCTTTGAGGTGTCGTATAAATCACCAATGTATTGAACGGTGATGTGAGAAACATATTCTTCCAAAAGTTCGAAATCTTTTTTGAGCTGAGCAAAAGAGGATAGGGGGCTTTTCGGGTTTTTGAAGTCTGCCTCTAACGCGCGAACGCTGGCCAAAAGCTTTACGACTTCTTCTAGTTCGTGCTCCGTATCTGCAAGCTGCTTGGCGTCGCCTTCTTTCTGAAATTTTCTTTCAGAAAGCTTGTTGAGCTTGAGTCTAATTTTTTTGTCGTTGGCTTTGAGAAAACCTTGGAAGTCTATCGCGAAATCTTGAAAACTTTGTTCGCTGGGGTCGGCACGAAGAATTCGCAGGCGCTCCTCAACGCGAGCTAAGCTCGTTGAACTTTTGGGATTGCTGACATGGGTGTGCAGGCGAACATAGCTGTGGATGTCATCGCGGATCTTTTTCTCAAAATCCACAAGGCCTAAACTCTTGGGCACGAAAAGTGCGGCATTTGTGACGTAAGAGAATTTGGACGAGTTACCGATCATTAGACCATCGAAGCCAAACTGGACCTCCACACGATCTTTATCGTGTCGTTTTCCGGTGATGAAAAAGCAGTTGAGTTCTGCCTGGAGGTCTTCGCTGTGGTTTGACATCGATGTTTGATTGTACCCTAATTTGCTCAAGTAATTTTTACTTGGACTGAGAAGCTTCCCAATCTTTCATAAACTGCTCAAGCCCAATGGTTGTGAGTGGGTGATTGAACAATTGTTTGAAGACTTTGTAGGGAAGTGTTCCCACGTGGGCGCCTGCCATTGCAGATTGGTAGACGTGAAGAGGATGGCGAAGACTTGCTGCAAGAACTTCAGTTTTGAAACCGTAGTTTTTGTAAATCTTGACGATGTCTTCGATCAATTTCATGCCGTCGTGAGCGGTGTCGTCTAGGCGTCCAACAAACGGGGAAATATAGGTCGCTCCAGCCTTTGCAGCTAGAAGAGCCTGCATCGCACTGAAACAAAGGGTCACATTGACCTTGATTCCTTCTGATGAGAGGGCTTTTGTTGCGGTGAGTCCAGCTTCTGTTAGGGGGCATTTTACGACGATATTTGAGCCCATTTTGATGAACTCGCGGCCCTCTTTAATCATGCCATCTGAGTCGTTACTCAAAGTCTCAACACTGATCGGACCATCAATGATTTCGGTAATTTCCTTGATTACGTCTGTTATTTTTCTTCCGCTTTTTGCGATGAGAGAGGGATTGGTAGTGACGCCATCAACAAGGCCGGTTGCTGCACCTAGTCGAAGTTCGTCGGTTATGGCTGTGTCTAAAAAAAATTTCATAATGTCTCTTTTTCTTAAAAAAAAAAGAGCAACTTGTCGATAGGCCATACATGAGACAAATATGGGTGTTGGGAGAAGACGCGCGAGTGCAATCAAGATTGCAAGTTCTGCTCTCTCATCAACGCTTCGGAGTGAAATATAAGGTCAGCGGAGCCAAAACACTCTCAGACATTCCTGAGGAACATATAAGCAGTGACGGGGTCGTCATTGTTGTTGACGCGTTCCATCCTCAATATCCTGGATTTGATGGTTTGACCAAGGTTCGGGCCAGGGGGTTTAAAGGTGCTGTTTATTTGCTCGGTGAACCCGCTCCAGAAGATGCTGTAGGTCCTTTTGAGTCGCATGACCTCACGGCCTTTCTTCCATCTGTTGATCGTATCGATATCAGCTACCTTGCTGGCTTGATTCACCATGGTTTGACTTATGGTGGGGATCTCAACCTAAAGTTGTTCCTTGAGGAAAGCGGAAAGGCTTCTGTTGAAAACATTACAAGTCTCAAAGAGTTCAATCAGCTTGTTCTAAAGCTGATGAATTTCGTTTCTAGATTTGGTGTGAATATTCAAAAATTAAAAAGAACACTTGTGGGACTAAGCGCTTCGCATGTGAAAAACACTCCGAAGGGGCCTTCGGTCGTAAATAGCTTTAAGCTTTGTTACGGAATAGATGGTGCCAAGCTTATTGTTGGAGTTAGTTTTGATCCGACGAAAATGCACGCTGAAGAGCGAGCAGAGTTCCTCTCTGCCCTGTCTTCTTTTAAGACAGGTAAAGCGACAGGAAGCCGAACCGGTTTCTTTAATGTGGCAAAGATTAGTAGCAATTTAGCTATCGTTGGTGGAAGTGCTTTTGAAGGGCGAGAAACAGAGTCGTTTCTACTGACTTCAATTTCCTTTGCTAAAAGTGCAAAGGGCATCAATGATCCTTATAGCTTTGCTTGGGCGATTGCTCATCCGACCGAAGAGATGGACGATGCTTTGATGTCGGTGCCCGTTTCTAGCGAGAAGCCAGTTCAGAAAAAAGCAATGTTCGAACCGTCTATTGTTGGCGATTCGCCGGACGACAACCCGTCAGAGCCTGAAAAGATTACTGCTAAAGCTGTGAAGCCTGTCGAGCCTCAAAAGATCGAGGATCAGGTGAGGGCTCAAGACTCTGGTGTCGAGGGCTTGCACTTGGCTGGCGAGAGAAGTTCCAAACCCACGAAGGTGGCTCCAGCTGCACCAGTTAATGCTCATGGAGATCCAGTTCCTAACTACTCCGCAAGTGACATTGTTCCGTCTGGAGAGTTGAGTGAAGACATCGCTGAGCTGCACAAAATGATAGAGAAACTTCAGCGAGAGTTACACGAAAGTGCTTCGGTTTCGCGGGCGTTGTCGGACGATGTAAAACGTTTGATGAAAGAGCGCCGTGAGCCACTTACGGATGCTGATTTGAAAGAATCGCTGAAAGAAGTGACAGACAAAGCAAAACGTCTGCAGGAACAAAACAAGTCTATCAATTCACAGATGGATAAAAAAGACAGCCAGATTGAGCTCTTAAAGGCTCAGGTCGAGCGTCTCAAACTCAATGTAGCTTAAACTGTGCGCCGGAAAGAGTTGGTAGAGCTAACTTTGAATCCTTCCGAAATGATTTTAAATATTTGAATTTATTCACAGGACGAGGGGGAGCGCAGCCCCCCTCTTGCAGGCTGCTGCCTGCAATTCACCCCCATAGTCCTATTCATAAACTCAAATATTTAAAATAAAATCATTTCGGAAAGCTCCATTGATAGCCAGCTCAACCAACTCTTCCCGGCGCACAGTAAAAAAATACTATAGGCCTGTGCGCATGA
>Ga0210043_1002015_pt1 | contig 14534 bp, 18 predicted proteins | sample CryGeymet201501t_FD_183990 | JGI IMG/M metagenome (GOLD analysis project Ga0210043, IMG submission 183990) | Groundwater microbial communities from Crystal Geyser aquifers in Utah, USA - Crystal Geyser metaG 2015-01t (SPAdes) (version 2) | ecosystem: Environmental > Aquatic > Deep subsurface >... | reverse complement strand
AATAGAAAGAACATCTTCATCAGGAGAAGAAGGAGCTAAACCAGAACACACAGTAGATATTGTTACAGAGTTGTCTATTCCTGATGCTGTTATTCCTGCTATAGTAGCTAACTTGTGTATAAGAGAATTTCCGGTATCAGCAGAATCTAATATCTTACATCCTGTATAGACTACATCTCCCATAGGAACCTTTAATGTCTCAGTACTGTCTACTGCTTCAAGGTCTAACTGAGTTAAAGATAAAATTCCTGTATACGTTCTCTTAATAGTAGGAGGAATAACACCTTGAAAGAATGCAACAGAATCTTTAGTTATTTTTACTAAGATAGGGTCTGTAGCAGTTATGATAGTATTGTAAACAGTTAGATCATAGTTAATAGTAAAAGAAGCTACATTTTGTGCATAATGAAAGTTGTCAGAAGAAGCACGGTGTGATACAGACAGACCATCTCGAACTAAATCACTTACTTCGTACCACCCACTACCAAAATCAAAGTAAACTTGTATTACACTCATGCTGGTAAAAATCCCCTTCTTCCATTTGTTTCAATACCGTTGACTATCGTTCGTATCAGATTTCTCTCCTCTATTACAGAACCCTCAACTACTATATTGTACACATTTCCAGAAGCTTGTCCACCCTTCGGGCCACCAAGGGTAAGTTCACCATTACGAATAGCTGACATAAAATCTTTAGGAACAATACCTTCTCCTTCATGTATATTAGCTAACATATCATTAGGAACCATAGAAGTTCCTGTTGCAAAAGTAAAATACCCCGAAGCACCAAGTAAAGTAGCTAATTGACTAAGACCAGAACTTGTTGTCAAGTCTCCGGTATATCCAACCAATGCCGCTAACTGCTTTACTAAATCCATAGTTATTTGATTATCAATGTTTGTTCCTGACAAACCAGTTCCTCCTATAGCAACTTTTAATGCATAACTTATGGCTTTGGATATAGAAGAAACATTAGCTCCATTTGCTTTTGCTTCTGTTAATGCAGCTTGTAAAACATCAGTAGCCGGTTTAGCGGCAGTTATTTTATCTGTTGTATCTTGAACAACTCCTGCTTCTTTTTGTAAATCAATTATTGCTTGTTTTACTTGTTGCATAGTTGTTAATTGTGCATATTGTATATCAAGATCAGACATAAAATAATCTGCATATTCATCATACAATCCTTTGGCTAAAGAAGCATATGCTTTAGCACTTATAGCTCCAACTTCATATAAATCTTGTAAAGAAGCAATTTCTTGATTAAACATATCTTTTAATTTATTTTTTAAATAATCAATGCTATCATTTAACTCGTTTAATCTTTCATTTAAAGCATCAGCACTTTCCTCAAGAGAACTTGTAATCTTTTCTAAACGAGCTATATATCTAATATTAACAAAAGGTATTTTGTTTAAAGCTTTGATAACACCATTCATTATATCTATAAGACCATTAGCAAATGCACGTATAGGCACATTATATAACCAAGTTAAAGCATCTGCTAACATTTCAATTGCTATTCTAAATATTTGAAATATAGGATTCATCATAATAAAGACGGTAATTACAGCGGCAATTATAGCTCCAAGTGCATCAAATAAGCTTACCATTGGTTGTAGTATAGAGTTAAGAAAAGGAGCAAGGATTTTTGCCATTGAAGCAAATATAGTTCCTATAAAGTTTAAAACTTTAGCTACATTTTCAATAGACATAAGAGCTTTAGCAAACTCTACTATAATCATAGTTATGGGGTTAGCACCAGCTACTAACTTTCCTACATCAGTTCCTTGCATCTGTGTGCCAACAGCAGCCCCAAGATTCCCCTGTCCTGCTTGTCGTTGCAAATTCTTCCAATGCTCTTCATCACCATTGAGCATGATGTTATATCTTTCTATATCTAAATCTCTCATCTTTTCTTTATACTCAAGTTCAAGTTTAATTAAACTATTATTTATTTCTTGTGCTTGAGCCATAGTTGTATAATCATTAAACTGTTGTTTTAATATATTATTTTGCCGAATATATAAAGAAGTTGTAAGTTCTTGTTTTTTATTTATGTCTTTTGTAGATTCTAATAATATAGATGTTTTATTAGTTAAAGCCTCTGCTAAAGGTATTTGTGCTTTTAATTGCAATGTCTTGCGTATAAAAGCTTTTTCTTCTGTGGTTAATTGTCCATTAGATGCAACTATAACGTCATATTGTTTCTTCCACAAATCTACTTGTGTAATACCATTATCAGTTAATATTTGCGATAGATTTAACTGATCTTTAGCTTTTTCTACTATAAGTTTTCTCATTTTATAGTCATCAGCTACAACACCACTAAGACCAAGATCAGAGGCTTGTTTATCTATGTTTTGTTTTAAAGCACCATAATCGTTTGTAGCCCCAAACATATTACGCATTTCCATAGCTAATGCGTATGCGGCGGTTTCTTTCGCAAGTCTTCTCTCATATGCATATTGTTCATCAAGCATTCTCTTTACTTTTTTGAATCTCTCATCATCTAACTTAAAATCTTCTCTTGCCTTCTCAAGCTTTTTTCTGTGTTCATAGTCAACCATAGCAGTAACATTACCTTCTTCATTTTGACTACGTTCAGCAAGATATTTTCTATAAGCATCAAGATACTTATCAAAAGCCTTTTCCATCTTTTCCATATCTTCTGCGGATATTTTTAAAGTGTCTGCTAATCCAGGGAACCAATCATCTACTGCATTAAAATCTCCAAACACCTTTTCTAAGTCAACAGCTTCCTTTTCTGTCTTTTGAAACAATCCAATAATCATAGGTAAAAGAGCAGTTATAGTAACCAATCCTGCTATCCAAGGATTTACATAAGACAAAGCTACCATTATTCCTTTAAGAGCAACACCTATAGCTGTTAATATAACAGGAAGCTTCATCGCCACAATAATACCAAGCAAAGGAGCTAATATAACCGCCGCTTTTACTACTTCTTTTAATCCAGTGGCTACAAAACCTAAAACAGACCCTATAGCCTGAAAGGATTTTCGATTCTCAATCAACCACATATTAAGTTCTTTTAAAGCAGGAACGAGCATATCAGAGATTCCTTTAGTTAAATCTCCAAGAGCTATTTCTCCTACACCTTTAAACACTTGAAATTGTCCAGTTAAAGATTGCATAATAGCTGGCATAATCCCACCAAATCTTCCTCCTGCGGAAGTCATATTTTTAAAAGCCATTTCGACTTCTTTAAATCCTATTTTACCTTTCTCAGTAAGCTTTGATATCTCAGACACATCTACCTTCAAAACTTTAGCAAGTTCTTCGTATATAGGTATACCGCGCATACCAAACTGCATTAAGTCTCTGGCATAGGCTTTACCCTGCGCTCGTAGCGTACCATATACATATGCTACTTCTCCAAGTGGTTGTCCTAATGCTGTAGCAACGTTTCCTAACATATCTAACTGTTTAGTAAGTTCTCCTGCGGAAAATCCATAAGCAAGTAACTGTCTGGAAGCGGCGATAGTGTCTTTAAATGTAAGAGGAACCTTCAAAGAGTAATCTAACAACTCCTTCATCTTATCTTTAGCTTGGTCTACGTTACCCATCATAACACCAAAAGCTATAGTAGATTGTTCTTTGAAAGCGTTGAATTTTATACCTTCAATAAGTGCTTTATACCCTACAAACTGAATACCCATACGAACCATTGAGCGAGTTATTCCTGCGGCCATTTTAGAAGTCTCAGAGACAGTACTTTTTGCAGTTCCTTTCAACTTAGTAAGTTCTTTGTCTACCTTACTAATAGGGGCCAATGCTCCTTCGACTTGCGCCCTCATTACGATAATCAGTTCTTCTGCAATAGCCATAAGTACTCCTTTAAAAAAGGAGGGGATTTACCCCCTCCGTCCCTTTCTACCAGCAGATTGTCTTTTCATCTCCGTAGTTCGTTTTTCCATTTCCTCGGACTCCATTTTGTTCTGTTCTCCTTCAAAAGCCATGTAAGCTTCCACAAAATTTACATCCTCGTTAGCCCAACCGTTTCCGTTTGGACACCCTAACAATTTAGTTATTTGCCAATAACTAAATATCCTAAAGAATTCGTTCGTGCAATAATTGGGTATCTCATATGCACGAACCACAGTTCCGTCTACTGCCACTTGAGGGACGTTTTCACGACCCTTCTTTGGCACGTAGTTATGCTTACCAGCCCTGTATAGCCGATAAGCAATCCTTAGTTTTTTGAGTCTACCCTCTCATTCAGAACACTCTGAAAGTAGCTTCCAATCTCATCGACAAGACCTGAGAGGATAGAAGGTGTCTCTTTTCCAAAAAGATCACCAGCCGTTTTTATCTCAACTTCTTTTCCATCAATGTTGACGGACAACCCTTTAATACTGATAAGCATAGACTGAATCAAGTTCCTGTTGTCTACTTCAATAGTAGTTTCTCCACCTTCGGACTTTCCATCAGCACCAACTACGAGTTTAAGCCGGGGTTTAGGAATAAGCTGTTCACGCAATGCCATCGTTGGAACCTTATGTACTACGACAATAGGATCGTTCTCTTTCTTATTCTCATTCCACTCCGGTATAAACTCGCTTTTGTTCATAACCTGTACAATCATAAATTTACTCTCCCTTCATTCACTTAGACATTTGTGATTCTATACAGAATCGGGTCAGTATCACCAGCCAGACGGAACGGAGTTTCGATCTGTACTGCCTCAGACATATTCATGTTGAGCGGGAAGTTATAGAATTCGACTTCCATAACAGTGGCAAGAGCAGATTCCCCTGAGATGGAAGTATCATCAAGATAACCCACTATGTACAGAGTGTTCTCTTTCTTCGCAGTTTTCGTAACCGTTCCAGAGGAAGTAATAGCGACATGATCAAAGAAGTAATTAGCAAGATTGTCTGCCTGATCTGTTTCACCTTTAATAAAGATAAAGGTAGCATTACCAGTAGCATCCAGTTTGCCCTTACGATACTTTTTGAACTTGTCAGCAAGCACCGTAACATCAACCTCTTCACCAGACAACTCAAGACTCCACCCCGAAAGGTCTACCATTGTAGTAAGAGTTAAGAGTTTTGCTTCATCACCCGATGTAAGGGTAATCTCAGCAGGAGCATAATAAAAATCCCCAACTTCCAAGTCTCCAAACTTAGAAGCGGCAACAGCTTTAGCAGTAATCTTGTACCACTTCAACGCAGTTAAGGTGGTAGTTTCGGCAACTGCGGCAAGCGAACCTCGTGAGAGAGTTCCATCATCTCCTATCAGCCTTTTTTCTTCGGCCATAGTTGTTCTCCTTCAATTAAGATATATCGGCACAACGTACCGATTTATCCACCTATCATCCTTTACGTAGGATAAGTGGTAACTTCCTTATATAATGCCATAACATCAAATAAAAATCTATAGGAGCCTCCGTACCCATCTAAATCTCTAATCGACGAACAAGTTAAATGAACATCTTCGGAGTCAGACATATCTCCTCTAAAGTTCTCTAATGCTCTTAGGCAATTCTCAGCTAATGTTCTTCCTGTGAGAAAGTTGTCTGAATCCACATAAACCATTACTGAATCTTCACACCGAGTAAACTTCTCAGTCATTCTCTCGCGTATTCCACCAGGGGAGAGCTTAACAACTACCCACGGCATAATAGCACTACTGGCGGCTCGATATGGGTAAATTTTATTACTTACTACCCCTGTCACGGTTGGTGAGGACAATAAATGATTTAAAATACTCTTTTCTATCATGTTGCCCTCGTTCCTTTTACTGTTATAGTAGTAACTACTGGTTTTAAAGTTTTAGCCGCCGAATTCCAAGCACGAGAAAAAGTCTTCTTCGCTACATTCTTAGCAGTAAGAGTAGCTCCACCCATAAATGGATGTGGCTTAGTTCCATTCAACTGAATGTGCTTCATAACACCTTGCAGTTCTTGTTCAGTAAGTCCTTTATCAGCACCCCATTCTCTCATGTTCTCTACAAACTCATCTCCACCAGCACCACCCCCACCATGAGGAGCAGAACCACCATCAACATATTTAGCATACTTAACTCGTGTGCCTATCTTAACAGTATACTTCGTCTTAACAGGAGTTATGATATCTTCTACTTCGGCGGCATTTCCTAACCGTGCTAATACTGGATTTCCTGTCGTAGCTCCTCGGCTATATGATATAGGAGCAAATTCCACTCCCATAGTTCCATACGTAAAAGAACCTTCTAACTTACCAGAAGTAGACCGTATATTTCCATTCTCATCTGGTTCTCTCATAGCCTTCTTCAAAAAAGTGGTTGTCTCTTCTCCAACTTCGGCTAAAGCACCATACACTGCTCTTTCCATAACTACAGTTATATTTTTTAATGCATTTTTGTCTTTAGCCATTATGTCCTCCTCCATTGACTATCACCAAGATAGATTTCAACATGGGGTATTATATTCTCATAGTTCTCTACTGTTATTACACGGAACCATTCATTATCATATTCAACCTCATCCTTATCAGTAAGAACACCTTTATATATAATATTACATACAAGCAATTTTTTTACATCAGCAAACGCTTGATTATTTCTTATTGAACTTCCACCAGATAAGGGCATAAAAGTTCCACTCACTGTAGTAGTGTAAACATATGTTTCAGGAACAAACCCTGAGCCTACTGTATACTTCCACACATCGACTGGAACTTTGTTTATCCACATTACTGCCCATCCTCTAATACCACTGTTCCCGTATAGGCAACATTTATTGCTGGCCCCTGAGCCTTAATAAGAGCCAAGAGTCTTTGTCCAAACTTTGTCATCTGTAGATCAGAGTACCTACCCTTTTCTACTTTATTCCAATAACGAATACTTACATTGCCTTCTGACTTACCTGTGATAAGTCCTGCTTCTCCATTAGAACGGGAAGCATCAGTATCTATCATATAAGTATGCATAGCCCTAAGAGCTACAGCATAATCAACAACAGTTGATTTAAAATACGTCCGATCAGTCATAGACTCAGCCAAGTCTACATATAAATCTAACAAAGCTGTTTCTGCATACATAGCAGGAAGCATAAGTTCTATGTACTGATTGGGCGTCATCGTATTACCTCTCTAATTTCAGCGATTTGCGAGCCTCATCTATCATACGAGAAGGTTTCCCTTCATTGATAGAATTCATCTGCTCTTCAATAAGAACACGGATATCAGACCTATCTTCGGCTTCATACCCTTCTCCACCTTTTAGCCAAGCTAAAAGTGAATCAAGACAAAAACAGTCCAAGACCATTTCTCTTGCTTTATTTACATTTTGTCTACGAAGGGCTACACCCTTTTCAACAAGTTCTCCGGTAGTCTCGTCCTTCTTGGTAGAAGCAAAATATTCCAGTTTTTTTTCTTTGATGTGGTTAAACAACTGAGATTTCATTAAAACCCAATCTTCATCTTTTACTTCGTTGTAACCAGGTATCAAACGCACCTGACGTTCTCCACCAACCATAGGTACTCCACCTCTGGTTCTCTGTTCTTCCGTTTCCATTTCTACGATGGGCGTCATTAAAAGCCCTTTTCCGTTCCATTTTACAATCATTTTACATCTCCCTATAAATCAAAGTAAACCCTCCCCCCATCCAGCTAACAGCTTTCAGGGGGAGGGAGAGTGCCATTTCAATAATGATATTACACATAAATATCATTTCCATCCTTTAGGGGTATAATAGTTTATATCCCATCACCAAAGCAGACTGAGGCGGGGTAATAAACTATAATTCCTGCGGTTTCTGCGTGACATGGAATCTCATAATCCATACCTTTCTTATCAGCTTCAAACTGCTCGAAAGCAACTGGAACTTCAAGAGAAAGATGTTCAGGGTCACGAGAATAAGCAACAAACTGTGCAGTAGAACCAGAACCAGCCGTTTTCAGTTCAGTAAGCCAATCAATCATGATGTCAGGATTGTTCTCAGCGAAGAACTGGTAGATCGTCTTATCAGACGTAGAACCAATACGGGTATTCCGTATCAGATTGTACTGTGCAATAGGCATAAGGATGGTATTAGGTCTTTCGATACCATTGGTTCCTTCGACGATTGCATTGACAATCCCGTTCAGGTCAACAAGAATCTGATCTGCGGTTTTTGTACTCCACGTTTTCGTAACGCCAGTACCAGTTGCAGGAACAGTGTATTCAGTAATCCCAGGATAACCGAGGAAGCCCTGAATATTATAGGTGGAATCACCACTCCAAGCCAAACTGTTGATCTTCTCGTCAATAGCTCTACGAGCGGCAAGCGCACGTTTCGCATCAAGAGGAACACCAGCCATCATAGCTTTTCGGATTTCTTTGATAGAGTATCCATAAGCTACGCCCAGGTCTTTGATCTTAATAGTGTTCTCTTCTCCGAACACATCCACACGGGGAAAGTCGTGGGCATAATCGGCAATGACTTTCGCCATACCGTAGAGCTTAAAACTTCTCCAAGTGATTTCAGTCGCCCCTGACGGAGCCTCACCACTAACCGGAATGAGAGAAAAGGCTTTCAGCAACTTATACTTCTCATCGTAAGTTCTTCCCTTGACATACTCAAGTTCCCTTGCAAAGAAAACTGATTCATTAGCGTCAAGGTTCAAAGAATCTTTTTTAACAATATCGGGCATAATTTATCTCCTCCTTACTTTATACCACGAACTTCAAGCACGGCCAGACCGCCAGTTGCATTAGTTCGGAAGTAATGTCCACAGTCATACGAATTAGAATCAGAAGTCGTGAACTTCTCGTAATCGCTGGTAGTCGCAATCACATTCGCTACGTATGCCTTTGCATTAGCACAAGAAACAACACCAGAGACAACCGGAACCCACACTTTTCCACGAACCATGACGTTAATGGAATCATATTCAGGATAGTCACCCTGTGCAGAATCAAAACTTCTCTGAGATATAATGGCAACGCCTTTAAATACAAGAGAAGCATCAGTAGAATCCGCTTTGTAAGCAGTATTCTCATCACCAGCGTCTACGAAAACCGGGTCACCAAAGTCGAACGTAACCCCCGAAGGAACAACGTAAGATTCGACTTCATAATCCAGACCGTAGATGAGTCCAGCTTTAGCAACAGTCATATCACCATAAGCACTCATATTTAGTCCTCCTTCTTGGCATTAAGATATGCCTTCTTCTGATCTTCGATCATTTTTTTTCGTTTCATTTCAACAGAGTCAGCTACAGTTTCATTCGTAACAGGATTTTTAACCCCACGAATTTCTGCATCGGCAACCGTTGAAGCCTCAGTAGCAATCAGTTCTACAACACCATCAAAACGAGCCTGAATGTAAACTGCATCCTTCTCGTCAAGCTTCGTGTTGGGGAACTTCGTAACAATAACAGCTTTCATGATTTCAATGTCAGACATTTCATCTTTCACTTCAACCTTCATCTGTTCTGCTACTTTTACAAGAGCCATCCGTGCTTTAACCAGTTTGCCAACCTCAGAAGCATCGACTTTATTCTGTTTAGCATCAGCATTCTCTTTCGTGAGAGCTTCCACCTGATCTTTCAGTGTGTCACGCTCTGCCTCGATCTTAGACTTCTCAATCACGAGAGCGTCCATTTTAGTATTAAGTTCAACAACAGTTTCCTTAGTCTGATTCAAGTTCTTCAAAACTTCGGCTTCTGCTTTGTACTCAACACCATCGAGAGTTATGTTCTTCATCTCCATAACATTGTCCTCCTCGAACGATATTAAAATATTACTCTGTGCGGAATCCAGCCGTATTCTGGCGGCATCTCCTGCACGAGCTTTGTCCACTATTGCTACGTGATTATATCTAATATTCCTTTGGATATAATCATATTCCATCCCTAATGCTCTTGCCCCAGGTATTGCTGGCTCAAGATCACAGGTGTACCCACAAGATAAAGCGCGTTTACCAAGTTCTACATCCTGTATGGCTTCTTTATCAGTTATGATCATATCAACTGCAAGATGATATCCATCTGTCAGATCGACCATATTAACTGCTCCACTCCACTGAGTAGTCGAAGAAGGATTTTCACCAAGACTTCCTACCTGAAAGTCTTTAACGTTAGAAGTATCTACAGGAGTCCTCGGATGATCATTTGTAACAGGTTTGAGTTTCAAAGAATCTAAAGACTCTCTGGAAAAAACCTCTTCTGGCAACCTAAGTTCTCTTATCTGCCGACCAACATTATCGACATACATAAAAACTCCAGTATTCGTTACAATAGCTCTTCCTTTCAAAAAACCTTCGGGGGTCTTTTTAAAAGGGGAAGTCATCCAAGAATCAGGAACCAACTCATCAACATGGTAGCGATCAAGACGATCTTCTTTTGTTTCCATCATTTCTAACAACTCCTCTACACCAGAGACTACTTCTATTTCGTCTTTGCGTCCTGCTATATTCTTAATCTCCTGCAATGCTTTTTTATTACACCCATCACCCTTACGGTAAGGATATTTAAAATGAGCTTTATCCTTCTCATTAAACTCATCATCTATAGCAATAAAGTACTTAGAGAATTCTTCCCAATTATTACCATCTACACCTAAGATGGCGTTCTCTTCTTCCACTGAGAATGTAAACTCATGTTCAGCATCAACTTTACCCTCTCGGATAAACTTCTTTGCTTGAGTCATTCCTTTCTTATTCAGTCGTACACTCATAAACAACTCCCATAAAAAAAGAGGAAGCCTTTGGTAAGCTTCCTCTGTATCTCAGTAGGACAATCAACTATAGTATATATACTATATAGTATAACTTTTGTCAAGTACCCAATCTCATAAGTATACACTCTTTATGACAATGTTAGCTACAGCAATCCCACTGGATACCACCCTCCATGCACGAGCAGATTTATTGATCTGCGATAACCCATCCCACCTTGACCATAAAGGAGTTACCAAGTCAGGGTCATCAAAAGTAAAATCTATATTTGCTAATCCTGATACAGTACACCCTATACTGTATATCTCATTCGTTGGTAATAGGTAAGAATCACTCGTGGCACTCCCTGTTGTAGATATTCTTTCACCATAGATAATACCATATTCATTGAATGCTACTTGTGTCATTGCTTTACTCATAGGAATACTCCTGTTTTAGATGCTATCTGTATGCTACCTCTGTAATCTGTTTGATAATGATAACCAAATGTGGCTACTGCACCATCACTTGCATATGTATCGGTTGTTGGGTCACGATACAACAAAAAATGAATCTGCGTTCCTATTTTGCCTAATGCACCTAAATCAAGTGAAGCAAAATCATTCCTTTGTTCCTTCCATGCTATTCCACTTGCGGTGGCTACTAAAGGTAAAGTTCCTGTTATTTTAACACCACCTGAATGAATGTAATAAGTAAGATACCAAGCTACCGTTCCTGCGTCAGCAGTAGTAGGCATCCAATGAATGTGAAAACGTAAAGGAGTTCCTTCTTTATAATCATGATTTAACTCTTTTACCCCCTGAATAGATTCTACTTTTGTACCACCATCAAATGCTGGAACTTGTATTGCTGTTCCATCTAAAGCTATAAGATCAGGAACACCAGCCGTAGTACGAAGAGAAGCTATATCAAAGTTTTCATCTTTCCATAGTAATGCTGTATGATAATCAAAAATATTTGTTTCCACTTATCTACCCATTATTAAATGTCTTCGATATAAGATACTTTTTAGGAACAGGGTCAGTCGATTTTGTAAACCTCTTCTCTTCCGTAACCATTACACGAATAAAGTTCCCTGTTTCACTAAACTCTAATGTAATAGTACCAAACTTAATGTCCTCAGCACGTTCCTGTATGTATTTAAAAAGGTCTTGTGATATTTTAGGCATTTGTACTCTCCTCTTGTTCTATTGACTTATCCACTTCATCCACCAATGCATTCATATACGGGGAAGCAGTGCATCGGCATGCCCAATCTCTTCCAGGATGCTGTTGTGGCATAAGAGCAGTTCGTGGAAACCATTCTTTTCCATTCTTTGAATATATGGAGGGATTTCTCCAATCACATATCTTCCCATCCATAGCATAATGACTTGGAACAGCATTAGGATATTTCCCACCTGGTTTACCACGTACTCTTTCATCTGCCATAGTAAACCATAAATAATAATCAATTCCTATAGACTGCTGTAAGTTCTGTTCTAATATTCCATTGAGAGAGCCTACCAGATCACGAGCTATAAAGTTTACTCGTGCCTTCGTAAAGGACTCATTCAATAGTCTCATATGTTCCTCTAACTTTGTAAATGACCACCCCTCCTGTGTTGCTTTTAATACAATATCTCTATTGTGTGTGATAAAACTTGTAGCGAGATTCTTCGTTCGTACTTTAAATTCAGCTATCCATTGTGTTTTGATATCCTCCCACCACATATCAGAACCATAATAGACTTCTTTTAATACTTGTTCTACCTGACGACCAAATTCTTTACGATTCAGTTCATAGATAAACAACGACACCCTTTCCACTTGTCTGGACACATTTACATTAAACTCAGTTGAAGAAGTAAAATATAACTCCATCTCCTGTTCAAGTTCTCTTAAAAAGAATTCCATCTCAGAATCCCAAGAGTCATATCGTCTTTGTCTTTCTTTCCAAATCTCTACATGATTAAAAAACCACGCATTATATTGCTTAGAAAATTTAAGAGCTATTCCCTCTATAATAGTCCTAAGCTTCTTCTCAGCAGAGAAAGGATATGCCGCCCTAAGTGGTATTATACGATACTTCCCCTTATGACGAAAACGTAAATACTTTCTTTTCCTTTTTAGTATTTCCCTAAAACTAAATGCACTCCCTACATCCATTACTCTACCTCTTTCTTCGTTCTATCATCCTCTTCTGATGGCTCCTTCTCATCTTCATCTGCTGGTAAATCTGGCCCGTCAATATCAGACTCCATTTCAGTAAAGTCGTCTTCTCCGAGAGTATCTTCAAATCTCATCTTATATACCTGTTCAGGAGTCACTACTCCTTGCATAATATAACGCTGATCTGCGTCTGCCTGAGTACGATATGTCTCTGCCTGAATTCTACGAAAGTTGGCATCCTCTTCCTGAGTAAGCTGAATAAGACTGTTCCATGTAAATCCAGGAACTTCTGCTTGTTTTTTATATGCTGAGATTACAGATAAGAGTGTATTCATAGCTCGACCAAGAGTCTTCTGTTCATGACGAACATCATCATAGTAGTTCTTAATATCATTCTCACCTGTTGCATTAAGACCCGATGGAGAACGACCAAATAGCCGTGTTACCGGGTATCCTGTAACAGCAGATACAAGCATCATGAACCTATCAAGAATATCAGATATTCCACCCAAAGAAGCCGAGTCTCGTGAGTAGTCTTCATCTGTTCCAAGCATAACTGCGTTTATTGTACTTTTAGTCAAATCTATTGCTTCCATACGAACCTTCAAAGCTTCTCCATTCCCCTGTGCAAGCATTTCATCTAAGTCAGCAAACTTATATTTACCAATAACGAGTTCATAAAGAATAGAAGAGACAGAACCAAAAGCTCCAATAAAATCCTGAATAGGTGACCATAAACGTGGTATAATAGAAGTACCCCAATATCTCTGATCTATAGTATTTCCTGCTGTTTTAGCAGATTCAGGAACACGAACACCAAAAATAGGAATACAACGAGACTTATGTAACATCGCTTCTCCCCAATACTGTCCTGCGTGTATCCTTACTTTATAGCGTTCTATATCACCAAAATCAGGCCGTTTAGGGTCTGTAACAAATACTGACCCACCTGTGTCTATATCTAAAAGATCATATACTTTTAGATATTCGATATCTTTTATTCTTTTTAAATTTAAAGGCTGATCTGTAGCCCCACCATCTAATGCTCCAATAAAAATAAGAGACCCACCAAATAATCTGGCATACTTTTTTGCTAAATTAAAAGCACTCTCAGCATCCAACCTCTCTAACTCATTAGCAAATACTTTCTCTTCATCATCATTGACAGTGAGCCACTCACGAGTCATATCATCAACTTTCTTATCTATGATTTGTGACAGTAACCCTTCTCCTGCATAAATATCAGCCAACTGTTCTTTGGGAAAAGCATTCGTATATCCATAGTTTGTGTAACGTCTTTTGTCTTTAGACGTACCCATACCAGAGGCAACATTCGACCACCCATCTCTACGCATCTGAGTTTTACTAATGGGTTCAATATCAAAAGTATCCAGTTTTATCTTTTTAGGTCTTCCCATTCAACGTGCCTCCTATAGTGGTTTTCCTATATAGTAAACTCACTTTAATAGTAATATGACCATATATGGAGGGTTTAGTCAAGAGGGTAGCTGTATATCTATATTTTTACGAATATGTGAGAGCATTGAATCAATAATCAAAGACTTCTTAGTATCAAGGTCTTTACAATAATTAGGATTAAACTTTGTAACAACAAATATATCTTCACAAGTCAACTCATATACTTCTTTTCCTTCTTGTATTCCTTTATAGAGTATTACCATTTCCACCTCTCCGATCTAAACGCTCCACGTTTAGTATAATT
>Ga0210043_1002014_pt1 | contig 14536 bp, 23 predicted proteins | sample CryGeymet201501t_FD_183990 | JGI IMG/M metagenome (GOLD analysis project Ga0210043, IMG submission 183990) | Groundwater microbial communities from Crystal Geyser aquifers in Utah, USA - Crystal Geyser metaG 2015-01t (SPAdes) (version 2) | ecosystem: Environmental > Aquatic > Deep subsurface >... | reverse complement strand
GCCCTCCCTCCCTCCCGTCCGTCCGTCCGGGTCTGTTTGGGTGTATTCTTCTGGGGGTGAGGGGGTTCACGTCTGGGGCGTTTTCACCCCTCCCCTGGGTGGTAGGGGGGTTCTATTTTGTGTCTGTCTGGGGTGTTCCTGGGGTCTCACAGAGAAGAAATTTTTTAGTATTCATTTGTTTTTTTTATAATATCGAGACCCTAAAACGTATTACAATGTAATAGTATAGTGTTGTTTACTCGTTATTAGCGGTTTGTTATTATAATTTATCTACTATACGTATATTGCTCGTTTTCAATAGACGTTAAGGGGGGTATTATATCGGGCAGGTCCAGAAGCGTATAAATTTTCTTGTATTCATTTTTTATACTATACCATCTCTTACTTTGACGCGTTACGTATAAGTATAATATGACTATAGATATGTAAGTAGTAATATCATGACAGGATGTCACGTAAAATTTTCTAGTATATTGACAAATTGACATGCGGCGGGTGGGTATACTTTGATAGGAAGTTCTTATATTGCGCTCGGACTAAACTTAATCATTTTAACACATTAAATATTTCAATAATGAGTGAATTTACGGAAGAAGCTAATAATATAGCTCTTATTTGCGGTATAGTTGAAACGGCCAGAATGCCGTATACTCAAAAAAGGTACTTAGTTAACTTTTTGAGCGAACTACCAACTAAGCGAAAAGAAATAAAGGAGAAAATGAAGTACAATTTCAAAGGAAAGACGTTACCTTATTTGTTTTCTTGGGAAGACACGGAACAGGGTTTTCATTACTGGAATTTAGTTGAAAGCATTTTGGTTGATTCATCCACATATTATAGAAATATACGCAAATGAGTTATCCACAATTTTCGTTTATATCTAAGGATGGGACTGTAATCGAGCTTAGTGATTACTTACCTAGGGATAAGGATGGATTAGTCATAAATCCTTCTGTTAATATCGGTCACGCTATTAAATCTTTCTTCCCTACTTATTACGGCGAGTATCTTGAGTGGAAAAAAGTAAGGGAAGGACAATTGTGTGAGCTTGATAAAATTATGGAACAATGCAAAAAAAGGTGATTGCCTTATTATCTATCTTGACATTAGCTTACATTACTCAATACTTATCGCGCCTAACGTCGGCTAAGAAACTTTCAAAAATTACATCTATGTCAGACAGTAATAAATCTAGGGCTATTTTTTTAATAGAATCTGCCTTTAAAAAATACGGAGACGGTGATAAAAGAAAGTTAGCCTACATATTAGCTACGGCGGACCACGAAAGCAAGTTCACTCCGTCTCGCGAATGCTTTGCTAAAGACGATAAGTCAGCGAGGGAATGCGTAAAGAATAGGAGCTACGGTAAAGAAATAAATGGAAACGTGTATTATGGGCGAGGATTAGTACAGTTAACGTGGTATTCTAATTACAAAAGGGTAGGCGATATTATAGGTGAGAACCTTGTTGAAAATCCTGACCTTGCCCTTGACCTGAAAATATCTTCTAAGATTATCGTGATAGGTATGATGTTTGGAGTATTTACTGGCATATCGCTTAAAACATATATAAACGAATCATTTGTTGATTTTGAGAATTCAAGGAGAGTAGTAAACGGGCAGGATAGGGCTAAAATTATTGCAAATATGGCTGAACAATACTTAGCTGGTCTCTTATAAAAACTTGGAATGAAATTTGATTAACTATTAGTATTTTATAACTAAAATCACTTATTATGAATTTTTTAAATTATTTGAGAGAAGCAGAGACTGAATTAAACCTACGTAACGAGGCTTTCAAAAAGAATGGAGGTAAAGTCTCTAAGGCCTGGCTTGATTCGCAAAAAAACTTTGTCGAGTATCTAAGGGATGAAGAGTTAACCCCTCCTATCCTTAGAAAGTTAAACGGAAAATTTATCATTTCTTAACATTTTTTAACATTAAACATTATTATTATGTGGAAAAATCCTTTAATTAAAATTGCGTTATCCTTGCTCGCCTCGGTCGTGGCTACGGTAAGAAAAAAATACCCACCACTCGGAGGGTATTTATCAACCTTATTAAACCCCCTCCGAAAAGGGATAGAAATCTTGATAGACAAGAACCCTAACGACAAAGAACAATATGAGCAATTGTTCTTAGAAGAAAGAGCCGCGTTTACTGACAATTCCGGACTGTTGCTTGCGACACAATTGCAAAAATGGATTAAGGATAAATTCGTCTCGCAAGTAGTGATAAGTTCCATTATTGAATTTTTAGAAAGCGATGGAACGCCGATTACAGAGGAAATGAAAAAGATGTTTCCTTCATTGCCATACGGGGTTACTGGTTTTGGTGGTTCATTTAAGGCGGGTAATGCTGTTAATAATCAACAGGAGATACCTTTTCCCGTAGTTAAGTCAAGAAGGGGCAGGAAAAAGAAAGTTGTAACAGATAGTGATAGTGAACTTTAGCGGTTTTTTTTATTCATGGGGTTATTAGTTTTGTTTTTTATAGGAGGGGATTTTACCCCTCCTATTTTTTATATCTATTGTAGGCGCAACAAAAGTGCAACAAAGAAAAAGGCCCTTACGCAAAATGCGTAAGGGCTTTTTTATTTACCACACGAAGAACCTTATTCTATAGGTCTAACTTTTATATGTTAATTTATCACCAGAAAGTTAACCCTGGTTTCGGATGTTGGCACTGCGTCTGCGAATAGCGTAAAACTTCCGGCAGCTGCAACGGCCTTAACGGATTGCATCGTCGAATCATTAGTCCCTACCGTGCAGATAATTATACTACCTGTTGTTACTAATGAATTGGTAACGACTACCGAGGCCGCCGAAGCGGCAAAATTTACGGAGCCACACGCTTTGTTTATTGTCTGTGCTCCAGTCGTGCCACCTGCCGTTACGGTTTTCCCCAACGCAATAGACTTTGTTGTAAATAACCCTGTGGGACTGATTGAGGCATTTTCATAAATAACGCCATCCCATATGTTATTAAAAGTTATATTTGCACTCTCGTTATTATTTGTGCCAACTGTCATTTCAAAATCTATACTCCCACAATTCCTACTAACAGAAGATGTATTCTTTATAGTGAAATCTATACCTGTACCCCATCCTACCCCACCGGCAGAACTTGGAACAGTTAAAATTCCAAGCGGCCTATGTGTATCCGCCCCCAACGTTCCTTTCATGTACACCTTCAATTGCCCGCCCGTGTACTGAACTGAATTTGTTCCGGACAATATGTCTGGATTCACGCCACCGACAGTAACCATTGAGCCGGCCCCAGCTAATGAGTAATTGTCATATCCCCATACCCCGACCCCAGTTGTAGAAAATAACATTTTCGACGTCTCGGCCGGTGGGGCTGTGGACGGAAATACTATATCAACATCACTTGTCATACCACCGCTCGCCGACATAGAAAACTTTCTTGGCGTTGCTGAATCGGGGTCATTATACAGTGATAATACTGGCGATGACTTACCTGCGCCTGGTTTACCTTTTACTATTAACGTATCAGCGACAATAGACATTTTTAGTAGTGAATCAAATAGTAACTCAAATGAATTTCCATTTAATATCCTACTCCCTCCTAGTGTCCCATCGGTATTGTATACGTTTCCGCCTACCGGAAAGTCTGCCCGGATGGCGGCAGTGCTGTCTTGCAGGTGTGACAATGTAACGAATATAGTTGAATCGGATATGATATTAGTTACCTTTTGTACATTCCAATTATCTGCGACCGAACTTAATACACATATAGACAACCTTTCTTCCGTGTTCATTGACGCAAGTAGTGAATCTTTGTACAATATATTAACCTTTGCTTTATTTGCAAGGTAATTATTAACAATGTATACGGTTCTGTTAGTTTGAAAAATTATTGCCGTAACTGTATCTAATATTATTTGTATAACCCCATCCCCACCGCTTCCGGAGGTTTCGATATAGTTGTATTTTTCATCTGCATTATACGTTACCGTATCGGCAGGAATATCGTTGTTGACGTTAATAACGTCGCCGGTTGAGCGGAAGTTATAAGCATACACCTTACTTGTAATACTATCTGTTCCCGTTACTAACACCCTGTTCGTTCCTGCAATAGTTTGAAAAACATTATTCTGCAATGCCCACGGAGAAAAACCTATCGAATCCCCGTCCGTTGTAAGACCACCGTATATGGTTGTAACATCATAAACGAGTACCGAATCCAATTTTTCCCATGCCGATGTTACAAGGTTAAAAAAATACATTTGATTTTCCCCTTGAATCACACCTATTTGGCTTTGCTTTGCCGTTGGAATGGTGGAAATCATATCGAGATTTGAATCGAAGTATAAAATACCTGAACCTTTTGCAGGCTGGCTAAATACATTTGTGACGATAATAAAAAACAAGCAAATAGTAAAAATATTTTTCATTGTAATTAGAAATTTTAAAAATTATAAAATACGGCCACGCCAACTAAGGCGTGGCCGTTCTGTTATACGACAGCCTTAACCGTTCCTTCGGGCAGGCCATCCAAATGGCCTGGCCCAGCCTTGTAATATTGCCCTGAAATTAGACCGTCGGCTATCGCCTCCGCGTCAGAATTATACGACGGTAAACTTCCTATACCTCCACCAACGACCATATATTCGGTCCCGTTGTAATGAGATACATGAAGGTGCCGAAAGCGATAGCCACCATTTCCAGCGGTCACGATAGGCATTAGGCGACCTGGGTTACTGCCTTAGTAGCCGTCAGTACAAAATACGCTCCAGCTGCCAGACCAGCCGCGGCGGCGGCAGCGTTGTTAGCGTATTCTGGAATAACTGCGTCTGTGGCCAATTCGACAGCAACGCTTGGCGAGGCTGTATGTGAAGAATCGAGATGACGAAATTTAAAATCAGTGTTACGAGCCATAATATGATGTTTTAGACGAACGTTAGAAATAAGTAATGCTTTAGGAATAGTTAAATGACTGATAAGATAAATTAGTTACGTTCCGCTTCTGTAAAATCTCGAATCGGAGGCGCTAAAATACCGCCACCGTCAAACCCACCCTGGGGTGGCGAGACAGGGCCTATTACTGGGGTTAGCCTATTCTTTTTGTAATCCAATAAGCTAATCTCCTTTACGGGAATCCCTCCCATACCTTCCATTACACTCATTAACGCCTTTTCAGTTTCACGGCCGAAAATGCCATCCGCGCCGAACTTCGGAAGTTTTCCGCCATCAGCCATAATTTCTTTTTGTAGCACCCCGACATACCTTCCTCTCATACCCTTTTTTAATAGTGTTCGCTCATTTTGGCCGTCCGTTGGCGGTTCATCTTCCCCTACTGGCCCCTTAAGCGTCCTACTTGCGTAGGCGTTAACATCTTTCCTAAATAATAAGTATGCGACAATTGCAACGGATAATGCAATAAGGCCCCACCTTATCCATTTGTTTTTAAAAATTTCAGACATTTTTTTATTTTTAATGTGAATAGAATTACGCAAGATTAAGTCTATCTAACCTTGCTAGTAATTCGTCGTCCGAGCGCGTAAATGGCATCCATTCTGATTCAACCCAGCCCCTCAGTGTCTCTCGCGAATTACCGAGCAGCTTGGAGAATTCATTATAGACTTTCATAAACTCGTTATCAGACAACGATTTTAGCGAATCAAAGGCCCCGACCCTATCTGATATTAAAACTCCAGTCATTACGTTTTTTAATCGTAACGCTATTGCTGAATAATTGATAGATGGGTTTAATTCGCTTTCAGAGACGGGGGCGAACCTCCCCTTCCTGACTTTTAACCCTTTGTATATTCTCCGCAAAATAAGAATAGAAACAATTCCCAGTATAATGTACCAAAACGCTTTTTTTTCATAGAAAGAAATAACGTTTGTGGTAGTTGTGGTATTTATTCCTTCCATCTTATTAGATTATATTCCAACGAATTTCCAGCCAGAATTTTTTAAAGACTGTACAGAGTAGTTAAATAATTCCTTCTCAAATTTCTTAGTTTCAACTAATAACTTTTGTGCTACCAGTTGAATTTCAGAACCAAGCAGCTTCTCCCAATTACCCTTTACACAATTCTCCTTAGACTTCTTGGTTCCCCTACACCTGCCGTACGCTTGTTGCGTAGGTGATGAACCTAAATCTTCTTTAGAAGCTACATGTTTTTTGAAAAGAGAAAAATTTGAATTACCTGAAAAATCACTAAGTTCGACAAGGCGTTTTGATACTTTCAAAATATCATTACCATTAGCCCTTAGTGTTGATTCTCCATCATTAGTAAAATTGACCAACTCTGTCAATTGATTAACGAAGGAAGTGTCAACAAAAGAAGGTATCAAATCTAAACCGTAGTCGTCCTGTACCCCGGCAGTTTCAATCGCATTATTTCTAATGTGGTTGATGACTGCGTCTCGTTGCTGTGTAATACCTGGCGGAAATAATTTTCCACCGATTCCAAGCGTCCTCCTTATTTCGTTGTCTGTATTACTTCTGAATATTTCAGAAGCATAGTCAGATACGGCCTTCCTCCCTGGCCCAGAGTATGGGTCATAAATCAAGTCAGTCTGACTTACATTTATATCCAGTGAAGGAGGCGGAGGGGCTGGAGGTATATTTATACTGTCATTAACCTTTTCTTCATCACCTTTATTAGTTACCTTTTTTTTATCCCTATACACAATGTATAGTATAATAGTAGATAATAATATAAGAATGATGAATAATGTACTGCCTTTCATTTCTTTTTGAACAGGAAATAAGCCCCGGTTGATAATATAATAAAAGCTACCATAATCACAATAATAGTATTGTTGTTGTTGCTTTCATCCTTAGCGTCTATTATAATATCTTCGACCGGGGATTTTTCAAGGAATGGTTTTAAAATATCTGTAATCATTTTTTCAGGTATTTAGCCCCGACAGTGCCTACAACTAAAATCCCTATAATGACAACGATAGCAATCACCACCTTTTGTAAAAAAGCAGAGTTTGCCTTTCTATTTTCGTTGTCAGCCTGGAATTTAGAAATTGCCAACTGTGAGTTAACATCCATCCGCCTTACTGCGGCGGCGTTTTGGTCGGCAGAATTTTGGAAAGTGTCACCGACGCCAGATATAATATCCGTTCCGGCCTCCAAAATATTGCTACCTAAATCGCCTAATTGGTCAAGTAGTGCCATACATATTACTTTTACAACTCAACCATTTGAAATGCCATCGCAGCTGCTATAACTTCAGTTGTTATAACTACGCGAGTAAGTGCCGGTATCGTTATTTTAAGACCGTGCATCGAATCTGCTTGCATCTCGAAATCCTCACGTTCCCTCACTTGGGAATTAAATGTGTTCGCCTTAAAATCACGTTGAAAATTAAGCGGCGATTCTTTCGGTGCCTGGTTAAGTAAATTAGCTTCGCTTATTGCCATACGTCCGGCTGTAAAAAAAGAATCCGAATCCGCTACCGTATATCCAGCTGCCGGCAAATTTATAGCAGGATTAGCCGGGGCGCCTACTATCGTTAGTGTGCCACTCTGAACGTGCAACCCCCTAAGTTTTACCGGGATGCTTGCTGTAATGTTTTTAAACGCAGCCAAAGTGAGGGAATCAAATGTCCCGCCTGAATTAACTACCACCCCGTTTAGCGCGGGTAGTGATAAGGAATCGGATATTAGGCCAAGCGCGTCGAATAATACAAAAGTATAAGCGTTCGTGTCTGTATTATCCACCGTTACAGACCATGTATTATTTCCGCCGGAAATAGAACCAATAGATAATGCGGCGTTAGCTAAAACGCCGCCCGTTTTTTCAGCTACTGACAAATTAGAACTTTGTACCATATTAGATTTTTTTTGCAAACTCTGTGACGTTATCGCCGCAAGTTTTGCAGGTGAAATAATAGGAAAACCTGCCGCCTGTTTGATAGAAACCGGCGCAGGGTTTGTGATTGCATTGGTTGAGATATTACCATTGCAGTCACATCCGAAATTTGTGGGTATACACCTACTACCATCCCACACATAAACACGTTTTGTCATAACAATTTTTACTTTTTAGGTTTCATGTCGCGAAATGATAACACACCCTTTTTTATCAGTACAGAAAATGATACTATCATAACCACGAGTTGTCCAAACGTCGCTATCGTTTGTGCAATCACAGTTAAGTCCCCTATCAAGTCAACTGATAAATAAAGAGTACCACCATTACCCAATATGATACCTGTTAATCCGTAATTAGAAATGCCAATCGGAGTGTTTTCTTCCTCCATGATTTTACTTTTAAAAAAGTTACTTTTTAAAAAATACCTTAAACGCCCACACACCTATCACAATTATAAGTAATATAGTAATATTCCTATCAATCGTAAATTCATGCGTGAACGGTACGGGCTTGTCCCCGGTCAAAGTGCTAAGAAGGTCTGCATTATTCATAACTAATTTTATTTAATATGTCAAAGAACTATCCCTAAAGCATTTTACAAAACTACGAAAAAACGCTGAAGGATGGTAACTTTTTTGAATAAAAAAAATGGGTTATATCGTTATGATATAACCCAATAAAACCACAAAAAACCATCAATCACTTATTAAGCAAATTAGAAATATCAATTTTATCACCAACAGCCGATATATTCCCGCCTGTATAACGGCATCTTAAAAAGATAATATCCTCACCCCTCTTTGAGATATAGACGGCGTTACTTGAATCTTTAAACTCAAGTATCTTAGTTGAAATAATATTAGATAGTTCGATAAACACATCATTCAAATTTACACCCATAGATTTGGCCGCCGTAATAACCCCCCTTGAAACTATACTTCCACTTATTGAATTATTAAGAAATTGAGATAATTCAATAGTTAGTATTTTTTTCACATAACTTCCTATGGTTTCGCTTTTATAAATAGATAAAAACGATAAAAGTGAAACTGTTTTTCCGGTCAACCCCATCATTGGCGAGCATACGCAAAGAACGCTTCCAGAAAATAAATCAGAACGACTACCATCCTTCTTACTCTCATTATACTCGACATCTGATATTTCCTTCAATATACCAGATATTGTTGTATTTAATTTTTCATTTACAAAGTGCTCGTCAATTCCAAAGGTTTGAGATAATTTTTTAAGATTTTCGTAGTTCATAATTATTTATTTTAATATGTTAAGTGGCCTTCTAATCGAAGCCACTAAATCAGCTTCGATAGATATTTCTATAAAATAATATTGTGGCAACTTGTCTAATTTATTCTTTGAAGCCACTATTATTTTTTCTAACATCGGGTTGTCTATTTTAGGTAACTTAGGAAGGAATGGAAACCTAAATAATATAACCGAAGTAGCATAATACCACGCGTCCGGGTTTAAATGCTCGGGAGTATGCCATATTGATATTATATCTATGCCCTTCCCTTGTAATCCTTTCACTGTACATTGCGTACCGCAATGGTTAGACCTCGAAAAAATATCAATGTGTCCCTGCTTAAAACCGTTTCTAAATATCGCCCTGCAATCATCTATCACTAATAGCACCCTGCCAAAATATAAGAATACCGCCTCAAAAAAGGCGTTATCCTCTTGTTCTGATGAAATTCTAAACATCCTCACTTTTTTCATCCAAAACATTTCGCAGAATTTAGCAAAATGATAAATCCTACCCCTCCAAAAAAAATATTCTATTTTTTTATTTAGTGAGTAATTTCTTTTATCGTTACGTGATGAATAAAAATATTGAATATGCTCCGCGAATGTCAATGGCCTTATTGTTTCATATTCATCAGCCGGAAAATCTGAATCCTTTCCGAAATTATAAACAAGCGCAATGCCCCTGTGTTTGACATAACTATCTATAATCCTCGCCGCGGCGAAACTTTTTCCGCTTCTCTGATTACCGATGATTGGAATACGAAATGAATTTTTCATTATCAGTTGGTTTCGAGTTCCCTTTTTATTTCCCGACTTTTCATTCCACTTTTGATTAAATATAAAATATCCTCTTTAGGTTTTTCTGACCTTTCCTTTTTTCGTATGTATTCATTTTCCTCGCTCCACACATAAAACCCATTTTCGTCTATATTGTACCTCTTTCGTTTTACTTCGTAATGTCGCTCTTGTTTTCTGTTTAATTCATCGGTAAATATCTTCATTCGCTCACCTATTTTACTATCTGTTCTCGCATCATTTTCAACCTTACGTTTATCATTGATAATTTCATTTTTTATAGAAGGGGATGTACTTACTTCGGATATTTTCCTTTCAAGTATAGCACTCCTATATTTTTCATTCGCTATACGTTCGGCCCTTATTTTTTTCACTTCTTTTTTATCAGATAATGCTTGCATAATAGTACCACCCATAATAGCAACGCTACACAAAATTAAATTAGCCAATGGTGAGACATTCATTTCAGTTACTTCAAAATAATTTCTCAAAGCAATCTCGTAATCTCTCTTATCATTATTAGAGATTTTATACCTCTCACTTTCCATCCCGGATATTAAAGAAGCAATACGTGGTAGTATAATACAAACACTCGAAGAAACAGCTTTCGCTGAAATATCAGCCTTATTTAATATATCCTTATTACCAGAATCAGATATATTTTTTCTTTCATGTTTGTCGCTTGTCAATAAATTATTTTCAATTTCGGATATGGTATTTCCTGGCTCGACCGCCTTGAACCCGGAAAAATTATTATCCTTGTCAATGTCAGACGTTCTTATACTCCCGACTTCCAACTCCTGCGAAAGTAGTTCATCATAAATAGACCTGCTTTCGTTATTAAAAATAACGTCATCACTATTGTTAGTGTCATCAACATTCTTACCAACTAATTCAGTTTCTTCATTAAGCATTATCAATATGTTTTAAGTTATTTAGAAAATCATCCTTCTGTTTTTTTAGCCTTTTGTATTCACTTCGTATGTTAAAAGTTTTCATTCTGAAATTTGTAAATAAGTCTTGATTTTCTGATTTTACAATTTCAGAAACTGTCATTTTTGAGCCTTTAACGTGAATACAATTAAGTTTTTTCACCTTAACACTATACCCCCTTTCATTAAAAAAACTCATAACAGAATCAACGTAATTAGCATGAATAAAAATAGCGTCGCACCAGTGAAATAAGACACTCCCACCAGATTCGTTTATAGCGTCTTTCATGACTTTCGATATGTCAAGTGCGCACTTGAAAAAGTATTTCCTTGTCTTGTTATTTTTCTTCGTAGATACATACTTGTAATCAGAACCATCAAAATCTACGATAGTCTTAACAGTAGCCAGTGAGCCAAGTGCTATAAGCCTACACTTTTTACTTATCTTATCCTTTTGCCCTGGGAATTTATTCACTCCTTTTAAATATATGTCGTTAGATATAAAGTTATTTTTTGCGGCAGCCTCCCAATAAGCTGAATTTATATCAACCTCACATACGTCGTAATATACACCGTTCCTTATATTTCCAGTAGAAAAATATTCGATTCGAGAAGCTATAAAGTCCGGCAATTCGATATTTAGTTTTTCCGAATACTTCTTAACCGACTGTATAAACCTTAATTCGTATGGTAATAATAATTCATCCGATAATATGTACTTGCTTCCGTCAAAAAATATTACCGATGTATTATTTGTAAACTCAAGCCTATACTTACACCCACTACCTTTTAAGTATTCCTCAAAATCTGAATCCACAGGAAGGTATGTTGTTTTTTTGTAAATCATCTTCTATTATTTAAGCATTAAGACGCTTTATAGATATTGACCTGTACAATCTCAAAATTCTTATATCTACCTATACCGACATCAACTAGCGTAGCTAGCGAATCATTCATTTTCTTTTGAAATATTCTCGCCTTCTTATAGATTTTACGTATAACCAACTGAAACTTAATGTAATCAGTAAATACCATAACCCTTAATCCAAAGTCAGGCGCTATAATCATAGCCCTAAACTTTTTACGATTACCTTTACTTATCTTCTTAGAACGAAGAAATATATTATTCGCCACATTAAGATTAGATGAATCAAATACATCTTCTGTAAAGCCATCAAAATCACTATCGTCACTTGAATACGATAGACTTGAGTAGTACGGTTGACTATTTGATATATTAAAATACGATTCATACTTATTTTTATCGCGTGGTATATTTATTACTTTATTTTTATACCTATAAAGAGCCATATATTTATTCCTTTTTATCCTTATTATTTTTTTTTCTAACTCATTTTTATCTTCACCACTATCTAATTGTTTTAACTGTTCTAATTTTAAATTGTATCTCGCCCTAATTTTATTTGTAATCGTACCTGCCATGATGTAAAATTATAAAAGTATGACCTATTTAGTAGGTCATACTTTTTATTTAAAATACTAATACGAATCAGGTTCATTTTCTGGAAAACCAGAATCACTATCAACGTCTTCGTAATTAGTAAAAGTAGGCTGCGGCCTAAGCAATTTACAATAACTCAACCATATGGCAATAGCCTCAATAATCTTTTCTTTACCTTGTGGTAAATCCGATATTTGTATTTGCTCAAATATCGGTTCAAAATTATTTGAATCCGCCATCTTGTTAACACCACTTATTCTAAAGTCAACCCCGTCTCTCTCAAAACTTCCCTTCCCGTTCGCCCTATCGTAATTATCTACAAATTTCATAAAAGCATTTCTACCGGAAGCGGGCATGTCAAGCGTAGCCAAAGTATAGTCACTTAACATGCAAATTATTCTCGTATTACAAACAGCCTTGTTGTAAGAAAAAAAGCCGTCTTCCCTTAACCTTTCAACTGTACCGACTTTTATTTTCTTAGACCCACCAAGTGTCGTGACATACGCAGCCACTACATCTGTCTTCTTCCTGTACGTAGAAGTTACGAAATTCATACCTGAATAAAAAAACACCCTTTCGATGTAATAAAAATTAGGCAAAAAATCGGAATGCTTACCCTTCACCCTTTTGGACGCATCAATATTTAAATCTACATCCATTGCCTGCTTAGTTGTTTTATTGTAAACCCTCAAAATACCTTTTGAAGGTTTAAATTCAACTCTAAAAGACGTAGGGCTGGAAACTAAAGTAATTAAATCTCCTCTCATGATAAAAATGTTTTTGACAACTTAAATTTTAATTATTGTAATAATAATAAAAATTAAGCAAGTCGGTTATGATTAAAATAAATTAGTAACTATTAAATCTATCACCTATCGTTCCAATAAGACACTCATTCATAAATACATTTAGTGCCTTCTTGTATTCATTAAAACTTATAGTCTTATCGTAAATAGATAAAAATAAATCCCCAGCCTGTAATATATTTATCACACGCGAATCAAAAACAATACAATCATTCGTAATTTCAATTTCAGAAACAATTAACTTATTTTTTCGTACAGTCCTTAAACTTAATTTGTCGTTTCTCATAGAAATTTTATCTACCGAAAATAAGACCATATCGAATCTGTATACACGATAATAACAAATCTCACCATCGTCATTCAGTATTCTAAAAATTTTTTCCTCTCCGTTAGCAAAATTATAAACCCTCTTAGACGACTTACTAAATAATTCGTCCTGTACTTCATTAAAAATAGTTACCGTATCAGGATTAGTGTTTATTAAAACATTATACCTTAATAAGTCGTCACGGCTATCTGTAATCGTAGCTGTCCCTGAATCAAAATTCCTCACGATAAATTGTTTAATACAATATCAAAAACCTTATCCTTACCTCCATTAAGGTTTAAACACTGCCCTATGGTATTCCACCTGCAACAACGCTGTACCTTATCCCCGTTCTTACACTCAATCGTAACCCAACCAGTTAAGGTCTGGTGGTTTTCTTCAAAAAGTTCGGTCACCTTAAACCCACCTTTAGTCTTCGTATCGTAATAAATCATAGTCAAGATATTTAATATGTTCGTATAATAAATGTAATTCAGTTAACCCTACTTGTATGCGACAAATCTAATCAATACCCCACTAATCTCAATGTAAATAAGCTGACTATGTGTCATGAATTACTGAAATATTGTCACAAAACAAATTAAAGACCCCGAAAGCCGCATGTCAATTTGTCAATATACTAGAAAATTTTACGTGACATCCTGTCATGATATTACTACTTACATATCTATAGTCATATTATACTTATACGTAACGCGTCAAAGTAAGAGATGGTATAGTATAAAAAATGAATACAAGAAAATTTATACGCTTCTGGACCTGCCCGATATAATACCCCCCTTAACGTCTATTGAAAACGAGCAATATACGTATAGTAGATAAATTATAATAACAAACCGCTAATAACGAGTAAACAACACTATACTATTACATTGTAATACGTTTTAGGGTCTCGATATTATAAAAAAAACAAATGAATACTAAAAAATTTCTTCTCTGTGAGACCCCAGGAACACCCCAGACAGACACAAAATAGAACCCCCCTACCACCCAGGGGAGGGGTGAAAACGCCCCAGACGTGAACCCCCTCACCCCCAGAAGAATACACCCAAACAGACCCGGACGGACGGACGGGAGGGAGGGAGGGC
>Ga0210043_1002013_pt1 | contig 14550 bp, 18 predicted proteins | sample CryGeymet201501t_FD_183990 | JGI IMG/M metagenome (GOLD analysis project Ga0210043, IMG submission 183990) | Groundwater microbial communities from Crystal Geyser aquifers in Utah, USA - Crystal Geyser metaG 2015-01t (SPAdes) (version 2) | ecosystem: Environmental > Aquatic > Deep subsurface >... | reverse complement strand
TCTTCTCGGCATCTTTCAGGCCCGCCGCTGTCTGGTCGTTGGTGCCTACAAGATACTCTATATCGTATTTTTTACCGCTTATATTTGCCATCAGCTTATCGTTTCTAATTTAGGTAAATTACCATATTCGCGCTCACGCTTTAGAGCCCCCAACCCCCGCCATTCTTCGTTTGTAAGCTCATGCCTCTCGATCGGGCATCCTGCGTCTTGCAATTCAAGATAGTCCAAAAGTTTGTATATCGCCTCTGTCTTTATCTCCCGCTTCCAGATACAGCCAGGGCATAATTCTTTTTCTAAAAAGTCAGGCGTGTTGTTCTTCTTGCAATCTTCACAATCGGCAGGGTACTGCTGTAATTTCCCGTCACGGATTTCCAGCCGGGTTCGGATTAACCGGAAATCCTCGAGGAGTTTTTTGTGTCAATTTTGAAAACTTCTAAGAGTTTTCTGATTGCCATGCTCTTTACGATAGAGGGGATTGCTTCTTTTCTATCAACAGTTATTACCCCCTCTTCATCTTCTAAGTCAACGATGTTTAATGCCATCCTGTCAAACATTTCATTGATATCGAAAGCCTGCTGGAATTTGTTTATTTCTTCATTTGTCGGCATTCGCAGGATAATATGAAAAGGCTCATCATTCGCCAGTAAGTCAACCCGTATGTCTTTTGTGATCTTTGCCATATATTTTTCTCCTATGCCAGATACGCGGCCTTAGCATTGTATGTCTCCGTGATGATCGCAGCATTAGTCCCATCGTCGAAAACCTCAGCCTCTAGTGTGGCCGCCAGCGAATCGTTTACTCCGCCATCCGCTTTTACTGCCTTACGCAGCTTAAAGCGTGGTATAATAAGCGTTGTGCCGTAATAATAAAGCGAAGAGGTTGGTATTAATCCGGCCTTTAAATCAATTTCAATTGCAAGCGCATCGGTATTGATGTAATAATCAAGCTCCGTCGAATCGTTAAAAAGGATAGTGCATGTGAAATCAAGGGCGCGTCTTTCATAATCGCAGTCCTGATATACGCCTGCCCCCCCAAAACCCTCTTGCCCCTTCAGATTGTTGTTCCACGTCAATTCAAAATCCTTAAATCTTGAGCCTAGATTCTCCGGGGTTGCGCTTGAAATATCTTCCGCCCCCTGTACTAGCGTGCCTGCAATGGAGATATTCGCGGCACTCTCAAGCCACACGCTCGCATTTTGCACCTTTAGCCAGTTTTCTGTAATACTTGCGGCAAACCCTGTCGCGGATGTTGCCCGAGTACCCGATCCGATAAGCTCCGCCTCTAACGATATAAGCCCCGACCCCTCGTCCCCGCTTTCGCCACGGATAGTTAGTCGATTGCACTTAATACCCTTATACGCATATTGTATGCCGCCCTTTTTATGCTCAAGCTGTGTGGAGGGTAAGGCGGTGCCTACCGCTACCGGTACAATCTTATGCTTGTATGCGGTGTTTACGCTGTCCTGTGTAGTAGTAATGCTGCCCAATGCAAGGGCAAGGAAAGCCGCAATATCGTTTGGCTTTGCTTTTGGAATTCGCACAGTAAATGATGTGCGCTTGCTGATAATTTCTTGCGAATTACCGTGTTCGTATCCGGTCACTTCGTCTTTGTCGGTCGATACTGTATCGGCCCAATCCGGGTCAATTTCGAAGCCATACAGGCTGTATGCAGTAGAGCTGCTCATTGCCACACCTGCATCGTATGCGGTCTCCTTTAGGTATGCCGCCAACATCAACTGTTCATTCCACCCCTTCTTTGTGATCGTCATTCGATTACCTCCTCAGTCTTTGTTTTTTTCACAGGTATTGCGGGTACAAAGTTAGCCATATCCAGTATGTCTTCCGCCGGGTACTCCATGCCCTGCACATATTCGTAAAACCTGCCATTCCCAAGCGGCTGTTTGTGTGAGATTGCGCATAAAACTTTATTCATTTTTTTAGCCTCAAGAATTTGAATAGGGGTCGTTTCTATTTGTAGAATAATACACCTGCCACGATACGCTTGCCGTCCCGATCTTGCGCTCCTTATGAGACTCTTCGCCCTCCTCGACCTGCACGGCTGCTATCATTTCCACATTAGTATTTCCAAGGTTGTCTGTTGTCCCTAGATTCTTTATAACATCCGAAACGGCCTTGTCAAGCATATCGGGGATATCGGTATTGGATACGGCAATTTCCGCAGAAATAGAGATTATATGTTCCTGCTTTAGGCCTGTAATATCAGTCGTTGCAACCGAATAGTCATAGTTTAGCGCAGGCGATTCCGATTCCTGATAGGGATTTGATTCTAAGTCGCGCTTTTCATTGATATTGTTTCCAATATTTGTCTCGTAGCTATTTGCCGTGGTTATCAAGGCAAGCTGCGTATTCATTGCATCAAGGATTACACGTCTTATGCTATCAGCCATTACGGAGCATCCTTCGAAAGTATAAGCGTTGTAAATAATATCCCTGATTTTTGCACATTTATTACATAGTATGTTGTGTTATTAATGACTAGCGCCTCGCCGTGCGCTATGCCGTCAACATCGCTTGTTTTTGCAAGTACCGAAGGCGAAAATGACTCAGCGTTGCCATCTTCTTCGTATGGATTGCTAAAAATGCCGTAGATGGTCTCGCCGCCGTATGTGATCGCCACGGCGAAATCATCCTCGTCGAAAAATACGTCTAAATCGCCTGCAAGGTCATCGCTTAGCATGGTGTTTCTTTTCCTTAAAATCTGCTATGGGATTAATGCCCACGTCTTCCTTTTCAACAGTTTTTTCGGTAACAGCTTGCGCAACAGGCTGCGGTATATACCTCGGCTCTTCGGTAATCTCCAGCAATGCTTTGCTTATTTCGCCCGTGAAGCCCAATACCTCGCCGCATTTAAACTCCACCGGTTGTTTGATAATATATTCATTTTTGCCCGCCGGCATTAATGCGTGCAACCTGGCCTCGTATTGTGCATGGGTAAGCGCCAACATGCCAGCACCGGGCATGAATCGCGCTGCTTTTCCAATCACCTTTAAGATTCGCATACTAACTCCTTCTTTTAGATAAAGGTTACCATGCAAGCCAACTGCCACATGCCGTAGCCAACTGCCCTGGAAGCATATACGGAGTAAATGTGTTTCTTTTGTTTCTGCTCAGTTTCCGACCCTTCTGCGATAGCGGAAAATTCAGGCGCAACCTCTGTCTGCCTGATTAAAGGCTTCAATGCCCCGTCTGTACGAAACAGTGCGAATTTCGTAGTCCATGTCAATCTTGGATTTACGGCAATTCTGTATTGAAAACCGCCTACGCTTCCAAGCGTGATGATTGTGTTTGATCTGCCATTTGTTCCGCTATCAACTATCACCTGGCTCCCGATTGCGGCGGCCGCTGAGGACATAAAAGCGATAGGCACCATTATTAAAAATTCCTTCGCATTCTCATTGATCGGCTCACCTTTGTCATCCTTCAATTTTAAAAGCTGTTCAGTCGCTTTCAGAATGCCCCCTTCCATCTCGCCAGTCGTTGGCGCTGTGGTCGTGGTGATATCGTGCGTGATATCATTGCTAAGCGTCCCCGAATCGCCTTCGGCGTGGTCGGTATCAAAGAAATACTGGTCATCGTAGCAAACGGTAGCCTCTGCGTTGAGCAGGAGCGTCGACAATAAAGAGGCCCAATGCGCATTAGTGCGATCGGCAAGGTCGTTTATCCTTGTGATAATCTGCTGCGTTTTGTCGCGCCTGATCCATTTTGTAGGGATTTCAAGCGCGGCCATATATTCCTGATTGGCAAGGGTAATCTTGTTTTCCCTCAAATTTGTTGCAGGGATTTCGCCTTTGTAAAGCTGTAAAGTCGGCGACATGCCAAGAAAGGGGTAGTCCTCGCTGGCCTGATCCGAGGAAAACTCTTCGGAGACCCTTTCGATCCATTCCGACCCCACATTCTGCTCAAGCCGCTGGTAATACATGCCGCGTATTGCCCTGCTTGTTAATAATCCTGCGCCCATATGTTTTGCCTCCTATTTTTAATTGATTAAACTGTTTTTCTTTCAAAAGCAACGATGCAGGTCGTGCTTGATACCCAACGAAAGATGCTGCCGATTTCGCTATTGCTTGTGGCTGTAAGGGTAAATGTGTCGTCGTCGGATGCATACACTTTTTTTCCTTCATCCGCAACACCGGTAACGCCGGTAACTGCAACTTTTATACGCCCTTTGGATTTCATCCGCACATCGATTGCGCCAGCAGACCCCGCGGAATTATCGGCCTTCTCTGTGCAAAAACCCTGGAATCTGTCTCCTGCCACAAGCGGCCTGCTGTATCCGCTGCCGTTTTCGCCCACTGCCGCGCCTTCATAGATAATATCCGAGGCAACAACGGGCAAATCATTGTACTCCTCAAGGCCAATTTCCCACGACCTTGGAGCGTCTTTTGCTAATGTGGTCATTATTTACCCTCCTGTTTTAAGGATTTTTCGTAAGCTTTGTAACATTCAAATGTTCTGAATTCTGCGCGAATGTCGGCGTCCTTGTCCCACGTTTGCTGCAATTTGTCGTCCGCAGTCATTGTTTTGCCGCTTGATTGCGCCGTGCCGTCGCCAAACTCCATGGCTAAAGGCTTGGGCGCAGCTTCTTTCATTGCGGCTAACAATCCCTGTTTTTTCTCTTTCTCCGCTTTCAGGATTTTTACCGCCGCTTCTGGCCCCGTGGTCGCACCATCAAACTTAAGGTCGGTAATGAGTTTTTCGTGTCCCGCCATGCACTGCTCCTCAACGGCTTTAATTCTTTCGCGTTCCAGCTCTGCACCGGCTGTTTTGCCGGATTCAAAACCTGCCCCAAACGCCACTTTAGCAGCCGCCTCGCTGCCTTTTTTCTCGCCGATACACAAGATTTCCGCGTATACTGCCGGGAATTTTGTCCTGATTAACTCCACATTCATTGTGGCCAATACTTCCATTTTCAATCCTCCTGTTTATATTTTATCGCTACAGCTACACCGGCTGCATTTAAAATGTCAATAAGTTTGCCAAGCGTGGAAACACCGTCCACAAGCCCCACACCTTCTGCCTGTTTGCCTATAAAAATCTTACCATCTGCCATCTTGCCCAAAACATCAGCAGGCGAAACACCCCTATATTTTGCGATCGAATTTACAAAAACAGAGTAGATGTAATCAATCTGTTCTTGTATTGCGGCCTTTCCCTCTTGGCTCAATGGCATATGCCGCGACGCAATGTTTTTGTATTTCCCTGCTACAATCTCAGTTGTTTTTACTCCCATGCTTTCCTCCGCCCTGGAGGTATCTACATGGGTGGCTATCACACCTATAGACCCAACTTGTGTTGTGTCGCTCGCGATAAATACCGCATCGGCTGCCGCGCCTATCCAATACGCGGCACTTGCCATCATGCCATCTGTATAAGCAACGATATCCTTTTTGCCCCTCACACTATACACAATATCCGCAAGCATCTCGGCTCCGTCGACAGTGCCGCCTGGCGAATCAATTTTTAAAACAATTGATTTTACATCGGGATTGTCCAGTAATTGATTGATGTCGCGCCCGATAAGTTCGGATGATGCTCCGCCCGATATCTCGCCAAAGAGATTCATCTTTTTAGAGATAACGCCTTCAATCGGCACAATGCCAACGCTGCCGACAATCTCATATGATTGATGCTTGTTCTTTAGCGTTTTACCCGTGCGCTCTTCAATCCCTTTGATATCAATCTTTTCGCCCTTCATATGCGTCGTATATATCGCCGATATTTCCCGCAACATCTCTGGCATGATTGCCCACGGGCTGTTTATAAGGTCGATTAATCGCATCTTTTTTACTCCTTAAGGTGTGCCGATTACAATATAATCCACCGCCGCTGCTGTCCCCGATATTGTGGTTGTACCGGCGCCATACACTGTGATTTTAACATTATTGGCGCTCGTTACCGTGCCTATGACCGCCCCTACGTCTGCCGCCATAGTGCCCAAAGTTGCGGATAAAAACCGCGTGGCCGTCCCCAATCCAGTCACGGAAAAGGTAGAAGACCCGGTAACCTGCGCCGTTCCTTCCGCAATCGTAAGCCCGCCCGTTGTGGCATGGTTCAAGGAATTCTGCCGGTCTGCTTTTGCCTCTCGCGGTACGATGGGCAAGGACACAATCCCTGCCAGCACTGCAATCAATAAACCTCTTTTAATCCACCTACACATTTTCGCACCTCCTATCACTAAAATTAATTGTTATCTTCCCGAACAGTTTCGTTTTTCTCTTTATCTTCCTTTTCTTGTACCAGCCCAATTTCTTTCAAAATAGCTCGCTCCCTCTTTATCTGTGGTATTTTCTTATCCCAGTCCTTGCCCGTCAAGAAAACAGTTTCCTCCGATACCGTAGACACACCAAGAGATACCCTGCTGCTTGCCGCATCGACCTCTTTGTTTGGGTCGATCTGCCCCGGACTCGGCCCAATCCATTCTGTGCCTAAATATGCACTGCGGATTAGAAAATCGTCAAAAAAGCCCGGCGCAATAATTCTGTCTTTCATTATTGCCTCCTCAAGCCACACCTCGTAAATCGGTACGCAAAAAGCACTTACAAAATACGACCTTGTTTGATTATAAAAACACCAGGCGTCTAAAAGTGCAGCGCGGGCCGCCGAATAAGAAGATGTATAATGCTTGATGATTACTTCGAAAGGCTGTTGTAGCGCTGACCCGATTTGCCGCAATATCGATAAAACAAAAGGGTCGAAAGAATCATTCGGCCTTCCCGGATTTGCTGTTGTGATATCCGTCCCTTCCGGCAATTCAAGGATTAAGCCATTTCCCATTTTCAACTCTTGTTCGCCCGATTTTCCGGAATCGGCATACCCCATCTCGCCGTTTGCCGCAATCGTTTCGATACCCCCGGCACTTTTTTCTTTCCTTAAAAAAACGGTAAACATTGAACTTATTACGGATGCCATCAGTTCGTTTTCGGTATATCTCCCCAACTGTTTCAGGGGCTCTATTACTGGCGCAAGATACGGGATTCCACGGGATTGCCCCGGCCTGATTTGGTCGTAAATATGCAGAATATTTCTTCTGCCGTTAGGGGAAAAGGCAGGCACGGTGTCCCATTCGTTTTTATCCTTGCTCATTACATTGCTACCAGGGTGCCTTTTAAGTATGTGGTACTGTATTGGCATCCCGTATCGGTTGCGTTCAATGCCGCCAGCTATCGTTTCCGTATCTCTTTTGTTGCCTTTATTACATACCCTTTCGGCCTCTATTGCCTGTATTTTCAGCCCGTAAGGACTTCTCGGCGTTTCGATATAGGGCAAAAGGGCAAAGATGTCCCCCTTATCCAAGTTGGAACGGAGGAAAAGCCTTTGCAGTGCATAGAAATTGCCGTGGCCAGTGATGTCGCATTCTGTATTTTCTGCAAAAAGACGCCATTCGCTTTCGGCGCGCTCTTCCCACTCAAATGCTTGCTCGTCTGTAAGCCCGAGGACTTTTCTATCAATCCTGGATTGCATTTTCAGCCCCTGCCCGATTCCTTTTAAGATTACGTTTGATACCGCTCCTGCCCCCAGCGGATTGTTGCGCGATAGGTCGCTACATCTGTCGCGCAAGGTAGGTAGGTCGGGCAGGATATCGGCATCGGCATCGTTTTGCGTGGTTCTCCACTCCGACAAAGACCTGCGATTGCGCTGGCCCCCAACGTACCCCCCGGCAATTGCCATTGCTACTCGGGCCTTGTAGCGCTCCAGCCCTTTCACAGGGTTTATGTATTTCACGCATTTATCTATAAATGTTTCTTTTGCTTGCATCAAAGAGGCGTTGCTCCGAAAAGTTTTATGCCGCCAGATAATCTATCCATCTCCACACCAAGCTCGTCCACCTGCGCTTTTAACGATACGATATCGTGATTAGTTTTTTGCCGCGACATACCACCCTCGCCGATTAGGTAACTTTTAGAATTCAGCGCGTTCAGGTATGCCGCCCTTGCCGCTGTGTATTCCTCTTGCACTTCCGCCAGTGTTCTTGCCATGTTTATCGCCCAACAAAAAAGCCTGCATTAGCCGGGAGAGAGGATTGTGTAGAATTCCTCTGTTTCAGCCAATGCAGGCTTGAGTTTTTCAATACCTGTTTTTACAGCTTAAAGCTTTCTTCTTTTATGCAATGTACAATTTTGCCGCCTTCAAATTTTATGGTAAATGATCCGTAGAATTTGCCGTCCACAAGGGCCTTTATAATGTCGTAAAGTTTGGTTAACACGTTTCCCATACATGGTTTATACATCATCTGGGGGCAGTGTCAAGCCTTTTTTTAGAAAAATTGCGAAAAGTTTTATGTTTCTTTTTGCCCTCTAGTGTTTTTTTTGAAAACTATGCAATACAAAAGAATCTGGAAAATCATCTATGCGCCAAACTGCTAAATCAGAATCACGGGGGTTGTTCGGAAATACATACCGTGGCGGCTTGTAACATTGATTAAACACCCCCAAGTCCCCGATGAAATATCTTATTATTTTAGTCTCTGTTTCGTCCACAAAGCCATACAGCATGTACTGCACGAGCCCTTTTCTTATTTTGTGTATCTCGGTATCAATCCCGCTGGGGAGTTCCCACCTAAGCGTGAATTCCTTCTCGTACCGGTCAAAATTTGGGCATTTGCGGCGCAAACGTAAGCCAATTTTGAAAGGATGCATTGTAAAGGTAAGAAAATCCGTGCCTTTTTTCTGATCCTGTATTGCATCTTGCCGGATGAAATAATTCCCTAAGATACTTTTCACCGTACCAGCAAAACGTTGCTCTAGGTATATATTTTTATTATAGCTACTCATTTGGCCTCGTTCCCCCAGCCCGCTCTATATAATATTTATAATGCAAACACTTATTGAGGGCTTTCGAGACCGTACCCAGTAAAGCCTTCGATTTTTCTTCTATTAAAAAGATCCAGCCTGCGCCCGCCGGTAACCCGCCTCAATACCTTGTAAAACTCCTCCGGCTTTTCTGAATGTGCACCCCTTGGCGCATCGAAGCAGGTATCGAAAGCCTTTGTATCAATAAACTGCGGTGTGCCCTTGCGTGCATATATTGCAAATTCGTTGTTGTATTGTGGCAGCCCGAAAGGCTGGAAACCGCCTGGCTTGTGCCATACGAAGCAGCAGACATATTTTAAATTCCATGCATCCAATAGTCTCAAAGCCATCGGCAAAAACTTATGAGTACTCCATACCCATACGTGGCAATCCTTTGCGGCAGGTATCGTTAGCGCGGCTAATTCCGACTCATTCATTGTTGGGTAATCAAAATCGACTTGTTCCGGCGCACAATCCCTGTCGATTTTCTTCATTGGCCATGGGGGGTCTATCACAATTACATCAAATTCACCGGTAGGCACCTCTACCTCTTTCTTTACAATCTCCTCAAACTTCTCTTTTAGCTCCACTTGCTTCATCTCCCGTACCGCTGCCGTGCCCGGCAAATCACCACTCCTTACTTTTTCTGCAAGGTCTGGCCGGGATTTAGCCAGCCTATCCATACGCTCAACCGTACCCCTGTTGGTTTTCGAAGCTGCTGCTTTTGCTATCACCGTGATATTCTTATCCTTACGAACCGGAGTTCCCACAGGTTGTGGGAATACCGGTTCGTTTAGTTTCTTGCCCAAAGTGCCGTCTTCTTTTCTTGGCTGTACTTTCGCCGCCTCGCTTCTTGCTTTATTCGCCGCATCCTGAATGGCCTGTTTTTGTTGCTGCCATGCCTCGGATTGCTCGTTCACCGCTTTCCAAATCAAGTACCGCTGGTCGGCAGTCAAATCACGGCGTTGTCCATTTAGGCTCCATACGTACAGGTATGGGTCTCCACCACCATAATTTAAAAATGTTGGCGATACCCCGGCAAGTATACAGGCTCTGTATCGATTACGCCCGTCTAATATTTTCCCCTCATGGAGGGTAATCTGTAGCCGTAGGCCGTTTGCCTTAATATCCTCAGCCAGTTCCACGAGAAGATGCTCAGGTAGCATCGGGAACATATTGGCCGCTTCGTGAAATCCGTATTTTTCCATTTCCCCCTCCACAAATAAAACAACCCCCGGCCAACTGATGTGAGCAGCCAACCGGGGGTCGATGTTGCTTTTCTAATTATACACCTCACATGTGTATTTTTCTACTTTCTACCACACATTTTGCAAATATTCAATAGGGAAACTCACAATTTCACTCCGCCATGAACAACCCTTGTCCTGTTCCTCGTTGGCGTTGGCACTGGTATTTTCTTTTCCTTTTCCGCAATCATACCTTTTATATCCCCTGCAATCCGTTCCAACGTTGTGCTTGCGCGCGACAAGGCAATCGCCATGCAGGCAATATTGTATACAGTTAGATCGAGCGCTTCGTTTCTTGCGCCGTCCGGTTTTTCAAAAACCTTGTATGGAAAGCCGTTCTTGTATTTTGTGCGTATCTTTTCAGCGGTAAGTTGTTTAAAATAATCTTCTGTAAAAGTTTTGTTGTAATGGATATATCCAGGCCCCGCTTCGGCAAGGCTTAGCCGATTAAAAATCGCCATTTTAGCCTCATACGTGCCGATATGGTATAAATCAAGGCCGGGAATTGTTTTCGATGGCTTTGATATTACAGGGACACCGGCCTTGTCCGTGTTCATGCCCTTGATTGCATATACTTTCATAGTTTCCTGCCGCGGCCGTACAAAGTTGTAAACATTGTCCGTTTCGTACCCTGTATCTATTGCCGTTGCGGATATACGCCAATGATATCCGTGCGCATGCATATAGGTTTTTGTTATGAAATTATGTAAAGCAGCCCAAACACTCCCCTTTATCCGCGGATCAACAGAGGTGTCCCCGTATACGCAGGCGTGCTCTATTGCCCATGATTCGTCCCCGATGCCCCATCCGGTAACAAGGATTTCGATTCTATCCTTTTGCACATCACATGATGCGCATAGCATGATTACCTGTTCGGGGACATCTGTATAGGTTTCGCGGCGGCTGAATAGTGAACTGCCGCTTAGCGCCTCGCCTTCTTCTTCGTATGTTTCGGCCAATCTCGTGTTTACCCACCTTTTCAAGAGACTCCTGTCTCTTTTTTTCTTTGCGACAAGGAACTCCTCTACAATACTCCTCCACGATAGCCATCCGATGGGAGAATAAAGAGATGATAAATGATAGCCTCTGTAGGGGTGTCCCGGATTGCTCGGTATCCATTCGCCACCCTCAAGCATGTATGTTTTATAATACTCTTCGATCAACGTGCCGCAGTTTATACAACGATATCTTACATCCCCTGCCAATCTATGATTGCCTTTGTCGTAATCAAATATTATACCGCTCCACATTAACACCTGTTTTTCCGCACAATGTGGACACGGAACGTAATACTTGCGCTGATCGGAGTCCTCGTATTCCTGCTCGATCATGCTTAAGCCTCTTATCGTAGGAGTGCTTTCTGTGTATATTTTTCTATTACCGTAGGCATCCGTCCTGTTCTTTGCCAACCCGCCTGGGTCGCCTTCTCCGTCGACATCGAGCGGATATCCGTCAACGTCTGAGCGATGTAGGAAGCGTACCGAGACATTACGAAAACTTGTCCCGCTATTTGCCCCGGCTATAATCAGCATGCCGCCCGGATATGATTTGATTAGCGTGGTATTACTAGAGTCTCTTGATTTTGCAACAGCTATTCTTTCTCTTAAAACTTCCGTGTCTTCTATGGTCGGCGCAATTTTCTGCTTGGAATGTTTCTCGGCAAGGTCTATGGTCGGCAGGACAAGCATAAAAGGGGCGGGACATAGATGCGCAACATAGCCAAACCAATTACACCCCGCCTCTGTCGCGCCCAACTGTGTTCCTTTCATAAACTTAACTTGCTCGACTGGCGATATCGCGCTCAGAGAATCCATGATCTCGCGCAGGTATGGCGTGCGGCTAGTGCGCCACCTTCCGGGCTCGGCCGATGATTTTCTCGGCAGCATACGAAAAGTGTCTGCCCACTGCGAAACCGTTAACAATGGATCGGGTTTTAATCCTAAAAAAAATCCCTCTTCGTATGTGTTTTTCGCCTTTTCTCTCGTGGCCATTATTTTGCATCCAGCCTTTCCAGCGCCGACCGGATTTCTTTTGTAAGCAACTCATGCGCCCTAATTCTATCCTGTTCAGCCGCCAGCAATGCCGCCAGCCGGTCTGGAATATTCAGCAGTGCATCCCGCACCCGCCGGGCCGTTTCAAAGGCTGCGTCCTTTACGTCTTTCGCGGGTACAAGTATTTTTGTAAGTTCTAAAACCTCAAGCTCCGCACGCCTTGCCCTTGCTTTTATCAAGCGCAATTGTTCCGACTTTATATCGGTATCCCCTCGCATCGCATCGCTCTTGAGAATTTTCACAATTGCCCTACACGCTTTTAGCACGTCGTGACAGTTTTGCCTCGGAGGCTTTGGCAGCTGTCCACTCTTTACGAGCTCGCCTATATATTGCACGGAGCATCCATAGATTTCGGCTAGTTGCTTTGTTGTGCATGTTTGCATTTAATTACCTTTTTTAAAATTTAACAATTTTCCACGGCTTTTCTTTGTTTTTATAGCTTCCGCAATAGTGGCCAACGCCTCTGTATTTCTCCAGTACCGACAACAATTGCGGAAGAGAGTTGCATTTCAGTCTTCCGTTCCCTTGTATTTGTATAATTTTTTTGAACGACAGCTCTTTTTCTATATCTACGAACTCTGCCCCGGCCCTAGTTGACAACATACTTAGTATTCGCATGGCGGGTGAGAAAATGCGCTGTCTTTCGGCCAGTTTAAACTCCCACCCCTTGCTCAGATTCCCATCGTCTGTTTTTTCCCTAAACAAATACAGCCATTTGTTTTTATAATCACGGTCCCAGTTAATTGCCTCGTTTTCGAACGGGGTGTGAGGCGAGGGCATAAACACGGACGGGGACGGCTTGATCAGTAAATCCTCAACTCCTTTTATTTTTTCGATTTGATGCATCAATGACTTGAATTCTTCAAAATCCGCGTCGGTCTCTCCCGGCAAATCCATTATCAGGTAGATAAATATAGACCTTCTCCCGGCTTTTACAAATTTCTCAATCTCCTTATAGATGTACTCGTTTGAATATGCCTTTCCAACTGATTTTCTAAGCCTCTCTGAAAGGCCTTCCAGCCCGAATCGGGGAACGCCTGGGTGTTCGTTTCTTTTGTTAAGGTCATTTAATCGCACATCTGTGTCAAGCCTTGTCTTGCCGTATTTCCTGCAAATCTTATCTATCTCCTCGTTTTTGGAATGAGATTCAGGGTTTGGGGAAAAAGCCGCCACTCTTTTTGTTTTCGCCTGACGCACCATCACATCTATTCTCTCGATAGGCACTTCGCGGTATTTCTTGAGATGCGATACCGCACAGAAATTGCAAGAATATTTACACCCACGCGCTATCTCCATGCGCAATATACCGTTTAGGGAAACTGCGTATCCCAATAATTCCTGCTCCTCCCTGTACAATACCTCCTTCTTGCCGGCCCAATAAAGATGCCTATCTATGTTTTTGCCCGCTATGAAATCCGGGAATATCCGCTCGCCGTCGCCAACGACCACATAATCCACATACTCGGCAAAGGGCACAGGGTTGAATGTGTTGAAGCCGCCAAGAACCATTTTTGGCGCGGATACCCCTTTTTTAATGCCCGCCTTTCTAAGGAAATCGGCAAGAACATAAATATGCTCCCACCAAAAACATGAAAAAGCAAGCACATCTACGAGTTTTGCCGTTTTTGGGGAAACTCTGTATTTTTCCCCCTCCGCACCGGCTAGACAGTAGTTGAGTCCGTATGCAAAGTCATCCCTCCCGAACGACAAAAAGCCTATTTTTTTATTCTTTGACATTATATTCAATATTGTATACCTTTTTCATTTTTTCAAGGGTGGCTAAAATTGCGCCTCTCTTCCCTAGCCACATGCCAGGGTTGACGCTTATTCTTACCAAAATATTATCTTCTTTGTCCGGTACCATGCCGCTTTCGCCTGCATTGCTGTCCGCGCTATCCGCTTTCGCGCTTTCGCCTGCGATCATTTCCTCGATTTCGGCAAAATCAAAACCAGACAAATCCATGTCGATGTCGCCAGATTTCGACAACTCCCGCATGATCTCTCCCAGCTTATCCTCGTCCCAGTCTCCGCCGTGCTTGTTTGCTGCGATGTTTGCCATCTTCTCCCTTTCTATACCCCAGTCTACCTCGCGATAGCCCCAGCGTTCCCCGCCCACGAGCACACACCCCTCTGCAACGGTGCCAGTTTTTGTCGCGGTATCTAGCTTTGTTTTTTTTATGGTTGCACCCCGGGGTATACACTTAAGTCGCTGGTGTCCGCACACGAGATTTCCGGTCCGGCGATTGAAAACGAACCCCGACAAATCTCCGAACTCTTCTATGCACCCCTTTAATGCCCTTAATTTTTCATCGGTTATTTTCCTAGGATTATATTCCGCAGGTCTAAGATCCGATATTTTCACCCCGCCACCTCCTTTTTTTCTTTTAATTAAACCCTGTTAAAAAAATAAAAAACTAGCTGATTCCTGCGCTGGCTTGCTACC
>Ga0210043_1002008_pt1 | contig 14600 bp, 13 predicted proteins | sample CryGeymet201501t_FD_183990 | JGI IMG/M metagenome (GOLD analysis project Ga0210043, IMG submission 183990) | Groundwater microbial communities from Crystal Geyser aquifers in Utah, USA - Crystal Geyser metaG 2015-01t (SPAdes) (version 2) | ecosystem: Environmental > Aquatic > Deep subsurface >... | reverse complement strand
TAGAGCGAGGTGGAACCAACTCTCCCCATCCCGAACAGAGTCTTGAAACGCCTTAGCGCCGACAATAATGCATTGGAAACGATGTGTGAAGATAGGTCGAGGCCAGAATAAAGGGTTTTTTTGTACCCAAAATTAATTGTTTTAAATAAAAACTCTTACTAATTATTAGTAGGAGTTTTTTTTATATCTTTATGCTTGAGTAAATAGAGAAAATAGGATAAAGTGAGGGTATGATGACACCAGGAGAAGGTGGGGGTGAACAGCCTCCACAAATAATTACACCAGATCAAGCTAATACAAGATTACCTCAACCAGGTGAATCATTAGTAATTGCAAATAAAAGTGGGGTTGTTACTGGAGAAGTCCCTGTAGGTCCACAACAAGAAGTAGTTCAGTCTGACACAGGAGATAGCTCTAGTGAAGATACTGAAACAATAATTCCAGGTGAGGGAGAACAAATAGGGGATGAAAGTCAACCACCTAAAACACGAGAAGAACTAGATAATGATGATGAAGAAAAAAGACTAAAGGATATTAAGAATTTATCGTTAGAAGAAAGAGATAAAATAATAGAAAAGTTAATTATGGAGTTAGATGACTCTATTAAAAATTCTACAAACTTGGTCCAATTAAGAGATGAATTTAAACAGAGCCTTAAAGAAAATGGAGCAACAGATACTCGAATTAAGGCTGAAATGTCAAGGTTGGACGATCAAATTGATCGTCTCCGAGATTTAGCGGAAGCTAATGTAGATGATGAGTTTGCAAAGAACAACATAACCGCAGAACAAGCAGAGGAAAAAAAGTCGCAGATTAGAAAGTTTATGGAGTCAGGGTTGGTAAGTTTAGGTGAGTTTGTTAAAGAAGGATTAGAAACCTCAAGCTTGCCAACTTTCTTAGAACTATTTTTAGTATTTGGAACAAAAGGAAATGACACTCCACTTGGTAGGTTTTCAAGGGAAGTTGAGAAAGATAGTTCAGACGCTTACTTAATGAAAGAACTTGAAAAGGGAGGAGAGGAAGGATTAAAGTCTTTTATAGAATTATTCTTGGGTAAAATAGATGTTGGTCCATTAGGTGATGAAAATCTTAAAAAATTATTTAGAGATATGAGTGAGAGGATAAATATTGATGATAATTGGAAATATATCAATGATGGACTGTCTTTATTTTTGAATAATAGAGACTATTCTGGAGATCATAAGTTTAATAAGGATAATATAAAAATAATGATTGAAACTCTTGATGGTAAATCAGCAGATCAAATCAGAAAAACATTTGGGATTAGCACTCTTGAAACTTCAAAAGGATCTGAAGACCCAAGTGATGGGAGTGATCAAACAACAACCAGTGGTGGTTCACAACCTACTCAACCAGCTTCACCAGCTGACCAAAAAGCTTAGCTTACTTCTCAACCAAATTAACCAACCCAGGCAATTCTTTTCCTGAAAGAAATTCTAACGAAGCTCCTCCTGCGGTGGAGACATAAGTAAAGTCGTCATTATCAAACTTGAATTTTTTAATTGCAGAAATTGTATCACCTCCGCCGATAATACTCTCTCCATTTGATAGGGCTACTGCATGAGCAATTTTCTTTGTTCCACGAGCAAAAGTATTGTTTTCGAAAACACCCATCGGTCCATTCCAAAAAATTGTTTTGGCACTTTCAATCACTTTAGAAAATAGCTTGACAGTTCTTGGTCCAATATCTAAAAACATATCATCATTGGTATAACAGCTGCCTTCAATACAATCTAAGAGGTTAACTTCTTTACCTTTTTCATCATCCATATTTTTAGCAACAATGACATCAATCGGGTATATGATTTTAGGTAGAGGAATAAAATTATTCATTAGAGTATGTTCTTGCTGATTATCATCTAGAAGATCATCTGCGAATTTAACAAAGTCTATTCCTTTTTTCTTCATATCTGCAGGTGCGTCTTGAAGATATGATTTAGCAATATTAAATCCGTCAGCTTTTAGGAAATTATTAGCTACGCCCCCCCCAACAAGAACGGTATCAGCAATTTTAGCGAGATTTTCTATTGCAGAAACTTTATCAGAGATTTTCGCCCCACCCACAATCATTACAAATGGTTTTTTTGGATCTTTTGTTAATTTTGAGAGCATCTCTACTTCTTTTTGTAGAGAAAAGCCAGCATAGGAAGGCAATAGCTCTGCAAGGGCGCTAACACTGGCATGAGCACGGTGCGAAGTAGAAAAGGCATCATTGACGTACACATCTGCTAACTTGGCCAGATTATTAGCTAGGTGTTTATCATTTTTCTTTTCCCCTTCCCAAAAGCGGAGGTTTTCAAGCAGTACTATTTTCTCCTCACCAATCTCAAGGGATTGGTAAAAACCAATTTCCACTTTAGTGAGTTTTTCTAATATAGGAACAACAACTTCTAAAGAAAGGTTTTTATTTTCTTTAATTGTCTGCTCATAGGTATCTTTTGTCTTGGGTCTACCTAGGTGAGACATCAAGATTATTTGTTTTACCCCATTTTTTAAAAGGAAATTTATTGTTTCAAGCGAAATATAAATTCTTTTCGTGTCTTGAATTTGACCCTCTTTAACAGGTACATTGTAGTCAACTCTAACAATGACTCGTTTATTCTTTATATCTTGGGTTTTGAGCGTTCTTAGATTCATATTAAACACACAGTACCATATTTTTGGTATGCTTGACATGGAGTGAAAAGATTCTTACTTGGCTTACTACTAGCAATCACGTTCTCAGTTCTTCTAATAGAAGGGTCTAACATTAGGGCGCTTGATCCTGTTGAAGAGTTACAACAGCAAATTGATGAGCTGGAAAAAATGAAACAAATGAGCGAAGATGCAACTAAACCTCTAGAACAACAACTTACTAGCTTAGAAACCAGAATCAGAAATGCTAGAAATGGAATTGCAAATGCCAAGGATCAAGTTAAAAAACTTTCTGAAGACATTGATCAAAGAGAAGAAGATTTAGCTGTTCAATATGTAATTCTCTCTAAGAGAATTGCCGCTAGTTATAAAAGAGCGAGGCTTAATTCACCACTCTTAACATTCCTTTCCACTCAAAATGCAGCCAATATTACAAAAGATTTGATGTATCGAAGTTCAATTGAAGCTCAAGATAATAGATTAATTTCTGACATTGGCTTTGAGATTGAATCTCTTGAGGAAGATTCAATCAAATTAGAAAAAGACCAGGAAACTCTGGCTGCGCTAGAAAAGCAACTAAATGAGCAAGCAAATTATTTTAAAGTGGAAATCGCCAGTGCTAAAGAATATCAAAGTGACTTAGGTTCAAAAATTGCAGCGCTATCAGTTCAGCAGCAATCGATTATTAATGCTAGATCGGGGACGTATACAACTGCAGTTGGGGATGTCCCACTGGCCGATGATTTTAATGCTTCAATTGGTTATAAGTCACAAGCTCCTGCAAATAGCTTTGCTGTTTTTTCCTTTGGTGGCTACACCCATCGTAACGGGATGAGCCAATATGGAGCTAAAGCTAGAGCTGATTCAGGGCAAAATGCAGAAGAAATCCTTAAAGCATATTATCCAGATGCTAATCTGAAAAAAGATTACGCTGCCATGGGAAACATTACTGTAGATGGAGTAGGGTCAATTTCTTTTGAGGATCAATATCTACAAGGTATTTATGAAGTGCCCGCTTCTTGGCCAATGGAAACCCTTAAAGCTCAAGCAATTGCTGCTAGGACCTATGCTATTAAATACACTGGCAATGGCTCAAAAAGCATTTGTACGACAGAGGCTTGCCAAGTATTTAAAAACTCTAAAAAAGGCGGAGATTGGGAGAAAGCAGTCAACGAGACTAAAGGATGGGTACTTGTAGATGGGGGAGGAAACCCTGTTTCAACTCAATATGCTTCAACTCATGGGGGATACTCTAACACCAGTGGTTGGGATACTTCAGATAAGTCTAATAATGGAGATTGGTCATCAAGGTCTTGGGAAGCAAAAGCGAATAGTCCATGGTTTTATAAATCTTGGTACAGATCTGGATATTCTAAGACTGGAGACAGTTGTGGTAGAAACCACCCTTGGCTATCACAAGAAGAATTTAGCGATATTGTAAATGCCTGGATTGTAAGAAAAGATCCACAAGGAGCTGATACTAGTAGAATTCAACCAACTACAATAAATAGTTGTAATATCGGTGGAGGAGGGGGAAATCCTTTCTCTATTAATGAGCTAAGGGATCTAGCAAACAAGTCGGGAGGAGCTGTGACTAGTATCAACAGTGTTTCTGTATCACACAATGGAAATGGACAAACTTCAAATGTTAAATTACAGACAAATCGTGGCGAAATAAACATTCCGGGAAGTGAGTTTAAGACGACTTTTAATCTTAGAGCTCCTGGTTACTTGAGAATTCCTCAAAGCAGCTTTGCTTTCTTTAATATAGAGCATAAGCAATAGTGATTTTTGTATATTAAAAAATATTTTGTACAAAGCTTACAAAATTGACAAACTTTTTAGTATTTGATAATATCATGATATGAAGTATCAAACAATGTCGATTGGACAAACCAGGGCTAATCTAGCAGAGATTATTGAGCAAGTATCGGTCGGGGGAGAAACATTTGCTATTACAAAATTTGGTAAATTAAGAGCTCTTATTACTCCTGTTGATAAGTCTTTAGTTGAAGATCAGATGTTTAGAAAAAAGAAGTTTATTTCATTTTTAGATGAGTCCAGTGGGGCTTTTAAAGATAGAGAAGATTTTAAAGACGCAGGCAGTTGGGTATCAAACCAAAGAAAACCTAGATATGAAAAAATATTTAGTTGACACTTCCGTTTTTATAGACCATTTTAGAGGAAATGCTCAGGCTACTGAATTTTTAAAAGAAATTGATGGGCAGATACTGGTTGCAGGAACTACTATCGGAGAACTTCTTCAAGGTGTCAGGAATAAAAAAGAACAAACCGTTGTTAATAAATTGTTTTCTTTAGTAGATATTAGTTGGTGTACTCCTCAAATTGAGCAATTGGCTCATGATTTATTGTCAAGTTATTATTTAAAATTTGGTATTACTTATTTTGACTGTTTAATTGTAGCTCATGCTCTAGAAGGAGAATTTCAATTAGTAACTCACAATATAAAACATTTTAAAAAAATCCCTGGTTTAAACGTTATTAAACCACCTTATCTTGGTTAACATATTTTTATAATTTTACTTGTCTTATTTCTCTTCTTAAATTTTTATGTAGAATGCTACTAGCATGAAAATTAAAAGAATTGTTTTAAACAATTTTCGAAACTATCAACTGTCTGCTTATGACCTAAATGAGAGCACTACGCTTCTCTATGGTCCCAATGCGATTGGTAAAACTAGTATTGTGGAGGCAATTCACTTAATTTCAACCGGGGACAGTTTTCGGTCAAGTAAAATTGATGAAATGGTGAACTTTGGAAGTGAACTTTCTCGTGTCAGTTGTAAATTAGTTGAGTTAGATAGTAATCAGGATGACGAAAATCTAGAGATTTTATTAAATAGGGGGATGGTTCAAGGTCGCAAAACCCAAAAAAGATTGTATACCTTAAATGGAGCAAAAAAAAGAAAAAGAGATTTTATCGGAAAGTTCTATAGTGTTGTCTTTCGTCCGGAAGATATGAGATTAATTGAGGGTTCAAAAACTCGTCGTCGTAAGTTCATCGATGAAGCTTTAATTACTCTTGACTGGCAGTATGCTCGTTCTTTAAAAATGTATGAGGAAGCTTTGGTTAAGAGAAATAAGTTGTTATGGCAAATAAAAGAAAAATTAGTCCCAAAGACCACTTTAAAATATTGGAACATGACTGTTTTAAAGCATGGCGAGTATTTGCAAAAAAAACGGCAGGAATTTTTAGAATATTTTAAAGAAGTAGAGTTTCCCCTTTTGTTTAGAGTAGAGTATGTCCCTTCAATTATTTCTGAAGATAGGCAGGAAGAATACGGATTTAAAGAAATAGCTGTGGGGCATAGTTTAATTGGCCCTCACAAAGATGACTTTTTAGTTTATCTAGATGAGAGCATTAAAGAGAAAAATCCTCACGATATTGCTACTTATGGTTCAAGAGGGCAACAGCGAATGGCGGTCTTATGGTTGAAGATTTGCCAGTTACACTATATTGAAAAGCAGTCAGCCCAAAAAGCCCTTTTATTGTTGGATGATATTCTGTCAGAATTAGATGAAGGAATGATTGAGAGAGTCTTGGGTTTACTTAACGGAAGACAAAGTATAATTACTAGTGCAGATAATGATGCTAGAGAACAGTTAGAAAGATATATTAGTGATTTCTCTTCAATAAATTTAAGTGAGGAAATGAATAATGGAACAAAATTTTGACCTTAAACCATATTTTGAAAAACTAGTATTACCAGAAGATGACTCTCATAAAGGTCAGAATGGTAAATTGCTTATTATTGGAGGAAGTGATCTTTTTCATGCTGCCAGTAGGTGGAGTTTGGATGTCGCTAGTAAATTTGTAGATATGCTCTTTTATCATAGTACACCTGAAAATAATCAGCTAATTAGAGAAGCAAAAGGTAATTTTTGGAATGGGATTGTAGTTGAGGAGAAAGATTTGGATAACTATATTACTGAGGCAGATGTAGTGCTGATTGGTCCTGGTATGACTAGGACTGAAGATACGAAAAGAGTCGTTGAAGAGTTAATTAAAAAATATCCGGACAAGAAAATGGTGATAGATGCCGGAGCATTGCAAATGGTTGACCCATTTTTATTAAACAAAAACCATATTATCACTCCACATAAAAAAGAAATTTTAACCTTGGTTAAAAAAATACCAGATAAGTCTCTTGATCATTTAATTAATAATGGTGTAACTCTTTTGCTTAAAGGTGTAGTTGATGAGGTAAGGATAAGAGATAATAATTTTTTTATCAAAGGGGGGAACGCTGGTATGACAAAAGGTGGAACTGGAGATGTTTTGTCTGGATTAATTGCTGCTTTATATTGTAATAATGACCCTATAACTAGCACAATTGTCGGTAGTTATATAAATAAAAAAACTGGAGATGTTTTATCTGAGTTTGTTGGTCCGTTTTTTAATGCAACTGATTTAGTTAATGCGCTCCCAGAAGTATTTTGGGGAGAGTATAGGAGGATTTTGGGGGAATAAGCCCTAAAAAGATTTCCTTATTTATCTATAAAAATGTTATGATTAAGTTGTGAATAAAGCTAATAGTAGAGCTTCAAGTTTAGTTAGTGGGTTAAGAGCTAGTTTTTCTAGTGGAGCAGGTCTGCAATTGGGAAATAAAGTTAACGCCTCTTTAAAATCCGATCCCGTTAATCCACCTCAGAACTCAAATAATAACCTAGGTCAATCAATGGTAACTGACCAAGATCAGCTTGATACTTTAGATCAAGTAATTACCCAGATTGAAACTGAAAAAAGTCAAAGTGATCCAAAATCAATGGGTTATATGGCTCAGGCAATGCCACAAGCTGTAGCTCAAATACAAGATTCTCTTAACCCTCTCAGCCCTGCCTCAATTGGATCTACAAAAAAAGAAGCTTATGTAGTTGGATCAGGAGTTGCAATAGAGGGCCCAGTTCCTACTGTAGAACATCCTGGCGGTGTGCAATCTGTTGAACAGGAGCCTAATCCAGAAATTTCTCCTGAAGTTGAAAGTTTTCTCCAGCATGCTCAGGAACAATCTGCCCATTTGCCACAAGAAATTGTTGTTGCCGATGATCAAGCAGTCTCAGCAGTGACTCACTATCCTAAAAAACCAGTAGTAGTATTGCCAATCACTCCAGAAGATCAAAAAAAAGGCAAGAATAAAAGCCCTAAGCTGAGTATTAGGTGGTTAGTTGAGTGGAGTGTTAAAATCATGAAAAAGTTTACCGGTGAAGTTATCTATAGAGAAGAAAAATGAATACAAATACTGACATATTATTAGATCAAGCCATCTCATTGATTGTTGGAGTTGTTTCTTTTGCGCTATTTCTAGTTCTATTGGGCTTGTTTGTTTATATGGTTTTGCAGTGGATAAAGAATCGTAAAAGAGAAGATTATGCTCTAGATTTTGTAACATTTTTGATCAAATTACCAAAGGATAATGAAGTTAAAATTGATGCAGCTGAGCAAATGTTTGCTGGTCTTTATTCAATTAAAAAATCAGGTCCAATGTCATTCTTAAAACCAGAGGATGTTATTTCCTTCGAGATTGTTGCCTTAAAAGATGATATTGCTTTTTACGTTACCTGTTCTAAAAACATTCAAGATTTAGTCGAAAAACAGATTAATGGAGCATACCCATTTGCCGTTTTAAAAGAAGTTGATGAAGTTAATATATTTAGTGAAAAAGGACATGTTGCTTTCACTTCATTAAAACAGGCTAAATCAAAATATTTGCCAATTAAAACATATAAAGACCTACCAACAGATGGTTTGTCATTATTAACTTCTGCATTGTCAAAAATGGGGGATGGAGAAGGAGCAATTGTGCAGTTCTTAATTGAGCCTGCAAGCAGTGCTTGGCAAAAGGGGGGCAGGAGCTATGTTTCTTCTTCAAAAAAGAGAGAGTCTGACCCTGATAAAGCGACATATAATCATGACCCAAAAGAAGTGGAAAGTATTAATAGTAAGATAGAAAAACCTGGGTTTAATGTTGCCATTAGGCTTGTAGTGTCTTCCCCAAATGAACAAACAGCTCAATCACATTTAAATAATATAAAGGCAGCATTTGCACAGTATTCTAGTACTTATAATAAGTTCTCTAAGCCAATGTTTATGCTTAAGCATTTGTTTATGATTGATTTCATTTACCGGTATATGCCTTTGATAAGAAGAAATTGTATTTTATTAAATACTGAAGAACTTGCCACAATCTTTCATCTGCCTAATAAAACTGTCGAGACTCACCATATTAGATGGTTGACTGCAAAAAATGCCCCCGCTCCATCAAATATTCCGACTGATGGTCTGTACCTAGGTAAGTCTGTTTATAGAGGTCAAGAAAAACCAATCTATATCGGAATGAATGATAGAAGAAGACATATGTATATCATTGGGAAAACTGGAACTGGTAAGTCAGAATTCTTAAAAGAGATGATTCTTCAAGATATAGAAGATGGTCATGGTGTTTGTGCTGTTGACCCTCATGGGGAGTTTGTTGAAGATATTCTACAGCTCATGCCTCCAGAAAGAGCAGAAGATGTGATTTACTTTAATCCTTCAGATCTGGAAAGACCAATGGGTCTTAATATGATGGAAGCTGATACAGAAGAGCAACGTCATTTTGTGGTTGGCTCAATTATTGGTTTAATGTACAAATTATATGACCCACATCGCACTGGTATTATCGGTCCTAGGTTTGAGCATGCAATTCGTAATGCCATGCTGACTATTATGTATCAGAAGGGAACTACTTTTATTGAACTAGTCAGAGTTCTGACGGATGATAAGTATGTAAAACAGTTGTTACCATTAGTTAAAGACCCTGTGGTTAAGCGTTACTGGACTGATCAAATGGCACAAACCTCTGATTTTCATAAGTCCGAAGTGCTTGACTATATTGTCTCTAAATTTGGTCGTTTTGTGACCAATAAAACTATGAGAAACATCATCGGTCAGGCTGACAGTGCTTTTAATTTCCGTAAAGCGATGGATGAAAAGAAAGTCATTTTATGCAACCTTTCAAAGGGTATTCTAGGGGAAGAGGATGCTAAATTTTTAGGTTTAATCCTTGTTCCTAAAGTATTGACTGCAGCGATGAGTCGTCAAGATATTCCAATGGAGCAACGTGAGGATTTCTTCCTCTACGTTGATGAGTTCCAGAACTATGCGACCGATGACTTTGCTGTAATTCTTTCTGAAGCAAGAAAGTATAGATTAAATTTAATTGTGGCTAATCAGTATGTTGGTCAGATTGATGAAGAGATAAAGAATGCTATCTTTGGTAACGTGGGAACGATGGTTTCATTTAGAGTTGGTGTGACTGATGCTAATTTTCTTCAACATGAGTTTGCTCCAGTTTTTAATGACAATGATTTGGCTAACGTTGAAAAATTCCATGTCTATATTAAAACAATTGTGGGGAACGAACCTGTGCCTGCGTTTAGCATGTCCTTGATGAAAGATATGGATTCTATAGAAGCAAGGATGAGTCCTAAGATGGCAGAGATGATCAAAGAACTGTCAAGATTAAAATATGGTAGAGATAAGAATCTAATTGAAGAAGAGATGAATTCCAGAGTTAAAGCTGCTGCTGGTTAATTATTTTTTATATTGTTCAACAACTTGTTGGCAGTAGACATATTGACCATATTCAAAGGCTTTTTCGTGTAGTTGAGAACCATCGCTAGCTTCTTTTACTTCCTCAGAGAGGTTAATCAAATGATTTTTTACTTCTTCACTTTTTAACCTGAGAGTTTCAAGTTGCTTTTGAGACATTTCTAGAGATTCTTTGAGAAATTTATTTTGTTCAGTTAAATCTTGATTATTATTGTCTGCTTCTTCTAATGATGAATCACTAAGCTCATTTTCTGAGAAAGTTTTTTCAGCTGAGGGAATAACTTTGTCCAAGAAGATTTTACTCTGAGGGATTTTTTCTTCAATATAATCTTTTGCTGACGTACTAGTTCCTAAAATTAATCCTGGTTTTGTTTTGTCTAGATAAAAGATCGTTCCTGCCGCTGCCACGCTAATTCCTAAGGTAATGAGAAGAGTTTTTTTCATTGTTGGTAAATTTTTTTAGGCATTAGCTTATTCTATCAGAGAATTAGATAAACAATTATAAGTGAGAGTTTTGAGTACGTAATGTGTTATTCGTACCTTAGGGCTTCGATTGGAGAAAGGCTGGCAGCTTTTTTAGCTGGAGCTGCTCCAAAGAATAGCCCAACTGCCGTAGAAACACCAAAGGCCATGAGTACTGCGTTCATAGTTACTTTAGCAGGAAAGTATGGCTGTAGGGCTAGAGATCCCAAATATGCAATGATGAGACCAATTAATCCTCCGATTAAACTAAGTAAGGCAGCTTCGATAAGGAATTGAGTCAAAATGGTATTTGGGGTAGCTCCAAGAGCTTTCCTTAAGCCTATTTCTCTTGTTCTTTCTGTTACAGAAACTAGCATGATATTCATAATGCCAATCCCGCCAACAACTAAAGAGATTGCTGAAATACCTCCTAAGCCAATGGTAAACATTCCCAAAATGCCAGTAATAGTTTCTAGTATTTGCGTTTGATCAACAACGGTAAACTCATCTTCATCAAGTTCTTTGAGTAGTGTTTCCTCAACAGCCTTAATTGCTACTTTTATATCAACCTCTTCATTAGCTTTCAGTGTCAAGTTGTCAATAAATTGGACGTCAAGGTCATCATACATTGTTTCAAGAGGTATATAGACATAACTATCAAAACTTGGTCCCCCAAATCCTCCTCCTTTTTTTTCTGTTACTCCGACCACTCGATATGACTTTGAGCCAATTTTTATTTTTTTACCGATTGGATCAATATTACCAAAGAATTCTTCCGCTACAGTTGGTCCCAGCACGACAACTGCTGATTTTTTTTCATTGTCAATTTTGCTAAACCATTCTCCTTTATTAGTTTTAGTGCTATAGATATTTTCAAAATTGGAGGTAGTTCCAAGGAGTGAAACTTTTTGTTCGGTGTTTTGGTATTTAGCTTTATTAATAGCTACTGCCATAACCAGCCCGTCATTTATAACCTCTCGGTTATTCCTTAGAATTTCTCTTAAATACTGTTTCTTTAAAACTGGTTTTGTCCCTTCAATAACTGATGCTTGCCCCCCAAACCCACCACCTTCTGAGAATGGTGTGCCCGGGACAATATAAAGTGTGTTTGTACCTAGAGCAGCAAACTGTTCTTCAACATATGCTTGCAAACCTGTTCCGATACTAGTCAAGAGAACAACTGAGCCAACTCCAATAATTACTCCTAGCATCGTTAATAAAGATCTGACCTTATTAACCAGAATAGCTTTGATAGCAACTATAAATGTATCTCTCATTATTAATTTTTATCCTCAACTTCTTTATTATTTTTTTCTATCTGTTTTTGACCTTTTATTTTTGAATCATTTACAATTTCGCCATCTTTAAATATGACCAATCTTTTGGCAATTGAGGCATCATCTGGCTCATGAGTGACCATGATAATAGTCTTTCCCTCTTTATTAAGTTTAGTGAGGATTTTTTTTATTTCTTCGCCACTTTTTGAGTCTAAGTTCCCAGCTGGCTCATCTGCAAAAATAATACTAGGATTATTTACCAAGGCTCTGGCAATCGCCACACGTTGTTGTTGACCACCTGAAAGTTGAGCTGGAGTATTATTTAATCTGTCACCAAGTCCGACCTTTTCTAGCATCTCTTTGGATCTTTTTTCTCTTTCCTTGATATTTACCTTGGCATAAAGGAGTGGTAGGGCAACATTATCTAGTGCAGAAGTACGGGGGAGGAGGTTAAATTGTTGGAAGATAAAACCAATTTCTTGGTTTCTGAGTTTTGATCTCTCAATCTCATTATATTCTGTAACATCTTTGCCTTTTAAAGTAATTTGTCCTGAGGAGGGTTGTGCAAGCATACTTACTACTTGTAAAAAAGTTGATTTACCTGATCCAGAAGGGCCCATGACAGCGATAAATTCTCCTTCTTCAATGTTCAAATCAACATTATTCAATGCTTTAATAATGTTATCACCAATTTTGTAGTGTTTTGAAACTTTGTTTATTTTCAGTAGCATAATGCTATTCTGGAATTAAAATTAATTCACCTTCCTCAAGTCCAGAGACAACTTCGGCATAATCATCAGTCTCCAGACCTAGGACAATCTCTCTTTCCTCAGTTTTATTGTCTTCTGATTTAACATTTACAAAAGTTTTGTCATTTCTACTAATTGTAGCTTCAAATGGGATTACTAAAATATCATCTTTAGAATCAAGAATAATCTTAGCGTCTCCATTCATTCCGATCCGATATTTATCAATGTCTTCGGAATCAATCGGGAATTCAACAATAAAGACGGTCCCAGTGCTGTTAACTGAGCTTGAATAAGCTATGTAATTTAGATATGTGTCAATTACTTCATTGTCATAGGCATCAAGCTCTATCTTTGCTTGTTGGTTGATTGATAACAGACCAATATCTGACTCATCCACTTCTGCTCTAAAAATTAAAGTTTGAGGATTAACAAGTTCAAAATAGTCTGTCGCTAGTAGCTGTATTCCAGTGACTGAAGCTGGGGATTTAACAAGTACTCCAGAAAATGGGGCATAAATTGAAGATTCTCTGATTGCAATGTCTTTAATTTCTACAGTTAATACGGTATTCTCAAGATCCCATTGCTCCTTATCAATAGTTTTTCTGGTAGATAAGTTTTCTACATTGTACTCATACTGATCCTGAGTATCCTCAAAATCCCATCTTTCTTTCATATAGGAGTTTAGATTTTGGTCAAGCTGTTTTTGTAGGGCAGCTTTGTCTATTGAAGCAATAGTTTGCCATTTTTTTACCCATTCACCTTCCTGTACTCCAAGATATACAAGTTTTCCTCCAGCGAGGAATCTCATATTTGCTTTTTCTTTTGCATCAATGATACCTGAGATATTGAGTGTTTTAGTTAAACTATTTTTTTGGACTGGTTCAAAAGTAAGTTCAGACTGATCTTTATTAGACTGATTTATTTGCCAGCCAATTACTACAAGAATGATAATAAAAATTCCCAATGAAATTTTCCACTTTCTCTTAATCAATGAAAAAAAAGACTGTAATTTATTTAAAATAGTGTTCATTATTTCATTCTAGCATGTCTGAAATAAAATAATTATCATTATTTTCAACTCAAGTGGTACAATATTAATCTGAGAGCCGATAGCTCAGTTGGTAGAGCGGCAAGCTTATACCTTGCTGGTCGGGGGTTCGAGTCCCTCTCGGCTCACTTAAATAATACAGCCTCCAAGATGGAGGCTGTATTATTTAAAACTATCTTAATATCTTTATAACAAGAGGAAGATAATACCCATTCCGAGTGCACCAAAGCCTATTTTCATCCAGTTGAAGATGTCTTCAGAGCCAGATTCAGGTAACGTTTGCGGTAACTCTGGCTGCTCGTAATATGTGCCTGTTTGTTGGACAACTGTTTTGGGCTGACAAGAGGTACTAGTTGGATTTGTTGAGAGCCTACAAAGTTCGTTGTAGCAGATAGCGTTAGTATTAGTACAATCACTATTTGAATAACACTTCTCATTACATCCTGGAGCACTGGTTGGAGTTGGAGAAGCGTACACCACTGTCTGATTAGTCTCATCGTCATCATTTGGATCACAAGCTCCACCACCTCCATTACCATCTGGGTAACAACCTGGGTCTTGGGCTCCTACTGTACAATCGATCTTTCCGTCTCCATCATTGTCAATTCCATCATTACACTGGTTTGGAACATCTGTCTCATCGTCATCATTTGGATCACAAGCTCCACCGCCACCATTACCATCTGGGTAACATCCTGGGTCCTGGGCTCCTACTCTACAATCGATCTTTCCATCGCCATCATTGTCAATTCCATCATTACACTGGTTTGGAACATCTGTCTCATCGTCATCATTTG
>Ga0210043_1002007_pt1 | contig 14606 bp, 24 predicted proteins | sample CryGeymet201501t_FD_183990 | JGI IMG/M metagenome (GOLD analysis project Ga0210043, IMG submission 183990) | Groundwater microbial communities from Crystal Geyser aquifers in Utah, USA - Crystal Geyser metaG 2015-01t (SPAdes) (version 2) | ecosystem: Environmental > Aquatic > Deep subsurface >... | reverse complement strand
CCCGAACACGGGGGCGCGCGAGGAAATCCGCGCCGGTCGCACCGGGATTGCCATCGACCAGGTCGCGGCTCTGGCGGTCCGCTTCCAGCGGACGGTGTGTCAGTTCCAGCGCCGGGATCAGGTCGGATCCGGCATAATCGGCGGCGACGCCCGCCGCCGCCTGCAATTTGGCGATCAGAAACCGCGTGTCGAAATCGATACCCATGTCAGGCTCCTGTTGTGGTGATGCGCCGCCGGAAGCGGAGCGTGAAATCGTCCTGCCACCCGATGAGCCCGCCGCGCAGCGGACCGGTGACGAGTTGCCCGCGCCGATGCACAACCGGGCCGCTGGCATAGTCCGGCCCCCACCCCTCGAGCAGCGGCAAGAGCTGAGCGCGGACCTCCTCGAGCTGGCTCAGAGCGCGACCGCCCGCATCGCGGCGCAAATCCTCTGCCAACGTGATGACCAGGAACGTGGCTGTTACCGCGCTGTGCTGGGCGCCCCCCGCCACACCCGACGGGCGCGGCTCCTCGGATCCGGGCATGACGAAGGCGATGGGGCTGCCCGCTGCGCCCTCGCGCGCCGCGCGCGCCATATCCCGCGCTCCCGCGACCGATCGATAAAGCCCCGCCGCCTCGATCCGGGCGATGACAGGGGCGAGGTGCAGAACCGGCGCGCTCATTGGAACGCCTCACCGAAATAGGCCTCGACCACGTCCGCGATATCGGCCTCGTCGCGGGCGTCGAAGCCCAGGAAGGGCCGCGCCGGGATCTCGACCTGATCGACCATGATGAACTGGCCGTTGGGCAGGAAAAACGCGAGCTTTGCCGCCGCGTCGCTCTTGTCGAGCGGCTCGATCAGCGCGCCGAACTGGTGACTGGCGGCATAGGGCACATTGGTGCCGACCTCGACGGATCTGGGCCCGGCCTCGCGCGTGATGCTGTCGCGCAGCCGGGCACTGTCCACCAGCGTCTTGCCGCCGCTTTCCCGTGCGCGGTGCGACACAGGCCAGGCCTCGCCGCCGGGACCGGTGGATGTCTCGAACCGCGCGTTGACAGAGGTCTCGATCACGGTCCCGATCCGGTCCATCAGCGGCGTCATGTCGGTCGCGCGGCGGATCGCATCCCCGAGCGCCACATCGAGCGGGGCCGCGTCGAGGCTGAGGGTCATCGTGACCATCTCAGAACCCCCCGAAACTGTCGCGGCTGAAGGTGCGATCCGGCCCCGCGGAACGCGGTCCGGCCGCTTGGCCGCGTGCCGTGTCGGCAGGCGTCTCATCGCCCAGCGACACCTCTCCCGCGCGGGCGCGCTTGAGAAAGGATAGCGCATGATCGTGGCTGGCCTTTGCCCCCTCGACCACTGGCGCGCGATCGCCCAGCAGGCGATACCAGGCGATCGCGGCGGCATGGACGGTCAGCACGCGCGGCGGGTTGGCGGTATCGTAAAGACCGGATACATAGCTCTCGACCTCGGCCACTGCATCGTCGATCGCGGTTTGCAGCGCGGCGGCGTCGATGCCCGTCACCGGGCCGTCGCGCGTGGTCAGCTCCGCCAGCCGCGCCTCGCCGAACCGATCGATCATGTCTTGAGCCACGAGATAGGGCATCAGGTGGTGATCCCCTTGACCGCCCACATCACCGCTTCCTCGATCTTGGTTCGCGCGATGGCGAACTCTCGGCCTTGATGTGCGGCGATGGCGTCGAGCATGGCCTGTCCCAGATCCTTGACGGCCTCCACCTGCGCCTTTTCGGCATCGCTGAGCGTGCGGTAGGCGTGGCGGACCGGGCTGTTGGCCACGCGGGCGTCGTCGGTGCTCGGGATCGTGTCGGACATGGGTCTTGGCCTCCCTTCAAATCGGTGCCGGTCTCTCCCGGCTGTCAAGTCCATGGCTCAGACTTTGCAGGCTCCAACTCGCGTGGGCCGCGCCTACTCGGATCGCCTCCGGAGGGGTCTCATGTCTGCCCTGTGTGCCCGTGAGGTTCGCGATTGATCCTTTCGCTCCGGAATTTCAGGGCGCGGCTGCGGCGGCCGCCTTCATCTCGTCCCAGACCGCGTCGCGCAGCGCGGCGGTGATCCGGTCCTTCATCTCGGGCAGCGCCGCTTCCAGCGCCTTGACCTTTGGTTTGCCGCCCGTGTCGAAGGCATCGTCGGGCAGGGTATTGATCGCCCCGATCAGGGCCACGCGCAGCGCGTCGTCCATCTCGGTCAGGGCGGGATCGGACGCGAGGTCGATCCCGACCAGCTCGATCGCGCCCAGATCGATCAGCCGGGCGACATCCGCGGGCGTGCCGATCTCCTCGGCCTCCACCTCGGCCCCGGCCTCCAGCCGGGCGGCGGCGATCACGGTGCGCAGGATGCGGTAGGTCATCACACGGCCCCCTCGATCAGATAGCCGGTCGCCGGGGCCGCGATGACCTCGCGGAGCTGCTCGCCCACGCGCAGCGTGGTCGCGCCCTTCAGGCCCACCTTGGGGTCGAAGAACCGACCCGAAACGCGCCCGTCGAACTGCGCGGTCCATCCCCAGGCGGGGGACGCCCCGTCCGGCCCGGCCTGCGTGTTGCGGTGGATGAGCGCGATATTGCCGCCCCAGACCCGCTCGAACGCGGCCGTCTGGCCCTTGCGCGCGGCGTTGACATAGCTGTCGCCCACGAGGATCTCCGAGAGCTCGAAGAGCTCGGCCACCGCCTCGCGGCTGGCGCGGCCCTTGTCACCCGATGTGCGGTTGACGGCCTTGATGATATCGGGGTGCGTGGAGAGCGCCGTCCAGGCCGTGCGCCCCATCGCCGCCACGTTCGGGCGCATGATGAAGGTCGCGTCGAGCGCCGCCGAGATCACGCCGATCGGGTCCGAGGCGGGATCGCTGAACTTGCCCGCGCCCGCCAGGACAACCTTCTTGTCGGCATCGTAATTGGCCGCATCCTGCGCCATGGCGGCCACGCGCTTCTCGCGGTCGAGCATCAGCAGGTGCGCCAGCCCCTCTACCGCGCGCGCCTCCGGGTCGAAGGCCGAGTTGCCGGCGGCGCGCAGGCTGCGCGCGGTGTCGATGTCGCGCTGCGGGATAACATCGTCGAGACCGTAATCCTTGACGCTCGAGGTGCGCTCCTCGCCGGTGAACTCGACCTGCTGGACCACGCCCTTGCGGCCCACCTCGGTGTCGGGGACCGTGAACATCTGGTCGGGCGGGAAATACGTCCACTTGAACTCGGGCGACATGACGGGCACGCGCGGCATCAGCTGATCGGCGATGAAGGCCACGTCGGGGTTGCGGTAATTCACGGCGATCGCGGTCAGGACCGGATCGACGACGAAGGGAGTGGGGGTGCTCATGGATCGGCTCCTTGCAGATCAGGTCACGGAATGACGGGCGATCGCCACGTCGATGATGTCGCCGGACACACCCGCCTGCAGCGCGTATCCGATGGCGACGTTGCCTGTACCCGCGGCAGCCACAACGGCCCCGCCCGCGCCGCCCCGAACGGGCGCGCCTGCGCTGACCGTGCCCGCCAGCGCGACCTCGGCCGAGCCCGACATGATCACGTCGACCATGTCGCCGGGGGCGGCGTCGAGCTGATCGGTGATGCCGATGGCGGCATCGGCAGCGGCGGTTGCGGGGATAACACCGCCCGCCGCGCCGAATTTCACGACCGTGCGACCGGGGATTGCCACCTCCGCGCGCCAGGATTTGATGAACGATCCGGGATTAGGCATTGTCGGCCTCCATGGTGTCTGCGATTTGGCGCACCGCCTCCGAGAAGCTGAGCGTGCGCCCGTCCTTCTCGGCATCGCCCATGAGGCGCTTGGCGGCAGCGGTAATATCGGTGTGGGTTCTGATGTCAGGAACGCCTTCGCCGCCCGCACGCTCGCTGAAATCGATCAGCGGCGCGGCCTGCTTTGCGAGCAGTTCACGGAACCAGTCGCGCGGGCTGGCCGCCTTGCCTTCGGCAAAGCTGATCTCCTCCTCGGCATCAAGATGCTCCATGAAGGCCGCCATCTCGTCCTTCAGGCCGGGGGCGATGCGACCGTCTTTGGCCAGCGCGTCGAGCAGGGCCGCGTCCTCATTGCGGCGCACCGTCGCGCGGCTCTCGGCAAAGGCCGCTTCCTTCGCGGCGATCTCGGCCTCGCGCGCGTCGAGCGCGGCCTGCCGGTCTTCGGGGGTCTGCTTGTCCTGTGCGGACATGTCGGTTTCTCCTTCTTCGGTTTCCGCCAGATCGACCAGGTCGATCAGATCGTCGGCCTTGAGGCCGAGCACCTTCGCGAAGCCGCGCAGGCGCTCTTCGGGGGGCGCGGCGATCTCGCCGCGCAGGATTTGCAGGACGGTGCCGCGCGTGATCCCCGCCTCCTCGGCCATCCGATCGATCAGCACCGAACGCGCGGCGGCATCCCCGGCGCGCTCATCCAGCCGGGCGTTGAGGCGGCGCGACAGATCGGTCTGGGCGAAGGCCGCGTCGGGGCGCGCCTCGCGCTCGCCCAGTTGTCCGCGCAGCTCCTCGGCCTGCACCTTGCCCTTGGACATGATCTGTTCGATGCCCGTGAGCGCGCCCTGGACCCGCTCGGCGGGCAGCCGGTCGCGCAGTCGGGAAACCACCCGGCGCAGCCCGGCAAAGCCCTCCGAGGCGACCCCGGCGATCTCGGCCTCCGAGAACGCGACCTCGACCGTCACCGCCTCGCCGTCCTCGGCGAACTCGGCCGCCTTGAGGCCTTTCACGGCGGGGGGCTGGGCGCCCAGGAAGCCCACATGCTTGAGGTAGTAGCTGCCCGGTGCGGGATTGGCGGCGGACTTCGGCGGATAGAAGGAGGCCGACATCCGCTTGAACCGGCCCGCGCGCACCATCTCGGCGAAGGCGGGCTCGACCTGGTCGGGCTCGGCGAAAAGCTCGGCCCCCTCGGCGCGCAGGGATTTGATCCAGCCATAGGCCGGGGCGTCGGTGCGCGGATGGCCCACGACGATCGGGGCCTCGTGCAGGGCCGGATCATAGTTGGCCGCAATCGCGCCCACCTCGGCCTCGGAGAACTCGAGGCATGCGCCCGACTGGGCGGTGTGGCGACCGGCGCGGAAAATGTGAAGCGGCTTTGTCATGGCCCGACACTAGGCCGGGGCGCGCGTGCGTATCAGATGAAGGGTTTCACCGGAAACGCCGCCGGACGCATGTCTCGCATACCGGCACCCTAGCGCCTGGCATGGTCACCGGGCAAGCCTCCATCGTTCCGAGACGCTGAGCGGCCCGCTGAGTGCGCTCTCGGCGCGCGGGGCCTGAGGGTCGTGGAAAGGCGAAGGGGGGTATTGAATGGGTATTTAACGGCGCGCTACGGGCGCATTGTGTCCGGAGGGGTCGCGCGCCGCCTCGCTCGCGGGCTCTAAAGACCGGGAAATCGGCTCAGGAGGCCGGATCCTCGAGGAACTTGCGCAGGACCGCGCGGCGTTCCTCCGGAGCGCGGCGGGGATAATCGAAGTAGGTGCTCAAGAGGCGGCGGCGGAGTATCACCAGCTCCTCCTTGTCCGGGTCGGTGTCGGGCATGGCTTCGGCCTCGCGCAGCGCGCGCGCGTATGCCTCACGGGTGAACTCGGGACCGTCCACGAGAAAGTTGGTCATCTGCGTTCCCCTGTCATCGCCTCGATAATCGCGTTGGCAACGGACCGCGAGACGTCCGCGACCCTGCCGCGCACAGCGCGCGACGGCGGGGCGAGGCTCTCTTGATATAGGATCAGGCCGAGCGACTGCAACACGTCGAGCACGACGAGGCGGATTGCGTGCTCGCGATCTGCCGCCTGCAACTCCGGGCCCCGTTCGTCGATGAGCCCAGCCGTCGTCTCTGCAAGACCGTCCATATCCCGCGCGCCGGGCCGGAGCGGACGCGCCCTGTAAAGCGACCCATCGTGGCCGACCGCCAGAACGGACGACACGTTGAACCGTAGCATCGTGTCCATGTCCAGCGGGCTGAGCGGGGCCGAGCTGGGATGGTTGTGAACAAGCCCCACCTCGACACCGCGCTCCAGCCGCTCCCTCATCGCGGACGTCAGCCTGACGCTCTTGCCGGTCCCGATGCTCCAGTCGATTTCCTCGCCCGTTGTCATGTCGAAAGCGCCCAGGTGCTCGCGGCCCTCCGACATCCCGAAGAGCCGCGCGCGGCTGGCGAAGCCGAGCTCGGTCGCCGAGGTCTCGGGCGACAACCTACCCGAGATCGGGCCGTGCCGCCCGCTCAGATCGAGCCAGGCCTTTCCCGGATTGCCGTCCCAGGCGGGATCCACCCCGAGGGCTGTCGGCTCGATCTCTCCGCTGCGCCGGTTGAGCACGCCGCGCTCTTGCAATGTGAAGTCCTGCGTCACGCTCTGGCCCCGCCGGTCCATCATCGCCTGGCTCAGCTGCTGGACGGTGCAGCCGCATCGCCAGCCATTGGGCGGGTAGATGCGACCCCAGACGGGATCGTCCACCGGGCGGATCAGCTCATGATAGCGGGCATGCTCGGGACGCTTGGTGTCACGCTGGACCTGGACATAGCGCAGGAAGGGGAACGCGTCCTTCACCCGCTCGATCCGCGCCCATTTCCCCGCCGCATGCGCCGCGCGCATGTTGGCGTCGAAGATGATCCGCAAGCGGCGCGGCGAGCCGAGCTGGACATTCTTGAGCGCACCCGTCAGCGGGTCGCGCTCCATGCCCCGGCCCCACCAGCCCAGCCGCTTCAGCTCCGGCTCCAGATCGTCCATGAACGTGGTCAGCGTGCCTCCTTCCGCAAGCGCGCGATTGACCGCGCCCCGGATGGTCTCCAGAACCTCGTCGCGCATCCCCTTGGCGACGACGAAGTTGCTTGCATGTTCGTTGCGCCAGATATCACGGAAATCGAACCTTGCATCGGGCGGGGCCAGCCCCTTCGAGCGAAAGAACGCGAGTGCCTCTTCGGGGCGGATGCGTTTGAGCCCGTCGATCACGTGGCCACCGCGCCGGGTAGGCTGTCCTGCCCGTCCGGCACCTCCTCGTCATCCACCACCGCGCCCAGCTCACCCGCCAGGCGCGCGGCAAAGCTTGCCTCGGTCAGCAGATCGGTCAGGGCGCGCGGATCGCCCGGCTGATCGCGCAGCCCGTCGAGCCGCGCGCGCAACGCCTCCAGCGTGTCATCGGCATCAAGCCCCGCCAGCATGGCCGCGACATCTGCAAAGAGCGGCACAGTGGCCGCTTCCGCGTGGCCTTCTTCGATGATCTGTCCAGCGAGGTCGTCGAGGGCGCTGTCGTGGACATGCTCGGCGAAATCCGGCGGCGCTGTGTCGCCGCCAACCGGCGCGGCCACCTGCTCATAGCCGTCGCCATAGGTCTCCTTCACGCGCTCCTCGGTCATCTGCCAGCCGATCGCGTGCAGCTTGCCGTCGCGGTCCACCGCCGACGCGGTATCCTCGGGGTCCTCCATCTTGCGCCAAACCATCGGCGGGGCCACGCCCGGGAAATTGAACTCCGACAGCCGCGCGACCGGCCCCTCGTTGAAGCTCTGGCAGACGAGATCGGCATCGGATTTCTTGACCGCATCGCCGACATCGGCATGGACCTCCGCCTGGCTGCGGCTCGACCCGTTATCGGTTGTCATGGTCTGCGACAGCACGATCTTCGAGATCGCGGCATCCATCGTGTCATGCAGCGCCTTGTAATCGAGCGTGCTGGCCCCCGAGGGCGCTGACAAGAGCTCGATATCCATGCCCTCCGGAATGATGATCCCCGCCTCGGAGCGGATCGCCATGACCGCGTCGAGCAGCCTCTTCTGATCTTCCTCGCTCGCGCTCGGTTGATACTTGCCCCGCGCCGTCGGCATCCCGAACTTGTCGAGCGCAATGAGCCACAGCTTCAGCCCGTTGCGCTTGAACCACACTGGCCAGTAGAGCCAATGCGCAAGGCCGAGTCCGTAGGGCTCGTCATCGTGATCGGCACCCGTGGAGAACACCCAGAACTTCTCGGCGGGCATTTCCTCACCCACCAGCATGTTGGACATGGTCAGCAGGCGCAGGCCGCGCTCCTCGTCGAAGCGGAACCGCACGCGGTCGCGCACGCGGATTTCCTCCCAGCCCCACAGCCGCCCGTCGCGGCGGAACATCTGCTCGGCGACTGAGTAGCCGTAAAAGAGGCCCCAGAGCATCTTCTCCGTCAGCCGGTCAAACCTCATGCGCGCCAGCTCTTCACGCAACCAATCGGCGGCGCGCCCGGCCGCCCGGCTCTCGTCGCCCGCCACCACCTCCCATTCGCGGCTGACGACGGCCGATATCCGCTGCGTCATCACCGATTTGACCTGTGGATCGGTCAGGATCGGCCTGTAGATGTCGAAACTGCCGCCGCCCCGCGCGCGCAGGATCGGGTCCGTGGGTTCCAGCAGCGGGCCGATCCAGGGCCGGGTGATGTCGCGCCCACCCCCGATCCCGGCCAGTTCCATCGGGTTGCGCAGCCGCACCGATCGCAGCCGCATGGTCGAGGTCGTTCTAGCCATCTCCGAACCCTCCGAAATCCAGGCCGCCTCGGCCTCGGCCAAAGCCCATGCGCCTCCCGCCCATCGCGCCGGTGAAATCCCCGATCGTCATGCCTGGACGCGGACCGGTGCCGCGATAGTCGATCGCTCCCTCGCCTCCATCGGCGGCAGAAACCGCCAGAGCAGCGGCCCAGAAGCGATCGGCATGGCCATCCGTTTCGCCATCCGAGATCAGCCGCCGGATGCCGGTGGGGCCCACGCGCGAGCGGATCGCGTGCAGATCGGCGCGCAGGACCGGATCGCCCTCGGGGATGCGCAACCGGCGGTCCTGCATCTGCTCCTTGAGCGTGGTGGCCATGTCGAGCTTGGCGGCGGCGGTGAAGAGCACGCCCTGCACCCGGACAGAGCCGTAGCGGCGCTGCGCGTCCTCGACGGGCTTTTCGCCCATCCCGGTCTGGTCGATAGCGCAGCGCGCCACCCGGTAACGGCGGAACACCCCCGCCAGCAGCTGATCCTGCTCGGCAAAGCTGATCCGCTTTCGGGCGATGACTTGCCGCGTCCAGAGCACGTCGCCCACCGCCTCGAGCACCCAGATCACGAAAAGGTCGTTGCGCGCGGCGATATCGACGCCCACGAAGACCGGCCCGCCCGCATATCCCGCCGGATCGCCCGCCGCGCCATGCTCGCAGCCGGAGATCAGATCATAATCGAGCCAGCTCGCCGCCTCGTCGAGCCATTGCAGCTCGAACTCCTGCGCCCAGGCATCCTCATCGGCCATGCCCGCGCGCAGCTCGTCGATATCGACGTCAAGCCCCTGTTCAACGGCCTGGTAAATGTCGACCACATGCCGCGACCAGCTGGTATCCTCGGCGGTCATCAGCTCGTAGAACTTGTTGCCCTTACCGTTGGGCGTGCTGATCACCCGGATCTTGTGCCCGCCGCGCGCGGCGACCGGAAAGGCGCTGCCCCAGATGCGGCGGCTGTCGCGGTGAAACGCAAACTCGTCCAGGATCAAATGGCCGCCGAAACCGCGCGCCGCGTCGGGGCTGGCCGAGAGCGCCACGATCCGCGACCCGCCCGGAAAGCGCACCTCGTGGGTCTTGTAGGTGGCGTCCATCTCCGGCGCGTGAAACTCGCCCTCCTCGAAGACCGGCCCTGCGCCCCGCGCCATCTGGTTGTACGCCGCCCAGAAGCCGCGCACGATCGGTTTTAGCGCGTCCTCCATCGCCTCCTTGGCCGTGGCCTCCGAGCGCGACAGGATCGTCCAGCGGGTCCGTTGGCCCGCGATCTCGGCGCGGATCGCGTCATCCGCCGCCTCGCCCATCGCCCCGAAGGTCTTGCCGCCGCGGCGCGTAAACATGCCGATCTTGAAGCGGCTGGCATCCTGCAGCCAGCGCTTCTGATAGGGCAGAAAGGTGATGACGCGGTCACTCATGGGCGGCCTTCCTCGATATACCAGCCCTCGCGCGCCAGAGATTGAAAGAGCGCTGGCACAAATTCCGGGTCGAAACCGACAGGCAAACCCCGCCTAGACATGTTTGCTGCAACCGCATCTGCCTTCGCTTGACCCACCGTGGCCCGCCACCAGCCTTTCCGGCCCACGCCTTTCGTCCCCGGAGGGCTGCACCAGCGAAACGCCATCACACGCTCTCCCAATACCCGTCGCGCAGCCAGCCGTGCCAGCCGCAGTTCAGTTGATGGACCGATGGGTCGAGCGTCGGCTCGGACAGCTTGCCGTTCCACGACCAGGACGGCGCGGTCTCGGGTTTTTCCAACAGCCCGATCGGGAGGCGGGACTGCGCGTCGCAGCCGCAGGGGCAGAAAAACCGGAATACCGCGCCTTTCGGCCCGCCCTGCGTGATGTCGATATGAAAGCTGCCCGGCAGCTGGCGCCGCCGGAACTCGACCAGATCGGGAAACTCGATGGCGCGGATCATAGCCGCGCCTCGCGCAGCCCGATCAGATACGGCTTGCCCCGCAACCAAGCCACGGTGCAGCGCATGCCAAGATGCGTGAACCGCTCGCGCGTGCCAAACAGGAAGGCGCAGATCGAGACAAGGACCGGCCCCTCGCGCCAGTTGCGATCGCCCACCAGGACCTTGCCGCCCTGCACCATGTCGTGATCCGCAATCATGCCAGCCCCATCACTTCCCGCGCCGCCTGCGCCGCCGCCGCGTCGATCCGGCCCGTGGCGACACCCCCGTCAAGCTGCGCCGCCACCTCGGCGCGCGCGGCCTCCGCCGCCTCCGCCGCGATGCGCTCGCGCTCCTTAACCAGGATCTGCTCTCGGATCCCCGAGCTCTGCATCACATCCTTCATCATCCGTCCCAGAAAGTGCAGATCCCGCGGATCGATCTTGTCGCCGTCCTTGGTGGCCTGGGATTTGAGCACCTTGAAGGCGACCGTCGTCATCATCTTGAAGAGCACGCGGTGCCGCTCCGCCTCTTCCGACAGGTCGTTCTCGGACATCCAGTCCCGCGCCCAATTCCCGGCCTCATCCTGCAGCTTCACGAATTCCTGGTATTCCTGTCCAAAGGAATGCACCGCCGATTTGCCCAAGGTGATCTCGAGCCCGGCCTCCTCAAGCCAACCGTTGATCTCGGCGGTCAGCTCCTCGTAACCTGCAAAGCCCCGCTCCCGCAGCGCCTGCTTGATGCGCGCGCGCAGCTCCTCGGGCAGAAGGTCGACCTTGCGGCGCGGGGGCATCTCAGGCCCCCCGGATCATGCTGGGATAGGCGATCCCGGCATCGCGATCCTCGTCGCGCGCTATGCGAAGCCCGCGATCCGTCGCCGTCACGATCAGGAAATCGCCCCCCTGCAAGGTGACATGGCCATTGCGCTCCAGCCAGCGCAGCTCTTCCACCACATCGCTGTAATAGACACTCAGCCCGTCGCGCGTGCCGTTGATCACCGTGACGAGGATATCCGCCGTGCTCTCGTGATCCCGGCGGCTCTCCAGGAACCGAAGTACATGCGCCCGGATCAGCGGCGCGATGCGGGCCTCCTTGTAATCGCTCATTTCTTGCCCCCGTCCAGAAGATGCGCCTCGTGGCGGCTGACGATGATTTCAAGCCGCTCCATGATCTTGGCGTTGCCCGCCATCACCGCGCGCATCTCGTTCATCGCGCCGGTCTGCTTGACCAGCTCGAGCTGCAGCGAATGCATGTCATCCTTGCCGGGCATCGAGCCGATCGTGTCCTCCACCCGCACCAAGCGCCCGTCCAGCCGGTCGAGCCGGGCATTAACGGCCTGAAAGGCGGTGTCGACGTCCTTTCGCCGAGTGGCGATATAGGTGTAGATGCCCGCGATGACAGGCAGGATCAGCCCCAGCGCCTTGATCACGATATCCCAGTCGATCATGCCGGATCGCCTTCGGGCCTCGCCACCATCTCGACGCCTTGGCCGGAGGCCAACGGGCAGGCCATGCCATCGGGCCGCGTCACGAAGATCGTCCAACTGCCCGACACGGCCACGAACATCTCGACCAGCGCGCCCGAGGTGGTCAGTGCCTGCATCCGCAGATGCTCGTCGTATTTCTGCTGCAGCACCTCGACCAGCGCCGCGCGCGGCAGACAGGCCCGCGCCATCGCCACGCCGGGCACCAGGAGTGCCAAGATGAATACCATTGCCTTCATGCCTGCCGTCTCCAATCATCGATAGCCGGGTTTTCCGCTGGTGTCAGAGCCGCCAGCGCGGTCTCTGCGTCCGGGCCGGGGTCGGCAACGCCGGGGCTGTCGTCGCGCAGCGCGCGGATCGCCTCGATGTTGCGCGCCACCTCCGGGGCCTGTGCGATGATCCGCGCAGCCTCCTTGGACATGGCCGCGCCGCGAAACTTGTGCAGCTCGCGGGCACCGAAATAGAAAGCGACGATCGCGCCCATCAGCGCCCAGAGCGGCTCCGGCACGAGCGCCAGCCCCTGCATCCGCTCAGCGAACCACAGCGGATCGTGCATCGCCGAGCCGAACAGGAAGATGCAGCCAAAGGCCATCATCGGGCGCGGCAACCGATTGAGCCCGTCGACGAGCCGCCCCCACGGCCCCTGCACGCCGCCGAACTCGGCCGCCATCTGCGCAAGCGCCGCCGCCTGCGCCTCGGCACCGCGCCGGTCGGCGGCCTCGGCATTGGGGCGGAACACCTCTGCTGTCTCGGCGATGGCATTGCGCCCGCCCCCGAACACCGCCCCCAGGATCGCGTTCAGCCAGCCCATGACGCAACCCTCCGCTGAAACTGCGCCTCGGTCAGCCGGTAGCGCGGATGCATGAATTCCTCGGCGCGCCGGATCCAGCCGCCCTTGCCGCCCGAGCGCGCGCGGGCAAACACCCGCAGGCGCGGGTTGCGGTCCGCCAGCCGGAAATAGTAGTTGCGCCGCGCGATGGCGTAGGCGTCGGCGATATGATCGGGCGCGGCATCACGCGCCGCTTGCACGGCCCGGAGCGTGTTCGGCCCGATCACGCCATCGGGTGTGGCGGCAAAGCCCATCTCGCCCACCATCCGTTGCAGGATCCTCACAGCATTGGCCCCGGCATTGACCTGCATGTCGAACACGCTGGGCTGCAACGCCTCGGGCAGCCGGTTGATCCCCGGCAACTCCCAGTAGAAGCGGATGAAGATATCGACCGCCTGCGCGCGCGTGAGCCGCTTCACATCGCGGGCATCGACCAGGCCATTGCCGTCGAGGTCGACGCCAAGGCGGCGCATGGTCCCGATGGTGACCCCGAAATTCGTGGCCCCGCCGGGATCGTTCGGGTGATCGACAAACCCGCCCTCGCGGGACACGATCTCATCGGCTATCTTCTGGACGGATGGCATGACGGCCCCTTTCCCGGTCAGGATAGAGGCCGAGGGGAGGTTTATTCAGATGAAGCCTTTCGCATGGCCTTCAGAAGGGGCGGCTCTTCCTCCGCCGCCAGCTCCGCCTTGACCTGCAAGACCCGGCGGGCGGAGACGCCGAACCGGTTGGCCAGCAGGTTGACCGGCGTGTCGGGGGCCTCGCGGAGCGCTTGCCTGAGGCCGTCCCGGGCCTGCGCGCGGGCCGACGGCACGTCGAGATATTCGCCAGCGTAGCGGTCGGATATCCATCTGGCAATATCCCGCCCGGCAAGCGTCACCAGAAGGCTGCCGGTCAGGCGCTGGCCGGGCACATAGAGGCGCATGCCGCCCGCGCGGGCCAGAAATCGCTCGACCGGCGCAGGCTCCATCTCGGCGCGCAGATCCTCGACCCATGACGGCTCATGCTCCACGGCGACGCCTCCGGCTGCGACCATTGAGGCAGGGCTGATGCTGGGGCTGGACCGTCACCACCGTCACGCCAGCGATCACGTAGATATACCCGCCGCTGATCACGCCGTTCGCCCCGGCCTCTATCCCGGCATCCGCCACCCGCCCGATCTCGCGGCGCAAGGCCTCGATATCGACGCCCTTCACCCGCTCCAGATAGCGGATGACGGCGTGATCGGTGACATGATGCCGGGGCTTTTTCACCGCGCGTGATCCCCCCAGTCGAAATCGATCTCGGCGCGCTGGCCCCACGACTTGAGCGCCTGGATGACGGCATCGATCTGTTGCCAGTCGCGCAGCATGTCCACATCGGCCGGGACCGAGCCCCATGTCGCCTCGAACCGCGCCCGGATGAAGGTGTTGAGGCCCGCGCGGCTGGGGTCGCGCAGCGCGCCCGACTGCCCGAGCTTGCGCCAAAGCACATGGATCATGCGCAGGTCGGCACGTGGCGCAGGCTTGTGGCGCGGATTGCGGGGCCTGTCCTCGAACCCGGCCTCCTTCAGCCGGTTGACCACCAGCTTCAACTCGCCGTCGCTCATGTCGCGCAAAGACGCCTTGCCGGTGACATTGACCTGCAAATCGCGCCGGGCGTCATCGTCGAGACCCAGATGGCGGCAGGCGGCGAAGATAAGTTTGTGGAGGGACCGGTTCATGACGCGGCCCCCCGTGCGAGGGGCCGCGCAGGCTCACTGGCGCGGCACGAAGCCTTCCAGTTTCTTGGTGGCACAGGCGAGTTGCCCGTGCAGCAGGAACAGGAGCGCGGCCACGTCGCCATTATGGGGCGTCTCCTGATTGCCGCTGAACAGCATGGCTTTGCCGTCGCGCCGCACCACTCACATCGATATGCCGAAAGCCGCAGCACATCGGCCCTAGTCGCTTTCCATTCGACTGACGCATAGAAGTGAGACGC
>Ga0210043_1002006_pt1 | contig 14614 bp, 14 predicted proteins | sample CryGeymet201501t_FD_183990 | JGI IMG/M metagenome (GOLD analysis project Ga0210043, IMG submission 183990) | Groundwater microbial communities from Crystal Geyser aquifers in Utah, USA - Crystal Geyser metaG 2015-01t (SPAdes) (version 2) | ecosystem: Environmental > Aquatic > Deep subsurface >... | reverse complement strand
TCGGAGTCGGAGTCGGAGTCGGTGTCGGAGTCGGTGTCGGAGTCGGTGTCGGAGTCGGTGTCGGAGTCGGTGTCGGAGTCGGTGTCGCAGTCGGCGTCGGAGTCGGTGTCGGAGTCGGTGTCGGAGTCGGTGTCGCAGTCGGCGTCGGAGTAGTCTCGACTTGGCATGGGACCTGCGACCAGACCCCACCGAGCGAGCAGACGTTCCCCGGCACCGGATAGCACTGCTGCTCGCCGATGCGGCAATATCCGCCAGATGCCAACGCGGACACCGCCAGCAATCCAGCTACGATCGTCGCAGCGGCCCGCAGCGCGCGTTCCCATTTGTCACCGATCATGCTAGCCCCCGAATCGCGGCCATGATCGGCCGCACCTTTTCGACGTATTTCGGATCTGTGAACCACCCCGGCTCGTCGTCGGCCGGTCCCGGCCCGTGCGGGTCGAATTGCAGCCCGGCCAGGAACCCCTCAGCGTCGTCGCGCAGCGCAGCGGCCTTCGCGTCGGAGTACCACGGCAGCCTGTTGACGATCGCCCCGAAGTCGTCGAAGCACGCGGCCATGCTGGGATAACAGCGCCACGCCGCCTGTACCCTGATCCAGTGCCCCGGCACCGTGACTCCATCCTCCGTTTTCTCGCGCACCCACTCGCGGGTCGGCATCGTGATCGTGGCCCCACGCCAGGTCCGGCCGGCTTTGATGCCGAGCAGGTTGCATGCCATCGTCGCCAGTTCAGACTGCCCGTAGCGCGACTCAAGGCATGCCATCGCAGCGGCCACCACCGGGACAATGGCAGCACCCCGCACCCGCACCGCAGTTTCGGCTGCGTCGAGCGCGCATGCGGCCCACAGCTCCTGTCGCCGTGTCATCGCTTCGTCTCCACCAGCATCCGGTAGACCTCGTCAATACGTCGTTGCATTTCTCCGAGCTGTTGTCTGTGCTCCGTCTGTGCTTCTTCCCGGTTGGCCTGCTCGGAGCGCAATTGTTCTCGCAGTTCCGAGGTTAGCATGCTCGACATTGTGGTAAGCGGACACGTCTCCGCGTGACGCGCAACTTCCTCACCGATCCATGGTCGCACCAACTTCTGCGCTCCAGCATAAAGCGCGGCGAAAACACCCGCGACACCGGCGATCGCAGCCGTCACCATTTTGATCGCCGAAAACGTGATCACTGGTTCAGCGACCTCACCCGCTGCCAATTGAGCGCGCGCCGATAGTCGGGGCTGAGGCTCCTGCCCCAAACTCCAGATTGCAGCCGCCGGGAGTATCCATACCGCGATCGCGACTACGGTTGCCCACGATCGAACGCGCTGCCGCATCGTCCTCATGCACACGTGTTCACCTCGTCCCATCTGAGTTTACTCTCGACAGGCTCGCCAGGTAAGGTCTCCGTCCGATAGGGCGGATATCTCGCGTTGACCTTACCCGGCTCACCATCTCATCACCTCGTCGCTGGAATTCTCAATTGGCAGATGTCGATCATAATCGCCGTGGCACTCCCCGCGTTCGAGTAGGTGTTCGCGACTGCATTTACTGTTTGGTTCGCCGTTGATCCGGACACGGCGATTGCGAATACCAATTGAGTCGCGCCTTGAATCCCGACGGAGTAGTATGCCGCCCCCGCCCCATCACCCCATGCACTGAAATCCACCCAGTCAGTCGCTCCGGGACGCAGGCCAGTGTCGACCCATGTTGATCCAGACCAGTACGATAGGACGGTATCAACCACCTTGATCCTGCATGGCCCAACGGCCACATCCGCGTGCGAGGAAGCGTTGTGATTCTGCGCCGGAAATTTCACGATCCAGCGCCCAAAAAATGTAGAGTCGGCTGCAAACTTTCGTGAATCCTCCGCCAGGCTGATCGTTTGACTCTTGGAAACATTCGAAGCATTCGCCGACGCTGACATTCTCAAAATACCGGGATGGCCGGTCTCGGTCGAGTACGTATCGCTCACCGATCCACTGCCGCTCTCGATCATCGTCCAGCCCTTTTCGCCAATTTCGAGCGACACCGTCCCTCCGGCCGTGAAATCGTCGTAGATTTCACTCGCTCCGGCCTGTCCCGCGTCCACCTCCGGCCACGAGTTTCGGTCTGCGACGAACTGCTCGTCATAGGCTAGCTCGAATGTCGCCGACTGGAACGGCATCAGCTCGATGTCATATCTTCCGCCTGGACTCTGCACGATGGTCGCCGGACGCCAGACTGTCCCCAGCGCCGACGACAGCGGCCCGATTGCCGAATAGAGCCCGACCGTGATGTCGTCGAGCGGCAACAGCCGTATCGCCCACGGCCCCAATGTCACGCCGATTCGCACGGGCGCCATATCGTTCAGCAGCCACCTCTTGATCAATCTGTAGGCTTGCTGGAGCGACGGCGCCGCCACGAACCCGTAATCCTGGTAACGCGGCGCTTCCGCCCCGGTACGAACGGCGCTTGAGAAATAGACGACAGGTTTCTTTTTCCAGTCTGTCGGGTCGAGGATCTCGCATCGGGACGCGTTGGGCTGCTCAGCGCCGAATCCTTGGAGACGGACCGACGTACGGCCCTGCCCGTCGCCCAGGATCGGATACGCTCCCGCCGGAGCGGCGGAGTCGGTCGCATCAGTGGCGAGGTACGTTGCGCTGGCAATTCTCTCAATACAGCAATACAGTTTTCCGTCCGCGTTCACACCGGCCGCTCCGGCCAGGCGCAACAGATCCAGCATGAACCGATTTGTTTCCACTCGCTCGGCGGACGCAATCGCTCCGCGATATATTGGTTCGCCCCATTTGTACACGTCGGCTTGATTCGCCGCCGCCTGCCACGATGCCAGATCAAACCTGCCGAACGGTTCTCCCGCCCCCCAAATTGTGTTCGTAAGCATTTCGAACGCTTGCACGATGGGGTTTTCGGAAAATCTCCATCGCCAGCTTCGCGGATCAAGGCACTTCAGCCCCCGACCGTAGACCACTATTTGCGGGATCGTCGAGCCGATTGCCGCGTTCGCCACCGCGACCGACAGCTTTACGAGCGCAATTCCAGGGTATGACGACAGCCCGGCAGTCGGCCAGGCGAGGGCCGGCTGATCCTTTTCGCCGGTCCGGATCTCGACGGTCACGCCTGGCATCGGCTTCGGAAACATCTCTTCCCCGTCGGCTCCTGTGATCCGCGTGATGGCGTCGATCGGCCCCCACCCGACCGCGAACACAATGTGCAGGATCGAGCCCCCGACCAGCTCGCACGCCGCGTAGTTCGGCTGTACCTTGTATTGCCCCAACAGGATGTTGTGCGGCTTGTCTTGGAGCGTGTCTGTCAGTTCGACTTCAACGTCTCTTGTGACTGACTCTCCGGCGCTGCGAATCTCGTTTGACCGTGGCTTGCCCGAATACGCATACGGCCAGACGATAGGATCTTTCGCCTTCAGTTTTTTTCGCGGGACGGACGGCGAAGTATTCGCGAGATGTCTCCTGGCTATCGACATCAGTACGGTACCCCCTGCGCCTGCACCCTCAGGCTGGCGATGCGCCCATCGACCGACGAACAATCAAACGGCTGGCGCAACCGGCCCAGTGCCATTCTCCGCCCGATGAGCATCGGAGCGACAATCGCAGCACCGGAACCAGGAGTCTTGCCGCTGTAGAACCGGACCTGTGTCTGTCCGTACGCGGTCGATGGAACAGCCGCTCCATCTGTGGGGATATAGCCCCACGACAGCCATCCATCCGGATTGCCGATATTCGCGTTGGTCACCATTCCGCATGGCTGCCACAACGTCACATCCAGGTTCACGCCGGACCCGGTCGTAAGGAACCTCACCTGCATGTCCCCTCCGGCGTTCGTGACATCGCCCTCTATCTCGACAAGCGTCCACCCCGCGGACGCCGGCAACATGGCGATTACCCCTGGATGGCCCATCCCGATTGTGACTGCGGACGCCGTGTTGTTTTTGACATACAGCCGGAGCTTCGCACGTTTCCCGACCGCATTTACTCCCATCGACGTGTAGAGCTTCAGGCCCGAAGAACCGCCGGATGTTTGCGCGCGCCATGCAGTCGTCCCGCCGCCAGGATCGGTCTGGTTTGCTGTGATCGTTTTGATTGCCCCGGCGTACGCGATCCACGATACGTCAGTCCCAACCTCGGATGACACGACCTTGTTTTCGATGCCGAACCCGTAGTCCACGCCCTTGGTCTTCACGACGCCGGCGACAGAAAGAGACATCGACGCCGTGATCCCCGGCGCCGTGAACAGCCGCGTCGACCCGTTCCCGCTCCCAATCGTTACGTTCGCCCATGGATGCGCTGTGTCCCAGGTGAAATACCGGAACACTTCCGCGACGCCCATGCCCATCGCCTGCAAGAACAAAACGAGCGGCGCCAACGTCTCCGGCGCGCCCCGAAACTCCGCGTCCGACAAAAACTCTACGCTATCCCGCAAATAGAACTCGCGCACGGAAGCCACCGTGTATGCGGTGCTGAGGACCAGCACCTTGTTTTCGGGGTAATCCCGAGCTCCGGCAACGGCACCGGGACTCAACGGGAAATAATCCGTGCTCGCCATCTCCGCTCCTAGTAGTACACCGCCGGTATGACCGGCAGCGTCACCTGCTGACCGTTTCCGCTGAATCCATGCACTCGCACAATCGTTGTGGACGATGCGTTCCCCGAGTTCGACGACGCCGCCGTGTCATTCCGCACCCGCCACCGGTAAATCGTCCCTTTTGGCGGCAACCAATAAAGTCCCTCGAAGCGCGCCTGATTACCGAGCGCTGAGCAAGCCGCGTAAGTATGGGCGCATTCCGTCGTGCGAAACCCTTCGACGTGCCGCAGCGTGTTCTCCGCCGGGAGGTACCAGCGGAGATCCGATCTTTCCGCCCCGATCGGATATGTCCCAGCGGCGAGCGCCGCGACTTCTGTCGCGCTGAGCTGAGCGCCGTAGATGCGGAACTCATCCAGCACGCCACGGAGCTGATGTCCGGCTGCCGCGCTACCGAGATGGCACAGCCCCATGACAGTGGGATCAGGGATTGGACGCGTCGACGCGTTCGAACCCGTCTCCGCGCCATTGAAATACAGGCGGTGTCCATCTGCGCCCCACGTGTAGGCCACGTGAGTCCAGACGCCCACCGGCACCGTACCGCCCGCACTCAGACCTGTCAGCTCTGAACCGGCCGAATCTCTGTCGGCTACCGCAAGCACCTGCCCGCCACCACCGGTGTAAATCATCATGATCAACCGGGAGTTCCCGCCTGAATCCATCGCCATAATTGACTGATACGAGAAGGATGCAGTTGTCCTATTGGTCAGCAGCACCCACGCCGCGATCGTCCCGCTGGCCCGCACAAACGTCGCCACAGGAACGTTCGGGTTGAATGACACGTCTTCAGCCGCCCGAGACGTTCCTCCGGGCATCCATGTCGACGGACCATCTTCTTCGAGCTGCCATCCGTCGGACCAGAACGTCGAAGCGCTTTTCGCACTCGTGACCAGCGTGATCTTCGCCTTAACCCCCGTGCTTCCAAACGCCCGCTGCACCGTCAGCAGGACCCACTGACCAGACACCGCGGCGACTGCCGCCCCAGTAGTCGTCCCGACCAGCGCGTCGGCTGATGTGTACTCGCTCAATTTCAGCACCGGGACGCAGTCGAACGTAAGCGCGCCCTCGTTTTGGAGCTCCAGAAACACCCACACCGACGCGCCATACGTTTTGGATGGCGTTACGCCGACAAGACTCGTTTCCACACCCTCGCCGACGGCCGATCCTGGGCACGCCGCACGCAGAACGGCTCCACCAGTCCACGCCCGATCTGTGACCAGCCGCGTCATCGTCGACGACACCGCAGTGAATCCGGTGGTATCGGTTTCGACGGACGCCTGGTTAGCCGTGAGGAGGTTCGTTGTCGCCGCCTCGCAGGCGAGGCCGAGACCAAACTTCCCATCGGCGAAATGCGGCACGTTGGAGGCGCACACCTTCCCGTCCGCCCCGTAGGCGTTCGATGCTCGCGCCACGCTGGCGAGACCGAGTTCCCTATACCCGCACAGCTCCCCCTTCATTTCGACGCAGCACCAGAACGATGCAATGCGATTGATGATGTCGCCGACCGGATTCCAGCGCGCGACCGACCGGCATGTCGCGATCTCTCCGTCGATATCGACTTCCGTTAGGGTTCCGTCATGGACAACGTGCAAGCCGAGGTACGCTCCGGTCCCTGGATGCACCCAGTATTCGTAAATCCTGACCCGCTGGAGCAGCTTGTTTCCAGCCGCGATGACAGCCGACGAAATTTCGTTGCCGACGTTCGGCAAGTGGAACGTAATCTCCTGATAGGCATCGAGATTCTCGCTCTCAACGACCACGAATCCGCTCGGAAAGGATTCACCCAGGATCGTCAAGTCCTGCGGCGCGCTCGCCACCCTGTACGGCGTTGCGAACATGACCTCGACGGCAGTCCAGACGGCATATGGGGTGCCGTTGTCCAGCGTGTTCCAGATGTCAGTCGGGATGTTTCTGCCAGCCATTACGCCACCCGCCGCGTTGCCTGCTGCCCCGTGTTCGTCTTGATACTCACGTTCACGTCGCCTCCCGGCCCTCCGGCCTCCTGTCCAGGGCCCTCGCGGAGCTGATCCGCGAACGTTTCGAGACCCGACGCCGCGTGGTCCAACGCCTCGGCAAATTTCCGAGTTTTGCCAATTACCCCTCCCTTCCCGGAATCATCTTCGAGCGCGCCACCGAAGTTATTGAGTTCGGTTGTGGCAGCTATCAGCGTCTCATTGATCCCGCCGGCGCCGAAGACCGCAGCGTAAAGTGCCTCCGACGCGTCATTGATTTTCGTTTCAAACCCGTCAATCGCGAGATTCGTACCTTCGAGCGCGGGACCGAGTTCCGCCAGAGCGTCCCCGACCGCCGCAAGCGCCTCTCCGAGTCGGGTCTTTTCCGCGTCGACAGTTTCTCCCAGACCGACCAGCGACGCAGCCAACGCCCGATTCGCCGCCTCGACGGCCGTCTCCTGCATCGCGACGTCGCCTTCGCCCTTTGCCTCGAACTGCGGCATCACGATCTTGAGAAAATCCAGTACCGTCATTACCACGCCGTCGACGTCCAGCATCACCTTGTCTTGCAGCGCGTACAGCTTCGTCGCCCATGCCTGCATCTGCGCTTCCCAATATGCGATCTTCGTTGGGTCCGTCTCAGCGTTTGGCCCGCTCAGGTGACCAGCCGCCTCCCGCATCATGCCGACGTAGTAGTTCGCAGCAGCGGCATCTCCTTGCTTGGTCGCTTCTTGTTCGTTGATATTCTGCCAAAATGACTCGTACGAGTTTCTCATCGCTTCCTGCGCCGCGATGACATCATCGAGGTATCGCAGATTTTCAGCGTATTGCGTCCGGATCGCATCGCGCATTTGCGTCACCAAGGCGATCGCAGGTGGACCAAATGTGCTGTTGATCTCGCTCTGGAGTTTCTTTAAGTCGTTGATGGTTTGCTCGTTTCCAGCCTCAAACTGACCGCGCCCGGTCAACCCTCGCTTCGCAATTACGTCCGCCAGTGGAGTCGCGACTTCCGTCAACAGGTCAGTGACAGTCTTCCCAAAAACCGCCCATGCTTCCGACTGCGCGATCAGTTCAGCGCGCAAGTTCCGCAGCTCATTTCCCCACTTGACCAATTCCTCAACGGATTTCGCCAACGTTTCCGGCTTGAGGTCTGGCGAGGCAAGATCTTCCAATGCCTTCCCGAATTTCCGCAGCGCGAACTCCGCAAACTCCGTCGGTCCAGCGGCGCGGACCGCATCCTCTTCCAGCCCGCTCATCAGACCGGTGATCGCAGCCGTCACGTTCGCTCGCAACAATTCGAGATCCTGGATCGCCTGGCGATTCGCGCTCAGTTGCTGATTCGCCAGCGCGACAATCTCTTCGCCCCGCGCGATTTGCTCGTCGGATGTGAGAGACCCCAGACCTTGCGACAGCCGCCCAATCTTCTCCATCGTCTTGTCGACCGCCACGCCGAACGTTTCCATCATTCCGCGAGCCAATTCCGATTTCGTGTCTTCGAGCGTCTTGCCCAGCTCCGTCTTGAGATCTCCAAGCGCCACCATCGCGGCGACGTACCGCTTGAGACCGCTCAACGCCTTGTCGAAGTCGCCCTCAAACAGCTTTCCAAACTCCTGCTCCGCCCGTTCCTTTGTAACGCCCAACCCAGCGACCATACCAGCCGTCAATGTCTCCTCGTACCGTGCCGCCATCTGGCGGGGCAGATCGCCCTTAAGGATCGCCGAGAACACCGTGTTCGGGTCGCCGTTCTTGCCGGACCACTGGAATATGCCAGTTTTTAGCGGCTCAATAGGCTGCTTCATGTCAAACAACAACTGGCGGAAAGACGTCGAGACCTCGTTGAATCGATCAACCAGTTGCGCCCCCGCTTCCCAATTCTGCTCTTTTTCGGAACCCTGCGTGTAGGCGCGCGCCCCCGCGGTGTTGCCGCTGACGGTGTATCTGTAACTCAGCCTTTCCGGCCCCTGTGACGAGAAATACGCCATCGCTCCACCGATTACGGCACCGATCGCCGCGCCGATCCAGTTCCATCCACCCATCGATCCGATCGTCCCACCGGTGACGGCCCCGGACAGCGCGCCTCCGACGGTTGCCATGCCGCGGTTGCTTTCCTGCTGCCCGCGATTGAAGAGGTAGCCTCCAACCATCTGTCCGCCGGCTGCGGCGACGCCGTTCCACGAGATCCCGCCCTTCCCTCCGTTCGCGCTTGGGTCCCAGAACCCGCCCGCTTGCAGCACTGTTTGTTTGGTCGCTCCGGAGGTCGTCGCGGCCCGGAACATCGCGTTGAGCCGGTCGCTCAGCAGCCCTGACATTGAGTCTGCGATGCCACCCCAGGCATCACCGAATTTCTGCCCCGACATCGCGCGGACGATCCCGTTCGTGACACCTTCGCCCATGATCCGACCGGCCGCTTTCGATGCCTCCTCGAACGCCTGCTCGATTTCCATTTGCCGGCGCGCGAGCCCCCGGCCCATCTCCTCCGCGAGCCGGCCAGATTCGCTCTCCAACTGTGCCTGAACGATCGCATTGTCTTCATTTTCCTTTTCCGTCAATGCGACGCCCTTGGCTTTGGCTTGGAGTATTTTGTCCTGCGCCTCATAGAGCCGCCCCGCGAGATCAACCTGCACCTTCGTAGCCGCGGCATCTCCCAGCGTCGCTCGCGTCATTTTGACCATCAGGTCGGCGATGCGCTCGTACTCCCTGACGGAACGACCGGCCGCTCCCAACGAATCCGATGCCTCGATCATCTTCTCCTGCATCGAGAGTTGCTCGTGGAGGCTATCAAGTTGTTGGTCTGCGGCGACTTTCTCTGCCTCGCGGACCGCTTTTGTCGCCTCGAGCGACGCCTCCTTCGTCTTCGCAAGGTCGCCCTCTTTTGCGACCAGATTCACGTATGCGGCAGCGATCTTCTTGAGTGCGTCAATCTGACTGGCAGTTTCGACCGGGGAGAGTAGCCCGCTCTTAATTTTATCGAGCGCCTCGCCCATCGTGGCCTTCGCAAGATCCGGCGTCATCGCGACGACGTGCGTTTTCGCAGCGGCCATCTGTTTCGCATGCTCCGCGGTCACCTGCACTTCCGCCTGCATCCTCTCCTGCGCGAGATCTCGCAGTTGCCGCTCAATCACCATGTATGCCTGGAGCTTCGTTGGATCGCTCGTGTCTTCAAACGTGTAGGCGCGGCCTTCCTTTGTGGACCGCTTGCGCAGCATCTGCAGCCATGCCTGCCGCTTCTCATCGTCCGCAGCCAGCGCTTTCGCCACTTCAGCGTCCGCCGAACCAGATGCCAATCCAAGCGCGCCGGTGATGTTCTTCCCGAGACCGGAGCTTGTCAGGTACAACTCAGTCAGCTTGTAGCTCAACGCAAACACCGCGGCGGCTAGGCCAGCAACCAGCGCTGTCGTGGTGGCGAAGAAGGCGGCCATCGCTTTCCCAGCGACGATCAGCTTCCCAATCCAACCAATCATCGCCGATACTGCCGTGGTTACCAGGCCAGCGCTCAGCATGAATGCCGAACCCCACACCGCAACGCTCCCGATTGAGTCTTGCACTGCCGGAGTGAGTTGCCCCATTTGCGCGGTCACGCCCTTCATCGCCGTCGTGACCGTCACCAGGATGCTGCTGATCTTTGGCAGCACCATCGCCCCGAACTCCTCGGACACTCGATTGAGTTCTACTTGCGCGCGAGCGTAGTTCCGACCAGCCCCCTCGGTTTCCTTGAATGCATGAGCGAGCGCTCCACCTTCCTCTTTTCCGATCTCAGCGAAAATTCGTTGCGCCTCGGCCAGCCCCCGCCCTGACATCGACAGCGCGCCGGTGAGGGCCCTGTAGTTATTGAACACCAGCCCAAGTTGGTTGCCGTTATCCGACGATCCCATTCGGTCGAACGCCGCCTCGATCTCGACCAGCGCGGTCAGAATCCCGCCTGGCTTCTTGATCGTTTGGCGGAGACCCTCCAGGCTGAGCCCCGCGGCGGCGAGCGCTTTCTGCGTACCGGCCCCGCCCTGATTTAGGGTTTTCATGATCGCGACCAGAGCAGTCACGGCCTGGTTACTCGACAGGCCGGTGCGCGTCATTGAAGCGATCGCAGCGCCCACCTGGTTGAAGCTGACACCGAGTGACTCGGCCACCACCAGAACGCGCCCCAACGTCGGCGCGAGTTCTTCCGCGCGCATCTTGCCCTCGCGGATTGTCGCAACGAGTACCCCGACCGCCCTCTCAGCGGACAGGTTGCTGGCGCCGTAGGCGTTGACCGCGGATGTTACGGCGTTGGCGATCTCGCCCATATCCCCCAGTCCCGCCGCGGAAGCCTGTGCCGATGCGCGGAGCACCTCGAGCGCCTTGGCGCCCCGCATACCCGCCGAGGTGATGTAGTACAGCGCATCGGTCAGCTTCGCCGGACCCATCCCGACTTCCGCGCCGATCTCGACGATGTCGTGCTTCCATGCGTTGATTTGCTCGCGTGAGACACCGACCAGGCCGACGATCTTGTTGAGCCCGCTGGCAAACTCCGCGAAGCTTTTGGCGCTCGCGATTGTGGCAGCCCCGAGACCACCGCCAATCATCGCGATCTTCAGACCTGTTGCCTTCGCTGCATCACCTAGCCGCTCGACCGAATGAGCACCGTCCGCCATTCCACGGGTGTATTGCGACAGGTCGGCACGCAGCCGGATCACTACGTCGTTGAGTCCCGCACCCATAGCGCTCACCCTCCGAATAACGCTTTCAGCCCTATCACAGCGTCGCGCTGCTCATTCAATGTCTGGACGTGACTTTCTCCGGCGCTTCCCTTCGCCGACCGCGACGCCATCGGCAAAAAATCGTCGAGCGCCCAATGCCGTTTGTCCTCCCGGATCAGCGACCCGGATGCGATAACCCATGCGATCATCGCGGCTCTCTGGTCGTCCCGTCCCTGATTCGCGCGGTAAACGTCGAGGGCGGCCATGAACTCCAAAAGAGTCAGCCGGCCGAACTCGGCGTCCGTGAACCCCAGCGTTACTCTGGCGACTGCCCATGCGTTGCGCCAGAACCCACGGGAGCTAAAGGGATGGCCGGAGCCCCAGCGGCTCCGGCTCCCTCATCATTCGCCCCCGTCGAGGGCAACGTCTTACGCCACAGCGTGACGAGACGATCCGACACGTAAGCCAGCGACTGCGGCCCGACGAGTGCCCCGACAGCCTCTCGCGACAACGCGTCGCAGCTACAGCCATCCACGTCGACCACGTTTCCGGCCGCATCCCTGACCTCGCCGGATTTGATCGCTGCCCATAACGTCACGACCAAATCGGCGACGCCCATTTGCCGCCAAAAATCTTGATTCAACAGGAGGTTGGCACCGGTGTACTTCTCGATCAACGCCAGCGCGTTCAAGTCCAGCCGCATCAACCGCGGCCGATCCAGCCTGATCTCTTCAGTGCTGATGAAGTGATCGGGAAACTGCGTGTTGTTCTCCGCCCCTTGGTTCATTGCGCTCACCCTTCTTTCGCGGCTACTACGGCTACTACGGCAGCGTCGGAGCGCCCGTAATGGCCAGGGTCAACGATGCAGTGAGAACGCCGTCGAGCGGAATGCCACCCTCGAACCCCGAGACGTACGCGTCGAACACCCACGTGGTCGTCCCCGCGTCCGGCAGGATGATCTTCCACGATCGCCGCGTGCGGTTCTTGAGCAACGAGATGAAACCCGCCGTCCCGTCGTGCGTCGCGTCCGCCGGCAAGTAGTTAACCTTGAAGGACACATCGCCGCCGTCGAGCAAAGTCGGCAGCTTCTCCCGCCACCCACTCGTCGACATCATATTGGTGACGTCGACCATGTTCGCCGAGACCTTCGGCGAACCAACCTCGGTGACTTCGGCGACCGTCGTGTAGCCGCCGATTCCGTCACCCATCTGTAGCTGAGTTCCGTACCCATGTACCGCGTTGCTCATTTCGACCCTCCCTTTCTTTTCAATTCACAGGTTTCGTTGTTCTTCCGTCGACTCAGAACGGAAGCACAATCACGCACAGCGAGACGTCAGTGCTTTCCGCGTTCAGGTAGAGTTTGCCGTCCGACTGAATCCATCCCGTGAAATCATGCTGGTTGATGATAACGACTTCACCTGCTGCCCCGATCGAGATCACCTTGTCGCCGGTTCTGTTGTACGGATCGACCGACGATGCGATCGTGATCGTCTTGGCGACAGTGGCGTTCGCGTTCTTTGCCAAGATCAGTTCCCTGCCAGTGCAGGCCACCGAGTTCCCGTTCGCCACATCCGCCGCGGTGAACGCCGCCACGGCTTTCGTGCTGGCGAAAACTCCCGGCGCATTTACCGGAGTCAGTGCCGTCCTTGCCATGTGTTATCCCTCCCTTTCTGTGATCGCGTTTCCCCATCGGTCCAGCAGCACCGCCTCTACCGGCGCCGGCGCCGGAGGTGCCGGAGCGTGTTCCGATTGGTAGTGCGCCAACGCCGTGTCTCTGTTCAACGTCTTAAAGTCGCAGGCGAGGCACTCGAAGTTCCGGTATTCGCCCCAGCGCCCGATTTTGGCGATCGCGACATCGTCCGGCCCCACGAGTGCGTCTTCTTTCTGTGCCGCCTTCCGCGCTCCATGCGTCGCAACTGGAACCGGGTCTGTACTGGCCGGTGCATTTTCGTTTTTTCTGCTCATGAACCCTCCCTTGCAATTCCAACCTCGTAGTTGCACACGTATTGCGCGAAACCGCGGTCGTCGCGTCCTAAAAATGCCGGAGTTCCCAGCGCCTCAATCGCGACGATCCTGGCGCCCGGCAGTCCAGCATTCCTCATTCGGTCCAGTGCCCGGTAGATCTCCCACGCGAGCAAATCCGCCGCAGCCGCCGCTTTCCGCCGCACCAACACCTGGACGCGCGACCGGTCAATCCCCTGGGAATGATTCCCATACACCCGGAGCGGTCCGAGCCCAGCGTATTCGATCACGACTACCACATCCTCAACCATCACCGGCGCCTCGCCGATGAACAGCGACGTGCCGATTACGGCTAACTGGCTAATCTCAATTGCCGCCGCCACAGCGGCCGCTCCGCTCATTTTGCGCCCACCGCCTTCGCAACCTCGCGTTCCACCTCACGCCTGATTTCCGGGACTCGTTCCAGCGTCGGCTTCTCTAAATACTTCGCCTGCCCGACAGTGTGGTGGTAGGCCAGGTTCTCGTGCTGCCGCCACGCGTACGGAGCGGACGGACCGCCGAACCCCATCGCCACTTCCACAACCCCGGCCTTCGTGACCGGCCGCAACGTGTGTCCCGATGCGCGCAATGCGCCCCACCTAACCGGCACGAATCGCTCTTTTGATTCCGTCACGATTGCTTCAGCGCCTTGGTAAAGCACGCTGGAAACAACCCCCTCAACGCTCCCGCCCGCGCGCCGTAACGCGCGAGCCAATCGACCGCCCCCGATGACGGTGATGGTGATCGGCTCGCTCATTGGGATGCCTTCGGTCCAGACCCCAGCACAATCTCGCACACCGTTTGCCCCATGGAATCGCGCATCTCTGAGGTCATCATGACGACCAGCGTCGATCCATCCGGGAGATTCACTTCTTCCGAAAGCCCTACCTGTTCAAACGTGTGAATAATGACCGAGCCAACCGAGAGTTCTCCGGCAATCGAATTGATAATCTTCGGCCGGTGCTCGATTCGACACTTCACCGCTCGATAGGCGCCGTCGAATGCGAGTTCGCCGCGCTCGTTGAATCCAGTTGAGGATCGAGTGAGGACGGTTTCATCGAGCAAATGCCCGAGGTCGCTGATCATTTCCATGGGTCCAGCGCTGCGAGCGCGGCTTCCGGCATCTCATCTGTCTTGCGGTAGGAGATTGACATCGACCCGACAGTCTCTGAGGCGATACCTGAGGAGTGCTGCCGCCGCGTCAGCCGCGCCGCCAGAAGCTCGATCGCAGCCTCGACGATTTCCTCCGGGACGTCGGCGACCAGATGTTCCACCGTGCCGTCGACGGTAATGTCCTGGTCATACGGAACAAACCCCGCCCGGTATGTCACCGAGATCGTGTTCCCCGCTTCCCCGGTCGGTTCCGCCAGGATTCCGAACGAGTTGACCACCGCAAGGTTCTTCTGCCAACCGGCT
>Ga0210043_1002004_pt1 | contig 14626 bp, 15 predicted proteins | sample CryGeymet201501t_FD_183990 | JGI IMG/M metagenome (GOLD analysis project Ga0210043, IMG submission 183990) | Groundwater microbial communities from Crystal Geyser aquifers in Utah, USA - Crystal Geyser metaG 2015-01t (SPAdes) (version 2) | ecosystem: Environmental > Aquatic > Deep subsurface >... | reverse complement strand
GGTGCTGTCGGTCGCGAAATCCGCCTATTTATGACGCCGCGCATAGGAGCCTGATTGTTGCTGCTCCTTACTGATCAATAACTTATGACAACACCAAAGCCGGGCAAGAAGAAAACGACCCGGCGCGCTGCAAAGTCGCAGGGAAAAAAAACCCCGGCGGGCCCCGTCGAGATTGATGTCAGGCCCGGGTGGCTGAACAAGAAACAGATGGCCGCAAGTCTGGGGATCAGCGTCCAGGCATTCGATCAGTACGGCATCGAGCCGGTCGCGAAAAGGCACAAGTTCGGGGAATCGTTTTTCACGGCCGAGGCGGTCGTGGCGTACAAGGTGCGCCGGGCGGTCGAGGCTGAGCGCGAGCGCATGGAGCGGGAGCACGCCAAGCGCGCGCCGACCGACGTTGCCGAAATGATGATCGAGCAGCAGCGCGCCGAACTTGAGCTCACGCAGGAAAGAGCCGAGACGCAGCGGATCAAGAATCTGCAGATGCGCCGAGAGCTCGCGCCTGTGGACGGAATCAGCGCGGCTTTGGGTCAGCTGGCATCGCGCATCGGCGCCGTGCTGGATCCGCTGCCCGGCAAGATCCGCCGCCGGCAACCGAAGCTGACGAACGCAGACGTCGAGACCATCCGACACGAGTGCGTCAAGGCAATGAACCTGGCCGCGGAACTGGAGATCGATTGGGATGCGCTTGAGCCCGTCAACGCGGACGGCAATTGATAAAGCTGTCCGCGCTGGGTTGCAGGCATTCCGCCGGCCCGAGCCTAGACGCCTGAGCCAATGGTCAAACGAACACTTCTATCTGTCGCCCGAATCAAGCTACGTCGAGGGCCGCTGGGAGTGCCTGAGCTTCCAGCGCGGAATGATGGACGTCATTTCGAACGACGATGTGCAAGAGGTCTGGTTCACCAAGTCGGCGCGCGTCGGCTACACCAAGATCATCATGGCCGCGTCGCAGTACTTCGCGGTGCACAAGAAGCGCAACGTCGCGATCTGGCAGCCGACCGACGAGGACCGTGACGAGTTTGTCAAGACCGAGATCGACCCCGCGATCCGCGACAACCCGGAAATCATCGGCATCTTCCCGGCGTTCGACAAGAAGTCGAAGCACAACACGCTGGCCCTGAAGCAGTTCATCGGCTCGAGTCTGCACCTGCGCGGCGGCAAGTCCGCCAAGAACTACCGACGCCTGTCGGTCGACGTGGCAATCCTCGACGAGCTCGACGGCTTCGACCATTCGATCGAGCGCGAGGGTCCGCCGGCGCAGCTTTCCCAGCGCCGCGTCCAGGGCGCGAGCTTTCCCAAATTCATCGCCGGCAGCACGCCGAAGATCAAGCAGACGACGATGATCGAGAAAGGCGAGGCCGAATGCGAAGTCCGCCTGCGCTGGCATGTCACTTGCCCGGAGTGCGGCCACGAGCAACGGATCCGCTGGGGCGGCAAGGATGAGTCGCACGGCCTGAAGTGGGACAAGCTGCCCGACGGCCGGGTCGACGAGGAAAGCGTCGGCTACCAGTGCGAAGCCTGCGGGGAGCGCTTCGACCACAACCAATATCAGCAGGCCGCGCGGGAAACCGGCCGCTGGATGACCGAAGACCGCGAAGTCTGGCTGGATGGCGAAGGCCTGTTCCGCGACACGCGCAACCGCGTGGTCGATCCGCCGCTGTCGGTCGGCTTCCATCTCTGGTCCGGCATCAACGAGATGGTGCCCTGGGTCGGCATCGTCCGCGAGTGGCAGGCGTGCAAGGGCAAGCCCGAAAAGCTGCAGGGCTTCGTCAACCTTACCCTTGGCGAAGCCTGGGAGACCGACGAGACCGAGCAGATGGACTCGCAGGTCATGCATCGGACCCGCCGCGAGCATTACGAAGCCGAGATCCCGGACGGCGTCACCATGCTGACGGTTGCCGTTGACCACCAGGACGACCGCTTCGAGCTGCAGTTCGACGGCTGGGGCATCGGCGAAGAGCGCTGGTCGGTGGCCTACGACCGCATTTTCGGCGACCTGTCGCAGCCGATCGTCTGGGAACAACTGGCCCTGGCGTTGCGGCGCCAGTTCCGCAACCGCTCCGGCGAATTGTTCGAGCCGCTGATCGCCTGCATCGACTACGGCGGCCACTACGGCGACGACGTCGCCCGGCTGTGCGTGCGGCTGGGGCCGCTGTTTGCGATCCCGACGAAGGGCTCGAGCTACTACGGCAAGCCCATCGTCAACTTCCCTAGGAAGAAAAGCGACAAAGGCGTGTATCTGGTCGAGGTCGGCACCGACACGGCCAAGGATCTGCTGTGGCAGCGCATCAAGATCGCCGACCCGGGCCCGGGCTACTGGCACTGGCCCATCAGCGATGACTTCGACGAGACCTACTTCACGCAGCTCACCGCGGAAGAAAAGGTCCGCAAGATCAGCCGGGGCAAGGAAGTGTTCGTCTATGACAGCAAGGGCCGCCGTAACGAAGCCTGGGACTGCTCGGTCCTCGGGCTGGTCGCTGTGCGCATCGCGCAGCAGAAGTTCGGCATCGACCTGAACCAATCCACCGGCGTGGTCCACGCCCGGCCGGCGCAACCCCGCCTGGCCAAGCGCAAGCGCCGCGAATCCAACTACTGGTGACCCGATGACCGACTGGACCCAAGCCGATCTGACGGCAATCAACGCCGCGATCGCCAACGGCGTGACTGAAGTGCGCTACGCCGACCGCACGGTGAAATACCGCTCGCTCGACGAGCTGGCCAAGGTCAAGGCCATGATGCAGCGCGAGCTTGGCCTGGCCACGCGCCCGAACCGCGTGCTGGCCTCGTTCGACAAGGGGCTGGCCAAGTGAGCCGCGTCAAGCCGAACCTGATCGACCGCGTGGTGTCCTGGGCCAACCCGCGCGCCGGCCTGCAGCGCTTGCAGTATCGGCAGGCGGTGGCGCTGTTCGAAGGCGCCGAGCGCGGCCGCCGGACGAAAGGCTGGCGCGCGCCGAACAGTTCGATCCAGTCCGACACCCGCCGCGGCTTGACGCTGCTGCGCGCACGATCCCGCGATCTGGCGCAGAACAACGCGCACGCGGCCGCCGCGCATCGCGAGATCCCGGCCGCCATTGTCGGCCACGGCATCACGCCGCACCTGCTGATCACCGACGCCCCGGCCCGGGCGCGGGCTGAAGCGCTCACCAAAGCCTGGTTCGACACGACCGCCTGCGATGCTCAGGGGCAGTTGAACTTCTACGGCATCCAGAACCTGATTGCGAAGTCGATCGTCGAGTCCGGCGAGGCGCTGGTCGTGCGCCGGCGTCGCATGTCGGCCGGCATCCCGCTGCAGATCGAAGTGCTCGAACCCGATCACATCGACACCAGCAAGGACGGCACGACCAACGGCAACAACAACATCATCCAGGGCATCGAGTACAGCCCGCGCGGCCGCCGTGTCGCGTACTGGCTCTACGATCATCACCCGGGTGATCAGTTCTACCGCATGACCCAGATCAGCAGCCGGCGGATTCCGGCGTCCGAGGTGCTGCACATCTACCGCATCGACCGTCCCGGTCAGGTGCGCGGCGTGCCCTGGGGTGCGCCGGTGCTGCTGCGGCTGCGTGACTTCGACGAATACACCGACGCGCAGCTGATTCGGCAGAAGATTGCTGCCTGTTTCTCGGTGTTCATTAAGCCCGGCGACCAGTTCGGCGCGCTGGCCTCGACGGCCGACCCGACCGAAGGCCCGGTGCTGCCCGAAAAGGTCGAGCCCGGCATGATCGAGATGCTCGACAACGGAAAAGAAGTCGCGTTCGGCAGCCCGCCGGGCGTGTCCGGCTTCGGCGAATACGCGACCACCTCGCTGCACGAAGTCGCAGCCGGCTACGGCGTGCCGTATTCCGTGCTCACCGGCGACCTGCGCCAGGTCAATTTCAGCAGCGGCCGGCTTGGGCTCATCACCTTCTACCGCAACGTCACCAACTGGCAGCAGCACTTGCTCATCCCGCAGCTGTGCGAGCCGGTCTGGCGCTGGTTCGCCGAAGCCGCGCAGACCATCGGCGCATTCGACGATGCCATGCCGGTCCGCTGGTCGCCACCGCGGCGTCAACTGACCGACCCGGCCCGCGAAATCCCGGCGATTCGCGATGCGGTGCGCTCCGGCCTGATCACGCACCGCGAAGCAATCCGTCAGCAGGGTTTCGATCCGGATGACTTCATCGACGAGGTGCGCGAATTCAACGACCAGCTCGACGAGCGCGGCCTGGTGTTCGACACGGACCCGCGCAGGGTCTCATCCGCCGGGCTGTCGCAGCCGGCACAACCTGATACGGGAGGCAGCAATGCCGAAGACGAATGAACCGCGCAACGGCATCAGGCTGAAGCGCACCGACGACGGCTTCGACCTGCGCCTGTCTGGCGTGGTCGGCGACGGCTGGGAAGGATTCACTGACGACTGGCTCGACGGCTCGCTCGATGACGTCGAGGGCCGCGGCCTGGTGCGCATCAACTCGCCGGGCGGCATGGTGTTCCAGGGCATCGCAATCTATTCGATGCTTGCCCGCCGCAGCGACCTGACCGTGCGCGTCGAGGGTCTGGCCGCCTCGATCGCCAGCGTCATCATGCTGGCTGGCCAGCGTGTCGAGATCGAGCGCGGCGCCATGGTCATGATCCACAACCCGTGGAACGTCGTGATGGGCGAGTCCAGCGACCTGCGCAAGTCGGCTGACGTGCTGGACAAGATCAAGGAATCGATCATCGACATCTACGAGGCGAAGACCGGCCAGCCGCGCGACGTCTTGGCCGAAATGATGGACGAGGAAACCTGGATGACAGCCGACGAGGCGGTCGAGTGGGGTTTTGCCGATGCGGTCGTTTCCGCGGGCGACACCGAGCCCGAAGACCTCATGCAGCAGGTCGACCTGTCGATCCTCGCCAACGCACAACACGCGCCGGCCCGCATCGCCGCGCTGATCAAGAACTCGGCATCCCGCCGAAGCACCCGGGCAACGGAGCCCGAAAACACCCTGTCGAACGGAGAACCTACCATGACCGACACGACCAACACCCCGGCGGCTCCGCAGAACGCCCCGGAACCGGACCCGAACATCGCTGCCAAGGCCAGCGCCAAGGCTGCGGCCGAAGCCGTAGCTGCCGAACGCAACCGCGTAAGCCGAATCAAGGCCCTGTGCGCCGAGGAGAAGATTGCGGATTCGTTCCGCGATCGCCTGATCGACGAGGGTATCGAGCTCGCGGAAGCTGAAGCGCGCATCACGATGATGGCGGACTACCTGGCGAAGGCGTCAGCTACCGACGGCATTCAGGGCCCGCACCGCGTCGTGATCACCCGTGACGAGCGCGACACCGTCCGCACCGCAGTGGCCACGGCGCTCCTGCACCGGGCGCGTCCGGGCGAGCACGAAATCGCCGGCGATGATCCCGCCCGCGAGTACACGAACATGAGCCTGATGGAGATGGCTCGAAACTTCGCCGAAAATGCCGGCAAGAACACGCGCAACATGACCCGCGCCGAGATTGCGCAGGCTGCCCTGCATTCGACGAGCGATTTCCCGCTGATCCTGGAAAACGTGGTTGGCAAGAGCCTGCGTGCCGGCTATGATCTTGCGCCGCGCGTGTTCCCGCTGGTCGGCAATCGCGAGACGCTGCCGGACTTCAAGGACGTCAGCCGCGTGCATCTCGGCGCCGCTCCGTCCCTTCAGAAGATCCAGGAGGGCGGTGAGTACACCTACGGCGAATTGAACGAGGAAGGCGAAAAGTACCGCGTCTTCAAGTACGGCAAGACGCTCGCGCTGACCTGGGAGGCGCTGATCAACGACGACCTGAGCGCGTTCACCCGTGTGCCGTTGCGGCTCGGTGAAGCTGCCGCACAGCTCGAGTCGGCAGTGTTCTGGGCAGAGCTCACTGGCAACGCCAACATGGCCGACGGCAACGCCCTGTTTTCGGTCGCTCATGGCAACCTTGCCGGCTCAGGAGCCGCCATCAGCGTTTCCTCGCTGGGGTTGGGTCGCACTGCCATGCGGCAGCAGAAGGACGGCGACCATTACCTCGCGGTGCAACCGGCGTTTCTGGTTGTCCCGACCGCGAAGGAAACCATCGCCGAGCAGTTCGTCAGTCAGAACCTGTTGCCGGATTCCTCTGGCAACATCAATCCGTTCGCCGGCCGCCTGCAGGTGATCAGCGAGCCGCGGCTGGATGAGAACAGCGCGACCGCCTGGTATTTGTTCGCTTCACCCAACTCGATCGATACCATTGCCTACGCGTATCTGCAGGGTGAAGAAGGCCCGCAGATCACGACCCACGAAGGCTTCGACGTGGACGGCATGAAGGTCAAGGTGCGGCATTGCTTCGGCGCCAAGGCGATCGACTGGCGCGGCATGTTCAAGAACCCGGGCGCGTAAGCGCTGCCAACCCCTGAGCCCGGCCCGTGCCGGGCTCGCTTTTTTCCGGCAATTTGCAAGAGGACAGCATCATGGCAAAGAACTACGTTCAGCCCGGCCAGGTGATCGATTACACCAACGGTTCGGGTTCCAGCATCACCAGCGGTACGGTGATCAAGATGGGCAACATCCTCGGCGTGGCCGTGGCTGACATCGCTGATGGCGAGCAGGGCTCGGTTGCTATCGAGGGTGTGTTCACCGGCCCGAAGGTTTCGGCAGCGGTGTTTGCGGTCGGCGAAAAGCTGATCTGGGACGTCAGCGCTAACACCGGCGCAGGTGCGTTCGACGACAGCTCCGCAATCCCGGCGACTGGCGACATCACCGGCGGTGCCGTGGCGGTGGTCGCAGGCGAGGATGCCCAGACAACCTGCACGTTTAAGCTCACCCCGGGCAACACCGCGGTCGCGTAAACGCCCCGGCAGTAACGGCTCACAGTGCCCGGCCCCGCGCCGGGCGCTTGCTTTGGAGTATCCGAAATGTTCGACCCGAAGAAACTCAGCTATCCGCGCGTCGAGGACGGCGTCGTGCTGTACGGCCCGGAGGACTGGCCGGCGGCCAAGCTCGCAGTGCTGCAACGGCTCAGCGCCCCGGCGCATCAGGAAGCCGAACCGACGCCTGACGAACCGAAGGCCGAAACGCCCAAGCCGCGCCGCGGCCGTCAGCGCAAGAAGACCGCATGAACCTGGACGCACAGACCAGCACCATCGCCTTCCGCGCGTTCTCGGCGCCCTGCTCCATCGCCGGCACCGCTGCTGAATGCGTCATCGACCGAAACGTCGAGGTCTACGACGAAAACGGTCAGGTGATCGGCAAAACCACTACCGCGGATTTGCTTAAGGCCGACGCGGGCGCCGCCGAATACGGCGATACGCTGATTGTCGGCGACGACACCTTCACCTTCGGCCGCAAGCTGGCCGATGACGGCTTCATCCAACGTTATGAGGTGCACGAGCAATGATGCTGCTCGAGTTCGGCTTTGAGGATTTCGACACGGTCAAGCGCGCATTCTCGCCCGAAGTCATCACCCGCGCGCTCGGCAGCACCATCCCGCGCGTCGCCGCCAAGGCCCGCACCGAGGTGTCGGTCGGCATCCGTCAGACGTACAACGTCAAGGCGGCCACGATCAAGGAAACCGTCAGCTTGCAGACCCGGCGGTCGCGCGAGGATACGGTCTCGGTTCTGTCCTACCGCGGCGGTGCGCTGCCCATCGACCGATTCGGCACCAGCGTCCGCACGATTGCGACTGGCCGCGGCCGCCGCATCGCAGTGTCCGCGCGTGTCAAGAAATCCAGCGGCCGCAAGGTTGTCGCCGGCGGCTTCCCGCTGCGCGGCCGGGCCGGCCCGACGATGGAGCGCAAGGGCAACGCACGCCTGCCGATCCAGCGCGTATTCCGACTGTCCGTGCCGCAGATGATCAACGCAGATGTGCGCGCGACCGTCGAACGCAAGATCGAGGTTGACGCCAACCTCGATCTGAACCGGAACCTGCGCTTCTGGCAGGACAGGCTCGCCGGATGATCACCGACCTGATTACCCACCTGCAGACCGAGCTGATCGTCACCGACGGCTATGCCCGGGTCGCGCACGCCTGGACGACGCAGCCGAACGACGAGATCAGCACGGCTGACCTGCCGGCTGCACTGGTGTTCACCGGCCGCGATTCCAGCGACGAATCCAACGCCGACAACCGCGTCGACCAACGCACCAATCGCGAGGTCTGGATCTACACCGTCTGCAATACGGACGACCTGGACGACCTGCGCCAGCGTCTTTTCGATGCCGCACTGGGCTGGCAGGCAGATGGCAGCTGGGACGCCCTGCAGCACGAACGCGGCGAAGTGCGCGACATCAGCGGAAACCGCATCTGGTGGCTGGATGTGTTCCGCACCTGGCGCATGAACTCTCAAACCTAGGAGATCGACATGGCGAGTGGCGGCTGCTACTACATCCTGAACGGCCAGCGCGTGACCGAGGCCGAATACATCGCACAGCTTACCCAGCCGGCGAGGACGCGCAAGAAGAAGGCGCCGAAGACCGAGCCTGAACCCGAATCCACCACGACATCCGGCCAGCCGGATTCCACGACCACCAACAGCAGCGAGGACTGACCCATGCTTTTCCGCAATCGCGTACTGCTGGCCAAGATGCAGCCGGACCCCGCCGTGGACCCGACCCCGGCTGCCTCGGATGCCATCCGCACCCAGAACCTCAACTGGACGCCGTATGCCGGCGACCGCATCGACCTGGAAGAGGACCGGCTTTCGCTCGGTGCGTTCCAGTCCATCAACGTCAGCCCGCAGATCGGCATGAGCTGCGAGGCATACTTCACCGGATCCGGCGGCGCCGGCGACACCGTGACGGGCTTCGGCCCGCTGCTGCGCGCCTGCGGTCTGTCGCAGACCGTCGACGCCACGGTCGGCTCGGAGAACGTGCTGTATCAGCCGGTCTCGGATTCGTTCGAGGAAGTGGCGCTGTACTTCGTCCGCGAGGTCGGCGGTGCTGGCGTGCTGCACAAGGCGCTTAACTGCAAGGGCAACGTGCAGATCGCTCTTTCTGCCGGCGCGCTGCCGCTGTTCACCTTCGACAACTTCATCGGCAAGTACGTCAAGCCCAGCGCCCCAAGCGACATCACGGCCGCACCTGCCAACTTCGGCAGCGTGCTGGCAGTCACCAAGGCCAACACGCCGACGTTCACCATCGACGCCAAAGGCACGCCGTTCAATCCGTGCATCAATTCGTTTACCTTCACCCTCGGCAACACCGTGGCGTGGAAGGACGAACCGAACTGCATCGGCTCGATCATCGAGGACCGGCGCTCGTCCGGCAACATCGTGTTCAAGGCGCCGACCTTCGCCGCGAAGGACGTCTGGGCGTTCATCGAAGCGCATGCCGGCATCACCCTGACCGACCTGTCGATCGTCCACGGCACCGTGGCCGGCAACATCGTCGAGCTGACCATCCCGGCGGTGCAGTTCACCAACATCACCGAGCAGAACGTCCGCGGCGAGCTCTACTACAGCGTCGACTACGTGGCGCTGCCGACCAGCTCGGGCGACGACGAGATCAGCATCATCACCCGGTAATCGGTTCGGGCCCGGGGTTGGTGTCGAGCCGTGCCGCCCCGGTGTCCCGTCAATCCTACGGTTCAACGCATCACCTGGCCGCCTTCGGGCGGCCTTTTCTTTCAACGGCTTAACGGCGAGGTATCACCATGTCCCATGCAATCCTGAAAGGCGTCAGCGACGAATTCAACGTCCAGAGCAAGATCAAGGTTTACAGCGCGCCCAAGAAGTACACTGAGGTCCAGGCGGAGTTCCGCTTCCGTCGTCCGACCCGCACCGAACTGACCCAGCTTTCGCAGTCGATCCAGTCCGCGATGAAAGCATCTGATTTCGACCGCGTGGCCGAAACCGTGCGCGAATACCTGATCGGCTGGCAAATGAACGGCGCGGACGGGCAGCCGGTCGAATTCTGCGACGAGAACGTCGACATCGTGCTCGAGCAGCCCGACTACCTCTCGGCGCTGATCGGCGCGTTCGTGTCCTTGCTCAACCCCGGCCGGGCCCGCGCGGGAAACTGACAGCGCTCGGCCGGTTCTGGGCTGAAGCGGTATCCGGCCCGGTCGAGCCGAAAGTCAGCGACATCGAGCGGCAGATCATTCAGGGTCTGCCGTCCGATCCGGAACCCGAAGCGCTCAGCTTCGAGGTCTACGCCGAAAACTGGCCGGCTTGGGAAATCTTCAGCCGCTGCAGCACGCAGTGGCGCATTGCGCCCATGGGCGGCCTGATCGGTCTTGAGTATCCAGCGGTCGAGATCCTGATCCGCGCAGCGGGCGAACCGCTTCGAATCCTGCACGACATCCAGCTGATCGAGCGCGCAGCCGTCACCCGGCTGCGTGAGCTTGCCGACGAGCGAAAGGACAAACGTGGCCCGTAATTTCACGACCAACCTGATCCTGGCGGGCAACGCGCAGGGCGGCCTGGCGGCTCTGCGCACTGTGCAGGGCGAGCTCAACCGCACCGAGCGCTCGGGCGGCAAGCTGCGGCGCGAGTTTCAGGAGCTGTCGCGCCGTGGCCAGGTGCTACAGCAGGGCATGGTGCGCCTGGGCGGTGCGCTGGCGGCTGCATTTTCGGTCGGCGCGGCGGTGCGTGGCATTCAGCAACTCACGGCCGAAGCCGACGGCATCGCCAAGACGGCGCGCAACATCGGCATCACCGGCGAAGCCCTGCAGGAACTGCGTGGCGCCGGTGAGCTTTCCGGTCTGGCCATTAACCAGGTGGACGACGCACTACGTCGATTTAACCGACGGCTGGGCCTGTTTATTCAGGACGGCGGTGGACCGGCCGCAAAGGCGATCGAACGCCTGAACCTGCAGGTGCAAGACAGCACAGGCAAGTTCATTGGCGTAGAAGCCGCGCTCGACCAGGCGATCGACGCCATCGCCCGGCTGCCGACCGTTGCCGAACAGGCTGCTGCAGCGTCCGAGCTGTTCGGCGAAGATGCCGGCCCGAAGCTGGTCACGCTGCTGCAGCAGGGCAGTGAGGGCGTCAAGGAACTGCGCGAGCAGATCCGTGCGACCGGTTCGGTCATGTCGGACGAAGCGACGGTCGCAGCGGAGCGATTCAGCGACCAGCTCACCCTGCTGGGGCGGCAGACCAAGGGCATCGCCGTTGGCATATTCGACGGACTGATTCCGGCGCTGGCCGGTACGTTCGAGGCGTTCCAGCAGGTTCAGCGCGAAGGCGACGGCCTGACCAACGTCGGCGAGCAGATCGGCCGGGCGTTCAACGTCATCATCCGCGCCGGCATCGTGGTGCGCGAAACCATGCTCGCGATCGGCGAGGTGATTGTCGGCCTGGCCGTGACGGTGGTCGGCGCCGTGCAGCAGATCGCCGCGCCGTTGACCGGCTTCCTCGAAAGCGCGCAACAGGCAACGCAGGCGCTGCTCGACCGCGACTTCAAGGCTGCAGCTGCAGCCGTCAGCGGCATCGGCCGGCAGATCGCCACCGACTTCGAGGACGCGCGCCTGCGCACCGACCGCGGCCTCGGATTTATCGGCGAATCGGTCGAAACCCGGGTCCAGAACGCGGTTGAAAGTGTGGCCCGCATTGCCGCAGGCCTCGACGACGCCGGCGAACAGGCCGAGCAATCCGGCCGAGAGTTCGACGAGTGGGCTATCTCCGCTGACGGTGCTGGTCAAGCAGCTGAGGGCGCTGCAGGCAAAACACAGCAATGGGCCGACCGCATCGCCGACCTTGAAGCCCGCATGGGCGGCCCGCTGGCCCAGGCCATCCGAGAACTGCAGCGCGACACGCAGGCGGTGGTGGCGGCCTTCAACGCCGGCGAACTGTCCGGCGACCAGCTCAACCAGATGCTGGACCTGCTGCAACAGCGCTTCGAAACCACGGCCGACACGATCGGCCAGAAGATGGCCGCCGAGCTCGAGCGCCTGGCATTTTCTACGCTGCCGGCGGTGGTGCAGCAAATGCTCGGGCTGGTCGAGGCGACGCAGCAGGTCGCAGACGCCGGCTCGGGTTTCGGCAATATCTTTTCCCAGGTCGGCAGCGGTTTCGCGCAGTCGATCTTCGCCGGCCAGTCGATCGGCGATTCGCTCGCATCGGCATTTACCGGCGCGGGCGGGGCGCAGGTCGGCCGTGGGCTGGAGCAGATCTTCGCCGATGCGGCCGAGGCGGGTTTCGGGCAGGCGCTCAGCAACTCGCGCACAGTCGGCAACATCGCCGGCGGTATCGCGCTGGGCATTGGTCAGATCGCGCAGGGCAACACCGGGCAGGGTATCGGCCAACTGGCCGGAACGATCATCGGCAGCTTCGCGCCCGTCATCGGCCCGATCATCGGCGGTCTGATCGGATCGCTGGTCGGCGGGCTATTCGGCGGCGGCAGCGTGCCCAAGTTCCAGGTCCGCGGAACCCGCCCGGATCGTGCAATCGACGAAGGCACGGACGTAACCACGTTTACGCGCTTCGGTCAACTGGATTTCGCCTTCCGAGAGATCGAAGCGGAAGCGCAGGCGACAGTCATCCGCGGCTTCCTCCAGTTCGACGGCGCACTCGCAATGGCCATCCGCGATGCCGACCGGCGCACGGCCGTGGCGGAGGCCCTGGAAGAGTTCGCCGTGTCCAGCCGCGCCGACGGCGAGGATCTGGGCACGCTGCTGCAGGATCGCTTCGACCTGGCGCTGTCTGCATTCGAGCCCGCCGTCCGCGCGGCCGTCCAGGGCGTGGGCACGACGCTGGAAGAGCAGATCCAGCGCCTGGCCGATTCCGAGGCGATCCGGGCCGCGACCGACCGGCTGCAGGGCATCGGTCTGGGCTTCGAGGAGGCGCTGGCGCTGGTCGCTGAGCTGGAGCAACCCGGCGAAGGTCTGGCTGCTGCATTCCTGCGGCTCCGCGCCGGCATTACTGGCCTTGAGGAAGTCATCGGCGCGCTGGGTGGTGAACTGATCGGCTCGAGAGCGGCCGCGCTGGAGTACGTCGACGCGCTCAGCACGGCCGCCGGCGGCATTGACGAGCTGACGCGCCTGTTCGACCGCTTCAACTCGACGTTCGTCGACTCCAACGACCTGCTCGGAGCGCAGATCGACGCCGCCCGCGGCCGGGCGGGCGGGCTGCTGGCCGGGCTCGGTCTGGACGAAGGGCTGGTCGACGATCGCGACGCATTCCGGCAAGCCTTCGCCGACCTGCTGCCGACGCTCGACCCGGCCGATGCTGCGGTGCTGCTGCAGGCGGCCGATGCCATCGCCGACGTGATCGACCTCGAGGCCGAACTGGCCCGCGCCCGCGAACAGGCCCTGCAGCCGCTGCGCGACCTGGCCAGCCTGCAAGCGCAGGCCGCTACTGCGTTGCTGACCTTCGACCTCAACGACTTCCAGTCCGCCATCGTTCAGATCCGGATCGACGGAATCGCCGCCGCCCAAGCGCTGGAAGATGCCGCCGCTGCCACCGGCATGCAGGTCGACATCACCGGCGATCTGGCCAACGTCACCGAACTGACGGCGCGCCGGATTGCCGCTGCAATCCAGCAGCTTGAGCAGGTCGGGCGCGGTCTGGCCGAGCAGTTGTTCGGCACCGAGCTGTCGCGTCTCGACGAAGAAATCGCCGCGCTGCAAGACGGCCTCGGCGGCACGGCCGACGGCATCACGCAAGTCGCAGAAGCGACTACGGCCGCCGCAGATGCTAGCGCCCAGGCTGCTGTCCAGCTGCGCCGTTTCGCCGATTCCTTGCTGATCGGCAATCTGAGCCCGCTCAACAGCGGCGACCGGCTCGACGAGGCGTTCCGGCAGCTGCAGGACGCCAGCGCGCGCGGCGATGCTTCGGGCGTGCAGTCGCTGGCCAACAGCGTCCTGCAGATCGGTCGCGAGCGCTTTGCATCCGGTCAAGAATTCAGCGAGTTGTTCGCGGAGGTGCAGCGCATCATCCGCGGCACTACGCCGGCCAGCGACCGCCCGCAGCCGGTGACGATCGTCGGCGCGCCGGGCATCAGCGTCGGCGTTTCGCCCGAGCTCGAAGCCCTGCTTGCACGCCGTGCCGAGCTCGAAGCCGAACAGCAGGCCCAGCAGGACGCGCTGCTGGCCAACCAGCTCGCCCAGGTCATCGCCGACATCGGCGCGGAGGACGAGCGCACCTTTGCCCAGATCGCCCAGGCGCTGGGCTTCGACCTCGACCAGCTTGCTGACGTGCTCGGGCTGGACCTGGCCGGCCTGGAAACCTTCATTGCCAGCCTTCAGGTCGACACCCAAAGCACGGCCGGCGCGATCGCCACGATGGAAGCCGCGCTGTTCGACGAGCTGGTGGTGCAATCCGACCTGCTGCGCGAGATCCGCGACGGCATCGGCCCGGTCGACTTTGGCGGAATCGGCGACGGCGAACTCCCGCCCGGCGCCGGCCCCGTCCTGCCGCCCGTCGACCCGCCTCCCGGCATCAACCCGCCCGGCTCGCCGCCGATCGACCCGGGCATCAACCCGCCGATGGCCCCGCGCGAGCTGGTCGAAGGAATCGCCGGCACCACCACGGCCGTGCAGCAGATCGGCGGCCAGATCAGCGGCACCATTGAAGGCGGAAACGCCGAAGTCGTCCTGCTGCTGCGACGCATCGCCAACGAACTGGAGCGCACCAGCGGCACGCGCGGCAACACCAGGGTCGCCGTATGACCGCGCCCGAATTCCTGTTCGACATCGATCTGAGTATCCCAGCGCCGCAGCCGCCCGA
>Ga0210043_1002003_pt1 | contig 14629 bp, 8 predicted proteins | sample CryGeymet201501t_FD_183990 | JGI IMG/M metagenome (GOLD analysis project Ga0210043, IMG submission 183990) | Groundwater microbial communities from Crystal Geyser aquifers in Utah, USA - Crystal Geyser metaG 2015-01t (SPAdes) (version 2) | ecosystem: Environmental > Aquatic > Deep subsurface >... | reverse complement strand
ATTGTCCAAGAACACTATTGTCGATCAGATCTGTATCTTTTCTGGAGCCTTTGATGGAATTCATCAGTTGCTCTGTGTTGCTGATGCCAGCGATTTCTGCGATATCAACAGCGTAGAATCTAAATTCGATGAAGACTGAGCCCTTGGATTGGGGGATATTGGTTTTTGCTCTGAAGCGCAATTTGGTTAGGCCGCGAGTTATGAATTTCGTCCCATCCAGGCCGCCAGAGTTGGAGAAACTTTGAGGCCAAATGGCCCAGGTCGCCAACCCCTCTCCATTTTCAGAGGTTATTTCGGTGATCACTTTCCCTTTCGTTTCTGGTAAGTCATCATCAGCAATGACAGATGGACGGTTGGGGCCAATAGCAACTTCTGAAACGTGAATGGCTGTTGAATTTTCTGCTTCTGTTGATTTCGGATTCCAAACCATGAGAGCATTATTGATGCTTTTCAAGCTAGGACGCACTCCAAGCCACATAACTTGTTTCGGGGTGAAAGCTTGTCCGACTGCCATTCCCTCAAGGGTGCCGATGAGGCTGCCCGTGCCAGAGCCGAAGAGAAGGCCCATGCCCCAATCTGTAGCCACGAAGCTTTGTCTCAGAGAATATGAATGAGCGAATCCCTCTCCTCGGTCCAGAATGTTGTAAAGTTTGACGTGGTGCGTCGGATAAGTAGAATTAACCTGTCCATTGGGCCAAATTGTCCCGGAGGCTGAGGCCAGAAAAGCGCTAACCGATCCACTGACATTGATAGCATATTGCAATCCGGCAGCGGGAAGGCCAGCGCCGGGAAGGGCCATCTTTCTGCCCTCAATAACAGTTTGCAAAAACATCTTCTCGACAGTTAGGGTTTCAACTGGATTTTGGAGAACCAGCTTTCGATAACCAAGACGTTCTCTTTGCTCTGGAGGAACAGCCCAATCGTAAACTTCATAGTCTTTACCATTGATGGTTTGGGTCGTTAAAGTCGTCTTGACTTCGTTGATCTCCTCCCACACTGGACCAGTTTGGGTCAAGCATTGATAGACCTCTGGATACGCAGCAAATAATGGGACGATAGCAAGGCAATCGATTAACGGGGTTTCCGAATCAACATTTCCGTTTGAAATCGTACCAGCATATCCTTCACTATATCTTCCGGCGGCTGCTTCGGGTGCCCATTTTCTTGTAGTCGGATACCATGCTCTTGTTTCTGTATCGACTCCAGTGAAGTTATCCCCCTGAGAAATACCCAATCTGAACCATTCAAAGTTATTGCTTTCGTAGTCAAGATTCCAAAAATCGTCTCCCTCGGCAGCCAGAGATCTAACTTGATTCCAAACAATCCCAGAATTGGTTTTTTGAAGTCCTGACATGGGAGACAGCAGATCTATTGGAGAATTCAGAGCTTTAATTTTGTCAACGAACCCAGAAGAAGCGTGTGCGACGACAACAAATGGTCGAAAAACTTCTGGTAAAGGATTACTGTCCCACCAGATATCTTTATCTCTTGACTGTAGTCTCCAATACTGATAGGCATTTTCCCAGGAATCCCGATATGATTGCAAGATGTCAGAAGCGGTTATGATTTTTTGTCCGGTTCCTGACCCATATGAATATGAAAGATTGCTGAGAGTCAAAACATGGTTCATCAATAGACCGCTCACGGGAATGGGAGTATCAAAAACCATGGCGATGCCCTGATTTTGAGGCAAACTAGAGACAGCCCCGAACAACTCAGGCGCGTTTTGGAGAAGCTGAGATGAAGCGTTATATCCTTCAGATGAGCTATCGATAGAATCAATAAAGAAGCTCCACATGCGCAATTTTGAAAGCAAACGTTGATCCTCGTTCGCTTTATATTGATTGTACGCTGTCTCATTCATCTCTTGGATGGTGAAACTTTCCGTATCTGGCCATTCAAGAGACATGAGCCTGAATTGGTAAGAGCTTCCAGCAAAAGGCCAATTCTCTGCTGGTGATGGCAGATAGGCTGGGCCGCCAGCATTCGTTAAAGCTCCGAATGATGACTGAAGATTCGACAAATCACGGCCAGAAATCGCCCCCGGACCAGTAGGATCCGGCCACCAAGAATAACCGCCAACACTCATTATTTCTCCCAGACATCATGTATTATATCTAGGGCATTTTCCCTGCTGGTTTTCTTTATCATTTCTTGTAGCTCAGGCACTTTTTTGTCAAAGAACTGATTAAAAGAAGTCTGCAATTTATCTTCATCGGCCATTTCTTGTCTTTCGGATTCTGGAATTGTTTCTTGATATGTATCGATTTGTTTTGAAACCTCTTCTCTTACCTGCTGAATGTTTTGAGGACGGCTAGATTTGGCTTCTTCCCTCTGGACTGAAACCATTTGCTTTGCTATCTCTTCAGGAAACCCTCTTTCTTGTAATACTCGAACATCATCTTCAAAACTAGGTTCAGAAAAATCTGACGTTGCAGCGGGTTGTTGAACTGGCGGTGGACTGAAATTCGATGCAGATTGTTGAACTGGTGGACTGAAATTCGATGCAGGTTGTTGCCTCGTTGTTTGAGCCAATGGAGAGGATGGAATTTCTCCTGAAGGCGTGAAATCTCCTGGGACAAAATCAGATTCGGTTGTGCCAAATTGTTCCGTTGAAGTTTCTGTCGGTGTCGGTGTCGGTGTCGGTTCTGCGATTGGAATATTGAAAGCTGAGCCGGTCGGGACAGTAGGTGAAAAAGTAGCTCTTCTTTGAGTTTCTTCTGGGCTTGAGACTGTCCCAGCAACAACCGGAGCAGTATTGACACGATTCAACCCAGAAACTGCATCAATTCTGCTTTCTGAAGCGGCTGGAGGATTGAGATCATTTGAAGAGTACCTATTGACACCCCTGGTGTATCTATCGATATCATCTAGACTAGAATTGAGATTATTCTCCAAGCTATCCAATCTTTTGAGAACATCACTTTGTCCTTGATTTGTTGGAATCTGTTTTTCTACTGTCCTTTCAACAATCCTAGTTATCTGTTCTGTTGTTCTATTATCCTCTCGGCGGGCAGGTGCCGGGGTCGGTTCAGAGAGTTTTATTGGACGGACAAGCGGAGCCGTTGAACCACCACGAGGCACAGTTACCGTGTCAGAGGTTTCTGGTTCAGCGCTTTCGATGGGGCCAGGACGAGCTAAGGAAGTGATTGCATCCCTTTCAACTTGGATGGGTGCTAGCGAATTATCCCCCGCAACACGCCCTGTTCTTTCGGGTTGTTCGGCCTTGGGGGTCTCTGCACCAGAATAGGTTCCTACGTTGGAAATAGGGACATTCGGTTGGTTTTCTATATCTGCTGTCATTGCTCCCATGAAGGAGCCCGCGCCTGTGGCATAGATTGGCTCAGGGCCTCTACTCCCAAACCCAGTGAGATTTTCTTCCATGACAAAACCAGTGATCTCTGAATCTATTTCGAATGGATCATAGGACATTTTATGTCTCCTGGCTTGTCATCTGTTTTTTGAATTGGGTCGGCGGCGAGAAATCGACCATCTCTCTAGCCATATCAATCAATTCCTGATCTTGAATCTCGTTCAATCCATGTCCAGTAGAGATGTCATTTAATCCCTGCTGGAATGGTATTTTAAGTCCTAATCTACCCAGGATGAAAATCTTATCCATGTCTTTCTTGGAAAAAGACATTATATCAGATCTGGTATATCCTCCTAACCTGCGAGCAATGTCTAACTCAATGATCATCCTATCATATGGAGGCTTTGTTTTATTTACCTCTCCTGGGTCCATATAGGATCTAATTTGACCTTCCAGATCAATGATCTCCTCAATCGACATCGTTACTTTTTTGTCATAGTAATCAGACAATAGTTCGCCATAAACATCTGGCAATAAATCATAGCAATTGTCTTTATGGATTGTTATTTTGTCGCCATCTTTTTCGACGATGCTTTCAATAGCTTCTTTGAGCAATAGTCTTTTCTTTTTAAAAGCATTGATAGTCCACTCGTAGGTATTTTTTGTTCTGGTGAAGGCCCTGGATACAATGGTATCGTATTCCCACCAAGTCAATTCTCTGAGGGTGAATCTCATCCAGTTGCCGGATGGCTTGTCTTCCAAAACGACAGTTGGACTGTCAACATCTATGTAGCATTCTATGCCATAGAGCTTATGAAATAACTGTTCCATTGTGTAAGACTCCTTTATAGCTTAGAATAGTCAAATTCTCTGCCTGAAAATCTATGGATGGTGTTTGCCAATAAAAATCAGGCAGAGAAAGTGTGTCAAGGTTATCCATTAAAGAATGTATTGTAGGGTCGTTCCAGACAAGTTTACCAACTGGCCAAGAGTATGATTTGCCTGTGCCGACGTTCTGGGATTGAACAGCCTTTTGAGGAAGGATCATTTTGATGTTGCATTCTCCTGTGATATCATTCATCCCCCACCACCTCCAATTTGGAGCGTTTTTTCCCAAATAACTGATGAAGGTCGCTTTCTTTTCCCAATCGATTTTCAATGAAAGATCAAAGCTGATCAGGGCAGAGAAGATATCATTGTTTGAAGTGCCGAGGACGAAATCCCTTGTGTTCATCGCCCTTAGGCCCAGATTGCCCCTGGTGAAATCTGGCACATTCTGGCTATATGACTCGGTATCACCGAAATCATATGGGCCGATAAATCTAGCAGACCAAGTGGCATCTTGGACTTCATTAATGCCGTTGATGCTGAGATTGAAGCTTTCTGGCAGCATTCCTCTTCCCAAAAAAATCTCTTTGTCATGCATTGTGTCTTCGAACGAGAAAGAGTACGCAGCCGGACTGGAATACATATTCTTGAATTCGTAGACGAATGTGTTGAACATATAGAAAGTGTCCAGCAAATTTTCATCTGGATTGTTATTGGTCGAAGATGCTAGATAGTTTCCATTCAATGAAATAGTCTTGTTTGAAGGCTTTTCATAAGTAAAACGAGTTGCTTCAAATGAGTTCTGTTGATAGTTTGGAACATAGTCCCAAGCTTCCTCGGTATGGACTGTAATACTGGACGTTGGGATGTTTCTAGACGAAATACTTGCTGGAGCCTTATTTTTCAAATGCTCGGTACTATAAGCCAAAAGAGCACTATTTGGACGGATTCTACTTTCACTATCAGCGCCGAGTGTTGAACTTCCAAGAGGATCCTTATAGACCTTGTAACCTTCTTTCAAGTCATATCTTCCAATCTTTATGATGCCATTTTTAGTATGGAAGTAATCCATCGATCACCCTTCCTGCTGAAAATGTTCAGTCATCAGCTTGAGAAATTCTTTGAATATATCTTTTGTGATATTCTCCCAAGAATTGTCTTGAGGAATCTTTTCTGGCACCCCTGTTGCTTTCTTCCATCCCTCAACGATATTGATGACGAAAAGTTCAAACATGTTGGCAATAACTTCTCTGGTAATTGGCAGGGGATAACCCTCGTCGTCGGTCAGATTCCATTCTCGACAAAAAGAGCAGATCAATCTGGGCCTGAATTCTTTAAGCAACAAGATCGCCTTTTCATTGATGTGATTGATGACGGAGGATTCCTCTCGAATGAAGGTCATTTCTTCATGGGTTGCTGGAACCCATAGACTTTTGAACTCTATGTATTCGCCTCCTCCCCATCCTTCGTCATCAGCGAAAGCAACACCTACCGTCTCCCCTTCTTCATTTTTAATCAAGCGATAATGAAACGACACCTCAAAAGTTGCGCTTTTATCTACTAAAACTCCCATATATGCTCCTTACGAATAATTGGTTGTGTAGCCTGGAACAATAATGTCTCCGTCAGAAGCGATGGTGAATTTGGCCGTTCTTTTGACCAAATCCAGGCCGATGCGTTTTTCTGAGAGACTCCAGACTGGCTCTTTCAATTCTATCCTGAAATGCCTCATGTCAATTATAAGAGAGTCTTCATTTTGAACGCTAGTTGGGCCGGTAATTCTTTCGAGGGAAGTCAAGGGCTGGACATTTCCAAACCATTCAAGCGAACCGGTTACAATTCTGGGGGCAGACATTCCGTAACTATCTGGGAAGATGTTCTCCTGGAAGCGAGCGACCTGATCGTCTTCCTCATGGCTCCGCATTGTGTACACTGGCTCCATATGGTTTTCAATGGATAAACTGAAGCTGACAACGTTAGAGATTGTGCTATCTGGTTTATTTGGGCCACCAGCGAAAATGCTGTTACTACTGGCTGGCATTCCGAATGTTCCGACAACCGCACTGTCTCCAGTCGTGATCGTGCAATCCTTGCCCATGATTAATCTTCTAGCGTGTAATCGATACTTTTCTTCTGTTATGTCGTAGATCAAACTCTGCCAGGATTGAATCGTGTCATCATCGGTTGGATCATAGTTGATACTCTTGATTCCAAATTCCGCCTCGATTGGTTCGTCTGAATTCGTGATACTGATATTGAAGCTATCAACGAGGCATTGAATAAATGATCCATGAGTTGCTGACCCTAAAGCAAACAGAGGGCAATTGACGCCTTTCAGATCATCCCTGGGAGACATAATATCTCCGTTGTCTCGATAGCCTACCCAGGCTTGGCGAAGCTTGTCGAACAACATAGCAGTAGGATATTCAAGTCTTCCATAGGGGGTCGCCGCAAAGTCGATCAGAATTTTTCCATCAAGCCGGACAGGCTTAACTCCGAACAGGACGCGCTCAGGTAAGCCGATGATGATGTCTTCATCCATATCCGCTTCAAAACGAGGCATCAAATCATATCCTTTGGCCCTGATGATGTTTTTCGGAGTCATGCCCGTAAACTCAGGGTCATCAAAGAAATCATCTGAAAAAAGCAGTAGCTCGGCATATCCCAGCCGAGCTACAAATTGCTCAGGTGATGTTATCACAGACATCAGTCACCTTCTTGTTTTGTTTTAGACGCTTCGAGCCACGAATGTATCACCTACACCACCATAGAAGGTTCCACTATAAGTTGGCTGCATAAAAGCCACTCCTAGATATTTTGTGCCTGTGGTTGTTGGAGTGACGGTGGTTCTAGTTCCAGCCGCTGTTGCAGTGGCTATCGTGAGTGCTACATCGTCAACCAAGTAAACTCTATCTCCGACAGAATGGTCATAGGTTACATAACCATTGCAGACACCAAACTCACCAGACCCTATCGTTATAAGATTTCCTGATATAGCAAGGACCTTTACAAGATCTCCATTGAAAGTCGTCCCATTCCATTTTTGTATCCATAGATAGTCATTAGCAGCAAATAAAGAAGGATCTGCAACACTAAGGAAGTCTATGGCGGAACCAGATGCCGCGTCTGAAGTTAGTGTTGTATAGGTTGTGGTGATACCAAAGACTTTCAATAAAATAGCGCCAATTGTAACATCTGGATTATATACTTCAAGATTAACACCAGTGCTCATATTGACAACCCACTCATCCGTAGATGTCCAGTTATCGCTACCATTAGTGTATTCATCGGCATCAGTACCATCCGCAACAAATGTTCCAAAGTCTATCACTAATTCTTCCCTGGCATTCGCATACCAGATCTGCCTGAATGCTCTATCGAAATAGTTTTCAGCATCTCGCCAATAAGTCTTGAAAGTATCTCCAGAACTCAGGCTAGAAATATGGGTTCCCAGAGCAGAAACGGTTGCTGCAAAAGATGTTGCCAATGGGCTTGTATTTGCTCCGGTCGAAACCTTCAGGATTTCATTTTCTGTTGTGTCAAGACCTGGGAAGATGACTGACATCTTATCGTCATCCTCAAGCCCCTCGAAGGCAACAGTTCTTCTAGTGTCAGAAATACTAACTGTTGTCGTGATAGGCAAAGTTGTATCTGCATAGGTTCCGTTATTGGTAACTAGCGTAACTTCACAAACATTAGCATAGTCAATTGCACTTGGCACTGGAGCGATTAGAGTATTGGTTATATCCGAACTACTCGGATGTCCAGTTGTCGTAGAATCGAAGTCTGATATGATTCCAGTGTAAAGTACCTTAAGATAAGTGATGAACTGAACAGCAGGGGTAATACCTGTTCCTCCTGCGCCTGCGGCACCAATGTCTGCTCCCCAAGTCGATCCCGAGTCCGTGGATGGGAGAAGATCATCATTGGTTCCATTGGCATATAGTGTCCCATCAAAATGCCAACTATAATAAACGCCAGCGGCAAGATTAGAAGCTGCCCCGCCGCTTGGGGTTCCTGGACGAACAACTAGCCAGTAAACATTGCCTCCTGTCAAAACTGTTGGATCTTCGAAAACGAAATCAACCCATCCGCCGTCTGAATCTATTTCAGTATCGACTTGGAAGGAAGAAAAAACAGGATCGCTGCCGGTATCTGGAGCACCAGCGTTATTAGCATAGACATCGCAAACCAAGCCTGTATTTGGAGATCCAGTAGAACTGACATAGAGCTTCACCTTATCGAGATAGCGGCTCATAGTGTTTGCAGTTGGCTTGAATTCTGCCGCAAACCAATCCGTGGAAGCATTGATTCTTAAGTCAGCATGAGTCGTGTCGAAGACGGTGTAAGATTCCATCTCATCAGTTGTTGCATCACTGATTGGTTCATCCGACGCATAGATGAGGGCTTTGGCTCTGCGCTGGGTAATAACCTTGGCGACATTTGCGGCAAGATCTGCCTGAAGTTCATCCCAAGTAGCTTCGGTAAGACCAGCACTCATCCAGAAGTCATCGTCGAAGGCAAAACTGAAACTTCTATCATTGTAGAGTTCATTCAGATAATCAGCGATATAGAAACGACCTCGACGAACAGTGACGGTCGTGGTACTGACAGATGGCTGTAGATCCAGAGCATCATCATTGCTATCAAGGGTGGTCGCCCTGATGCCATTACGAGCTTCCGTTCCACCTCGAACATATACTTTGGCTCTTGATACGTCATAATTGACGGTATCTGGCGTGTCAGCATCGCCATAACTATCCAAACCATCTTGATAGGCGTCAGCAAGAAGCCCTGCGAGATAGTTCATTTCTGCTGTAGTGATAATTGCCATGTTTTTCCTCCAGACGTTCTCTATTTATTGCTCTCGAACGCCAGATCCTCTATTGAGGTCACGAAACATTCTGGATGAATACCACATCCTGAATGCTCCAATCTATTCTGTTTCCAACTTTTGTGATCTTTGAACTGTCTTCGCTGATACGGATGCTCATGTCGAGGACAGCAGTGTATAACTTTCCTTCTCCGATTTCGAAGGAAGTTCCTGCTAATGTTCCCTGAGGAATGACAACTGTTTGTTGCTCGGTTGAACCATCAGGCAGTTCCAGTGTCAGCGCAGCCGTGAATTCGTTTGCCGTTGTCCTTTCCAGGGGATCGGCCGTTGTCAAAGCATCGTCCGTGATCAAACTGTCTTCCAATCTCGAAATCGGCCACAAGGCCCCAACATCACTGATGATTGGGACGTAGGCATATAGAGCCAATCCGTCGCTTGAGAAAATGGTGTTGTCAGTAATGACGACACCTCTTCTTGTCGTCTTGCCAGCGATTGTTCCCAGGTCGTCATAAACAATGTTCGCACCCGAGCCATTGAGCGCGTATGTAACCTCATCATCATCAGTCAAACGGAGGTCATTGATGGTCGAGAAATTCGAACTCTTTTTGTAGACATGGTAGTAATCAACCCCGGCGATATGCGGCCATGTGAGCCTAATTTTATTGTATGGTTGAAGCACGGGCACCGTGATTGTTTCAAAATCGGAGAGCGGGCTTTCACCGCTGCTTGTGACCGCTGTTACTGCATAGCTGACAATACCAGGAGTAATCGCGCCCAGGTCTGCTGAGACGACTTCAATTGCTTCACCGCTTGAAATCTCAGGGATATCAACACCGGAGGTGTTCGAATTGTCCAACAGATCACCGCTGAAAAGAGCCAGGGTTGTCAATAGTTGATTCCCAGAGTTTTCATACCATAGCTTCTTGAAACCATTGTTGAATTCGAATCTTTCAAACCCTTCCCACTGAACTCCATGCTTGAAAGTGCTGTCTCTCTGGAGGGGTCTGGCATTCCAATATGTTTCAAAATCAACTTCAGTCAGAGAACTGTCACTTGATGTTCTGAAGTTTGTTATGGAAAGCTCTTGAATGAAAGCATCCAAAATAGTCCTGTAAGACAAACTATCTTCCAAGATATTCAAAACTTCGAAGTGTTCATTCAACAGTCGGGATTCATCCGATGTAAATGGAAGGTCCTGAGACACATCGCCGATGAATCGCTCATCTGTGTAAGACTCAATGGTCGGTGTTGCGGCCGGTGTTGCTGGAGTAATCGGGCTGGAAACTAAGACCCTGCTCAAAAGCATGAAATCATCTGGAACGGTTGGATAGTAAGCAAAGCTTGCCGCTGAAACAACAGGCACATATTCGGCAGCTACAGGTGCTCCACAGATGGCCTTTGCGAAGAGAGCTTTGTAGACGAAGCCTTTATCCCCATCGCTATGAGACGATACAGGTCGGCCGCCGTTATAATCGCTATTGATATAGAGCTTCTTGTTTACGACGCTGAAACTTGAGATCAGGATGTCTTCTCCTCCGACGTGAAGAATCAGCGGAGCCGTCAAATCAGACAATGAAGACGCATCTCGAAGAAGGATCTCATTATCAGGCTGAACCGCGCTGATATCTTCATCAAGCTCAACCAACTTTGTGTTCGCGGCGTTGTCAATATCATCATGGTACATTCCGATCAGGACACCATAATAACCGCTTGAAGGATAATTGTAACCAAAAGCTTTTGTCACTGTAACATCATGTTCTGTGACAAAAACATTTGCATTGTCAGAATCTACCGCATAACCATCTGCGATGGTGATCATGTCTGTAACGCCTACTTTTTCTGACGGAAGAAGATTGGCTCCAGTGTAAACAGAGTAATGAAGAGTCTTATTATCAACATAGTCTGCGAGTCTTTTTCTCAGGAAAGCATACGAATCTCTTTTTGTGCTATCACTATCAAAAGTGTCCAGCCAATTGAGATAGATGTTCCCCAACAAATCTGTAAGGGTTTGCATATTTTCGTCAGTAACGTACATTCTAGACCTCGCTTCCTATGGGGATATTTTCCAATTCATCATACAAATCCCTGATGGTATCACTGATATCTTTTGGGACAGCTTCCCAATAAGTAATGAAATCAGATGGGATGCCCCATTCCATTTCCTTGAAAACAATGTTGAACATTTTCTTTGCCACAATCAACATATCATATTGAGACACTTCTGTTATGGTTGAATTGACTTCGGCTATTGTGCTTATCGCTGGAACTTGTTTCCAGCCGTAGTAGCCGTAGAATTTCCTGTCATCTATTATATAGTATTCGTAAGAATGGTTGCCACGGTCGCTATCAGTTGTGTCGCCCACCCTCCAAACAATCTTGGCCACATCAATCCCCCCAGAAGGGGTTTGGTAGAAAAAGTCTTCATTCAACAAATTCTTCCGATACCCAAAGGTATCAACATATGCTTCGGTTAGCTCTATAGAAGAATAGGTTGTAATGTAGGGGCCATCTGGATAAGCCCCTCTCAGAAACTTATTGATGAATTGGCCTGACGAACTAATATACAGATTGCTGGTTACGATTGCATTGTAGAGATCATCTGGAGGATAGACAAACTGGCTGCTCGTTGATTCCTCTGATCCTTCGGCAACAACAAGCCCATCTGAGTTATCAATGCTTTGAACATTGATACTCATGTTGCCCTGGATTTTTCCGCCAAAAAACAAACTCCCTGGATTGACGAGCATTCCTCCATTCGGGGCTGAACTGTATTCTACATTGACGCATTTGGTATTATAGTTGATAGCTGGTGCTGTCCTATCTGTATCTCCGTCGCCAGCATCATAATACCCATTGAAGATATACTGAGCGGAAGGCAGTGGGCTATGGCCGTAGACAATCCCCTGATCGTAGTCCAATTGATTGAAACCATAAATGTAATCCATCGCACGCTTGATATCAGCATAGAACTCGCTTGTCTCAACATTGTCAACTTTGTTGAGCGCCAGAAGATACAGCGTTTCTAAGTCTGTGATGAATTTCCACCAATATTCGATTCTATCTTGTGACATCGAATGTTCCTCTAATCAAGAATGCGTCAGTATAGCCAAGACCTCCCCAATAATCAGATGGAAAAGCATTAGCGTCGATATAAACATGGTCAATGCCGATGTACTCTTCATTATCCATGATCAAATTGCTGTCGAGATTGTCAGGGTCAGAAACATCCGTACAGTATGCGCCTGCAATGTCTGAGTTTGTATCAATCACGACATAAGTGTCTCCTACTCCTGGGACGGCTGGCTGTAAGGTGAAGCTGATAGTGTTGTTCGTGTTCCCATCGATGGTTATCATTTCTCCCATTAAATTACCGCTCGTAAACCAAATAACATATCCAGCCAACTGATTATCCGTCCAGGTCTTGTCGTTGTCGAAGACTGTTATCGTTGAAGAGTCATAACTGACAAATTCCAGATCGCCGCTATCAACTGCGTCGGTTGAGGTGAACGGGATAACATACGGATCGCCGACGCTAGGCAAAACGGAGAGGTCTTCGAGCAAAGTGACCGTGTAAATGGTATCGCCCGTTACACTATCGGTGTTCGCGGTGATATATCCCGTTGTTCCCGAAGCATTTCCGTCAAGGAATTTGATGGTTTTCCCAACCCATTGTAGGGTTTCGACTGCTGGCCAGTAATCAACATAGGCTGCGTTATTCAGAATGGTCGAGCGCAGTTTGAACTGGTTGTCAACCACGATCTCTTCAACAATTCCGGCATCGTGGTTGAACCCGTACAAAATCTTGTTGACAACCTTTCGACTTCCATCAGAACGGACTAGGCCCATAGTGACGAACATATTGCGGTAGAATGGCAAGTATGTTATCGTCCCTTCTGAATCTATCTTTGCTTGAGGCAAGATCGAAATCTTGTCCTGTTCGACCAGACGATCTGTATTCCATGACCAAAAACCGTCAACCTTGCTGGAGACTCCCACGCGAGAAGTATTCGGGCTTGGGAAATCTCCGACTCCAGTGACGTTGAATCCGCCCAAAATTGTGCCGATTATTGGGGCATCATCTCGCAGACCATAAGAATATGTGCCAACGGTTCCTGTCAAATTCTGACCGTTGGCATTGAGCCAAGTTTCAGAAGAATCATAGGCGGCAGAGCTATTGACGATATAGAAGGAATCTGCGTAAGCATCGTAATCCTCCTCTAGGTCGGTTCCGAACCACTCTTCAAATGGAACTTGCTCAACAATTCCGATGGAATCAGGATCAGCATAAATGCGATAACTGGCATCCAGATTCGACTCCCAAGGCAAAAGCCATTGGCTTAGATTTGTACCATTCGTGTTCAATCGCTCGATGTAGAATCTGTTTTCTGGATCGTAAGGTATGAAACTGACAAAAGTTACTGGAAGCCCAGAACTATACGATGATGATACGGGATGGACATGCCAATAGTAGTCCTGATAATCCTCTCCATCGATATAGTAGTCTCCATCGTATTCATAAGAGGAAAGATAGAGAGTATTTGTGCTGCTGTCTACCGAAATGACGTAGTACAAATCTCCATCTATGTTAATGAAGAAAGGAGCAGCCGGAAAGATTGAGACATCATCTACGACAATGGAAGTGTCTCCCTCAGAAACAGATTCACTGAGATAGGTCAGAATGCCACTAAAGCCGTAGGCATATTCGTTCTGATTCGCAAAATACCATCTCAGCTTATTGCTAGAATCTAGGGTGCCAACTGGATTTTCTATAGTTGTCAGAACCATACCGTATTTCTTTGGGGAGGTCTGGTCAAAAGGAATTGGTTCAATGAACTCGAATGAAACCCATCCACCGCCATCGTCGGGGATTTCGTTGAACGCGATACCATTACTTTCGGCAATAGCAAGTCCGGCGGGCCGATTATCTGTCAAATTGTAAATCCTGAGAACGGTTTCAATGGTCGCATTGCCAACTCGCTCAATCCAAAGGTCAACCTTGTTAAAAAGATGAGACACCAGGAAGTCAGATGTAAATGTCTGAGCCAGGAAGATGTTTTCTCCATTCAAAGAGAAATCATCATCTCTCAAAACTGCATGATTCTTTGAATCCTTGACGATGTAAGGAATGTTGATGTGAGTCTGTGAATAATCCGTTCGATCATCGATGACTGTTTGTTTAGTGAAATTCTGATATCGCCAGGAACCATTGACCTTGTATCCCCATCGCGTCTTTAGAGCTAACTCTGAATCTACCAAGTCTATCTCACCGCCGACGAAGCCATAATTGAAACGCCAATATCTCGTTCCCATCGTGTACGTCGAAAGGCCCAGCCACATTTTCTCAATTCCACGAACATGATTGCTGATCGTTCGAAGATCAACAGTATCAAAACCTTCGGTTTCTCCGATGACGTTTAATTGGTCAATGATATCTTCCCACAAAACCCTGCCAGCATCAGTCCCGCTGTTAAGCAGATCTTCATTTCCCGCTGTTAATTCGGTCAACCATTCATCGTAGGTTTTCAGTGTTGGGTCGTCTGGATCGAAAACCCTCATCCAAATTCTATAGGCTTGACCGTTGCTACAGTTGGGGATGAGCACCGCGTCGCCATATTCCTGATAGACTTTGCTTTCAAGAATGATGGATGGAGATA